>Ga0137415_10001584_pt1 | contig 22564 bp, 17 predicted proteins | sample CZODoug3_1_1_16f_FD_183082 | JGI IMG/M metagenome (GOLD analysis project Ga0137415, IMG submission 183082) | Vadose zone soil fungal communities from Angelo Coast Range Reserve, California, USA - CZODoug3_1_1_16fungal (Hybrid Assembly) | ecosystem: Environmental > Terrestrial > Soil > Vadose...
GGCGGCAAAACCGACATCGACAATCTCGTCATGCTCTGCCGCGAACACCACCGCACCATCCACGACTCCTACTGGGCCGTAAGAATACGCGACGGCCAACCCGAATTCATTCCGCCTCGATGGCTGGACTTCAGTCAAACACCCCGCCGCAACGCCCGAGCACTCGTATCCACGAGCTAATGCGCCGCGTTCGAAATCACTGCCAGATATCCGATGAACCAAATGGATATGTCGCGAGATCTTGTCGAATCCCGCGGGGCGGTCAGCTGGGCAGGTCGCGGTGGGTGCGGACGAACTGGCCGACCCCGTCGAGCACCCTGGCCAGGCCGAACTCGAACCGGTGCTCCCGCGTGGCCGGCCCCTCCGGCTCGGTCGCCTGGGCCAACACGCCGGCGAACAGCGGGTAGCGCTCGAGCAGGCCTAACCGGCGCAGCGTCTCCGGCCCCGGCACGACCGGCCCGCCGGCCAGGTCCACCGCCGCGCCCCGCACGTAGCCGTTGACCAGGATCAGCACGTCGAGCAGCGCCGCGGTCGGCAGCCCGGTCGCCGACGCCGCTCGCAACGCCGCCTCGGTCCAGGCCAGCTCGTTCGGCCCCATCGTGCGCTGGCCGGTGACCAGCGGCAACGTCCACGGATGGTGGACGAAGACGTCCCGGGTGCCGCGCGCCCACGCGGCCAGCGCGGTGCGCCAACCGACCCCGCGCGGGGGCTCCGGCGGCTCGCCCACCGCGGCGTCGAGCATCAGCGCGACCAGCTCGGTCTTGCCGGGCACGTGCCGGTACAGCGACATGGTGGCCGCGTCCAGCTTCGCGGCGACCCGCTGCATGGACAGCGCGTCCAACCCCTCCGCGTCGGCGATCTCGATGCCGGCGCGCACGATCCGGCCCCGGTTCAACAGCGGTTTGGGACCTCGGCGCGGGGCGGGCTGGTCGCCCCACAACAGGGCCTCGCTGTCCACAGCACCTCCTCCGACCTCGGGCTACGCCGCCGGGCGGCGATCTCGACGCGATCTCCACGGCCACGCGGGCCGATTATTGCGTATCGCATACGCGAAACCGCGCACATACTCACTGCGTACCTCATACGCAGTACGGCGCTAGTCCCCCGCCGACCGCCCACCGGTCCCCCGCCAGCCCCGCCACAGAGAAGGTCCGCAGGTCATGACGACAGCGTCCGCCCCCACCACCCCGCCGAGCCCCGCCGCGTCGCCCCAGCCGGCCCGGCGCCGGCGCGGCTCCCGGCAGCGGGCCTGGCTGCCGCCATTGATCGTGGTGAGCGTGCTGTTCCTGGTCTTCTCGCTGCCGCCGTACCTGGGCCTGGACCCGGCAAAGGCACGGCTGCCGATCCGGCCGGACTACCCGTTGCACTACCCGCTGATGGTCGGCCACATCCTGTTCGGCTCGGTGGCGCTGCTGGCCGGGTGCCTGCAGGTGTGGCCGTGGCTGCGCACCCGGTTCCCGGTGGTGCACCGCTGGGCCGGGCGGCTGTACCTGTTCGGCGGCGTGTTCCCGGCCGGCGTGCTGGTGCTCGGCGTGGCCCCGGTCAGCAGTACCGGGTTCGGCTCCGCCGTCGGCAACACCGCGCTGGGCGTGCTCTGGCTCGCCACCGCCGTGGCCGGGTACCGGGCGGCCCGCCGGCGCCGCTACGCCGACCACCGGGCCTGGATGGTCCGCAACTTTGCGCTGACGCTGTCCATCGTGGCCAACCGGGTGTGGCTGGTGCTGTTCCTGGTACTGGTCGAGACGCCGCCGGTGGCGGCCGTGTTCGGCGGCGACGAGGCCAGCCGGATCCAGACCGCCGCGACCGCCTCGGTCTGGCTGAGCTGGGTCGCCAACCTGCTGTTCGTCGAGTGGTACGTGCTACGCCGGCGCTCGAGCCCCGCCCGGCCCGCCAGCACATGCACCACCCCCAGCACGCCGAGTTCAACCGCACCGGCCCGTATTCCATGATCAAAAACCGGCGTGGTTGAACTCGGCGAGGAAACCGGACCTGCCGGGTCGGGTCAGGACGGTCGTCGGCTGAGGGTGGTCCAGGCGAACGCGACATCGTCCTCGGTGGTGTGCAGGTAGCCGACGGCGAGCCGGAGCACGATCCGGCCGGCCAGCCGGGTGTGGGTGATGAAGATGTCGCCACTGCGGTTCACCCGCTCGACGATGGCCAGGTTCTCCTCGTCGGTGCCGTTGAACCGGAAACAGACCAGCGACAGCGAATGGTGCACCAGCTCCCAGTCCGGGTCCGCGGCCACCCAACCGGCGAACAGCTCGGCCAGCCGGACCGAGCGCCGGATGAACTCACGGATGCCCTCCCGCCCGAAGCAGCGCATCGTGGCCCACAGCTTCAGCGAGCGGAACCGGCGGCCGAGCGCGGGGCCGTAGTCGGACAGGTTCGCGGCCTCGTCGTCGGTGCGCAGGTACTCCGGCACGATGGTGAACGCCTCGCGCAGCGCCTCCGGGCGGCGGGTGAACAGCGCCGAGCAGTCCGAGGGCACCAGCAGCCACTTGTGCGGGTTCATCACCAGCGAGTCCGCCTCGAGGACGCCGGCCTGGGAGCCGCGCAGCTCCGGGCAGGCCCAGGCGCTGCCGGCGTAGGCGGCGTCCACGTGCAGCCAGACGCCGTGCCGGGCGCACAGCTCGGCGATCTCCGGGATCGGGTCGACCGAGGCCGCCGACGTGGTGCCGGCGGTGGCGACCACCGCGGCCACGTCCCCGCGCGCCAACTGCTCGGCGACCCCGGACAGCTGCATCCGGAACACCTCGTCGGCGGCCACCTTGCGCGCCGTCATGCCCAGGATCCGGACGTCCTTCTCCACCGAGGAGTGGGCATGCTCGGAGAACACCACCGCCTCGCGCCCGCTACTGTGCCGGGCCGCGACCAGCGCGGCGAGTGTCGAGGTCGACGCCGTGTCCTCGATGTGGCCGTGCCAACCCTCGCCGAGGCCGAGCAGGTCCGCCAGCCAGGCCATGGTGACGCCCTCCAGCTCGGTCGAGGCCGGCGAGGCCCGCCAGATGAGCGCGACCTGGTTCAGGGTGGCGGCCAGCAGCTCGGCCAGGATCGCCGGCTCCGACGACGTCGTCGCGAAGTAGGAGAAGAACCGCGGGTGCTGCCAGTGCGTGATCCCAGGCAGGATCACCCGGTCCAGGTCGGCCAGCACCGCCGCGAACGGCTCCGCCCGATCGGGCATCCGCGCCGGCAGCGCCGCCGTCAGCTCACCGGGGCTGACCTGCGACATCACCGGGTACTTGCGCACGTTCGCCAGGTAGTTCGCCGCCCAGTCGATCGCCGCATAGCCGTCCCGGCGCAGGTCGAAGGACGGAATCGCGCCGGGGTCTTCGGCGGGCGGCGGCGCGGCGGGCTCACCGGCGGGCTGGTGGTTGTCGGGCTGTTCGGTGACGGGCACTGTGCTCCTCTCGGGACTACGGGCGTTGCGGGTGTTGTGGGTCGACGAGCCGGGCCGCCCTGCCGCGCAGGTAGCGCTGCTCCGGCCGGCTGGTGGTCTGCTGGGAGGCAAGCTGGTAGGCGGCGTGCGCGGCGGCGGTGTCGCCGGCCAGCTCGAGGAGGTGGGCCCGGACGGCGGTCAGCCGGTGGTGCCCGGCGATCCGGTCGTCGCGCGCCAGCGGGGCGATCAGCTCGAGGCCGGCCCGGGGCCCCCGCACCTCGGCCACCGCGACGGCCTGGCTCAGCGTGACCATCGGGTTCGGCGCCCGGCGCTCCAGCAGCTGGTAGAGCGCGACGATCTGCGGCCAGTCGGTGTCCTCGGCGCGGGCCGCCTCGGCGTGCACCGCCGCGATGGCCGCCTGCAGCTGGTACGGACCGATCAGCGCGCGGGGCAGGGTGGCGGTGATCAGGTCGATGCCCTCGCGCAGCTGGGCGCGGTCCCAGCGGCTCCGGTCCTGCTCCGCGAGCGGCACCAGGGCGCCGTCGGCGGTGGTCCTGGCCGGGCGGCGGGCCTCGGTCAGCAGCATCAGTGCGAGCAGCCCGGCGACCTCGCCGTCGGCCGGCAGCAGCCGGTGCACCTGGCGGGTCAGCCGGATCGCCTCACCGGTCAGCTCGGCCCGGTGCAGCTCGTCCCCGCTGGTCGCGGTGTAGCCCTCGTTGAAGATCAGGTACAGCGTGTGCAGCGCGGCCTGCATCCGCGCGCCGTAGTCCCCGTCCGGTGGCGGCCCGAAGCGCGCGCCCGCCTCGGCGATGCTGCGCTTGGCCCGGGTGATCCGCCGGGTCATGGTCGCCTCGGGCACCAGGAAGGCGCTGGCGATCTGGGCGGTGGTCAGGCCGGCCACCGCGCGCAGGGTCAGCGCCACCTGCGACGCCGGGCTCAGCGCCTCGTGGCAGCAGAGCAGCAGCAGGGTCAGCGTGTCGTCGACAGCCCAGCCAGCCCAGCCAGCCGAGCTAGCCGAGCCAGCCGAGCTAGCCAGGCCGGCCGGTGCGCCGCCGGCGGCCGCGTCGGGTCCGCCCGTTGCGCTGGGGCCCGATCCGGTGAGCGCGGCGTCGGCCGCCGGGGCGCCGGCCGACGGAGTGCCCGCCGCCGGGCGGGTGGCCGGGTCCAGCGCCGCCGCGTTGGCCTCCCGGTCCCGCCGGGCCGCCTCGCTGCGCCACTGGTCGGTGAGCCGCCGGGTGGCCACGGTGACCAGCCAGCCGTGCGGGTTGCGCGGCACCCCCTCCCCCGGCCACTGCAGCGCGGCGGCCAGCAGCGCCTCCTGCACCGCGTCCTCGGTGCGGTCGAAGTCGCCGTAGCGGCGCAGCACCGCCCCGAGCACCCGAGGCGCCAACCCACGCAACAGCTCGTCCAAGCTGGCCGCGGCGGCCGGGCCGGCCGCGGCGGGCCGGCCGTCGCCCCCGGCGGACTGGCCGGCCGCCGTGGCGGACTGGCCGGCCGCCGTGGCGGGCTGGCCGGCTGGCCTCGGAGGATCCATCACATCTCCATACCGCCGACGTCCATGATCGGCCGGACCTCGACCCCACAGATCGCCGCGTCCGGGATCCGCGCGGCGATCTCCAGCGCGCGCTCCAGACTCTCGCAGTCCACCACGTCGTAGCCGGCCAGGTGCTCCTTGACCTCGACGTACGGCCCGTCGGTCGTCACAGGCACGCCGTCGCGCACCCGGACACCGACCGACCGCGAGGGATCGGCCAGCGCGTTGCCGCCGACCCACTCGCCGGACCGCACCAGCTCGTAGTACAGCTCGGAGTGCGCGCGCTCCAACTCGTCCCGCTCCGCCTGGGTCAGCGCGTCCCAGGTGGCCGGCGAGCTGTAGATCAACAACATGTACTTCATCGTGTCACTCCTCGGTGGGCTCGACCGCACGCGGCGGCCGAGGTCGGCGAGTCTGTCGAAGCATTGCGGCAACCAGGTCGACGCCACACCCAATAACCGGACACCCGGCCGCGCCACGTGCGAGGCCCACCGCCGCCCCACCTGTCGTGGGCGCCGCACCACGGATCACGCTCCACCGCCGTCCCACCTGTCATGGGCCGCCGCACCACGGATCACGCTCCACCGCCGTCCCACCTGTCATGGGCCGCCGCACCACGGATCACGCTCCACCGCCGTCCCACCTGTCATGGGCCGCCGCACCACGGATCACGCTCCACCGCCGTCCCACCTGTCATGGGCCGCCGCACCACGGATCACGCTCCACCGCCGTCCCACCTGTCATGGGCCGCCGCACCACGGATCACGCTCCACCGCCGTCCCACCTGTCATGGGCCGCCGCACCACGGATCACGCTCCACCGCCGTCCCACCTGTCATGGGCCGCCGCACCACGGATCACGCTCCACCGCCGTCCCACTTGTCGTGGGAAATAGGCACGACAGGTGCCACTTGTCGTGGCAAATAGCCGCGACAAGTGGGGGCGGGCGGTCCAACGCTGTGGCGGTCCGCGGCCGAGTGCGCCCTTACGTGGGTTGCGGGTTGGTGTCGAGTCGACTACCTCAGCCACCCGCGCGTCGGCTGGTGTCCGTGGTTCCCCCCGTCGAGTTCAACCTCACCGGCACTTGATCATGAACCGGAGACCGGTGTGGTTGAACTCGGTGTGACCGGGGGCGGTCGGGCCAGTGAGCGCGTCCCCCTGTCACGGGACGCGACCGCTCCACGCGTCAGAGGAGGCCACCCTTCCACTTGTCATGGGAAATTGGCACGACAGGTGCCACTTGTCATGGCAAATAGCCGCGACAAGACCGGCTTGGAGCGGCGGGCTGGGCGGCGCCGGGCGGTGGGTGTCCGGTATCGGGTGGTGGCTCCGACCAGTCCGTGAGCGACCCGGTACGGCGGGCCATCAACCCGAGGAGCACCCGATGTCGGACCACCCAGCCACGCTGAACCCGGCCACGCTGAGCCCGACCACGCTGAGCCCGACCACCCCGAACCCGGCCAGCCCGAAACCGGCCACGCTGAGCCCGGCCACCCTGAAACCGGCCAGCCCGATACCGGCCACTCTCAACGCGGCCACTCTCAACGCGGCCACTCTCAACGCGGCCAGCCTCAACGCGGCCGGGCCAGGCTCGGGCGAACCTGGGCCCGACCCCCTGCGCTGGCGGGTGTTGGTGGTGCTGGCCGCGGCGTTCTTCATGACCGTCCTGGACAGCACGATCCTGCTCACCGCGCTGCCGACAATCGAGGCCGGACTGGGGGTCGGCGGGGCCGCGATGCAGTGGACGGTCACCGGCTATGCGCTGGCGTTCAGCGGCCTGTTGCTGTGCAGCGGGCGGATGGCCGACCAGCTCGGGCGCAAGCGCGTGTTCCTCGCCGGCATGGCGCTGCGGGTGGTGGCGGCGCTGCTCTGCGGGCTGGCCCCTTCGGTGGACTTCCTTATCGCGGCGCGCGCGGTGCAGGGTGTGTCGGCGGCGGTGCTCGCGCCGGCCGCGCTGTCGCTGCTGATGACCACGTTCCCGGACGGGCCGGAGCGCAACCGCGCGCTCGGCATCTGGGGCGGCCTCGGCGGCGTCGGCGCGACCTCCGGCCTGCTGCTCGGTGGCGTGATCACCGAGGCGTTCGGCTGGCGCTGGGTGTTCCTGATCAACGTGCCGGTCGGGCTGGCCGTGCTGGCGGTCGGCGTGCGGCTGCTGCGCGACTCCGGCCGGTCGGCGCGGCGCCGGCCGTTGAACCTGGCCGGCGTGCTGACCAGCACCTTGGCCCTCGTACTGCTGGTGTACGCGATCATCGACGTGCCGACCGACGGCTGGACCGGGCGGACCGCCGCCACGCTGGCCGCCTCGGCGGGGCTGGGCGTGGCGTTCTGGCTGGTCGAGGCGCGCTCCTCGGCGCCGCTGGTGCCGCGGCGGCTGCTGCGGTCGCGGACCCTGGTCGGCGGCAACGCCGTCATCCTGGCCGCCGGCATGGCGGTGGACGGCATGCTGATCACCCTGACCGGGCACGTGCAGCAGGGGCTCGGTTGGTCGGCGGCGCGGTTCGGGCTGGTGGCCGCGGTGATGACGGTGGCGTCGGTGATCGGTGGACTGGTCAGCCAGCGCGCGGCGTTGCGGCTCGGCGTGCGTCGGGTGGCGGTGACCGCGGCGGCCCTGGTCACCGCCGGCTGCCTGCTGCTCACCCAGGTGTCGGCGGCCGGCTCGTGGGGCGTGCTGATCGGCGGCCAACTGCTGTTCGGCGTCGGCCTCGGCGCCACGTTCGTCTGCGCCCAGATCGCCGCCCTGGACGGGGCCGACGCTGCCGACTCCGGCCTGGCCGCCGGCGTCGTCGACACCTCGTTCAGCATCGGCACCGCGCTCGGCGTGGCCATCTGCACCAGCGTCGCCACCGCTGTCTCCGCCGCCGCCGCGGCCGGCCGCGCCCTGCCTGGCGTTACCGAACTCCACACGGTGCAGGTTCTGGGCGCCGAAAACCTGCCTGCTGTGCACCTCGGTAACGCCGGGCTGGGTCAGGCGGGGCTGGGTCAGGCGGGGCTGGTGTTCGGGCAGCAGGTGGCGTTTGGGGTGGCCGGCGGGTTCGGGGCGCTGGCGTTGCTCGCCGCGGTGCTCCTGTTGCCTCGGGGGGGTAGCGCGGCTCCCGCCCAGTCTTTTAATGTCGATTCAGAATCAGGCCGCCCAGCCGACCCCGTGGAGTCTCCGTGCCGCTGACCACCGCCGTCGACGACCCGATCACCGAGCACGGTCCGCCGGGCGCGGCGGCCGGCTGGTTCGACCGGTTCTACTTCAACGCGCACTCCGGGGCGGCCACCCCATACCTGCTGGTGGGCGCCGGAGTGTACCCGGCGGAGGGGCGCGCCGACGGCTACGCGGTCGCCGTCACGGACACCGAGCAGATCAACCTGCGCACGGCCAGCACGACAGCGGCGGCGACTACCCCGGACACCATCGGGCCACTGTCCTGGACCGTGCTCGAACCACTGCGCGAGTGGCGGCTGCGCCTCGAACCGAACCCGTCCGGGTTGGCCTTCGAGCTGCACTGGACCGCCCGCACCGCGCCCTGGGAGTGTCGGCCGATCACCCTGGACGACGGCCGGGGCCAGGTCATGACGTTCGACCACGCCTTCCAGTCCGGGCGCTACCGGGGCTGGCTGGAGGTCGACGGCCGCCGCGCCGAGGTGACCGGCTGGACCGGGCAGCGCGACCGTTCCCGGGGCCGGCGGATGGCGACCGCCCGCCAGGGCCTGCACCTGTGGGTCCAGGCCCAGTTCGCCGACGAGTGCGTCGCGTTCCTCTACGACCTGGACCGCGCCAACCAGCCCACCCTGCTGGACGGCGCGATCCTGAGCAACACGGCACCGGGCGCGGCGCCGAACGGTGGAGTCGACCCGATCGTCGCCCTCGGGCACAGCCTGGCGTTCGACGAGCACCTGGAGACGACCGGCGGCCGGCTCGACGTGCGCACCGAGAGCGGCCGCCGGCTGACCCTGGCGGTGGACGCGAGGGCCAGCCGGGGCGGCTTCCTCGGCGGCGCCGGCTACGGCGGCTGGCATGGCGCCGACCACGGCCCGGCACACCTGGAGCACGACCGGTGGGACCTGCGCGACCCCGAGCTGGTGCCCCGCGCGCTGCGCTACCCGCTGACCGACCGGCTCGCCGCGTTCACCCGGCACGAGGACGGCCGCACCGAGCACGGTGCCGGCATCTTCGAGTTCGCCCACTCCCGCAGCCCGGCCTACCGCTACCGACCCGCCCCGGATCCCCGTTGACCGAGCTGGTCGAGGGGCTGGAGCTGGCCGCGGTGCGCGACTGGTTGGGGTGCGCCCGGCTGGCGGTGCAGGGCGCGCCCTCGGGCGGTGGCTGGTCCAGCTGCACGCTGCTGGTCGAGGCGGACGACCGGCCGCTGGTGCTGCGGCTGGCGCCGACCGGGCGCGGCATGTTCGGCGAGTACGACCTGTCCGTGCAGGTCAGTTGCCTGCGGCACGTCCGGGCGTACGGCCTACCCGCGCCCGCCGTGCTGGCCACCGATCTGGCCGGCGAGCAGCTCGGCCGCCCCGGCTACGCGATGGAGCGGGTGCCGGGCCGGGTGCCGTCCGACGACGAGCCACCGTTCACCAAGGCCGGCTTCCTGTTCGACGCGGCTGTCGACGAGCGGCGGCGGTTCAGTGCCGACCTGGTCGACCGGCTGGCCGAGGTACACCAGTTGCCACTGCTGGCCGGGCTGCCGGTCGGCCCCTCGGCGGCGCACCACCTCGCCTGGTGCCAGCGCCAACGCGGCGCGCGGCCCGGCCGGGGCACGGACGACGACCCGCTGTGGCGCGCGCACCGGCTGCTCGCCAGGCAGCTGCCGCGCGAGCTGGGGCCGCCCGTGCTGCTGTGGGGCGACGTCCGGCCGGCAAACACCGTGGTCGACGCCGGGTTCGCGGTGGCCGCGCTGCTGGACTGGGAGCTGGCCGGGACCGGGCCACCGGAGTTCGACGTCAGCTGGCTCAACGAGATGAACCGGTTGCGGGCCGGCACCGATCCGCCACTGCCCGGTTTCCTCACCGAGGAGCAGGTGTGGCAGCGGTGGAGCGCCCGCACCGGCCGCCGGCCCCGGGCCAGGGCGTGGTTCCGGCTGTTCGCGGCGTACCGGGTCGCGGTGCTGCTGGAGCTGCACCTGGACGAGCGGGTCCGGCGAGGTGCGCTGCCGGCCGAGCACCCGGTGCGCACCGAGAACCGGGCCACCCGGCGTCTGGCCGACTTACTGGCGCACCACTGACCTGCGCCGACGGGGCCACGACCGGGGACGGCGGGGCGGTCTCCGGAACGGCGGGCACCGGCTCGGAGTCGGCACCGGACGCGGTGAGCACGGGCTCGACGGAGGACTGCCAGGCGCGGCACCGATCCTCGGTGGACCGGTACGCATGCACCAGCAGCAGCCGCCGCAGCTGGTCCTCGGTGGCGTAGTGCAAGGCGAACGCCCGCTCCGCCTCGGCCAGTTCCCTGGTCACCTCGGGGTTGCGGCTGACCCGCTCCGGCGCCGGCACGTCCCGACCGGTCGCCCGGTACGGGTTGTCCACCGGCAGCCCGCCGCTGATCCGCCCGTAGGAGCCGAGCACGAGCAGCAGCAGGCCGATCAGCACGCTGAACACGATGTTCGGCAGCCGGAACGCGAGGATGTTCATCGACGTGTTCAGCACCAGCATGTTGGCCATCCCGGAGAGCAGGAAGGCCACCCCCAGCACGATCGACGTGGTCGACGCCAGCGGGCCGCTGCGGGTCGCCGACGCGACGAGCAACACCCCCACGACCAGCGAGATCACCGACAACAGCCCGTTCGACGACAGCCCGAGCACCCACGTGCCGGTGGTGCCCAGCCAGGCCAGGCCCTCGGTGAGTCCCAGCGCCGCGAACAGGATCAGAAACGCCCCGACAGCGGCCGCGCCGACCCGGTGCAAGCGGTGCACCGGGTGTGGTCCGGGTCGGGGATGCAGGAAGCCCATGGCCGCAATATCCGCGCTGACCAGGCAATACCCATCCCCCCGCCGGGTGGGCCCCGGGGTGGCCACTGACTACCCCGCCGGCGCGGTCACCTCCCCGGCAGGGTCACTCGGTCGCCGGCGCCGGGCACGAACCGCCGCCGAGGGGACCGGCCGACCGGATCGGCGCCACCGCGACCGCCGGCCGATCCCGGTACACCATCCAGGGCAGGAAGAGCTGGGTCAGCGGGCCGATCGCCGCCGCGTAGAGCACGGTGCCGATCCCGACCGTGCCGCCCAGCAGCCAGCCGACGGCGAGCACGGTCAGCTCGATCCCGGTGCGGACCCAGCGCACCGACCAGCCGGTCCTGGCGTGCAGCCCGGTCATCAGGCCGTCCCGGGGGCCGGGCCCCAACCGGCTGCCGACGTAACAGGCGGTGGCGATCCCGTTGAGCAGCACGCCGCCGACCATCAGCCCGATCCGCCAGGGCAGCGCGGTCGCCGTCGGGATCAGGCCCAGCGCCGCGTCGACCGCGAACGCGATCACCACTACGTTGGCCACGGTGCCGACCCCGGGGCGCTGCCGCAATGGGATCCAGACCAGCAGCACGAGGACCCCGGTGAGTGCGGTGACCGCGCCGAAGCTCCAGCCCAGCCGGGGCGCCAGGCCCTGGTGCAGCACGTCCCACGGGTTCAGCCCGAGCCCCGACCGCACCTGGGCCGCCATACTCGTGCCGTACAGCACGAGGCCGACGAGCAGCTGGGCGAGACGGGTGGCCGGCCGGCGCCGGAGGCTCACCGGCGAGAGATCCAGTTTGCGGGAAGTACGCACAACTCCCGTTTCTAGGCGCCGCCGGAGATCGAGTCGAGGGCCAATCCGAGGTCGTTGGACTGCTCGCCCCCGCATCGGGCTGACGGAATCCGCGACTCACCCTGACGAAAACCCCGACTCGCGGAAAGGGGGCGGGGTGACGGGCGGCGGGGAGTCAGCAGCAGGCGCAGGGGGGTCGCGGGATGCCGGCGGTGAGGGTGGGGGCCGAGGGGGTTGGTCCCGTGGGGGTGCTCGAGGCCGGGCCGGATCCGGGGCGGACTCCGGTGCCGGCTCGGGATCCCGAGGAGGCGGGGGTGGAGCTCCGGGTGGGTTCGGGTGCGAGGGGTCGGGGGGCCGCTGCGGCGGTGGACCACGAGACCTGGAGCTGGTGGGAGTCGAGATCCAGGTCGATCTGGATGGTGTGCGGGTCGAGCACGCGCCAGCGCGGGTAGGGCACGCCGGCGCGGTGCAGCACGCAGGACGCCGCGTCGGGCAGCTGGGTGACCCGCAGCGACGTGGGCGCGCCGCGCTCGGCCGAGGTGCCGGCGTAGCAGCCGAGGTGCAGCACGCCGCCGGAGTTGCGGGCCTCCCGGATGCCGAGGCGGGGAAAGTCGACGCCGCACACGGTGGGCTCGTCGAACTTGGCCAGGTTGGGCTCGGTGAACACCCGCGACCAGGCGCCGGGCGTCCCGATCTCGGCCATCATCAGCAGGCCGTTGAGCTGGCCACGCGGGTACGGCTCGCCCAGCCCGAAGCCCCAGCCGAACTCGTCGGCCCCCTGCAGGCCGGCACCGGCGAACCCCGGCTCGAAGTGATCGGTCGCGTACCGGGTCAGCCTGGCCAGGGTGATCTCGTCGCCGAACTCGCGGGCCAGCACCACGCCGAGCAGCAGGAACCGGGGGTCGGGCAGCGAGCGCACCGGCCGCGCCGGGTCGCTCCAGCCGATCTTGTCGACCGCCGTCCGGTAGAGGATCTCGGCCAGCGTGGCGTCCTGCGGCAACAGGTAGATGGCCACCGAGAGCCCGGCGGTGGGGCCGGCCCGGTGGGTGTAGTCGGCGATCGGGTCGTGGTAGAGCGCCATCCACTCGACCCGCCCGCCCGGGGTGATGCCGAGGAAGCGCTGCCTGGCGATCTCCAGCCACTGGTCGTACACCCAGTGGTCGGCGCCGCCGGTGAGGATGTCGTGCATGCGCAGCCCGAGGCCGGCCGCGCTCAGGCAGTACGGCCAGATCTTGGTGTTCTCGCAGTGCGGGCCCTCCGGGCGTTGCGCCCACTGCCGGGCGAGCAGCGCGTTGATGCCGTCGTGGGTCCAGGAGAAGCTCGCGCCGTCCAGCCCGGTCACGTCGAACGGCTCGTTCCACCGCCGGTCGGCGGACACGTAACCGTGGAAGCCGAGCATCAGGTTGAACCAGCCCTTGAAGAACAGGTTGCCCTCGGCGCCGACCGGGTCCGGCGCCAGGCCCCACGGCTCGACGCCGTTGGCGGTCCAGCCGGGCATGTCGTAGTCGCCGGCCAGATGCTGGGGCAGCCAGAGCTTGACCAGCTCCTCGGGGTAGTTGGCGCGGTCCGGGTCGTGCCCGATCTGGGTCAGCCAGTCGATCGCGGCCCAGTGCGTGGTGTGCCGGGCCAGCAGGCCGTCCATGATCTCGACGTAGACCTCGCGCCAGGCCGGCGTCACGTCGGCCATCATCGGCACCGCGTAGCTGGACTCGGACAGGTCGAACCGGGCGAAGTTCAGCACCGGAGGTGTGCTCCGGTCGTCCCACCACGGCGCCGGGCGGCCCGAGGCGCTCCAGTCGTCCGGCGTGGTCGCCTTCCGGTGCAGGAAGCGCAGCCAGCCGAGCGCCCGGTCACCGAGCACGGTGTCGGTCAGCGCGGTGTCGGTCATGGGTTCATGGTGCCAGCTCGGTCCCACACCGCCACTCAGCCACCTGGGGACGAGCCCGCCGGCGCGACGCCGGTTGGCTGGATCCGGGGGCGCTCGGTGACCATCCGGGTGAGCGCCTCGCCGCCCCGGTTGAGCCGCTCCAGGAACTCCGCGAACAGGACCAGCTGGTCCTCGTCGTAGCCCGCCATCACCTCCCTGGTGAAGGCCTCGACGCGGGCGAAGATCTGCCCGAGCTCGCCGTCGTGCTGCCCGGTGGCCACCACGACGACCTTGCGCCGGTCGGTCGGGTCGCGCCGGCGTTCGACGAAGCCGCGCCGCTCCAGCCGGTCCAGCACCGCGGTGGTCGCCGACGTGCTCAGGCCGGTGACCTGGGCCAACCGGCCGGCGGTTAGCCGTTCTTCGGCCCGCGCCAGGTCGAGGGCCTTCATGTCGGTGGGCCCGAGGCCGACCAGCTCGGTGACCGCCTGGTGGAACATCAGCGTGCGGCTGGCCCGCTCCCGCAGGACCGCGACCAGCTGGTCCTCGCGCTCGCCCCGATTACCGGCTGACACGGCGCCTCCCCACGGTTATTATTTCGATGGATCGAGATATCCCATACATCAAGATATCTGATGCGACGAGCTATCCGTCGCACCGGATTATCCACAGCGCCGAGGAGAAAGCCAGATGGTCGACGAGTACAGCGACGTCGTGATCGTGGGAGCCGGGCTGGCCGGGCTGTCCACCGCCGTGTTCCTCGGCCTGCACGGGGTGCCCGCCCTGGTCGTGGACCGCCACCCGGGCACCTCGGTGCAGCCCAAGGCGCGCGGCCAGAACCCCGTGGCGATGGAGGCACTGCGCACCGCGGGCGTGGCCGAGGAGATCCTGGCCGCCGCCCCGCCGGGCCGGGACGCGGTGTCCATCGTGATCTCGGAGAGCATGTCCGGGCCGGTGCTGCACCGGATCAGCGAGAACTACCCCGACCTCACCCGGTACTCCCCCGCGCCTACCGGGCTGGCCAGCCAGGCCAGGGCCGAGGCCGCGCTCGCCGCCAGGGCCCGCGAGCTGGGCACCCGGCTGCGGTTCCGGACCCGCTGCGAGGCGATCACCCAGGACCCCGCTGGCGTCACCGTGACGCTGCGCTCGGTGGACTCCGACGTGGTGCGGGAGGTGCGCGCCCGGTACCTGGTGGCCGCCGACGGCCACCGGGGCGGGCTGCGCGAGCTGACCGGTATCGGGTCGCACGGGCGAGGCCTCTTCGAGCGGATGACCACCGTGCGGTTCACCGCCGACCTGTCCGCCTGGGCCAGCGAAGATGCCGTGGTGCTGCACTACCTGCGCAACCCCGCGCTGCCCGGCGGCTCCGGCGTGCTGGTCAGTACGGACAACCCGGGCGAGTGGGTGGCCGGGATGGCGGCCGACCCGGCGCGGGACCAGGCGAGCACGGCGGCGGTGATCCACACCCTGGTCGGCGTGCCCGACCTGGAGCTCGAGGTACTCGGCGGCGCCACCTGGGACATCGGGCACCGGGTCGCCGACCACTTCCAGGCCGGCCGGGTGCTGCTGGTCGGCGACGCCGCGCACGTGATGCCGCCGACCGGTGGCCAGGGCGGCAACACCGCGCTGTTGGACGGATACCACCTGGGCTGGAAGCTGGCCGCCGTGGTCCGGGGCGACGCCGGCCCGGCGCTGCTGGACAGCCACGACGCCGAGCGCCGGCCCTACGCCGAGGCGATGTGCGACTGGCAGGTGGCCAACATGGTGGTCCGGCAGCGCCCCGACCTGGCCGACGAGAGCATCGGCGAGCCCATGGACGCGGTCGCGCTCGGCTTCGGCTACGCCTGCCCGGCCGGCGCCTTCGTGGCCGAGCCGGGCGCCGGCGCGGCGATGTTCGACGACCCGGACGCGCCGACCGGGCGGCCCGGTACCCGCGTGCCGCACGTCGAGCTGGCCGGCCCGGACGGCCCGGTGTCGCCGCGCGAGCTGCTCGGCCCGCACTTCCTGGTCCTCACCGGCGCGCCGGACGGGGCGGCGACGGCGCTGGCGGCGGCCGAGGAGCTGACCCTGGAGCTGCGCGCGTACGCGGTGCACTCGGCGGCCCCGCTCGGCGCCGGCCGCCGCGATACCGTGCTGGTCCGCCCGGACGGCATCGTGGCCTGGCGCGGCGCCGACGCGGCCGAGCTGGCCAAGGCACTGCGCACCGTGCTGCACCGCTAACCCGGGGCGCGCGGCCGGCAGGCGCCGCGCCGCTGAGCCGGGCCGGGCCGGGCCGGGCCGGGCCGCGACGTCACCCCGACGAACCCGGGCACCCGGAGATGCCCGAGCCGCAATCCTCCGGGCACCATTCCCTCGACATTCCCTCGCCACGCCGAATAACGACTCCGCCACACCTTCCTTCGAAAGTGTGACGGGGTCGTTGCGCTGTCCGGGAACCTTCGGCGCGATTGGGTTGATCGGGAACCTCTGCCGATCCGGGCGAATTGAACATTGTGGGCCCACCCCGTTGAACTGAACCGGCCACCCGTCCGTGTGAGTCGTAAACAGCTCGGATCCTGTCGAAGGAGAAGCGATGCAACACGTCTTCGAGAACATCGACCGGCACTACGCCAAGCTGTGGGGAGCCCACACGGTCAAGCTCCGGCACACGCTGGCAGACCGCGAGCTGTTCTCCGACGACTCACTGGCGAACCTGATCGAGCACGTCGAGCCCCGGAACATGGACCTCAGCACCATGGGCGACGACGTCTCCACCTGGGGACATATCGACCGGGCCGGGCATTCCGGGGCGACCGTGCTCGAGGCGATCCGGCACGGCCGAATCTGGCTCAACATGATGGCGATCGAGAAGGTCGACCCTCGGTTCGGCGCTCTGCTGGAACAGATGTACACCGAGCTGGAGGGGGCCCTGCCCGACTTCAGGACGTTCAAGCGCAAGCTCGGCCTGCTGATCTCCTCGCCCGGCGCTGAGGTCTTTTACCATTTCGACGTACCGGGCCAGGGGCTCTGGCAGATCCGCGGCCGCAAACGGATCTGGATCTACCCACCGACCGAACCGTTCCTCGGCGCGTCCAATGTGGAGAACGTGGTGCGGAGCCTCGACAAGGAGGACGTACCCTACGAACCGTGGTTCGACGACTACGCGGTGGCCTATGACCTGAAGCCCGGCGACATGCTGCACTGGGCGCTGAACGGGCCGCACCGCGTGGAGAACTACGACGTGCTCAACGTGTCGCTGACGACCGAGCACTGGACCAGCCAGATCCGCCGGTCGTACGCGGTCAACTACGGCAACGGCATCCTGCGCCGCGAACTGCACTGGCGGCCGAGGTCCCGGGCCACCACCGGCCCCGCGTTCTGGGCCAAGGCCGGGATGACCGCCGCCTGGCGGCTGAGCGGCATGCAGCGCAAGCAGAGCTACCAACGGGTACTGAGCTACCGGATCGACCCGGATGCCGAGCTCGGCCGCCGACTGGTCGACGAGAAGGATCGCACCGCCAGCACCATCTAGGAGCAGAACGCGGGGGCCGCCGGGCCGCCGGGTAGGAGGAACGAGGTGGGCGGCGCCGAAACACCCGCGCGGGAGCGCACCCGCTCGACGGCGCGCAGCTCGGTGACCGTCGCGGCGTGGACGCTGGTCAGCCGGGTCGCCGGGCTGCTGCGTGTGCTGGTGATCGGGGCACTGCTCGGCTCGACCTACTTCACCAACGTATTCCAGGCCGGCTACGTGCTGCCCAGCAACGTGTTCACGGTGATGGCCGGGCCGGTGCTGGGCATGGTCGTGGTGCCCGCCGTGGTCCGGTCCGCCGCGCTGGGCGGGCTGGATCGCGCGTCCGAGGTGCTCGGCCGCGTCGCCGGGCGGCTGCTCGCGGTGGCCGGGCTGTGCGCCGTGGGCCTCGCCCTGCTGTCCCCGCTGCTGGCCTGGACGCTGGTGTTCGAGGTGCCCGAGGCGGAGCGCGCGCAGGCGTGGCTGCTGAGCACCGTGCTGATCCTGTTCGTCACGCCGCAGGTGGTGCTCTACACGGTGGCCGAGCTCGGGGTGGCCGCCCAGCAGGGCCGGCAGCGGTTCGCGCTGGCGGCGGCCGCGCCCGCGGTGGAGAGCCTGGGCACCATCGCCACGTTGGTGGTCACGGTGTGGATCTTCGGCGCCGGCCTGGACATCGACCGGGTGCCGCTGGCCATGATGGTGCTGCTCGGGGTGGGCACCACCGGCTCGGTGCTGGTGCACGCGGCGCTGCAGTGCTACGGCGCGTACCGGGCCGGCGTGCCGCTGCGCCCGCGCCGGGGCTGGCGTGCCGACCCGGAGGCCCGCGACGCGCTGCGCCGGATCGTCCGGTCCATTCCGGTGGCCGCCTGCCCCGCGGTGGCCAACTACGGCCTCACCGTGGTGGCCGCCACGGTGCCCGGCGGCGTGCTCATCGTGCAGCTGTCCTATCAGGTGTTCTACGGGCTGTCCTTCGTCGGCGCCAGGGCGGTGTCGATGGCCGCGCTGCCCGGCCTGGCCGAGGCGGTGTCCGCCGGCGACCAGCGCCGCTTCGGCACCGCCTGGCGCCAGGGCGTGTTCTACATGCTGATCGCCGCGGTGCCGCTGCTCTGCCTGCTCGCGGTCTTCGCGGGGCCCACCGCCGACATCCTGGCCAACGGCGGGCTCCGCGACGGCAACCTGATCGCCCAGCTGGCCGCCTGCCTGGCCGTCGTGGCCGTCGCCCAACTGGTCGGCGGGCTGCACGACTACGGGCAGCAGGCCCTGTTCGCCCGGTTCGACGACCGGGGGCCCCGGATCGCCAGCTTCGCCGGGCTGGGCGCCACGGTGCTGGTCAGCGCGGCCTCGATGGCGCTGCCGGCGCAGGACGGGCGGCTCCCCGGGCTGGCGGTGGCGATCCTGGCGGGCGAGCTGGCCGGCGGGCTGACCGCGCTGATCCGGCTGCGCCGCGCGATGCGCCCAGAGGCCATGCTGGACCGCCGGCACGCGCTCACGGTCGGCGCGGCCACCGCCGCGATGCTGCCGGTGATCGCACTGGGTTGGTGGCTGCTCGCCGTGCTGGCGCCGGCCCGGGGGTTGGAGCTGGCGCTGCTCGTGGTGTGCGGCCTGGTCGCGCTGGTGCCGTACGCGCTGGTCCTGCTGCTGCTCGGGTCGGCCGGTACCGACCGCTGGCGGCGCCGCCCCGCGACCGCCCAGCTCGTGCCGGCCCAGCGGGACGCGGCGCTGCCCGCCGGGCGGTGGGCGTCCCGGCACCACCGACGCGGCTGCGCGGAGGCCACGGCCGCCGGCGCGGCGGTGTCCGGACCGCCGGGCCGGCCCGGCGGCTGACCCGGCGCCCCGGCCTGTTGTTACCGAACTCCACACCAGGCAGCGTCTGAGCGCGCAAAACCTGCCTGGTGTGCAGCTCGGTAACAACACACGGCCCCGAGCGACCCCGTTACGCCGTCTCCCGCCAGCGGGTGCTGATCAGGGTGAGCGAGCCGGGGCGCAGCTCCTGCTCGCAGTGCGCGCACACCGTCTTGGTGGCGAGGTCGGCGCCGCAGCTGTGCTGCCAGACGGTGGGCGGGTCGCCCTCGGTGACGTGCCGCTCGCCCCACTCCCGCAGGGCGGAGAGCACGACGTTGAGGTCCTTGCCGGCGTCGGTGAGCACGTACTCGTAGCGCGGCGGGTGCTCCTCGTACTGCACCTTGCGCAGCACCCCGGCGCCGACCAGGGTGCGCAGCCGGGCGGCGAGGATGTCCCGGCTGGCGCCGGTGTTGCGCTGGATCTGGTCGAACCGGCGCACGCCGAAGAAGACCTCGCGGAGCGCGAGCAGGCTCCACCGCTCGCCGATGACCGCGAGCGCATCCGCGATCGCACACTCCCTGACCCGTGTCGCCATGGCCACACTTTACCCGATCCACTGGGTCTTGAAATACAACCTAGCTGGTGGGAGCGTTGAGTTCAGGGACACATCGGCTGCAAGGAGGCATCAGATGCGAGACGCAGTGATCGTTGAGGCGGTACGCACCCCGATCGGCAAGGGCAAGCCGGGCGGTGCGCTGCACGGGGTGCACCCGGTCGAGCTGCTCGCCGGCACGATCCGGGAGCTCATTGGGCGAACCGGGATCGACCCGGCCCTGGTGGACGACGTGATCGGGGGCACGGTCAGCCAGGTCGGCGAGCAGTCCTTCAACACGACCCGGTGGGCCGCGCTGAGCGCCGGGCTGCCGGAGAGCGTGCCGGCCACCACTGTCGACCGGCAGTGCGGCAGCAGCCAGCAGGCCGTGCACTTCGCCGCGCAGGGCGTGCTCTCCGGCGCCTACGACGTGGTGATCGCCGGCGGCGTGGAGTCGATGAGCCGGGTACCGATGGGCTCGGCCGTGCTGCCCGGCACCGACCCGTTCGGGCCCGGCATCGCCGAGCGCTACCCGGACGGCCTGGTGCCCCAGGGCATCAGCGCCGAGCTGATCGCGGCCAAGTGGGGGCTGTCGCGGGCCGAGCTGGACGACTTCGCGGCCACCTCGCACCAGCGGGCCGCCCAGGCCTGGGCCGACGGGCGCTTCGACAGCCAGATCGTGCCGGTGACCACGCCGAACGGGCTGGTCGAGCGGGACGAGTCGGTGCGCCCCGGGACCAGCGCCGACGTGCTGGCCAGGCTGCGGCCGGCGTTCGCCAACGACGTGATGTCGCGCCGGTTCCCGCAGATCGACTGGTCGGTGACGGCCGGCAACAGCAGCCCGATCAACGACGGCGCCGCCGCGCTCCTGATCATGTCGGGGGAGAAGGCGGAGCAGCTGGGGCTGCGCCCGCTGGCCCGGCTGCACAGCTTCGCGGTGGTCGGCGACGACCCGCTGATGATGCTCACCGCCGTCATCCCCGCCACCGAGAAGGTGCTGCGCCGGTCCGGCCTTACGCTGGCCGACATCGACCTGTTCGAGGTCAACGAGGCGTTCTCCAGCGTCGTGCTGGCCTGGCAGCGGGAGACCGGGGCGGACCTGGCCAAGGTGAACGTGAACGGCGGTGCGATCGCGCTGGGGCACCCGCTCGGCGCCAGCGGCGCCCGGATCATGGGCACGCTGGTCAACGCGCTGCACCAGCGCGGCGCCCGGTACGGCCTGCAAACGATGTGCGAGGCCGGCGGCCTGGCCAACGCCACCATCCTGGAAGCCCTTTAGGAGCGCACTGAACAGCACCCTCCTAGGCTCCGCCGCCCCCTCCCGCATGGAAGGGGGCGGTCGGCGTATCCGCACGCCGAGCTCGAGGGCGCGCTCCGTGAGGATCGCCAGCAGGTCGTTTCATCGCGTGCCCTCCCTGCCTGGCCCCTGGACGGCCGACTCCCGGGTCGGTTCCCACGCCGCGCCCGGACCGGCGCAGCCCTCGCTCTTGGCGCGTTGCCGCTCGCGGCGCATCCGGCGCGCGGTGGTGAGCTTGTGCCGGACCGTCCGCAGGAGCCGCACCTGGGTGGCCAGGTGCATGTAGTAGCGCCACTTCTCGTCCCGGCTGCCCAGTCGCCGGGACACCGCGTAGGCGAACTGCACCGGGTCCATGTCCGGGGCGTCGAGCAACTGAGGCACCCGCTCGAGGAACCGCATGCTGTGCAGCGCCTGCCGCTGCACCCGGTCGATCTCCGGGCGGCGGGTGGCGTCGTAGGCGCGCAGGGCGGCGGGCACGTCGTCGCCGTGGGTGGTGACCGCCTCGGCCAGCGCCACCGCGTCGCCGATCGCCAGCCGGGTGCCCGACCCGACCGAGAAGTGGGTGGTGTGCGCGGCATCGCCGAGCAGCGCGACGTTGCCCCGGTACCAGCGGGCGTTGCGCACCTGCTTGCCGTGCAGCCCGGTCACCGTGCCCGCCTCGTCAACCTGGCTGATCAGCCGGTGGCCGTCAAGCTGCCGGTGGAAGATCCCCTCCAGCGTCTTCAGGCACTCCTGCGGACTGAGCTCGCCCAGCCCCAGTCCGTGCCAGGTCTGGGGCGGGCACTCCACCACGCAGGTGCTGCGGTGCTCGTCCAGGTAGTAGCAGTGCAGCCAGATCCAGCCGGCCTCGGTGGGCTCGAAGATGTACTGGAACGGACCGAACAGCTTCTCGGTACCCAGCCAGAGGTAGTAGTTGCGGCCGGTGTCGACCGCGGTGCCGAACGCCTGCGGGTCGGCCTCGCGGACGCCGCTGTTGATGCCGTCCGAGGCGACGACCAGGTCGGCGTCCGCGAACTCTGAATCGTTACTGAGGTCGGTGACCTCCCGCTCGAAATGCAGCTCGACGCCCAGCTCGCGGGCCCGGGCCACCAGGATCTCCAGCAGCCGCCGCCGGCCCATGCTCAGCCCGTAGCCACCCAGGTACGCGGTGGGCCGGTCCCCGACCTGCACCTCGATGCCGTCCCACAGCCCGGTGGCGGCCTCGATCTGCCGCGCGCTGACCGGATCGTTGGCGTACAGGCTGGTCAGCACGTCGTCCCAGAAGCCGAATCCCCAGCCGAAGGTCACGCCTTCCGGCCTGCGCTCGAAGAGCCGGATCCGATATTCCGGCTTGCGCAGCTTGGCGCAGATGGCGAAGTACAGCGCAGCCGGCCCCCCGCCGACGCACACGATCTCCACGTTGCCCCCCTCGGCTCCGGGTGGCCTAGCCGCGCGGCCCGACCTCGGTCAGGCGCCGGCTGCCGTTCTCTCCGGTGTCAGTCTTTGCTGCTAGACCTTGCAGGCCTCGCGGGGAGCGCCAAGGTCATAGTTAGCAAACCACGATGGGCCTAACGAAAATTCACCGGTCAGGTTGCCACCAGAGGAGACGCACCTCGCATCGGGCGCCCGCCTGTGCAACATGCATCGCCGGATCTACCGCACTGGGCACCTAGCCTCGTGACGTGGCTCCGACCAGCGCATAGCGTCGTGCGACACCGGCATCGCGAGGAGGTCCCGCCATGAGCAGCCCCGGCGAGAACGAGCGAGCACCTGCCCCACAGCCGACCCCGGGCGCGCACCTGGGGGTGGACGACTACGCGCTGACCAGGGTGCCGCTGTCCGAGCGGTACTCCTGGTGGACCGTCGCGGTGCAGCGGTTCGGCCAGGTGTCCGCGCTGAGCCAGTTCCTGCTCGGCTCCACGGTCGGCTT
>Ga0137415_10001585_pt1 | contig 22562 bp, 24 predicted proteins | sample CZODoug3_1_1_16f_FD_183082 | JGI IMG/M metagenome (GOLD analysis project Ga0137415, IMG submission 183082) | Vadose zone soil fungal communities from Angelo Coast Range Reserve, California, USA - CZODoug3_1_1_16fungal (Hybrid Assembly) | ecosystem: Environmental > Terrestrial > Soil > Vadose...
GCGCGAGTAAATGGGTGAAGAGATCGGCCACCGATTTGGCGCGCGCGCTCATGAAGCCGTGCAGGATCTCGACGCGGATGTGGCCACGCTTTTGCTGCGTGAACGCGAGCGCGCCGAAGACGATCAGCACCATCGTGCTCTCGGTGATCTCGAGGGTTCCGGGCACCGGCCAGTCGAAGAAATTGGTGCCGATCACATCCGCAACGCAGATGAGCATCGAGACCATCATCCCTACGGAGCCGAGCAGCACCAAGCCGACCGCGAGGCGCTGCACCCACCCCCTAAGCCGGGTCATTGCGCGAGCAGCTGTCTCCAGCGCGCCGCCACTTTCTTCGGCGTCTCGGCATCCTTGGTCGCCGCCGCAGGAATGGGACAAACATTTAGTCGGAAATTACCGGGCCGGTCCACGGTGCCATTTCACCGCCCGTCAGCGGATGCAATTTTGGTTGCCACCGGGCTAGAGGACTGCACCATGCATGCAAAGAGTAGGGCGCCTGAACTCGATATGGCTCACGCCCGAATGGTTGTGGGCGCTGCCTGCCCTTGCCGTCGCAACATTCGTTCTGGACATCTGGCAGACACTGAAAGAACCCTGATTGGTCATTTCCTTGGCCACAGCACACTCTGACTTTGCAACACAACACTAGTGGCGTCAGTGCCTAGAAGGCTGATTGTGGTTGAGGTAATCGGGCGGGCAAATTGACTTACTTTCCAAGACCCTTTGCCATCCATCTCAGTTCACGAGTAGGAAAAATTTCGTGGTCCACCGGAGTTTTTGCAAACGTATTTGCAAACCAACTGAGCGGCACACAGGGGAACACGGGGATACTGGACGAAAGGGCAAGGTGGCCAAGCGCAAACAGCCAAGCACTGTTCAGCTCTGGAGCAAACTTGTTAGACCTGTCGTTGCAGAACTCGAAAACCGCTAGGCCGCGAGGCCTGTGTGGGTTCGAATGCCACCCCCTCCGCCACGACATAAGTGGACGGTTCGCCAAGGACCTAATCCTCCGTCCCGGGTGGGGGGACTCTAGGGACCCGCCAACGCAACTGCCTGGTCCAGCAAGCTCTCTGCCTGGTCAATCCACCGCTTTGCCTGCTGCTCGTTGATCGCTACCTGTCTAAACTCCGCGCCGTCGAGAGCATGTCGGATGAGGTGCACGAGATCGTCCCGTTGCGCGGTGAGCGATTCGATCGCACTCTCCATATTGGCATAGAAGCTGTCGTCAGTACTCGACCCGCTGGTCAGCGCGCGGGTTGAGGCTTGCAAGGTGTCCATACCGAACCGGCCGAACGGGGCGTTAAGTTGCTTATAGATCGTCCCGAGGCGCAGTAGCGTCCCATGGTGGGAGCGCAGCGTCTGCGGCATAGCCCATGCGAACAGGGTCTCCACGAGGACGCGCCCGTCGGTCTCATAATCATCGACAAGGCCGAGCAGCGTCAGCATCGTCGGGCGCACGTCGGTGTGATCGGCCCAGATGTCCTCTTCACCCCTGGCACGGACGCCGGGCCCCACGAAGCCAACCCAGACGTTGGCGATTTCATCCTGGATGCTGCCGTGGCCCCATGCGAAGTGGTAGTCGATGCACGGGTTGCTGCCGCACGACGGTCCAGTGCTTGCGGCGGTGATGAAGTAGTCCGGGTTGCCGAAAGCAGTGAAGCTCGGCGTCCGCGCCGGATCGGCGTTCACCATGTGCAGCGTCTTCTCCTCAACCTGGTCGGCCAGGCGGACGAAGACCGGCGCCGGGTTGGAACTCACATAGGGGTCGATCGCGTTCACCCCCGCAACGTCCCGCTCCATCTTGCGCAGCGTCGGGTTTGTGCGATCGGGCTGGCCGCTGACCCAGAAGGCCGGGGCCGCGTCGTTGTGCACGACGAACGACGGCGTGCTCGCAGGGAGCTTCAGCTTAATGTTGAGGTTCACCTCGCCGATCTGGTTCGCCGGACAAGCGGGCGTAGTCGTCCACGAACAGTTTGTGTGCGAATACGCAAGCGTGCCGTCGGGCTGCGGCGTGCCGATGCCGCCGACGAAGTGGTCACCCTCATCCTCGGTGAAGACGAACAGCGTGTTGCTCTGGTCGATGCCGTCCGTCTTCAAGCGCTCGAAGAAGGCCGCGAAGGCATCGTCGTAGGCCTTCAGCTGAGCTTGGTAGTCCGCCTCGCCCGGCCCTGACGAGCGCGGGAAGTTGGGGTTGAACGGAGCGGGGAACGAGGACGTGTGGTTGTCGTGCGCGTCAGAGATATAGCCCCAGGTGATGGGAATGCCGGCCTCCTGCATCTGCGCCAGGTAGGCGAGCGTATTCTTCGCGGAGGCACCGTCGAATCCCGGGAAACCGCACTGGCCGAACGGGTCGGTGATCCGCTGGCCCTCCGTGTTGTTCACGCAGGGGTTGCCGTGGGTGATCGCCGGGTTCACGTACTTTGCCCCGAAGAGGCCCAGGTAGTTAAGGTAGCCGCCCGGCTCGTCGGGCAGCTTGTCCACCCTCGAGTTCGCCAGGTTGGTCGCGCTGGACGTGCAAATGCCGCCGCCCTGGGCGCAATGGACGGCGACCCCCACGAAGTCGGTCAGGGCCTTGGCGCGAGCGGCTGTTCCGGCCGGTGCGGCGTTCGAGGCGACGGCCTCGTTCCACTCCGGCGAGCCGGCGCCGAACACCTCGGTCATATCGCCGAACGCACCCGTGCCCGTGTTCTCGAGCTCGATGTTCGCCAGCGAGACAGCACCAAAGTCGCAGCCCGCCCGCGTGAACGGGACCCACGGCGCCGGGGTTGTCTTCTGCCCGTCCGTGACCATGTTTGGCAATGGGTCGCGCACGCCCGTGGCGTCGTCGACCAAGTCAGTCCAGTACTTGAACGAGGTTGAAAATGCCGGAATCTTACTCGGCGGGAAGTAAAAGTATGAGTTAGAGACTGTCTGTCCCTGCCGATCAGGATACAGGCCCGTCATAGCGGAGAGGATCCCCGCCGCCGTGTGGGAGATCAGAATGGTGTGATCGTTAGTCAGCAGCGTGCCGTTGTCACGGACGAAGTCCAGCAGGTGCGGCATCTGCTCGAGATCCGACGGCACGTTGGGGTTGTCTCGCCGGAAGTGTACGTTGTCGAACTGAATATAGATCACGTGCTGGATCTGGTCGCGCGCCGAGCCCAACTGGCACCTTGGCGTGCCCGTTGCCTTGGCGACGCGCGGGATACTAACGGGAGCCGCGGTCAGTGCCAGCCCGATCACGAGTATGGAGGCGAGCGCAGGCGTACCTTTCATCATCCTTCCTCCTTCGAAACGCCAGCCATCATCGGGGGGATGATTGCGGTCTTCTCTGCAGAGTTTGGGGTTCCTTCAGATCACCTGTAAAGTGGAAAGCTACGGATGATTCTGCAAACACGCGAAGAGATGGGGCGTGGCGGCACCGACTCGGAGCACTCATCTCAGCGGTTTGGCACCAAACGAAGTAACAACTTAGAAGCCGTTTTTTTTGAACTTAGAGCACATGGCAGCATAACTTACAGCGAACTTGAAAACCTACTGGGCCGCGAGGCCTTTGTGGGTTCGAATCCCACCCCCTCCGCCAAACATGGTGCGAGGCCCCGTGAGGGGCCTAATCCTTTTCTCCCTCTCCCCCGGGGAGAAGGCGCAGGGTGAGGGATATGCGGTGACGTTCCAAAGTAGTAATTGGGGGCGGCGAGCGACCCTTGGCGGTTCAAAATCCCACTCCCTCCGCCGTCTGAGGTAGCAGCGGTGTCAGTCAAGGAAGCTCGACCAAGACTTCATTCTGCACCACGTGTACTGGAAAGGTCGCCACCGGCCGACGCGCGGGAGGCCCAACCACTTCGCCGGTTGTGATATTGAAAATACTACCGTGCCAGGGGCACGTGACCTGGTTCGTCTCGACGGCCCCCTCGCCAAGCGGTCCCCCCATGTGGGTGCAACGATTGTCCAGCGTGTAGAACGTTCCGCCGAGGTTAAAGAGCGCCAGCGTTTTGCCCCCCGCCTGCACGACCTTACCCGTGCCCACCGGCACGTCACTGACTTCGGCCACCTTCACCGTAGCCATCGTTCTCCTCCCTTCGTGCCTAATAGCTCGGCCGTTAGCGTGCCCTTCTCTTCCCCTCCAGAACCTCCTTGATCACGACGGCTTGGTTATGGACCGGATCACGCGCCCCGAACACGAGGGTGAGCTTCCCGTCGCGCGCATGGGCGGCGAGTTCATCGAACAGGGGACGTTTCGCGTTCAACTCCTTGCGGTACCGCGCTCGGAACTCCTCCCAGTTCGGCTGATCATGGCCAAACCACTTGCGCAGTGCCGTGCTCGGCCCGAGATCGCGGAGCCAAGCATCGATTTTCATCTTTATGTCTGGTCATTCCACGCGGCCAAACACGGTCTACCAGAACGCGGGCGCCGTCACGTGGGGACGGGGGATCGTATGCTCGTTTCAGTTGGATCACAAAACGCTTTGCACGCTCCGCGGGAGGACGAACGCTTCGTGCCTTCGATCCGCTGCCTGCATACTTCCTTCGGCTTCCCCTAGTTGGGGTCGTAGCTCTCGCCGGCATGCACGTCCTCCTCAGACCGACTCTTGTACCAGGCATTGTAGCCAATTTGCTATACCAAGCACGGCTTGGCGTGTCTTTGCGATGGAGCATCAGCATCAGCAACAAACGGCTGTTTTCGTGGCGATGCCAAGATACCATCCTGCAGACGGATCAGAATGGCGACCTTATCCCTTACATCCTCACAACATGGCTTAGATCGAAAGCGACCGACGAAGCCAGATCTCTTTGCCGCTTTGCTTGGGTCACTGGGAACGGAATTCCTTCGCGGGTTTTGCAAACCTCTTCGCAAACGAATTGGTAGACAATCTGTGGAACTGGGAGGAACTAGTCGAAGGAGTGAAAGGGTGGAACCCTTACTGCGAAGACTGTCTCGCACTCTAGGTACCTGAGTGAATTCGTTGCCGCCGCACTTGAAAACCGCTAGGCCGCGAGGCCTTTGGGTTCGAATCCCACCCCCTCCGCCAGACGGCACACCCCTGACTCTCCTGTCGGCCAGACCCTGAGAAGTAATGGCTGCGTCGTCGGGTCACGGTGCCTAACACAGGAGGTAGCCGCATCGGGGTAGAAACTCCGCCACTAGCCGCACCGGGAGGCGGCAGAGATGGCCAAGAAAAAGAAGAAGAAGATGAAGATGTAGCTCTAATCTCGGCAGGAGCACGGTTGTGGATGGTGCAGGTGCATTGGAAAATCGGAAACGGGGAACTGCAGACGCGGCTCCCCGTTTCGGGTTTCTGGGGTCGCGCTGGTATTCCCCAAGTTGAGGTTTCCGGCGAGACCTCCATGTTCATCTCCCATCCACACTGCACTCGCTCGCGGCGCATCTGCGTGGCGCACAGCACTTACAATCAACTCTAGTCTGTATCGCAAAGGTGTCTGACGTGATCCGCGCTGTCCTCTTCGATCTGGATGGAACACTTCTGCATGTGGATACGCGCGAGTTCATCGAGGCCTACATCCGACTGTTGGCCAAGTGGTTTTCTCGCCGAGTGGAGCCAGGGCAGTTCGTGCGCCACCTGAGGGAAGCCACGCAGGCCATGATCGACAACCGCGATCCGTCTCGAACGAACCGCGAGGTATTCGCGCAGACATTTTATGGACCCCTCGGTCTCACCGAGGCCTCGGCGGCCGATCACCTCGCCGACTTCTATGCCCGCGAATACCCGACGCTGCAGGCTCTGACCCGCTCCGATGCGACAGCCCGGCGCGCCGTGGTGGCGACACTGAAGGGCAACCTGCAAGCGGTCCTCGCCACCAACCCCATCTTCCCAGAGACGGCGATCCGCCAGCGCATGGCGTGGGCGGGCGTCGCCGACCTCCCCTTTGCGCGGGTGACGCATTATGAGAATTCTCACTTTTGCAAACCGCATCTGGAATACTTCCTGGAAGTGTGCAGCGCGATCGCCCGGAGGCCAGCGGAGTGCCTGATGGTAGGCAACGACACCGATGAAGACGTCGCGGTGCGGAGTGTGGGCATGCAGTCGTACCTCGTCACCGATCACTTGATCAACCCGCGCCGGCAGCCGCTGCGCGCCGATTATGTAGGGACGCTGGCCGAAGCGGCATCGTTCCTAGAAGCCGCCGACTTTGCCGCGCCGCGCAGTCAGCGCTGACACCCCTTGGCAGGGAGAGGGCTCCCTTCTCTATGCGACCTCTGTGAGCTCCCGGCTATAATGGGGACATCTCCCGACATCACGTGGGTTTCATTTCCGGAGGTCGCCGATGGTGCTCCCTGAGTTTCGTAACGAACCATTCACGGAGTTCAGCAACGAGACCAACCGCACGGCGATGCAACAGGCCTTGCGCACGGTGGCGACGCAACTCGGCAAGGAGTTTCCGCTGGTCATCGCAGATCAGCGTGTAACGACAAAGGACAAATTCCACTCCTATAACCCCTCCCACAAAGATCAGGTCGTCGCCGTCTGCCAGAAGGCCTCGATCGACGACGTGCAGGCCGCAGTCGCTGCCGCCGAAAAGGCATTTGCCTCCTGGTCACGCGTCCCGGTGGAGGAACGCGCGGCCACCATGCTGCGTGCAGCGGACTGGCTGCGCAAACGCAAGTATGTCGCCGAGGCGTGGCAAGCCTACGAAGTCGGGAAGAATTGGGCGGAAGCCGACGGCGACGTGGCTGAGACGATTGATCATCTCGAATTCTTCGCGCGCGAGGCACTCCGGTACGCGGCGGGCCAGCGCCTCGCCCCCCATCCGCAGGAGTTCAGCGAGTATGTGTATCTGCCGCTGGGCGTGGTCGCGGTCATCCCTCCCTGGAACTTCCCCTTGGCCATCCCCGTGGGGATGGCTGCAGCTGCCATCGTCACCGGTAATACAGTCGTCTTGAAACCCAGTTCCGACTCACCCGCTAACGTCTATCTGTTCTGGGAGGCGCTGGAGGCTGCTGGGCTGCCCCCGGGCGTTCTCAACATCCTGACCGGATCGGGCTCCACAGTCGGCGATCCCCTGGTGACGCACCCGCGCGTGCGGATGGTGGCGTTCACAGGCAGCAGGGATGTCGGCGTCCGCTTGTACGAGCAAACCGCGAAGGTTCAGGCCGGACAGATCTGGCTGAAGCGGTGCATTGCAGAAATGGGAGGAAAGAACGCGGTCATCATCGATGAGGAAGCCGACCTAGACGACGCGATCTCGGCGGCCGTCGTGTCGGGATACGGCTTCCAAGGACAGAAGTGCTCGGCTGGCTCCCGGCTGATTGCGACCGCTCCCGTGTACCAGCGCGTCGTGCAGGCCTTTGTGGAAAAAGTCCGCGCCTTAGAGCAGGGACCGGCTCCGGAAAACTATGCAGTCGGACCTGTCATCAACGAAGCTGCCAAGAAGAAAATCCTCGAGTACGTGCAGATCGGCAAGACCGAAGGCCGCCTTGCCGCCGGGGGCGAACCCGGCGACGGCACCGGCCACTACGTGCAGCCCACCGTGTTCACAGATGTGGCGCCCTCGGCGCGCATCGCGCAAGAAGAGATCTTCGGCCCTGTCGTGGCGGTCATCAAGGCCAAAGATTTCGACGACGCGCTTACCATCGCCAACGGCACGGAATACGGGCTCACGGGATCCGTCTTCTCCCGCAACCCGGAGAAAATTGCACGCGCGCGGCGGGAGTTTTTCTGCGGGAATCTCTACATCAATCGGAAGTCGACCGGAGCGCTCGTGGGCGTGCACCCGTTTGGCGGATTCAACATGAGCGGCACGGACGCCAAAGTCGGCGGGCCAGACTATCTGCTGTATTTCCTACAACCCAAGGTGGCTGCGATCAAGCACCGGTAGCTTGACGCAGCGTGTGAGCAAACCGGTAGCCAAGCGGCACAACGATTGCCCACGCGAGCAGGGCGCACACGGCCTGCCCCCGCGCGAGGACCGGGACCACGGCCTGATACGGCACGGCGAAGAGCACACCGAGCCACAGCGGGACCACAAGGGTTGGAACAATCAGGATCGCGAGCGGCGACACCCACGGGGACACCCGACTGCAGAGCCAGGACGTCAGCAACCCAATTAGACCCCCCAGCACGATATCTAAAGGTCCCTGGGGCAGTCCGGCCAAGGCGTTTCCGAGAGCCAACCCCGGAATGAGCCGCGGATTGAATGCCGCCAAGCTATAGAGTGCTGTGGAGAGCCGGTAGTTCGCAAAGGCTGTGGCCGGCAAGACCAACGCCAGTGCGGCGTAGACTGCGGCAAGAATCGCATTGCTCGCCAGCCAGCGAGGGTTCACAAGAGATCTCCGGACGATGCGCTAGAGGTGCGGATAGCGCGCGCGGCAGACGGTGTGCAGTCCCCCACGGACCTTGTAGTCCAACATGATTTCCATCCACTGGGGGTCTGCGACCTTGACCAGATCGTCGAGGATGCGAACACTCGCGTGCTCCTGGAAGATCCCGACGTTGCGGTACGAGAATAAGTAGTACTTCAACGATTTCAACTCGAGAATCCGCTTCTGGGGCAGGTAACGGATCTTCACGGTGCCGAAGTCGGGAAGCCCCGACCAGGGACAGACAGCGGTGAACTCGTCGGTGTCGATGTCGACGGAGATCTCCTTGCCGGGGTACTCGTAGGGGAACGTTTCCAGCACCGCAGGATCGATCGCCTCGTAGCCCGCCACGTCGAATCGGCGGGATGGACCCGACGGCGTCTCGATCGTCTTGGCCATCAGCATTTCCTCCGCGCCCCAGTATACCATCCGCTCTCAGACGACGATGGGACGGTTCACCCGCTGGGACCCGTTGACAGGAGGAAGTGCTCGCGCATACCATGAATGCGGCCCTGGCATCGGAGGTGCTGGATGACGTACATCATCGCAGAACCGTGCATCACCGTGAAAGACCGGTCGTGTGTGGAAGTGTGCCCGGTGGACTGCATCTACGAATACGTCGAGGAAGTGGGCGCGTACGTGGTCCCCGATCCTTCTACAGGAGCCGGGCCCGACAAACCCGTCGTCCCACGCGGGGAAGCGACGCACGTCCCGCCAGACACCGGTATTACCAAAGAGCAACTTAAGGCCCAGTTGTTCATCCATCCGGAGGAGTGCATCGACTGCGGCGCGTGCGAATCCGTTTGCCCGGTCACGGCGATCTTCCCGGAAGCCAACGTGCCCGACAAGTGGCAAGATTTCACTAAGCTGAACTATGCGGCGTTTGGCGTGAAGAAGTAGCGCACTCACCGTCCCGCACACGCGAAGGCCGACCAGCTCTACGGGTCGGCCTTCGCTATCTCCACCGACGTCTGTCCCCTGCTCCGACCGGGCACCAAACATCTGTACGTGCGCCTGAAGCCCCTATGGTATTGGCACAGAGATTGCAGCACATTTCGGGTATGGAGTAGAAGGCACCCTGACCGTGGCACACGACGCAACATTCCACAAGGTTCGCTGGCACGTACCCGCTTCCACCTTAGGGGTGACCCTCCCCTCGGGCTATCACCTCTTGGAAGCACCGCTGCAGATTTTCCTGTATCACGGGGATCAGGAGATTGCCATGTTCGCCACCGGCACCGATCCCAAGGAGATCCAGCGCCAAGCGGAAGCACACGCCGCCACACAGGGAACCCTGTCCGTTCAAACGGCATCTGACGAAGATAAGATCACGGGATTGCCCTGGTCTGCCTCCTTCCGCAGCGAGGCGGGACGGTTGGCCTCGACTGCAGATCTGCATGTCATCGCGGTTCACTTAGGCGGATTGGACACCTTGATGGATGTGTATGGTTACAAAGCGGCACACTCCGTCCTCCGCCAGATTTCGCGTCGGCTGAAGAAGGTCATCGATACCCGTGATCGCCTCGCCCGCCATTGCGGCGACAAGCTGTTGATCTTCACGACCCGTTCTCTACAGGACGTTCGAGAGTTGGTGGACGTGGTCCATCAACAGGTCGCGGCCGTGGGCCTGGAAACCGATGGGGATCGGCTGCCCCACAGTCGACTCGGCATCGCGACAGTGGATCGACTGGCCGAGTCCGACCCCACCGCGGTCCAATCTCTCATTGACGCGGTCATCATTTCCGCAGAAATTGCCTCGACCGGCGGAGAGGCTCCTGCGGCACCGATCCGCATGGAACCCTCTGCCCCTCGGGCCGCTGTACCGGCCGCTGCGCAAGCCCACGCGCCCGTGACCGCGGAGCCACTTGAAGTCAGCGAGCCTGTCTCACCTCCCCCGCCTGCCCCCGAGCCCCCCGTGCTCGAGAGCAACGAGGCCCAGCATATGAGCCCCGCGGTGGAGGAAGCACCAGTTGAGCCCGTGTATGAACTGCCTCCGGAGCCGGAGCCGATGCCCTTTGAATCAGAGCCCGTAGCCAAGGAGGCGCCGCCACAGATGCCCGCGGCATCCACCGCTCCTGAACAGCCCCCCGCCCCGGCAGAGGAGACCGCTCTCCCTACTGGCGCGATGCCGGTGCCGACACCCGATGGCGCCGGGCGGATCCGGTTCAAGGGCGCGAGCCTCGATGTGTCCGGGCAGGTCGCGACGGCAACCGTCAAGCTGATACTCGGGGACCGCGAGGTCGTCGGCCGCGCTGTGGGCCGCAACGCGCAAGAGCGTCGTCTCTTCCTGGCCGCGGAAGCCGCGGCACGAGCCGTGACGGAGCTTCTCCCCCCAGGGTATGGCGTTGTCGTTCATGACATCCAGCCGGCTCCCCCCGATGTGGGCAAGGCTCTGTGGGCGGCCGTGCTGTTCTTGACCCCCACAGCTGAGGAGTCATTGCTCGGGATTGCGCCGATCGAGGACATGGTGTTTGAAGCAGCGGGCAAAGCCGTGCTCAATGCGGTCAACCGCCGCGTGGGCCTGCTGTTGGGCACGGTTTCCTAGCTCCTGCATCCGTACTGTACAGGCACTGCGGGCGCGCCACCGCACAGAGAGCGCGTCCCGCAGAGTCGCGAAGAATGTTGCCATTGAGGCAGGACCCCAGCCGACGTCTGCTGAAGAGGGCCCACGAGGCGAAGGAAGCTACAGGTCAACCGCAAGGGGGGAGAACGAGTGGCGCGAAAGAAAGCACGGGGGAAGGCTAAAAAGACAGCTCGCAAGGTGACGAAGAAGGCGGCCCACAGCAGCAAGAAGCGCAAGGCCGCCCCTAAACCTAAGCCCATGCAAATGCCTGGGCAGTCGCCGGTCCAGATGCCGTCACAACCATGGACGCCTTCTGGCGAAAGCTGGATGCCCAATCAGTAGCTCGGGTACCATCCGTGTTCTTGCGTGAGGACCCCGCATGCGGGGTCCTCGCCTTTTGCAGGGGATAACCGGCAGGCCCATCGTTCGCACACAGCGCAGCATGCCAAGATTGTCAGGCAGGGGATGACGAGTACGCTGCGTCCAAGTCCGCTAGAACACTGAGGGGGGAAGCCTGTGAGAACATTCATCTTAGGAGCAGTGGTCCTCGCATTGATAGCGTTCACCGCGGGGGCGGCGGTGGCGCAAGGCACGGATGGCGCCAAGAAGCAGTTGCAGACCTCATTCTTCCACGCGAACGAGCTCGCGCAGAAGGCCCCCACGATCGCAGGCGTGCTGCAGCACGTCCAGCACGTGGTCAACTGTCTGGAGGGCTCCGCCAGCAAGAACTTCAAACCAGCGGCGGGATATCCGTGCCAGGGACAAGGGAACGGTATAATTCCTGACCTGCAGGCGGCGGCTAATGCGGGGGATCCAGCGGCGGTGCGCGCACTCCGATTCGCGAACGTCGCAGACAAACTCGCTCTCAACGTCCTCACGTTCACCGAGGTCGACGCCGCTCAACCACAGATGAAAGTCGTCGCAAACAACTTGCAGCAGGCACTCAACGCGCTGAAGTAAACACCGGACGCCGTAGATAACAGCAAGGCGGGAGGGCAGCTCTCCCGCCTTTGTCATTTGCGTGCTGATCTCCGGTGGTAAAGCACACCGCTCGAACCTGAAAGGGAGGATCACGATGACCGACGACGGCGCTTTGCATCGCGCCTATCAGCACGCCCAAGCATATCTCAACACCCTGCCGGACCGACCGGTCGGCCCCCCAGTGCCGGCACAGACGCTGACATCTCTCACCGGGCCCCTGCCGGAGATTGGGACCGATCCTGCGGAGGTGATCGATGGGCTCGTCCGGGGAGCGGAGCCGGGGCTCGTCGCCAGCGCAGGGCCCCGGTACTTCGGGTTCGTGATCGGCGGCAGCCTGCCCGCAGCCCTCGCCGCAGACTGGCTAACATCCGCATGGGACCAGAATGCAGCGTTCTACGTGAGCTCGCCCGCGGCCGCCGTGATCGAAGATGTCGCGGCCTCATGGGTACTGGATATCCTGGGATTACCGGCGACGAGCAGCGTAGGATTTGTGACGGGTGCGATGATGGCGAACTTCACCGCGCTCGCCTCCGCGCGCCATGAGGTGCTCACGCGTGTGGGGTGGGACGTCGAAGAACGCGGGCTGATCGGGGCGCCACCGGTTCACGTGGTGATCGGCGAGGAGGCGCACGTTACGATTACCCGATCCCTGGGCCTGCTGGGATTGGGCCGCGCGCGTGCGACGCGGGTGCCCACCGACGAGCAGGGACGCATGCGTGCCGGACCTCTGCGCGAAGCCCTCGCCTCGCACGCAGGGCCGACAATCGTGTGCGCCCAGGCAGGGAACGTGAATACAGGCGCGTTCGACCCGTTTGCGGAGATCGCCGACGCGGTGCGGGACCGCGGGGCGTGGCTGCATATTGACGGCGCGTTCGGGCTGTGGGCCGCCGCCAGCCCCGCCCTGCGGCATCTGGTGTCCGGGGCGAGCCGGGCCGACTCCTGGGCACTGGACGCCCACAAGTGGCTGAACGTCCCCTACGATAACGGGATCGTAGTGGTCGCTCACCCCCAATCTCACCGCGCCGCCATGTCGATGACGGCCGCCTATCTGGTGCGAGGTTCCGGAGACGTGCGCGATCCTAGCGACTGGGTTCCGGAATCCTCACGGCGCGCCCGCGGGGTGACTGTCTATGCGGCCTTGCGCACGCTGGGCCTCCGTGGCGTTGCAGGCTTGGTCGAACGAGACTGTGGTCTCGCTGAATACATGGCCGACACTCTGCGGCAAACCTCCGGCATCGAAATCCTGAACGAAATCGTCCTGAATCAAGTCCTGGTCCGATTCCACCCTCGCGGCGTAGGAGGGGCGGACGCGCTCACCCGTGCTGTGATCTCTCGCGTGCAACAGGAGGGGACGTGCTGGACCGGCGGGACCACGTGGCACGGACTCGCCGCGATGCGCATTTCCGTCTCCGGATGGTCGACGACACGCGAGGATATCGCCCGATCCGCTGCGGCGATCACCACGGCCTATGAGCGGGAACGAGAGCGCGTGAGCGGCGGCTAACCGAAGAGGCTAGAGGCCTCTTGCGCGAAGGCGGTGACCAACCCCGCGACCTCCTCGTAGTCGGAGAGTTTCATTAGACTGACTGGGGAGTGGATGTACCGCACCGGAATAGACACCACCCCCGTTAACACGCCCGCGCGGCTCGTCTGGATCGCACCCGCGTCAGTCCCTCCGAACAACGGCAGCTTGAGCTGATAGCGGATCTCGTGGCGCTGGGCCAAACCCTCCAGCGTCTGCACCATCTTGGGGCTAATGATGGCCGATTGGTCGGCGATCGTGATGGCTGCCCCCGCCCCCACCGTCGTGGCACGCCGGGCGGGCGACACGCCAGGCAGATCTGCGGCCACGGTCCCCTCGACCGCTAAGGCCACCTGGGGGGCAATCTGGAACGCGGCTGTCCGTGCGCCACGCAGCCCGGTTTCCTCGCTGACAGCGAAGTTGCACACCACTGTGGACTGCGGAGGAGCCCCGGCCAGTCGCTGCAAGACCTCCACCAGCACCGCGCAGCCGGCTCGGTCATCAAGTGCTTTCCCCAGCACCCATCCGTCGCGCAGGACCTCAAACGGCTGGCTGACCACGACCGGATCCCCCACTCGTAGGCCCGCTACCTTTGCGTCTTCAAATGAGCGGAGACCCACATCGATGCACAGTGACTCCAGAGGAATGGGCTTATCGCGTTCCTCGCTTTTCAGGACATGCGGGGGGAGGCTGCCGATGACCCCGCGGATCTTCGATCCGTCGCGGGTGCGCACGGTCACGGTGTGCGCGGGCAGGATTCGCACATCCCACCCGCCCAGGGGAGTGAAGTGCAGGAAACCGTGCTCATCGATGTGGTTGATGAGCAGGCCGATCTCGTCCATGTGGGCGTCGAGCATCACGGTGAAATCCGTCTTCCCGTGTCGCGTCACCAGAAGATTTCCAAGCACATCGGTGCGGATGTCGTCAGCGTAGGGGGTCACGAGTGCCTGGATGGCCTCCCGTGCTTCATCCTCAAATCCGGTCGCACCGAATGCGTCGGACAGCGACTTGAGAGTAGCGATGGCATCCACGAGTCTCTCACCTCTAAGTGGGTATGGTTTGCTCACCATGAGCTTAAGATGGCGTAACGGATGTTTCTGCCACTGGCGAAGGGTCCCTGTTCGGCATGCGCACAGGGGGGCCGAGGCTGTCGAGAGGTCTGCGATCATTGGCGGGCCACTTGCCTTAATGGACGGATGATCCGGGTGGCGAAGGCAGGACGGGTCGGGGAGTGTGCTGCCCCTTACGTGGCGCTGGTGCTGACGGCGTTATCTTGCTTCACGTACATGGGCAAGGCGGCGTTGGCGTTGTGCAGGAAAACCTGGATTCGGTCCTTGGGGTTTAGGTACACTGCGACCTGCCAAGACACCAACACTGGCCCGGTCAGAGCTTGCGCAGTCACGTAGTACCAACGTCCCCCCGGCAAATTGGGAAAGACAAACTGGCCCTTCGCGTTGGTCTTTGTCTTCGCGTAGGAAAGTTTGTCCTGCATCTCGGGACTGGCGATCACATATTCGACATACATATGTGCCAGCAGCGGATTATAGGTTCCGTCCTTCTCTGCAGCCTTCTTCTTGATGGCATCGAAATCAATCGGCTTCAGGAGCAGGTGGACGCTGGCGCCGGTGCAGGGAACGAGCTTTCCATCATCCGTGGCGATGCCGAGTCGCCCCTCAATCTTCCCATTGAGGTCAGCGGCATTGGCGGCGACTTGGGCCTGGATCAGCTTGCGGAAAATCGGCTGCCCTCGATCCCGGAATGGAACCCCTGATGGGGGTGAGGGGTTCCTTCACCTCGTCGCCAGCGCAGCGGTTCCCGACGAGGAGTACTCTGATTCCGTTATGCCCGACGGGCAGCTGTCTTCAGACAACGTCTTGCGGGAAGATCGCGGGAAGATTGTCTGTCTGAGAGGTACACGTGATCGAACTTGCAGGACTCGGGTATCGCCGGACTCAGAATCGAGGGTGGCTCAACCCCCTACGTCATCACTCCGCGCTTACCGTGGCCCGCCATGGTCTCTGTCGAAGGTTAGGGTTGTGGCCGCAGGACGAGATCGAAGACGCCGGTTGTCTCTCTGGGCTTGAGATAGTACTGAGTCACCAGGACCTGATGGTGCGGAGCACTCACACGGATGTGAATGTGTGACCGTCCGCTGTATGGCGGCGGGAAGATGCTTGTGAATTGATACCGTCCCGCCGCATCAGCCACGATCGTGGCGCGATATGCGTCCTCGTAGCGCCCGGCAGGCCCCGCCAACCAGAACTCGATGCGAGCCTGTGCAATAGGATCACAGTGCGCGGCGGATCGCACCGTGCCGGTTAGCACGTGCCCCGTGCCGACGGCGGTGCGCACTGGTGCATTAGGTTTGTAAAACGGGCCTTGGATATCAGGCCGGGTGGGGACGCATGCCGCGACCGCACCGGCAGTAATCGGGGAGCGCAGCCATCCCCACAACGCCACCACCAGCAGAATCCACACCGCTGTCGCACCGAGTTTTCCCCACGTACGTCTCCCTTTGGGCTCCCTCACTTCCCGGCCTCCTCCCTGTCCCGCAGGCGGTGGACCCGGCGCATCATAGCGGCGTCGACGACGCCAGGCCACAGGGCGTTGACTGCGACTACCGGTCGGAAGATGCTGGGCATAATCCGCTCGGCGCGCGGCCGGTCGGCGAGTGCGACGATCTCCCGGGCCACGCGGTCGACGCGGAGCCGCAACCACGACGGGGTGGTCACCTTGGGATGCACACGTCGATGACTAGAGAATTCGGTGCCCGCCACCCCGCCAGGGTAGATCCCGCACACGGCAATACCCTGTGGGCCTACTTCCCGGCGCAACCCCTCGGTAAACCCGTGCAGGCCAAACTTCGTGGCGTTGTAGATCGACGTCGTCGGAGCCCCCACGCGGCTGGCGATCGAGCCGACGTTAATGATGACTCCCCGTCCCCCCTGTAGCATCACACGAATCACCGCCCGCGTGAGCAGGAGGGGAGCCAAGAGATTGGTCGCCACCTCCTGGTAAATGGCCTCCTCGGATTGCTGATCGAGCCAGTCGTACATGCCCACCCCCGCGTTGTTGACCAAGACGTCGATACGGCCGTAACGTGCGAGGGTCTGCTCGAGGAGGCGCTGACGATCGTCGGGACGGGTGACGTCGGCGGTGATCGGAAGGCTGTCTGGCACCGACGCGGCGACGGCTTGCAGACGCTCCCGGCGCCGCGCGACCAGCACCACCGAGTCCCCGCGCGCGCCAAACGCCCGGGCGGCGGCCTCGCCGATCCCGCTGCTGGCCCCGGTGATGATGACCACCCTGCCGGTCACGACGCGGGGGTCACGGCGGCGATCGACTCCCGGAGAATGTCGATGATGCGGTCGACTTGCTGTTCTGTGACGACCAGGGGAGGCGCGATGCAGATGGTGTCGCCAATGGGGTACTCACCCGCCTGCCCGGTGCGCATCCGAGTAATCAAGCCGCGCCGGCGTGCCTCGCCAAGGACCTTGGCCCCCACACTCAGGGCCGGGGCTTTGGTCATCTTGTCGGCCACGAGTTCCACCCCGCACATCAGCCCCAATCCGCGGACGTCGCCCACAGACGGCAGGCTGCGGAGCATCTGAGCTTTTTCCTGGAGACGCGCGCCGAGGGTCGCGGCCCGCTCGACGAGCCGTTCGCGGTCAAAAACATCCAGGTTCGCGAGGCCCACCGCGCAACAGGTCGGATGCCCGGAGTACGTCGCCGCGTGCATGAACCGTTCGCTCAGGGGAGCGCGTTCGATGGCCTCGTGGATCTGGCGGGACACCATCACCCCGCCTAGCGGCAGGTACGCGCTGGTCACTCCCTTGGCGAAACTGACGAGATCGGGCTGCACGCCCCAATGTTCGAGCGCAAACCACCGGCCGGTGCGGCCAAACCCGGTGATGACCTCATCGGCAATGAGCAGGACGTGGTAGCGGTCGCAGATCTCGCGCACGGCAGGGAAGTAGTCGGCGGTCGGCACGATGACACCTCCCGCCCCGATGACCGGTTCGGCGAGAACGCCCGCGACGGTCTCCGGCCCTTCCTTCTTAATGGCCGCCTCGACCGCATCGGCCATTGACCCCGGATACCGGTAAGGATACGACGGCAGCACATGCACGAATCCAGGCACCGTGGGTTGGAACATCGCGTGGAAGGCCGGCATCCCCGTCGCGCTCATCGCCGCCAAGGTCAAGCCGTGGTATCCATGGATGCGCGAAATAATCTTGGTTTTCGTCGGGTGGCCCTGCCGCCGCCAGAAGTACCGGGCGAGTTTGAAGGCCGTTTCGTTGGACTCCGCCCCGCTGGTGGTGAAGTACACGCCGGAGAGGTTGGGGTAGGCCCGCGTTAGCAATCGCTCCGCCAAGCGCACGGCCGGTTCGTTAGTGTATCCGACGTACGCGGAAGCATACGCCAGCTTGCGCATCTGCGCGGCAGCGGCGTCCGCCAGTTCGGTCCGGCCGTGGCCCACGTTCACGTTCCACAGAGAGGCCAGTCCATCGAGGTACTCGCGGCCGTCGGCGTCCCGCAGCACGGCCCCGCGTCCTTCGACGAAGACCACCGGCGCCTGGTGGTCTGCGGGATGTTGCAGCGGATGGACGAGCGCGGACAGGTCCGTCGCGATAAGGGTGCGGGGTTCCATAAGCTAACTCCTTGGAGAAGGTCGAATGTGGCCGAACACCCTTTACACGCGCCGGGGAGAAAGCCCTGCGGACAGGATGCGAGACGTGGTTGCCTGAGTCTAGATTACGAAGGGGCGACGCGGACGTCGGAGGGCAGCAGGAGAAAACTACTCGCCGGGACAACGGGTGCGGCGCCTTCTTGGACGATGGACCGGCACGGTCCCAACCCGGTAGCAATCGGCAGGGCAATGCTGTAATCTTCCCGTGCGTTCGACGCGACGAAGATGCCCACTACATACCCCCTGGCATCGAGGACGGGCGACCCGCTCGCCCCCTGGTGGAGCGCCGGCTTGAAGACGACCATCGGAGTGGTGACGCGGCGATCACTGAGGATGGCGCTCTTGATCATGTTTGTGACCCGTCCACTGACCACTGTCCACCGCCGGTCCGGATACCCGCCCACGCGGACAGTTTCGCCAACCTTCAGCGTGCGGAAGGAAATACGATAACGCGGCGTCCCTGCAGGCAGCCTCGCTGTGATGACGGCGGTATCGCGGTCAGGCGCGCGGCACCGCACGCCGCCAATCACTTTCGCATTAGGCAACACGACTTCCACGGTGCCCGCCACGGCGTGCCGCGCGGTGAGAATCGTCTCGGCACCGACGACGACGCCCGTGCCGTAGCGAACCTCTGTCTGTTCTCGCGTCACCAGCTGCGGAATGGCCCGCCGATCGGGCGCCAAGAGAATCGGCCCCGCGGCAAACACACCACCGCTGAACAACAACGTTACCAGCACGAAAGCCGGAAGGGTCCGGATGCCGTGTGGTGTACGGGCGCGCACCACCTGGAAAGGGTCCATCGCCTCTACCATACCCCACCGACAGGCCCAACAGGCACCGCGCCGGCGAGTTGGCCCTGCGGGCGGGTTACCCAGAGCAGGGAGTCGTCAGTCGTTCCGCGTATTACGGTTGCCGCAATGACCGCAGGTTCCTCGTGCAAACGCTGAAGCCCGCGCGGCCGGCCCCTCGTCCGCAGACGGAAGTGCGCGATGCCGTCGCCCACATCCTCGACGACGTGCGAGCTCGCGGCGAGGCCGCCGTCCTCGAGTACACACAACGCCTTGATGGGGTGAAGCGGCAGACGCTTGGGATCCGTCGAGCGGATGCTGACCAGGCACTAGCCTCTCTTCCTGGTCCCACACGCGAAGCACTCCAGTGGGCGAAAGACCGCATTGGCGCATTCGCGCGGGCGCAGCAGCGGACCATTACCGAGCTCGCGGTCGAATTGACCCCGGGGGTACAGGTGGGCCACCGGCTCCTGCCGGTGCAGGCGGCGGGGTGCTACGTTCCGGGCGGACGGCACCCTTTGCCGTCGACTGCGCTGATGACGATCCTGCCCGCCAAAGAAGCCGGGGTCCCGCGCGTGGCCGCGTGCGCGCCACCTGGTCCCGACGGCTCAATTCACGCGGTCACACTGGCTGCCATGGCGCTGGCTGGCGCCGATGAGATCTACTGCATGGGCGGGGCCCAGGCAATTGGGGCGCTGGCATTTGGGACCACCTCGGTGCGTCCGGTCGACCTGATCGTGGGCCCCGGGAATGTCTATGTGGCCGAAGCCAAACGCCAAGTCTATGGACAGGTCGGGATCGACCTGCTGGCCGGCCCCACTGAACTGTGCATCGTCGCCGATGGGTCAGCTGACCCTGAACTGGCCGCCGCTGATCTGCTGGCGCAGTTGGAGCATGATGCGCGGGCCCGCGCGATCTTGGTCTGCACAGATGCACGCGTTGCGCGCGCAGCCCTCGAGCACGTCGAATCGGCGTTGGCGCGCCTTAACAACCCCAGCGCCGCACGGACGTCCTGGGAGGAGAATGGCGAGGTGGTCATTGCCAGTGGGGTGGAAGAGGCGTGTGCGAAGGTCAACGCCCTCGCCCCCGAACACGTGCAGCTGCTGGTGGCCGACCCGGACGCGGTGGCCTCGCGTTTGACGGCCTATGGTGCATTGTTTATCGGCCCCGCCTCCAGCGTCGTGTTCGGGGACTACGCGGCGGGCCCCAACCACGTCCTGCCCACCGGCGGCACGGCCCGGTTTGCCGGAGGTCTGTGGGTGGGGACATTCTTACGGGTCGCGTCGTTCACGCGATTAAGCGCAGAGGGTGCGGCATCTCTCGCGCCGTTTGCGACGCGCCTGGCCGAGCTCGAAGGCCTGCCCTCACACGCCAGCTCCGCGCGACGGCGGATTAAGCCGCGCTAACCTCCTCAGACACCCATGCGCAACCTCACCTGTCCCGTGGGCTATTCCGCAGCTCCGGCGCACGGGTACCAGCGCATGCGTTCGCACCGGGGAAGGCTTCTCCCCGCACTCCGGCGAACGGCCTTGCGTAGCCCCATGACCACGGATCACCTAGCGACAAATCCCATCACGCGCCGCGTGAATGAGTTCGCGTCTCGCGTGCACGACGTGCAGGAACGACAGCTGTATCTGTACTTGGAACCCGTCGAAGCGCTGCGGGGCCCGCGCGTCACGATCGAGGGGCGGTCCCTGTTGTTGGGAGCCTCGTACTCGTACCTGGGACTGCTCGGTCATCCCGAGATCGAAGCCGCCGCGAACGCGGCGGTCGCGCACTACGGAACGGGAACCCACGGCGTCCGCTTGCTCGCGGGCAACACCGACCTGCATGACCGATTGGAACGGCGGATTGCGACATTCATCGGCGCGGACGCCGCGGTCGTCTACAGCAGCGGGTATGTGGCCAACGTCGCCGCCATCACCACGCTCGTGGGCCGCGGCGACGTGGTCGTCTGCGACAAGCTGGACCACGCGAGCATCATCGATGGGTGCCTGCTGTCCGGAGCTCGACTCGTGCGCGTCCCGCACAACGCCATCGCGGCAGTCGACCGGGCACTGGCCGAGGCCCCGGCCGGGGCAGGCACGCTCGTGGTCGTCGACGCCGTCTTCAGCATGGATGGGGACGTCATCGATCTGCCCGCTCTGGTCGAGGTCTGCCAGCGCCGCAAAGCCTGGTTAATGGTGGATGAATCGCATTCTTTGGGCGTGTTGGGGAGAGACGGGCGGGGGATCGAGAGCCATTTTGGGCTGCCGGGGACGATCGACATCAAGATGAGCTCCCTGTCGAAAAGCATCCCCTCCGTGGGGGGATATATCGCCGGCAGGCCCGAGCTCAGCGCCCTGCTCAAGCACACCTCCCGGGCCTTTGTGTTTTCTGCCGCCCTGCCGCCAGGAAGCGCGGCGGCCTGCCTCGCCGCCTTCGACCTGCTCGAGCGCGAGCCTCAGCGGGTGGAGCGTCTCCGGCAGAACTACCTGGCGTTGCGCAGGGGCTTGCGCGCCGGAGGCCTCGAGGTGCGCGACGATCCCACGGCCATCGTGCCCGTGATCACCGGCAACGATGACGCCGCTCTCACCATGGCCCGCCGGCTGTTTGACCGCGGTGTCTTTATCCCGCCGATCGTGTCTCCGGCCGTCCCCCCTCACACCAGCCGGCTGCGAGTTACGGTCACTGCCGCGCACTCCGCAGCCGACGTGGACGAAATCGTCAAGGGGGTCGTCGCCGCCTGGAACGAAGTTACGCCTGCGTTCGCGCATGCGGATAGGGAGCGCTGAACCAGAGATTCTGCTGAACCAGAGATTCTATGGATACCCCAAGTGGGGCGGACGTCCGGGTCGTAGGACGCATAGAAGACGAGGGAAAAAGCCATCCACACAGAGTGACATTGAGGGGGGCGTCAAGATGAGGACATGGATTTCTAGCGTAACCGTGGTACTGATCTTGCTGGCCCTTATTGTTCCTCCTGCAAGCGTCGGGCAATCCACCTGTCAGTTGAATGTCCCCACGATTAAGCTGGGCGTGCAGGGGATTGCGTCCGGGGCCCATGCCGACTACGGGCGCCAGATCAACATGGGGGCGACCCTGGCGATCGAAGAGATCAATGCTGGCGGCGGCATCCTCGGCTGCAAACTTGAGATGCGCTTCATGGATGATGAGAACAAACCGGCCACCGGCGTGAAGAACGCTCGATTCCTCGTGAACGAGTGGGGCGCGCACTTCCTCTATGGGACGGACAGCAGCGGCATCGCCATGGCACCACGCACGCGGGCGGAGACATTGCAAGGGCCGGGGCCGAGGAGGAGTTTTTCGGTGGGGAAGAGAGGCTTGTACATAAAGAAGGCTAGTGGGGGATTTTAAGGGGATTAGCGGGAAACGACGGCCTCAATGTAGCCGAAGGGATCGTCGGTTGGTAGGAAGACCGTTTTCTGGCCCTCGGGGCGGCCGACTTTGGCGAGGTCGATGGTGAGATAATGCTTGTTGGGCATGGTGAGTTCGATAGCGGAAAGTTCCGGGACATGCTCAAGCGCTTTTTCGCCCATCGCATAAAGTGTGTGCTGCACGGATTTGCTGATATGGGCAGCAAAAACCGCCAACAAGGTTTCACGAATTTTGCTGCGCAACGGAGCAAATGGCAAGGAGGGCGAGGAATAGGTCCATTGCGCTTTGACCGCAGTGCCAAATAAACGGTCGGTCGATTCGGGCAAGGTGGTCAACGAGTCTTTGA
>Ga0137415_10001586_pt1 | contig 22556 bp, 19 predicted proteins | sample CZODoug3_1_1_16f_FD_183082 | JGI IMG/M metagenome (GOLD analysis project Ga0137415, IMG submission 183082) | Vadose zone soil fungal communities from Angelo Coast Range Reserve, California, USA - CZODoug3_1_1_16fungal (Hybrid Assembly) | ecosystem: Environmental > Terrestrial > Soil > Vadose...
GCCAACCGGCATCCGGCGTGAGGGGTACAGCCAGTGAAGCCGGTCGAGAGCCGGGCGGCACAATACCGACGTGGCACGGCTTCAACGAAAGCACTTCGACGCTCCAGAAAGGACGCGCGATCTCGGTCGCGGCCGGATGGACGTGGTCGACCTCGACGAGACCGCCGTCGGCCGGATGACGCTCCAACCGGGTTGGCGCTGGTCGACTGACGTCGCTCCAAAGATGGGTACGTCGAGCTGCCAAGTCCGCCATCTCGGCGCGGCCACGAGCGGCCACCTACACGTGGTGGTCGAGGACGGCAGCGAGATGGATGTCAAAGGTGGGGACGCGTACGAGATACCGCCGGGCCACGATGCGTGGGTCGTGGGCGACGCTCCGTGGGAGGCGGTCGAATTTGCGAGCGCGCGTGTGTTTGGCGCGACGGATGACGAGATCGGCGTGCGGTCGCTGGGGACGATCCTCATAACCGATATCGTCGGATCGACGGCAACGCTTGAGCGCGTTGGCGACGCGAAGTGGCACTCCCTCCTGCTCACGCACAACGAGCGATTGCGCGCGCAGATCGAGCGGTTCGGTGGCCGGCAGATGCGGACGACGGGCGACGGATTTCAGGTGCTCAGAAAACTCTCGCCCCCCGAAATGCCCGTGGTCATCTTTACCTCGGCCTATGACCAGTATGCGATTCGAGCATTCGAAGCCCATGCTCTCGAGCATGGCAGCAACGCAGTCTACTTGGTCGTCGGCAATCTGCTCAAGGTTTCGCTTCGGCAGTCTAATAATCTCCGGAGACTCTCGCGTCCCCTTCGGCGGGTTCGGGCCGTACGCAGGCCCCGAGCGCCACGCCCAGCGCGCGCCGGTCCAGCCCGGAGCCGATGATCTCCAGCGCGGTGTGCCTGGACTGCCCCGGCGGCCACGGCGAGCGGCTGAACCGCAGGTAGCGGCCGACCGCGTGCAGCACGAACCGCTGCCGGTGCCCGGTGACGCCGAAGTTGACGAAGCCCTTGATCCGGTACGCCCCCTCGGGCCGCTCGCTGAGGAACTCCACCAGGCGGCGGGGGTCCACCGGCTGGTCGGTGACGAACGAGACGGCGTCGTAGCTGGCGTGCATGTGGTCGGAGTGGTCCGAGTGTCCGGGGTGGCTCGAGTGGTCCGAGTATCGAGAGTGGTCCGGGTCCTCGGCGGGGCCCGGCTGCTCCGGGTCGGCGTCGTTCGTCTGGCCGAGCATCAGCTGCCGCCCGGTGACCACGCTGATGTCGAACAACAGCCGGGGGTCCACGACGCAGTGGCTGGTCACCACGATCGGCGCGCGGCCGTTCACCGCACGGCACAGATCCTGCACGCGCTCCAGCGCGGCCGACGCCACCCGATCGGCCTTGTTCACCACGACGAGGTCGGCGAGACCGACGTGCCGGTCCAGCTCGGTGTGCCTGGCCCTGGTCCGCTCGAACTCCGCCGCGTCCACGACCTCGACCAGGCCACCGAAGGTGATCCGCGGGTTCTCGCAGCTCAGCACCAGTTGCACGAGCACACCCGGCTCGGCGATCCCGCTGGCCTCGATCACGATGACGTCCACCCCGGCGCGGCGCCGCGCCAGCCGGTCCAACATCGGTCCGACGCCGCCCTCCTCCACCGCGCAGCACAGGCAACCGTTGCCCATCGAGACCACGCCGTCGGCCTGGCCGCCTACCAGCATCGCGTCCACGCCCACGCTGCCGAAGTCGTTGACGATCACGCCGATCCGCAGGTCCAGGCTGTTCGCGAGCAGGTGGTTGAGCAGCGTCGTCTTGCCGGAACCCAGGAAGCCAGCGAGCACCAACACCGGTATCCGTCCGTTCCGCACGGCGGTATCCCTATCACGGGGCGGCCGCGGCCCGGCGCGGGGCCACCACCCCCCGGGCGGCCCAATGGCCTTGTCGCAAAGTTGTCAGACGTCTAATCTCTTTCTGCGCGCGCCGAGGGAGCCGGGCGCATGTTCCTAGTGCCACAGACTTTCGACACAGGGGTCGGTAGCCATGACCGCAGGCAACGAACGGCCGTCACACTCCCCCACCCCGCTGCGGGCCAACGCCATCGGCCTCGGCGGCGCGGTGATCATGTCGGCCGCGATCATGGGCCCGGCGGTGTCCACGTTCTTCAACCCACAGTTCTCCACGCCCTTCGCCGGCGCGGCGACCCCGTTCGTCTACTTCGCCTGCCTGGTCGCAATGCTGATCACGGCGAGCGGCGTGATGGCGATGGCCGCCCGGCTGCCCAGCGCCGGCGCGTTCTACACCTACGTGACCCGGGGACTCGGGCCGCGCTCCGGCTTCGTCACCGGTGGCCTGATGTTCGTCGCATACGCGCTGCTGCCGCCGGCCGAGATCGGGCTGATCGGCAGCTACGCGCAGCAGTCGTTGAAGGCCGAGCTCGGCATCGACGTGCCGTGGTGGCTGATCGGGCTGGTCCCGGCGCTGCTGATGATCTTCCTGGCCTACGAGGGCATCGGCTCCAGCATCAAGACCGCGCTGGTGCTGTTCACCGCCGAGGTGATCGTGGTGATGGTGATCGCGGTCATCGTGGTCGCCAAGAAGGGTGCCGAGGGCGGCCTGACCCTCGAACCGCTGTCGCCGACCGCCTCGCCGAACGGCTGGGGTGGCCTGGTCACCGGGTTCGTGTTCGCCGCGCTGAGCTTCGTCGGCTTCGAGGGTGCCGCCACGCTGAGCGAGGAGGTCCGCACCCCGCGCCGGACCGTGCCGAGGGCCATCCTGGCATCGGTACTCCTCGTCGGCGGGATCTACGTGTTCTGCATCTGGGCCGAGGTCAACGGGCTCGGCATCGAGGCGACCAACGCGCTGACCGGGTCGGCCACCCCGTGGAACGACCTCGCCGCCCAGTACGCGCCCTGGATGACCCTGTTCATCATCGTGGCGTCCGTGTCGAGCATGTTCGCAGTGATGGTGAACAGCAACAACGGCATCATCCGGATTTTCTATGCGATGGGCCGTGAGGGCCTGCTGCCCGCGTGGTTCGCGCACGTCAACCCGAAGCGCAAGACGCCGACCAACGCGGTGTTCACCCAGGGTGCGTTCTCCATCGCGATCGCGCTGATCGTCGGTGCCCTGTCCGGCGGCCTCGGCGACCCGGCAGCCGGCAGCAACGTCTACGGCTACCTGGGCTTCCTGCTGACGCTGGGCATCCTGCCGGTATACATCCTGACCAACCTCGCGGCCATCCGGTTCCTGCGCGGCCGACCGGACTTCAACGTCGTGTACCACCTGGTCCTGCCGGTGCTCGGTATCGTGCTGATGACCGGCCTGCTGATCGGCCAGATCCTGCAGAACACCACGCAGCCGTATGCGTCGTTCGTCTACGTGATCGTCGGCTGGGTCGCCGTGGTCACGGCGGTGGCGTTCTGGCTGGGTCGGCGGCGGCCGGAGGCGCTGGCCGTGGCCGGCGCCGTGATGGCCACCGGGGATGCCGAGGTACCCATCGCCGCCGACGAGAAGGTCCGCAGCAGCCAGAATCGGGACACGTAGCGATGACATACGTGATCGGGGTCGACGTCGGCTCGCAGAGCGTCAAGGGCCTCCTACTGGACGGCGCCGGCCAGGTGTGCGCCAGCGCCGCCGCCGAGCTCAAGATCACCCATCCCCGGCCGGCGGAGGCGGAGCAGGACCCGGACGACTGGACCGACGCGCTGGCCACCGTGGTCCAGAGTCTGGTCCGCACCGGTGGGATCGACGGCGGCCAGGTGACCGCGCTCAACCTGGCCTGCCAGGTCGACGGCGTGGTGCCGATGGACGCCTCCGGTGCCGCGCTCGCCCCAGCGATCATCTGGCTGGACCGCAGGGCGGAGCGGCAGACCGAGGAGCTGCTGGCCAAGGTCGGCGCCGAACGGCTGTTCGCGATCACCGGGCTGATGCCGGACTCCTCGCACACCGCGCCGAAGATCCTCTGGCTCCGGGAGCACCTGCCCCAGGTGTACGCCAGGGCGGTCGCGTTCCCACCCGCGGCCGGCTACCTGCTCTACCAGCTGACCGGGGTGCTCGCGCTCGACCACGCCAACGCCTCGTCCAGCCTGCTCTACGACGTCACCGCGCGGAGCTGGTCGGCGGAGCTGCTGGCGGCCGCCGAGCTGTCGGCGGCCCAGCTGGGCGCCATCCACGAGGCCACCGACATCGTCGGCACGCTCACCCCGGGCGCGGCCGCCGACCTCGGCCTGAGCACCCGCTGCCAGGTCCTGGTCGGCACCGGCGACGACCACGCCGGCTCGATCGGCGCCGGGGTGATCGCGCCGGGCCCGGTCGCCGACGTCACCGGTACCGCCGAGCCGGTCGCGGTGTGCTCGGCGGTACCCGTGTTCGACGACGGTCTGGGCAGCACCGTGTCCGACTACGTCGAGTTCGACGTCGGGCACCCCGACGACGCCGTGTTCGAGCGCGGCGAGTTCGAGCGGGCGGCCAAGTCGGGCGGCGACGGGCTGGTCGAGACGCACGCGCACGCGGTGCCCGGCCGATACCTGGTGGAGAACCCCGGGTTCGTCTCCGGCGGCAGCACCCTGTGGCTGGCCCGCAACGTGCTCGGGGTGAGCCAGGGCGAGGTGCTGGACCTGGCCGGGCAGGCGCCGGCGGGCTCCGATGGGCTGCTGTTCCTGCCGGCGCTGTCCGGCTCGATGGCGCCACGCTGGAACGGCCGGATGCGCGGCGTGTTCGCCGGGTTGTCGATGGCGCACGACCGCACCGCGCTGGCCAGGGCGGTCCTGGAGGGCTGCGGCTTTGCGCTGCGCGACATCACCGACCGGTTCGCCGAGCTCGGCCTCGGCTCCGGGGAGATCCACGTCGTCGGCGGCGGCGGGCGCTGCCGCACCTGGATGCAGATCAAGGCGGACGTGACCGGGCGCCCGGTGCGGGCCGTCGACGTGCCGGAGGCCACCGTGCTGGGCGCCGCGCTGCTCGCCGCGGTGGCCGCCGGCATCTTCCGCGACCTGGACGAGGCCGTCCGGCGCAGCGTCCGGCTCAGCCCCGAGACCTACCTGCCCGACCCGCGCGCGCGGGACGTCTACCGCGACGCGTACGGCCGGTACCGCGCCCTGTTCGACGGAGTCGAGGAAGCACTCACGTGACCATAGGTCAGGAAATCACCGTCGACACCCTCGACGACATCAGGGCGCTCGCCCGCGCCGCCCCGGACGCGCGCGAGCTGCTGCCGATCGGGCTGCGCGAGGTGACCAGGGGCCCGGCGGCGATCCACACCGTCGCGGACAGCCTGCGCCGCCTCGGGGTCGCGGAAGGCGGCGTCGTGGCCGTGCTCTGTGACGCCACCCCGAAGAGCCCCGGCGCCGGCGGCGGCGACGTCGTCGACGTGGTGCGCGAGGCCATCGCGCACGGGCGGTACCGGCCGGTGCTGGTGGTGGTCCGGCCGCATGGCAGCGCCGGCCTGGTGCACGCCGACGAGCACACCGTGGCGGAGACGGTCCGGCGGGTGGCCGAGGTGGCGCCGGGCAGCCTGGTCACCGTGGGCTCCGGCACGATGGCCGACCTCGGCAAGGTGGCCGCCCAGCAGCTCGACCTGATACACGTCGTGGTGCAGACCGCGGCCAGCGTGAACGGGTTCGCCGACGACCAGTCGGTGCTGCTGCGCAACGGTGCCAAGCGCACCACGCCGAGCCGCTGGCCGGACGCCCTGGTGATCGACTCCGACGTGCTGGCCGCCGCGCCGAGGGCGATGACCTGCGCCGGACTCGGCGACCAGCTGTCCATGTTCACCGCCTCGGCCGACTGGTACCTGGCCGCCGCCTCGGGCTTCGACACCTCGTACTCGGCCACCGTCGTGCAGGTGCTGCGCCGGGGCGGCCGGGACGCGCTGGACGCGGTGGACGGGCTGCGGCACGGCTCGCCGCACGCCGTCAGCGCGCTCGCCGGCGGGCTCACCCGGGGTGGCCTGGCGATGGGCCTGGCCGGGCGCACCTCGCCGTCCTCGGGCACCGAGCACACCATCAGCCACCTGCTGGAGATGCACGCCGGTGCGCACGGGGTGCGGGCCGCCTCGCACGGCTCGCAGGTCGGCGTGGCCAGCGTCGTCGCGGCGGCGATCTGGCAGCGCCTGCGGGCTCGGCTGACCGACCGGGGCGTGGTCATGGTGCGCCGCCTGGACCCCGAGAAGATGCGGGAACGGGTGTACGCGGCCTTCGCCCCGCTGGACGCCGACGGCACCACCGCGCGGGAGTGCTGGCAGGCCTATCAGCGCAAGCTGGACTGGATCAACCGCAACCGGGACCGGCTGCAGCGGCTGTGCACGAACTGGGCGAGCCACGACGCGGCCGTCGGCGACCTGCTCGCCTCGCCGGAGACGATCACCGGCATGCTCCGGGAGGCCGGCGCGCCGTGGCGGTTCTCCGGCCTGGACCCGTGCCCCGAGTTCGGCACCGTGCACTGGGCGGTACGCAACTGCCACCTGCTGCGGGACCGGTTCACCGTGGTCGACCTCGCCGAGGTCACCGGGCTGTGGACCGCCGAGGAGGTGGCCGACGTGTTGGCCAGGACCCAGTGGCTGGTCGGCTGAGAACGACCGCGCCGACGGGCGTGCTGAAGCGGCCCGGGGTGGTGTTCGACGGCTACGCGCTCGACCTCGACGGGACCGTCTACGTCGACGACGAGGTGCTGCCGGGCGCCGCCGAGGCCATCGCCCGGATGCGCGCACACGGCTCCCGGGTAGTCTTCGTGACCAACAAGCCGCTGCAGACCGCCGAGCAGTACGCCGCGAAGCTCGAGTCGCTCGGCATCCGCGCCGACGCGAACGACGTGGTCACGGCCCTGGACTCGCTGCTGCGCTACCTCCGCACCCGCCACCTCGGCGAGCGCCTGCTCACCGTCGCCGAACCACTGGTCGACGAGCTCTGCGGGCGCGCCGGGTTCGACGTGGTCACCGACCCCGCCTTGGCGCAGGTCGTCGTGGTGTCCTTCGACCGGACCTTCGACTACGCCAAGCTGCTGGCCGGCTTCCGCGCGGTGCGGGCCGGCGCGGCGATCGTGGCGACCAACCCCGATCCGTACTGCCCGACCTCGGACGGCGGGCTGCCGGACTGCGCGGCGATGCTGGCCGCGCTGGAGGCCTGCACCGGGCGGGCCGCCGAGGCGGTCGTCGGCAAGCCAAGCCGGCACATGGGGGCGGCGGTGCTGGACCGGTTGGGGGTCGCCCCGAGCCGGGCCGCGATGGTCGGGGACCGCGTCGCCACCGACGTCGCGATGGGCCAGCAGCTCGGCATGGCCGGCGTGCTGGTGCTCTCCGGGGCCACCCGGGCGCAGGACCTGGACCGGTTCGACATCCACCCCGACTACGTCGTCCCGACGCTGGCCGACGTGCTACCCGACCTTCCCGCACCGCCCGAGGAGACCAGCAAGTGATCAATTTCGTGTTCATGCTCACCCAGCACGACGCGACCGTGCCGGATGCCGTGGAGCACGTTGCCGCGCTCGCCCCCACCGGCCTGCGCTACCTCGGCTTCAAAGACGTCGGCGCCACCCCGGCGCGGCAGAAGGAGATCAACGACGCGGCGCACGAGGCGGGCTTCGTGACCATGCTCGAGGTCGTGTCGGAGAGCCGGGAGGCGGAGGTCAGGTCGGTGGAGGCGGCGCTCACCGCCGGCGTCGACTGGATCCTGGGCGGTACCAACCCGGACGCCACGCTGCCCATGCTGCGCGGCTCCGGGGTCAAGTACTGCCCGTTCCCAGGGCGCGTGGTCGGCCACCCCAGCGTGCTGCACGGCACGGTCGAGGAGATCGCGCACAGCGCCGCGACCCTGACCGGCACGGCCGGCGTGCACGGCGTGGATCTGCTGGCCTACCGGCACGCCGACGCGGACGTCGCCGCGCTGACCGAGGCGGTGGTCGCCGCGTCCAGCGGGCCGGTGATCGCGGCCGGCTCCGTCACCTCGGCCGATCAGATCCGCACCCTGGCGCGCGCCGGCGCCTGGGGGTTCACCATCGGCAGCGCGATCTTCGCCGGTGAGCTGTCCGGCGCGCCGGACGTGGTTGCCCAGGTCCGCGCGGTGCTGGCGATCGCCAGCGAGACCTGACCTGAGACCTGACCGGGCGCGGCAACGATCAATGCCGGGGACCGGCGGGTACGGTTGCCGCGTCGGGCCCTGGCCCGGCGCAACCGAACGGTGGAAGGTCTACGCCTCGATGCCCGTAGGGAACACCCGGCTGGAACAGGTCCGCGACGGCCTGCTGAGCGATCTGCGGACCGGCGCGACGCCGGCCGGCAGCAAGCTGCCCAACGAGCAGCTGCTGGCCCAGCGCTTCCAGGTCAGCCGGGCCACCGTGCGGGAGGCGGTCGGCGCCCTGGTGGAGGGCGGCTACCTGGTCCGCCGGCACGGCAGCGGCACCTACGTCACCTCGGTACCGTCCCACGGGCACGCCCTGGACGCCACCCTCAGCTACACCCGCATGATCCGCGAGGCCGGCATGCGGCCGGGGCTGCGGGTGCTGGCCACCCAGACCCGGCCGGCGACCGCCGAGGAGTGCACCGAGCTGAAGCTGCCGACCGGCCAGCCGATCCGCGAGGTCGAGCGGCTGCGCACCGCCGACGGCGCGCCGGTGGTGTACTCGCTGGACCGGATCCCGGAGACGCTGCTGATCGGGGTGCCCGACGAGGCGTTGAGCACCCCGCTGTTCGAGCTGCTCGCCTCGGTCGGCGCCCCGGTGCGCACCGCATCGGCCGTGCTCACCCCGCTGATCGCGAACACCCGGCTGGCCGGCCTGCTCGGGGTGTCCCGGGGCGCCCCGCTGCAGGGCATCGAGGAGACCGACTACTCCGAGGCCGGCGACCCCGTGATGCGGTCCTCGGAATGGCATGTGCCCGGCGTGTTCGAGCTCCGGGTGAACCGGCGGTCCTGATCTAGGTCGGAGCCTGGGTAACACAGCCGCAACATGAGCGAAACCTGGCGGGCCTGGTCGGACACACGATCGTCACGAGCCGAGCCCGCGATGGAAATACCGCGGCGGTGAACTCATACCTGACCCGCTACCTAGCGGGGCGCGTCTAGGGTTCCGCCGCCGAACGCCAGCCGTACCGGCTTCGACGGGCCTGGTCCGAGAGATGCAGGCGCCATTCCGCGAGCCGCGCGGATGGTGCTCCACGGCGGGGGAAAAGCCCGGGAGGCCGAATTGGGCCTGGGCGTGTCGTGCTGCGTTCGTCCGGCCCTTGCGTGCAAGGGAGTCTCCAGTGACAGCACTCGACGACCGTCCCCTGGCCGATCTGCGGGACTTCGGCTACGACCAGCAACTCGAACGCAAGGTGGGCACCTTCGCCTCCTTTGCCGTCGGCTTCTCCTTCGTGTCCATCCTGACCACGGTGTTCCAGCTGTTCGGCCTGGGTTTCGGCTTCGGCGGCCCGGCCTTCTTCTGGACCTGGCCCGCCGTGTTCGCCGGCCAGCTGCTGGTGGCGCTGTGCTTCGCCGAGCTGGCCGCCCGCTACCCGCTCTCCGGCGCGATCTACCAGTGGTCGAGGCGCCTCGGCGGCGCCGTGCTCGGCTGGTTCGCCGGCTGGACGATGATCATCGCGCAGGTCGTCACCCTCGCGGCGGCGGCCATCGCGCTGCAGGTCGTGCTGCCCGTGGTGTGGACCGGCTTCCAGCTGGTCGGCGGTGACCCGGCGCTGAACACGGTGTCCGGCGCCGCCAACGCCGTCGTGCTCGGGGTGATCCTGCTGGCGGTCACCACGGCGCTCAACGCGGCCAGCATCCGGATCACCGCGATCGCCAGCTCGATCGGCGTGGTGTGCGAGCTGGTCGGCGTCGCGCTGGTCGTGGTGCTGCTGTTCGCCCACGCCGAGCGCGGGCCCGACGTCGTGCTGCACACCACCAACCTGGACCCGGCCACCGGCTACCTCGGCCCGCTGCTGGTGTCCTCGCTGATGGCCGCCTACGTACTGGTCGGCTTCGACAGCGCCGGCGAGCTGTCCGAGGAGACCCACCGCCCCCGGCGCACCGCGCCGCGCACCATCCTGCGCGCGGTGGCCGCCTCCGGAATCGGCGGCGCGCTGCTGATCCTGGCCGCGCTGATGGCCGCGCCGAGCGTCACCGACGGCACCCTGGCCAGCGGCGGACTGCCCGGCGTGCTGACCAGCCGGCTCGGCACAGTGCCCGGCAAGCTGCTGCTGCTCGACGTGGCCGTCGCGGTGTTCGTCTGCACGCTGGCCATCCAGACCTCGGCCAGCCGGATGATCTTCTCGATGGCCCGGGACCGAGTGCTGCCGTTCTCCGGCCGGCTCGGCGCGGTGTCCCGGCGCACCGGCACCCCGGTCGCGCCGACGCTGGTCGCCGGCGTGCTGGCCGCCGCCCTGCTGGTGCTCAACATCGGCAACCCGGCCCTGTTCCTCGCCCTGACCAGCGTCTGCATCATGCTGATGTACCTGGCCTACCTGATGGTCACCGTGCCGATGCTGCTCGCCCGGCTGCGCGGCCGGCTGGCCACCGAGGCGCTCGACGAGACCGGCCGGCCGCTGTTCTCGATGGGCCGCTGGGGCGTACTGGTGAACGCCGTCGCGGTGCTCTACGGGCTGGGTATGGCGATCAACCTGGGCTGGCCGCGCGCCGAGGTGTTCGACCCCGAGGGCGGGCACTGGTACCTCCAGTGGCTCGGCCCGATCGCGCTCGGCGTGACCCTGCTGCTCGGGCTGCTCGCCTACGCCGTGCAACGCCGCGACTACCACGCGACGGTCGGCGCGGCACCGCCGCTCGACCTGCCGGGTCGCGTCGCGCCGGCCGGCGCCACCGCCGTCCCCGCTCTCGAGGAGGCGTGATGGGGTACGCGCACGAGATCCCCGGCGGCGCCGCCTGGTCGGCCACCGTCCGCGCCGGTCGCGCGGTCACCTTCACCGCGCAGGGCGACGGCGCGAACCTCTCGCTGCTGCTGATCGGCGCCGACCGGCTGGACCGGCTGAACCTGCCGGACACGCTGAAGGCGCAGCTGAGCGCACGGATCCGGCCGCCGATGGTGCTGATGTCCGACCGGGGCCAGGCCCTCGCCTCGGTCGTCGCGTCCTCGCTGGACTGGCACGATGCGCTGACCGGCTTCGGGCACGAGACGCACCTGGAGCGGTTCGGCCCGTCCGGCTACGGCACCGACCGCAACTCCTGGCGCCGGGCCGCGCGCACCGGCCTGGTCAGCGAGCTGACCAAGCACGGGCTCTCCGAGGTCGACCTGCACGGCTGCGTCAACGTGTTCACCAAGATCGCGGTGGCCGACGACTCGGGGCTGCGCTACTACCCCGGGCACTGCCGGGCCGGCGATACTCTCACCCTGCGCACCGAGCAGGACCTGCTGCTGGTGGCCGCCGCCGTGCCGCACGCGATGGACCCGGGACCGTGGGCGCCGGCGGCGGTGCTGGTCGAGGTCGCCGTCGCCGCGCCGGTGGCCGAGGACGACCCCAGCCGAGGGTTCCGCGACGAGAGCGCCCGCGCGCTCGACGAGACCAGGAAGGCGTTCCTGTGAGCACGGTGGAGCTGTCCGAGCTGGACCCGGCGGTGGCGGTGTACGACGAGGTCGTGGCGGCCGGGGACGGCGCGCTGGTCGCCGTGCCGGCCGGCGGCCAGCTGCGCATCGTGGACCTGCACGGCAACCAGGCGGTCGACACGCTGCTCTACGACGCCCACGACGTGCGCAACCGCTACTCGGCGTTCGACACCATCCGGGAGCAGCGCGCCGTCTACCTGACGACCGGGTCGCGGCTGCTGTCCAGTCGGCTGGACGAGCTGGCCGTGCTCAGCGCGGACACCTGCGGCCGGCACGACACGGTCGGCGGCGCCTGCTCGCAGGAGTCCAACGTCATCCGCTACGGCGAGCACACCCGCCACCAGCACGCCTGCCGGCAGACGTTCCTGCGCTACGGCGCCGCCGCCGGGATCGGCCAGCGCGAGCTCGGCCACAACATCAACTTCTTCATGAACGTACCGGTCACGCCGGACGGCGAGCTGCACTTCGCCGACGGAGTGAGTGCGCCGGGCAAGTACGTGCAGCTGCGCGCGTCGCGGGACGTGCTGGTGCTGATCAGCAACTGCCCGCAGCTGAACAACCCCTGCAACGGCTGGGACCCGACCCCGGTGCGGCTGCTGGGCTGGTGGTCCCGGTGAGCCTGTTGGTCGACCGGGTCGCCGCGCGGGTGGAGTTCCCGACCGGTTCGGTGACCGTGCTCCGAGCCGGTGCGCTGACCACCCTGCAGGACGTGCACGGCCGGGCCGGCCACTGGGACGTCGGGGTGCCGCCGTCCGGTGCCTTCGACGACCTGTCCGCCGCGCTGGGCGCACTGGCGGTTGGCAACCCGGCCACCTCGGCGGGTCTGGAGTGCGTGGTGCGCGGGCCGGTGCTGCGGTTCGACCGACCGGCCACGGTGTGCCTGACCGGCGCGCTGGCCGGTGCCACGCTGGACGGTCGCGCGGTCCGGCCCGGGGTGGTGCTCGCCGCGGCGGCCGGCGCGGTGCTGGACGCCGGCCCGGTCGGCGGGCCCGGCATGCGCGGCTACCTCAGCGTGGCCGGCGGTTTCGACGTGCCGGCGACGCTGGGCAGCCGGGCCACGTTCCTGCTGGGCGGCTTCGGCGGGCTGGACGGCCGGGCGCTGCGCGACGGCGACCTGCTCGGCGTGGGCCGCGCGGAGAACCTGGCCGGCCCGCTGGACGTCGTGGCGCTGCTGCCACCCCTGTCCGAGAGCTGGACGCTGCGGGTGCTGCCCGGCCCGCACGGGGCGCCGGACTACCTGAGCGCGGCCGGGGTGGACGCGTTCTTCGGCGCCGAGTGGCGGGTCGACCACCGCGCCGACCGCACCGGCGTGCGCCTGGTCGGGCCGACGCCGGGCTGGGCGCGCACCGACGGCGGGGAGGCCGGGCTGCACCCGTCCAACCTGCACGACTCGGCCTACCCGGTCGGCGGCATCATGCTCGCCGGGGACACCCCCGTGGTCGTCGGGCCGGACGGGCCCAGCCTCGGCGGCTTCGTGGTGCCGGCGGTGGTGACCGGCGCCGACCGGTGGAAGCTCGGCCAGCTGCGGCCCGGCGACGCGGTGCGGCTGGCCCCGGTCAGCCCCGAACACGCCGACCGGCTGGCCGCCCGGCGGCGGGCGCTGCTGGCCGACCCCCGCGCCGCGCTGGCCGAGCGGTTCGAGACGGCGCTCGGCCGCCGCCCCGGGGCCTCCCCCGCCGTACCGATCACGCTGCCCGGCGCGAAGCCGGCACCGCTGGCCGCCTTATCTGGCGCGCGGCCGGCACCGCAGGCCGCCGCTCTTCCCGGCGCGCGGCCGGCACCGCTGGCCGAGCGGCCGGCGACCGGGTCCACGCCCGCGTTCACCATCCGCCGCTCCGGGGACCGGCACCTGCTGGTCGAGGCCGGCCCGGCGGAGTTGGACCTGACCGTCCGGATGTGGGTGCACCTGCTCGCGAACGCGCTGCGCGCGGTACGCCCGGCCGGGGTCACCGAGATCGTCGAAGGAGTGCGCTCGCTGCTCGTCGCGGTGGACGGGTTCGCCGGCCCGGCCCGGCTGTCGCTGCCGGCGCTGGCCGGCCTGCTCACCGAGCTGGCCGGTGGCCTGGCCGACCCCGCGACGGTGACGCTGGACGTCCGCGAGGTCACCCTGCCCATCGCGTTCGACCACCCCGAGGCGCACGAGGCGATGCGCCGCTACGCCGCGTCGGTGCGCCCGGACGCCCCGTGGTGCCCGGACAACGTCGAGTTCATCCGCCGGGTCAACGACCTGCCGGCCCGCGCCGACGTGTTCGACGTCGTGCAGGCGGCCACCTACCTGGTGATCGGGCTCGGCGACGTCTACCTCGGCGCGCCCGTCGCCGTGCCGATCGACCCCCGGCACCGGCTGGTCACCACGAAGTACAACCCGGCGCGCACCTGGACCCCGCAGAACGCGGTCGGCATCGGCGGCGTCTACCTGTGTGTGTACGGCATGGAGGGCCCCGGCGGCTACCAGTTGGTCGGGCGGACCGTGCCGGTCTGGCGGCTGGGCGGCGGGGCGGTCGGCGGTGGGGTCCGCGAGCCCCGGCCCTGGCTGCTGCGCCAGTTCGACCGGCTGCGGTTCCGCCCCGTCTCGGCCGACGAGCTGGCCAAGGCGCGCGCGGACATCAAGGCCGGCCGGGCCGACCTGGAGGTGGCCCCGGCGACCTTCTCGGTGCGCGAGGCCGCCGCCATCGCCGCCGCCAACGGACCCGAGATCGACGCGCTGCAGGCCCGCCGCCGCGCCGCGTTCACCGCCGAACGGGAGCGCTGGGCCGCCGGTGCCTGACCGCCCCGGTGCATCATCGCCCCCTGGGCCCACCGCCTGACAAAAATCCCGACTCACCCTGACAAAATCCCCGACTCGCCGACATCGTCCCGCCCACCTCCCGGCTCCGGCCGCATCGAGAACGGACCCCGACCGTGCGCCACTCCCCCGTCGACCGCGTCCGGGCCGCCTACCGGCGGATCGCCGAGGTCGACCGCCCCGAAGTCTGGATCACCCTGCGCGGCGAGCCCGACGTGCTGGTGGCCGCCAAGGAGATCGAGCGCCGGATCGACGGCGGGGAACGGCTGCCGCTGGCCGGGCTGCTGGTGGCGGTGAAGGACAACATCGACGTGGCCGGTCTGCCCACCACCGCCGCCTGCCCGTCCTACGCCTACTCGCCCCCGGCCAGCGCCACCGCGGTGCACCGGCTGACCGAAGCGGGCGCACTGGTGCTCGGCAAGACGAACCTGGACCAGTTCGCCACCGGGCTGGTCGGCACCCGCAGCCCATACGGCGCGGTCCGGCACGCACACCGGCCGGACCGGATCTCGGGCGGTTCCAGCTCGGGCTCGGCGGTGGCCGTGGCGCTGGGCATCGTCGACTTCGCGCTGGGTACCGACACGGCGGGGTCCGGGCGGGTGCCGGCCGCGCTGCACGGCCTGGTCGGGTTCAAGCCCACGCTCGGCCTGGTGCCCAACACCGGTGTGGTGCCCGCCGCGCGCCCCTACGACTGCGTCACCGTGTTCGCCGGCACGCTCACGCTGGCCCAGCGCGCCATCGCGGTGATGGCCGGCCCCGACCCGCTGGACCCGACCAGCCGGGACTGGCCGGCCTCGGTCCGCCTCGCCGCCGGCACCCGTCCCCGGGTCGCGGTACCGGACGCGGCCGGCCTCGCCCCGCTGTCCGACGAGGCGCGCGCGGCGTTCCGGTCGGTGGTGGAACGGCTGCGGGCCGGTGGGGTGGCCATCGAGGTGATCGACGTCGACCCGTTCCTGCGCGCCGCGAAGCTGCTCTACGAGGGTGCCCTGGTCGCCGAGCGCTACGCCGCCGTCGGCGAGTTCCTGGAGCGCGCGAGCGCCGGTGCGACCGGCTCGGCCGGCGCGGCCGGCGCGACTGGCGACCTGGACCCGACGGTGACCGCGATCATCCTGGCCGCGCGGCAGCTGCCCGCGCACCGCCTCGCCGCCGACCTGGAGCGGCTGGACCGGCACCGGCTCACCGCTGCGGCCGCGCTGGCCGGCTTCGACGCGTTGCTGCTGCCCACGACCACCGGACATCCGACGATCGCCGAGGTGGCGGCCGACCCGGTCGCGGTGAACTCCCGGATGGGCACGTACACGAACTTCGTCAACCTGCTGGACCTGGCCGCCGTCGCGGTGCCCGGCGGTACCGCCGACGGCAGCCCGTTCGGCGTCACCCTGGTCAGCCGGGCGTTCGACGACCAGGTCGCGATCGACATCGCCGCGCGGCTGACCGGCGAGCAGGCCGAGGAGCCGCTACCGGCCACCGGCACCGACCTGGTCGTGTTCGGCGCACACCTGCGCGGCCAGCCGCTCAACGGGCAGCTCACCGCGCTCGGGGCCCGCTTCGCCGGCCCGGTCCGCACGGCGCCCGAGTACCGGATGGTCGCGCTGCCCACCGAGCCGCCGAAACCCGGCATCCTGCGTGCCGCGTCCGGCGGTGCCGCGCTGGCCGGCGAGCGCTGGACGCTTTCTCCGGCGGGGCTGGGCAGGTTCCTGGCCGCGCTGCCCGCGCCGATGAGCCTCGGGAGAATCTCGATGGCCGACGGCGACTCGGCGCTCGGTTTCCAGTGCGACCCGGTCGCGGCGGCGGGCGGCGAGGAGATCACCCAGTACGGCAGCTGGACCGCGTACCTCGCGTCGCTGGGGTGACCCCGGCGGGGCTGCCCGGCCTGGGGCGCGCGGTCTGATCTCGCCGAGTTCAACCACACCGGCCTCCGATCGCGCTGCGCGCGCCGGTGTGGTTGAACTCGGCGGCGATGCCGGGCGCGGCCCGGCCTTGGCCGGAACAGCCACGTCGACGGGTTCGATCGCTAGAGTTGGGACGGTGATTATCTTCGGTTATCGGCGCATTGCGCACCGGGTCGCGGTGCTCACTCTGCTGTGCCATTCATGTGGAAACCCTTGTGCCCAGGTGCTCCGAAAGGTGGTCACCTGGTTCACCCTTTTCTTCATCCCGGTCATCCCTGTCCGCACTCGACGCAGCCTGCAATGCACGTTCTGTGCCGCCGAGTCGGGGATCAGCAAGACGCAAGCCGAGCAGTTCCTCGCCCAGTACAGCCAACCTGCCCCGGAGCAGCCGAGGGCGCCCGGGTTCCCCCGCCAGGGCTAGACCAGCCACCGATTCGCATGGCCCGCTGGTGTGCGGTAAGCGCGAGATTGAGGCCGCGGCGGCCGGCGTGTTGCGCCCGGGGTACCGGCGGCGGAGCGTAAGAAGAATGGGTGGAATCACCGGCCGCCCCTGCTGACGGCGAGAGCGGCCCTCAGAATGGCCCGCAACAACAGGACATGCCCGCCGGGCGGCTGACCCGCGACTCCGAACGCTCCCTCTGGCCCACGCTGTTACCTCATCTGGCGCGGTCGATTGCCTTCCTCGCGCCGGTCGTCATCTCGTTGCTCTGCTGGCTGATCGGGACCGGTTTCAGCATTGTGGCCGGGTTGGGCGCCGTGGGCGGGAGCGGGCTGTCGCTGGGGCCGGCGATCGACTCCGGACTGTCCCTACTCGGGCTGGCAGGCCTGGTCTTTTTCGGGATGGTCTGGCTGGCTTCGCTCTTTGTCGGGGCCCGCGAGGTCGTGGCCGAAGGTGGCGTGCTGATCGAGGATGGCGCGCAGGCGCTCGCGGCCGTCTACGGCTCGATGCAGGTTCGCGTGAACAGGCAGTGCCCGCCGTTTGTCGTGCGCTCAGGTGAGTTCGACAGGAATCCCACGTTGTGGGTCAGCAATGACCGTGAAGAGGCGTTGATCATCGTCCGCCCGTCCGGCCCCGACCTGCGCATCGGCTGGTCGATGTGGCGCATCCGTTCGACCGCCACCCTGATCGGCGATCTGCTCCCCGGGAGGCGGAGCAACGATGTAGCAGTGCTGCAGGCGGACTCCAGCTCGGCCATGCGAGAGCTGCTGAACAGCGTCACCCAGCACAGCGCGCGCGACCACACGAGCTGAGTGCCCACGGGGCCGTGGCAGACCGCCGCCCCTGCCACTTGTCGCGGGAATAGCCACGACAAGTGGCACTTGTCGTGGCTATTAGCCACGACAAGTCGGGCGAGCGGCAGCCCCCTCACACGGCTGGAGCCATCTTCGACCGAGCAGGATCGTATATGATCTCGTATAGTATCGGGCGAAGGAGGTCGCGTGGTGGATTCCCTCGGTACGGACGTGGTCAGCGTGGAGTTGGGGGTGCGGCCCGGCAAGGTCGTCGCGGTACACCTGAACTATCCGAGCCGGGCCGCGCAGCGCGGTCGTACGCCGGAGCACGCCTCGTACTTTCTCAAGCCGAGCAGCTCGCTGGCCCTCTCGGGCGGCAGCGTCGAACGCCCGGTCGGCACCGAACTGTTGGCCTTCGAGGGCGAGATCGCGCTGGTCATCGACACACCGGCGCGGCGGGTCGCACCGGAGCAGGCCTGGGCGCACGTCGGCTGGGTGACCGCGGCGAACGACCTGGGCCTCTACGACCTGCGCTACGCCGACCGGGGGTCGAACCTGCGCGCCAAGGGCGGCGACGGCTTCACGCCGCTCGGCCCGGCGCTGCTGGACGCGCGGGCGCTGGACCCGGCGGCGCTGCGGGTGCGTACCTGGGTGGACGGCGAGCTGGTCCAGTCCGACGACACCGAGAACCTGTTGTTCCCGTTCGCCGAGCTGGTGGCCGACCTGTCCCGGCTGTCCACATTGGAGCGCGGCGACGTGATCCTGACCGGCACACCCGCCGGGGCATCGGTGCTGCGGCCGGGCGCGGTGGTCGAGGTGGAGGTGGACAGCCTCGCCCCCGGCCGCCCGGCCAGCACCGGCCGGCTGCGCACCACCGTCGTCGAAGGTCCGCCGCTGGCCGGCGTCGGCGCCCCGCCGAAGGTCGACGCGGCACTGCGCGCGGACGCCCTCGGCGCACCGGCCGGCCCGGAGCCGATCCGCCAGCTCCAGCCCACCCCCGAGCCCACCCCCGAAGCCGCCAACGCAGCGACCACAGCGACCACAGCGACCACAGCGACCACGCAACGACCCGTACCGGACGACGATGTGGTCACGCGGTTGGGCACGGTCGCGGTGGCGACGCTGTCCGCGCAGCTGCGCCGGCGGGGGCTGAACGACGTCTCGGTGGACGGCGTGCACCCGGCCCGGCCGGGGTCGCGGTTCACCGGTCGGGCCCGCACACTGCGCTACCTGCCGCACCGGGCAGACCTGTTCGCCGAGCGCGGCGGCGGCTTCAACGCGCAGAAGCGGGCCATCGAGGCGGTCGGCCCCGGCGAGGTGCTGGTGATGGACGCCCGGGGCGAGCGGGGCACGGGCACGATCGGCGACATCCTGGCGCTGCGCGCGCAGCTGCGGGGCGCGGCGGCGATCGTCACCGACGGCGGCATGCGGGACTCCGCTGCGCTGGCCGCCCTGGACCTCCCGGTGTTCGCCGCCACCGCGCACCCGGCCGTGCTCGGGCGCCGGCACGTGCCGTGGGAGATCGACGTGGCCGTCGCCTGCGGCGGTGCCACCGTGCTGCCCGGCGACATCCTGGCCGGCGACGACGACGGGGTTGTGGTGATCCCGGCCGCGCTCGCCGAGGAGGTGCTGGCCGACGCGGTCGAGCAGGAGCGCCAGGAGCGGTTCGTCACCGAGCAGGTGGCCGTCGGCGCCTCCGTCGACGGGCTGTACCCGCTGGCCGGCGACTGGCTGGCCCGCTACCGCGCCTGGTCAGCGGGTCAGTTGTGAACGCCACCCCCAGCAAGTCCGAGCGCGCTTATGCGGTGATCAAGGCCAGGATCGTGGACGGCAGCTACTCCCCCGGCTACCGGCTCGTGCTGGACCAGCTGGCCAGGGAGTTGGCGGTGTCCCCGGTGCCGATCCGGGAGGCGGTGCGCCGGCTGGAGGCCGAGCGGTTCGTCCAGTTCGAGCGGAACGTCGGCGCCCGGGTCACCGGGATCAACCCGACCGAGTACCGGCACGCCATGCAGACCCTGGCCATCGTGGAGGGCGCCGCCACCGGGCTGGCCTCGGCGCTGCTGCCGGCCGAGGAGCTGGCCCGCGCGAGCGAGGTGAACGAGCGGCTGCGCGACAGCCTGCGCGACTTCGACCCGCCGGCGTTCACCGCGCTGAACCGGGAGTTCCACCGGCTGCTCTGCGCGCCGTGCCCGAACCCACAGCTCACCGAGCTGGTGGCCCAGGGGTGGGCGCGGATGGCCAGCATCCGGGACTCCAGCTTCACCTTCATCCCCGGTCGCGCCGCCGAGTCGGTGGCCGAGCACGACGAGCTGCTCCGGCTGATCAACGCCGGGGCCGGCGCGGCCGAGGTCGAGGCGGCCGCCCGGGAACACCGACTGGCCACCCTGCGGGCCTTCCTGGCCCGGGGCGCAGACACCGAGGAGGGACAGCGATGAGGTTCCGAGCCGACCCGGCGTCGATCCGGGGTTCGATCGCCCCGGTGGTCACGCCGTTCACCGCCGACGGCGCGCCGGACCCGGCCGGGCTGCGCGCGCTGATCGAGTTCCAGCTGGCCAACGGCTCGCACGGGATCTCGCTCGGCGGCTCGACCGGCGAGCCCAGCGCACAGACCGTTGCCGAGCGGGCGGCCGCGATCCGGCTGGCGGCCGACACCGTCGCCGACCGGGTGCCGTTCCTGCCCGGCACCGGCTCGGCCAAGCTGGACGAGACGCTGGAGCTGACCGAGGTGGCGCGCGCGGCCGGGGCGGACGCCGCACTGGTGATCACCCCGTACTACGCCCGGCCCACCCAGGACGCGCTGTACGCCTGGTATGCGACGGTGGCCCGGGAGTTCCCCGACCTACCGCTGGTGGTCTACAACGTGCCGTCGCGCACCGCGGTGGACATCGCGCCGGACACCGTCGCCCGGCTGTTCCGCGACTTCGACAACGTCGTCGGGATCAAGGAGACGACGAAGGACTTCGAGCACTTCTCGCGGGTGCTGCACGCGTGCGGGCCGGAGCTACTGGTCTGGTCGGGCATCGAGCTGCTCTGCCTGCCGCTGCTCGCACTCGGCGGGGTGGGCTTCGTCAGCGCGGTGGCCAACCTGGCGCCGGCGGCGGTCGCCGAGATGTACACCGCCTGGCAGTCCGGCGACCAGGCGCGGGCCCGCGACCTGCACTACGGGCTGCACCCGCTGGTGGACCTGGTGTTCACCGAGACGAACCCGGCGGCGGTGAAGTGGCTGCTGGCGCGGCGCGGGCTGCTCGGCTCCGGGTACGTCCGGCCGCCGCTGATCCCGCTCACCGAGGCCGGCCAGGCCCGCGCCGAGCAGCTGCTCGCCGGTTCGGCGCACCTGCTCTCCCCCGTCCCGGAGGTGACCCGATGACACCCACCGAGCTGCCCACCCACCTGCCGCACTTCATCGACGGCGCACCGGCCGACAGCGCCTCCGGGGCGACGTTCGACGTGCTCGACCCGGTGTCCAACCGGCCGTACGCGACCGCCGCCGCCGGCTCGCCCGAGGACGTCGCCCGCGCGGTGGCCGCCGCCCGCCGGGCGTTCGCCGAGGGGCCGTGGCCGACCATGCCGGCCCGGGCGCGCGCCCGGGTGCTGATGGCGGTGGCCGACGCGGTGGAGGCCCGCGAGGACCGGCTGGCCGAGCTGGAGTCCTTCGACACCGGGTTGCCGATCACCCAGGCGCGCGGCCAGGCCAAGCGGGCGGCGGAGAACTTCCGGTTCTTCGCCGACCTGATCGTGGCCGGCGGGGACGACGCCTACTCGGTACCGGGCAGCCAGCTCAACTACGTGGTCCGCAAGCCGGTCGGGGTGGCCGGGCTGATCACCCCGTGGAACACCCCCTTCATGCTGGAGAGCTGGAAGCTGGCCCCGGCGCTGGCGTCGGGTTGCCCGGTGGTGCTGAAGCCGGCCGAGTTCACCCCGCTCTCGGCGGGCCTGTGGCCGGGCATCTTCGCCGAGGCCGGCCTGCCCCGAGGCGTGTTCAACCTGGTCAACGGCATCGGCGAGGAAGCAGGCGCGGCGCTGGTGGCGCACCCGGAGGTGCCGCTGATCTCGTTCACCGGCGAGACGACCACCGGGAAGGTGATCATGCGGGCGGCCGCCGAGCACCTCAAGGGGCTGTCCATGGAGCTGGGCGGCAAGTCCCCGGTGCTGGTGTTCGCCGACTGCGATATCGAGGCAGCCCTGGATTCGTCATTGTTCGGGGTGTTCTCGCTGAACGGCGAGCGGTGCACCGCCGGCTCCCGGATCCTGGTCGAGCGGGGGGTCTACGACGAGTTCTGCGCGCGCTACGCCGAGCGGGCCGCCCGGATCGTGGTCGGCGACCCGGCCGACCCGGCCACCGAGGTCGGCGCGCTGGTGCACCCCGAGCACTACGCGAGGGTGCTGTCCTACGTCGAGGTCGGCCGGTCCGAGGGCCGGCTGCTGGCCGGCGGCGGGCGGCCGGCGCACCTCTCGGCGGGGAACTACCTGGCGCCGACGGTGTTCGCCGACGTCAAGCCCGATGCGCGGATCTTCCAGGAGGAGATCTTCGGCCCGGTCGTGGCGATCACCCCGTTCGACACCGAGGCCGAGGCGGTCACGCTGGCCAACGCGGTGCGCTACGGGCTGGCCGGCTACGTGTGGACCAACGACCTGAAGCGCGGCCACCGGGTCGCCGGCGCGATCGAGGCCGGCATGGTCTGGCTCAACTCGCACAACATCCGCGACCTGCGCACCCCGTTCGGCGGGGTGAAGAGCTCCGGGGTCGGCCACGAGGGCGGCCACCGCAGCATCGACTTCTACACCGACGAGCACATCGTGCACGTGGCACTCGGGGACGTGCATACCCCGAGGTTCGGAGCGTCCCGATGAGCGCTCCGCCACCGGATGTGATCCGCTCCGGCTACGCCGAGCTGGTGGTGACCGACCTGGCCGCCGCCCGCTGGTTCTACGTCGACGTGCTCGGGCTGGTGCTGACCGCCGAGCGGCCGGACGCGCTGTACCTGCGCGGCTTCGAGGAGTACCTGCACCACAGCCTGGTGCTGCGCCTCGGCGAGGTGCCGGCGCTGGCCAGGCTGGCCTACCGGGTGCGGGGCCAGGACCAGGTGGCCGCGGCGCACCGCTACTTCGCCGAGCTGGGCGTGCCGGTGCGGCGGGTGCCGGCCGGGACG
>Ga0137415_10001587_pt1 | contig 22551 bp, 18 predicted proteins | sample CZODoug3_1_1_16f_FD_183082 | JGI IMG/M metagenome (GOLD analysis project Ga0137415, IMG submission 183082) | Vadose zone soil fungal communities from Angelo Coast Range Reserve, California, USA - CZODoug3_1_1_16fungal (Hybrid Assembly) | ecosystem: Environmental > Terrestrial > Soil > Vadose...
GCACCACGCGGGGTTTTCCATGCTCCCGATATTGCTACCGGGACGGTGGGCTCTTACCCCACCTTTTCACCCTTGCCAAACGAATCAGCTTTGCCCGGGCTATAAGCCCGGATTTTTCGAAGACGTCTCGCAGGTTTCCCTGCGCGATGCCACCGTGCTGTGCCGCCGGCGGTATATTCTCTGTGGCACTTTCCGTAACTGAGCCGCACCGCGCCGAGTTGAACTCGACGCCACACGCCGAAGCGTGAAACTCCACTTTGCAGCGGAGCCTGCGTGGCCGTCCCCTGGCGTTACCAGGCGCGTTGCCCTACTTCGTCACCGGCTCTTGCGAGCCTACGACGACGGTGTCCGGACTTTCCTCCCGTCCCGATTGCTCGGGACCAGCGATCACCCGGCCCGTCCGCCAATTTCATTATAGCTCGAAATCTCGCGTCTTCTTTCGCGCGGTTACCTCCAGGCAACTCGAGAGAAGTAACGATCGTAGCGACCGAGTATGCGACTAAGCTCTAAGCTTGCTTTGGGAGGAGACGATGACTATTCCTTCCGTGCTCCCTGCCTCCATCGCGTTGGCGCTCTGCCTGCTTCCGGCCATGCCGGCTTTCCCGCAAAGCGGCGGCGGCCACATCGGTCCGAGCAACGGCGAGATCGTTGGCATCATCGCGGGCGTGGCCGCCGGGCTCACCGTCGTGGGCGTCCTCGTTTATCACCAAACCCACAAGCATGCCTCGATCACCGGGTGCGTCGCCTCCGGCGCGGAGGGCTTGACCCTGCAAAATGAAAAAGACAAAAAAGCCTACGCCTGTCCGGGGACTCCGCCGCACTGAAAGCGGGCGAGCGCGTCACCGTAAAAGGCAAGAAGGTCAAGGACTCCAGCGGAAAGACCTCTTTTCAAGTCGAGAAGCTCATTAAGGATTTCGGCGGCTGCACTCCCTAATCCATGCTCGCCGTCGCGCCTTCGGCCGAACCTCGCGGATGCGGACTAGTTAACAATAACCACCCCCTTATGTCTGGATAGAGGCGACACCCTAAGCAGCCAGGTACCGGGACTACTCGGTACCGGGACTACTCCTCACTGCAATAAGCTCGCACGTATTAGAAAAATCTACATATCTGGAAGTCCGCCTCGCGTCGTTACTCGATGCTCGTTCGGGCTCTATGCAATTGAATTTTAAGGCCTTTACTAAATCGAGTGCATGCCTGGAGGGAAAGTTGCCTGTGGATACCGGAAAGTAAGGGTCTCTAAGGGTCTGCCCGCCCAAACGAAAGAAGCTTCATCAGGTGTCCCAGGCGCTCAAGGAGGCGCTGCGAATGCGATACACAAAGTGTCGGATCATTCTAATGGCGGGTGTGTTTGCTTTAGGACCAGTCGCGTCGGCAAAAAATCCGAGCGAAGCAAAGACAGAGCGGGACCGACTTGAGAATGCGGGAAAAGTGATGCAGGAGATCCTCCATGTTCCTGATGACATCCCGCAAGACCTGATCGACAAGGCGCGTTGTGTGGTGGTGATGCCGTCCGTGTTGAAAGCTGCGTTCGTTGTCGGGGGCAGCTACGGGCGCGGCACGTTGATATGCCGCACCGGCAGAGACTTCACCGGTCCCTGGGGGGCACCCGCTATGTATGCGCTGGAAGGCGGCAGTTTTGGTTTGCAGGCCGGCGGAGAAGCAACGGACTTCGTTTTTCTGGTGATAAACGACCGCGGGGCGGATAGCCTGCTGCGTACCAGGGCGAGGCTTGGGGCGGATTTATCGGCCGCTGCCGGACCAAAGGGACGCTTGGCTTCAGCGGACACGGATGCTTACATGCGTGCGGAGATTTTGAGCTACTCCCGCGCGAGAGGCGTATTTGCGGGCATCTCGCTGGATGGCTCGACGCTGCGCCCGGATGGGCAAGCGAATCGCAAGCTCTATGGCAATTCCACGAGCGCCGCAAAGATTATCACCGAATCGGATGCCAGTGCCCCAGCCGCGGCCCATACACTGATCGGGGCTCTGCAAAAGGCATCGCCACATCTCAAGCGTTAGACACGTTAGGAAGCGAAACCGGTCCGGACTTTCGGTAAGCCCCAGCCGGGAGGAAACATTGTTGTCGGATCACGTGATTACTGTAGCGGGTAGAAGCATGACAATCACAAATCACGACATGTTCACGGCGGGCGTATTCGTCGTGATTGGGTTGACGTTTTTGGCGGCTGCTTACTTCGGGCGGCAACGCATTGTGGTGCTGAAGAGGTCGAACGGAACCGACCAGGTTGCATTCGAGTTGGCCCGAATAGCAGACGCACTTGAGCGCATCGCCAATCGTCCAGCGGATCGTGCGATCGCGGCGGCGACGCGACGTCAACTTCAGGCGCCACCGCCTCCGCAGCGAGAGTCGCAGGGTATAGCGTATTCGATGTTTGGGCGTTAACCGTGTTGAGTACGGCCACCTTTGTCTGCCGGTGGACCAGCAGAAGTGAGTTTAGGGGACTATCCCGGCAACATCCTCGATGAAACTCGCAGCCCCGCTTACATTGGCCGCTCGACGCCGTGGCGGTGGGCGCCCTTCGAAAACTCAGGGTGAACTAGAAGTCAGGGGCTTCCACCCATTGCCCTAATACAAAGATGGCGACATGCGCCATGCAGGTTCGCAAGACCTCGACCCTCGTGTGTTCCCGAAACGATGATGGATCGGCCACTTGCGTTGCATTTGTGTGCTTGTGTCGCGGGGCGCAGGTTTATATTCGATTTAAGGAGATCGCAAATGGCGAATGCCCGCTGGGTGTTCAGGGTTGTGTGCACCGTCGCGTTGAGTTTGGCTGTGGCGGGATGCCACCGCGCCGGGAATGCTGGCGCATCGGAAGGTGCTGAAGGGGAATTTGTGCAGGCATTCCTGGCGGCACATGCCAATAAAGACCTGGACGCGGAAGAAAAGCTGGTGGATTGGGATAATGTGGCAGAAGCTTCGCGGAATCACTTCATTGGGGAACTCAAGTCCGGGTTGGACGTGAAGATTACGGCAAAGGTTGAAAGTATGCCCGCGGTGCCTGCAGGTTTCAGCGAGCGGTATAACATCCCGCCTGAAAAGTTCCTGACGGTTGTCTATGATGACCGGCGCGGCCCGATAACCGTGAAATTTCCGATTGCCAAAAAAGATGGGCGGTATTTTTTCGCTCTGCGCAAGGAATAACAGCAGCTACTAACGTCGCAGTTGTGCCTGTTCGTGGCGGCTGAAGCGACCGCATCCCGCGTGGCGGGTTGCGGCGGAGCCCGCTTCCCACCATAAGGCGGGCAGGCAGAAAGCGGGCGCTCACAGGCAAAGGCGGGATGGCTTAGAATCCGCCGTCATGCAGGCCTAAAGCATTTGCGGCCATTCTACGACTACGGGACTGTAGCTACAGAAAACTGATTGACGAAGTGCAGTGGAAGGCCCTTTAGGGCTTTGCGGTCGGCTGCCAGAGCTCAATCTTGTTCCCATCCAGATCATAGATCCAGGCAAAGCGACCGTAGGATTCATTCATTCGTTTGGGATCGATCTTTACTCCCTCTTGTTTTAAGCGATCGAGCAAAGCATCCAGATCGTCAACAATGTAGTTGATCATGAACGGTGCGTGGCTGGGATCGAGATAGTTAGTGGAGGCGGGAAAAATAGTCCACACTGTAACGTGTTCCTTCTGCGGGTCGTCGTGTTCGCGCCACAGAAGCATCGCGCCTCCTCCTTTGTCAGCGAGTCCAAGATGCTTCGAATACCACTCGCGCATCTGATCGCGATTAGCGGATTTGAAGAAGACACCGCCGATTCCAAGGATGCGCCCGCGCTGTTCCATTTTGACGGGCGGCTTCGACGTTTCAGGTTGCGGAGATTGCACTTCCTGCCCTCCTTCTGAACAGATCGCGATGAGCAACAGCGAGCCGAGCGTAATTGTGCGCCAGGGTAGTCCTTGCATGCGCGGAGTATATATCAATTGCGAATGGAGAAAACGGTTCGCTCAAGGTTCGCCGCCATTCACCCTTTCTAGATGATTTGGCCGATATGGCAGGCATTGTGGGGCTGTTGTGCGTGAAGGTCTGGGCAGACAGGCGAAGCAAACGATACCCGCGACGGTCCGCGGCCTTTACACAAGGCGAAGGGTGCGTCACACAATTTCAAGAGCGTGGCCACCCACCCAAAGTCCTTTCAATTTGTTTGCCACCCGTCGCGCCAAGTCCCGAAGCCCTCTTTAAGGAGACGGAAGATAGTGCGCCGGTTTTGAGCAATCGTTCTTATCCATGCGAACCGTCCCAGCTGAGGGAAATAGATCCCGCGGAAACAAAGGCGGGCGATAAGGATGTCCATTCGGCATCCCAAGGGCTTGTGAGCGATCGAAGCCACAGCATCAGCAATGGCCTCTGGGCCGTATGATTTAGCCCATCCGTACCGAATCTCCGCATGAGCCTCCGAGGTGGTCATCTTCAGCGGCGTGTGCGCCATCTCGAACGGGATGAATTCCTGCCAGTGTTTAGGCCGCGTCAGCCGCCCTGCGGCTTCAAGCCTTTTGTAAAGCGGCGTAGCGGGCAAAGGTATGAGGGGGCCAAATATGGGCAGGCCTGGGGGCCACTTGCGCACCTCCTGGAGCGTTCGCTCCGCCACGCCCGGAGTGTCGTTGTCCATCCCAAAAATGAATGAGGTGATCGCGAAGACGTTGCGCCGCGCGAGTCTCTCGAGCACGGCGGCATACTCACCGGGCTTGTTGAAGCCTTTGTTTACATCCTTTAGATTGGCGGGGTCGATGGACTCCATACCAATGAAGATCCACTTACCTCCCGCGGCGGCAATGAGATCAACGAGTTCCTCGTCGCGCAGCAGATTGGCGCTGATTTGCGCCACCCAATTCACCTGTGCATCGGCGGCGATGATGTCGCGAAGAAGCGACTTGGTGCGCTTGACGTTGATGGCAAAGTTGTCGTCAATGAAGAAGACGGCGATCTGGCCGCGCTCACTTCGGGCGCGCGCCTTCAGCAGCAGCAGCTCGTTCACAACACTTTCGTTGGTGCGAAATCGGATCGAGTCCCCGAAAAAACCAGTTACGGTGCAAAACTCGCATCCGTAGGGACAGCCGCGCCCTGACTCGACCGGAATGATGCGGAAGGTACCCCAACCAGTGCCATGTTTTCGGAGTATGGGAGCCACAAGCTTTGGAACGATGTTGAACTGCTCAAGATTGAGAGTGTCCCATGGGATCCGCGGATAAGATTGTAGAGAAGGTTTTCGTTCTTGTCCGAAGGCATCAACGGGAGCGTACACGTCCTTGAGGGCCCCGCTTGCCGCATCCTCAACAATTTTTGGCCAAGTTTCGTCGGCCTCACCGAGAGCTACCGCGTCGGCATGGCGTGAGCCGCCGTCACGCCCGAGAGCCTCATCGGCCATTTCCGTGACGTGAGGCCCGCCCATTACGACCTTTACTCCCATGGCGCGAATGGCATCGGCCATGCGATAAGCCTTTGCGATCATTCGGGTCATCGCGCCGATGCCTACCAGTCCAATTTTTTGCTCAAGCACGAAACTGGCAATGCCGTCTTCATCCATCGGCTGCGCGTTGCCATCCATTAGCAACACTTGGTGTCCCTTTGGTGTGAGCGCCTGCAGTAGAAACATCCAAAGATGCGGCATGAAATTGCGCGTTACGCCGTTGTCGGGATTGTAAAGTAAAATCCTCATGGCCTTTTTCCATTCACCGAAGGAAGCTCAATGACACTCGCATCCTTCACTGGGTTACCTTGAGGCCGGAGAGTCCCGCGAGGAACCTTGCACACGATTACATCAGCGCACCCTGTGCTCATCCTTGGCCAATTGGTGGGGGAAAGTCCATACCCGGAAGACCCAAGGGACTAATGTTTTCTGCTTGAGCATTTTTTAGAGTTCAGATAGAAGAACAAATCCCGCCACAACTCAACCATATTCAGACACAACCGGAGTCTTTGTGGGGTTGATGGCTGAGTCGCGTCACGCGAGGAGAGCGCAAATAATCGTTGTGTTTTTCCCTAAGTCCCCTCCTCGCGCAGGCTTATTCGGGACCGTCAACGCAATTTCTTGAGACCTATGGTCGTGGCGAACCATTTGGGTCATTTGTCGCGGGGCAGCATCCTATTTGTGGAAGGTACTTATGGCGATTGAAGTTGTTGTTGGTCCGCCATTGGTTACGATCAATCGGGAGGACACTTTTCTCGTGTCGGAGATGAATGGCTGCATCACTGCGGCCACGGACCAGGGAATGTACTCGCGTGATACACGCTATGTGAGCAGCTACGAGATCTTTGCCAATGGGGAGCGGTGGGTGCTGCAGAATTCCGGTGCGCTCGCTTACTACGCTTCGCGAACGTACCTTACGAACCCGAAAATCGTGACGGAGTACAACGAGATTGAGGCGGGGACTGTCAGCCTGATTCTGGACCGCGCCGTGAGCGAGGGCATTCACGAGGATTTCGAGGTTCACAATTACGGCAAGCAACGGGTCCGCTTCTCTCTGGAGTTGTCGTTGCGGACGGATTTCGCCGACATTTTCGAAGTGAAGGCGAAGCGGTTGGTTCGCAAGGGGAATGTGAGCACGGAGTGGCGGCCGGAAACGTCGGAGCTGATCAGCTCGTACGAACACAACGAGTTCAAGCGTTCCGTGGTAACACGGCTGACGCACAGCGGGTGCGCGGCTCACTACAGCAATGGGCGAATCAGCTTCCTGGTCGATCTCGAGCCTCGAGGTTCCTGGCATACCTGTAGCCAGCACCAATTTCTTGGAGGGGAAACAGCACCGAAGACGCCGCGCCGGTGCGTCCACATTCTTCGAAATGCGAGGAGCCCGATTGAGCGGGAACTGAGTAAGTGGAGAGAGGTTACGACGTCCGTGACTAGTTCCAACGAGGATGTGTATCGGCTCTTCCGGCAGTCGGTGGAAGACATGGCGGCGCTGCGCCTGCCGCGTATGTGTCTCGAGCCGGACGAATTCATTCCAGCCGCTGGCGTGCCCTGGTTTGTAGCCGTGTTCGGCCGCGACAGCCTGATCGTGAGTCTGCAGAACCTGATGGTGTATCCGGACTTTGCGCGCGGTGCGCTTAGCGTGCTGGGCAAATGGCAGGCGAACGAGGTGGACGATTACCGCGACGCGCAACCGGGGAAGATTTTGCATGAAATGCGGTTCGGAGAACTAGCGGAACGAAAGCTGATTCCGCACACACCTTATTACGGGACTGCGGATGCGACGGCGCTGTATCTGATAACGCTGTGCGAGGCTTGGAAGTGGTCGGGCGACGATAGCTTGTTTCTGGAGCATCAGGACGTGGCGAAGAAGTGTCTCGAATGGATTGATCGCTACGGAGATATGGACGGAGACAGCTTGCAGGAATATCAGACGCGATCGCCGCAGGGATACGAGAACATGGCGTGGAAAGATGCCGGAGATTCGGTGATGTATCCCGACGGAACTCCGGTGCGGGGGTCGAAGGCGCTCTGCGAATTGCAGGGATACACCTACGATGCATGGCTGCGCATGGCGGACGCTTTTCAATATTTTGGGCGAGCTGACGACGCTGGCCGATTGCGCCGGAAAGCGGCAGATTTACGGCAGAGATTCGAGCAACTTTTCTGGTGCGAGGAGACGGGATTCTATGCGTATGCGCTCGATGGAGAGAAGAGACAGGTGCAGACGATCGCGTCCAATCCCGGGCATTTGTTGTGGAGCGGCATTGTTAGCCGCGAACGCGCTGCTCGCGTTGTGGCGCGGCTGATGGAACCTGACATGTGGAGTGGCTGGGGCATACGAACGCTTTCTTCTGACAATCCCGCATACAACCCGTATTCCTATCAGAACGGATCGGTGTGGCCACACGACAATGGCATCATCGCGATGGGATTCAAGAATTATAGCTTTGCGAAGGAAGCAGCCATGATCGCGCGTGACATCAGCGAGGCTGCCAGTTATTTCGTCTTCTATCGGCTGCCGGAGCTGTATGCAGGAACGAAACGGGAGCCAGGGGCATTCCCCGTGCAGTATCTGGGAGCTAATGTCCCTCAGGCGTGGGCCGCAGGCAGCGTGTTTCATCTTGTGCGCGCGATTCTTGGACTGAACGGTGACGCGCACAAGAAAAAGCTTTATGTGGATCCGATTCTGCCGCACTGGCTGCCTGATATCACCTTGCATGACCTGCGTGTTGGCGCGAGCAAGGTAACGCTGCGCTTCTGGACAGAAAACGGCGAGACCCGCTATGAAGTGCTTTCATGCGAGGGGGAGCTTCACGTCGAACAGGGGCGAAGAGTGGAAGCGGCGGCCTGAGAGAAAAACAAACGCCCTGAAGTGACACCGCCACAAGTCCGGGCAGTTCTTAAACCGTACATCGATCAAAAAAAGCCGCAAAAGGCTTGCTTGCGGCATCAAAACAATGCTTTCGAAAGGCGGCGTGGAGCTTATGACTCATTTGTTCGATCCCTTTGCGATTCGGGATATTACGTTTGCGAATCACGTGTTTGTTTCGCCGATGTGCGAGTACTCGAGCACGGACGGATTCGCTAGCGATTGGCATTTTGTGCATTTGGGTAGCCGGGCCGTGGGCGGGGCGGGACTGGTGCTCACGGAGGCGACGGCTGTTGTTCCCGAGGGGCGGATTAGTCCGCAGGACTTGGGTATCTGGAAGGACGAGCACATCGAGCCGCTGGCTCGAGTCGCGCGGTTTATTCACGAGCAAGGCAGCGTCGCGGGGATACAGTTGGCGCATGCTGGACGCAAGGGGAGCACTTACGCGCCGGGGGCGGGCCATGGGACGGTCCCCGAAAGTGAAGGTGGCTGGAAGAATGTGGTTGCGCCGAGCGCGTTGCGTTTCACGGATGGATATCCGATGCCGCAGGCGCTCTCCATCGACGGCATCAAGAATGTCGTTTCCGCTTTTGCGGCGGCGGCCCGCCGGGCCTGTGAAGCGGGCTTTCGCGTGATTGAGATTCACGCTGCTCATGGATATTTGATTCATGAGTTTTTGTCGCCGCTTAGCAATCAGAGAACGGACGCTTACGGGGGCTCGCTTGAGAATCGCACGCGAATATTGCGCGAGATTGTTGCGGCGGTGCGAGGTTCGTGGCCGCAGGGGGCGCCGGTGTTCGTGCGCATTTCGGCGACGGATTGGATCGAGGGCGGCTGGGATATTGAGCAGTCGGTGGAACTCGCGCGCCAACTGAAGGGATTGGGGGTGGACCTGATCGATTGCTCTTCGGGCGGAAATGTTGCGCATGCACAGATACCGGTCGGGCCGGGTTATCAAACACAGTTTGCGGAGCAGATTCGGCGGGAAGCCGGCATCCTGACCGGTACGGTGGGGATGATCACGTCGGCGGTTCAGGCCGAGCACATCCTGGCTACCGGACAGGCGGACGCGGTCATCATCGCGCGAGAGATGCTGCGCGATCCGTATTGGCCGTTGCGAGCGGCGCGGGAACTGGGGCAGACGATTTCTTGGCCGGTGCAATATTTGAGGGCGGCGCCGGCAGGGTCGCAAGCGCGGGTTCCGGTGGATCTGAAGAATCTGGAGTCTTGCTTTGAGGAACAGCACGCGGTTCCGGAGCGGTGAGCCCCACGGCTGAAAACGAAGATGGCGCCCTGAAGGGACGCCGCTACAAGAGTAGGCCGTTATGCTGAGCGCAGGAGCTTTTCGAATTCGGGCTCGGTGAGGACTGGGACGCCTAGCTCTTTGGCTTTGTCGTATTTCGAGCCGGGGTCGGCGCCTACTACTACGAAGTCGGTTTTCTTGCTTACGGAGCCGGAGACTTTTGCGCCGTGTTGCATCACCAACTGGCCCGCTTCTTCGCGGCTGCGGTTGGCTAAGGAGCCGGTGAAGACGAAGGATTTGCCGGCGAATTTCTGGCTTTTCATTACGCGCTTTTCGACGGTGGGGCGGACGCCGGCTTTGTCTAGCTTTTTGATTATTTTTTGGTTGGCGGATTCGGAGAAGAATTCGGCGATGGCTGCGGCTACTTTCGGGCCAACTTCGGTTACTTCGAAGAGCTGGTCTTCTGTTGCTTCGGCTAGCTCGTCCAGAGAAGAAAAACGATCGGCCAATAGCTGGCCGGTGCGCTCGCCTACCATGCGGATGCCTAGGGCGTAGATCAAGCGCGCTAGCGCGTGCTTCTTGCTGGCGGCGATTTGGTCGAGAAGATTTTGCGCGGATTTTTCGCCCATGCGGTCGAGATTGGCTACGTCATCGAGCTTTAGGGTGTACAGGTCCGCGACGTCTTTCACCATGCCCTTGTCCACGAGCTGGTCGACGATTTTGTCGCCGAGGCCGTTAATGTCCATCGCATGACGGCTGGCGAAATGCAGCAGCGACTCTTTGCGTTTTGCGGGGCAGGCGGCATTGACGCAGCGATAGGCGACTTCGTCTTCTGCGCGGTGGATGGCGCTGCCGCACTCCGGGCAATTCTTGGGCATACGGAAGGGGTGGCGATTCCCGCCTTCCTTGGTCACCTTCAGGACGTGCGGAATGACTTCGCCGGCGCGCTCGATCAGGACGGTGTCGCCAATTTGCAGGCCGAGGCGATCGATTTCGTCCATGTTGTGCAGTGTGGAACGGCTGACAGTGACGCCTCCGACCTGCACCGGCTCGAGAACGGCGACCGGCGTTAGCGTGCCGGTGCGGCCGACTTGCACGCGGATGTCGTTCACCACTGTGGTCTCTTGGCGCGCGGGATATTTGTAGGCAATCGCCCAACGCGGGGCTTTGGCGGTGTAGCCCAATTCGCGCTGGATCCCTAACGAATTGACCTTGATTACGACTCCATCGATCTCGTAAGCCAAACCTTCGCGCTTTGGCTCCCACGCATCGCAATATTTGAAAACTTCCTCGATGCCGTCGCACAGCTTCCAATCCTCGGACGCGCGGAAACGTAATTGCTTCAGTGCTTCCAGGGAGTCGGAATGCTTCGCGAAAGGAACTTCGCCATCGACGAGCAAGTAATAAGCGAAGAATTCGAGGCGGCGGCGCGCGGTGATCGACGGATCGAGGACACGCACCGAGCCTGCGGCGGCATTGCGCGGATTGACGAAGATTTTGCCGCCGCTTTCTTCCTGCTGGCGGTTCATGGCTTCAAAGGCCTTGCGCGTCATCAAGACTTCGCCGCGGACTTCGAAGCGAGGCGGGAGCTTCAGCTTTTTCAATGCAGCCAACTCCACACGCAGGGGTATCGAACGGATCGTTTTCACATTGGGCGTAACGTCTTCACCCGTTCGCCCGTCGCCCCGCGTGACGCCTCGCGCCAGCCCGCCATTTTCGTACTGCACCGAAATGCTCAGCCCATCGAACTTGTGCTCGGCGATGTACTCGATCTTTTCCCGGCCGCTTCCCTGCCGCACGCGGCGGTCAAAATCGCGCAACTGATCGTACGAGAAAGCGTTGTCCAGGCTGAGCATGGGACGCGCGTGCTGCATGGTCTGGAATCCTGCGCGCGGACGGCCGCCGACGCGGACGGTGGGAGAATCCTGCGTGATCAGCTCCGGGTGCGCGGCTTCCAATTCCTCGAGGCGCTTCATCAAGCGGTCGTAGGCAGCGTCGGAAATTTCCGGCTGGTCCAAAACGTAATAGAGATACTCGTGATGCCGCAGCTTGTCGCGCAGCTCTTCGATCTCGTGTTTAGCGGCTACGGCCTTGGCCATGAAACCCTCGGAAGAACGTTCACTGGAACCGCATCATATTATAGGATGGAGAATCCACGCCGCCGCTAGCGAGCGGCCCGGGACGGTCGATGCAGCCAAACCTTCGCAACGCTTTGCTGATTCATAACCCCAACGCCGGCAACGGTGGCAGCGCCCGCCGACGCATGCTGGACGAGGCGCGGCGCATTCTATCGCTCGGCGGGATTGAGGCTGACCTGCAGGAAACGACCGCGCCGGGCGACGCCACTGCTATGGCCGAGCGCGCCGCCATAGAGGGACGTCAGCTCGTGATTGCTTGCGGTGGCGATGGCACGCTGAATGAAGTCGTCAATGGATTGGCCGGCCAACAAAACGGGCATCGCGTTCCAATGGCTTTGCTTCCGGGCGGCACGGCGAACGTTCTGGCGAAAGAACTCGGTTTGCCCTGGGATATTCCCAGCGCGGCTGCAAAGCTGGTGCACGGCGAAGTGAAAGATATCGCGCTGGGCCTAGCCACGCCTCTGAAGGAGCCTGATAAGAAGCGCTATTTCTTGAGCGTCGCCGGGGCCGGCCCTGACGGCATGATCGTCTACGCGATCGATCTCGACCTGAAAGCGCGCGTCGGCATCCTGGCTTACTGGTGGCAGGGAGCTCGCGAAGTGTTCCGCTACAAATATCCGCATTTCCGCGTGGTGACTGGGAATGAAAAACTTGATGTGTCGCTGGTTGTCGTGGGCAGGACCAAACACTACGGCGGGCCGTTCCGCATTACCACGGAGGCCGATCTTTATTCTGACCAATTTGAGCTGATGGGTCTGGAGACGAAGAGCGGCTTGAAGTACCTGAGCTACCTGCCGACTTTGTGGTTGGGAAAGCTGCGCGGCACTGACGGGGTACATTTTTGGAAGGCGCACAGCATTGTCTGCGAGCCGCTCGACTCCAATCCTGTTTACGCGCAAATCGACGGTGAACCCCTGGCGCGCCTTCCAGTCGAATTCAAAATTGTGCCGCGCGCGCTGAAGCTGCTTGTGCCCAAGGATTCCGCTGCCTCCAAAGATCCCGCGCAATCGAAAAACTAGATGGACGCTTTCACGCACGGGTTGGCGTCCTACTCCATAACCCGCGCGCTGTTCCCAAGAGCATCGCGCGCCACGATGATTGCCGCGGTCCTCGCTGGCTCCGCGGCTAACCTTGATTACATCAGCTCCGGTGTCAGCCCATCCGCGTTCTTGAATTGGTACCGCACGGCGACTCACTCGGTCCTCGGAGCGCTTGTCATTACGACCATCTTCGCCCTCGCCGTAGCGCTCGCCATGCGAGGCCGACCGATGCCGGACGGCTTCCGCACAGTTCTGCTCGTTTTATTAGCGACGTGCACGATTCACGTTGTAATGGACCTCACGCAAAATGAAAGCGTCCAGATCTTCTGGCCTTTTCGCGCGCAGCGCTACTCGGCGGATTGGGTTGCGGGCTTCGACCTCTGGATTCTCGTGATCCTGCTGGCGGGCACGCTTCTGCCGCAACTGCTTGCCCTTATCGGCGAAGAGATCGGCGCAAAATCCAAAGCTCCGCGCGGACGAATCGGCGCAATCATCGCTCTCTTGGTGGTTTTCGCTTACATCGGAGCGCGAACTGCCCTGCACGGCAACGCTGTTGCCACGATGGAAGCGCGCACATATCGAGGAGAGTTGCCGCGCCGGGTTGCAGCGTTCGCCGAATCTGACTCGCCTTTTCACTGGCGCGGCCTCGTGGAAACCGAGCGCGCGTTTTACGATTTCGACCTCAGCGTCGCCCCTGGATCTTCGTTCAATCCCGACGCCGGCGTTGTTTCCTACAAGCCGCAATCCTCTGCTCCGCTTGACGCCGCACGGACAACTGAATCCGTCCGCAGCTTCCTGGAAGCCGCAAAATTCCCCAAGGCATCCGTGGAGCAAACCAAGACCGGCTACCGTGTGCAACTCCGTGACCTTGCCGAACAACGAGAGGCACACTCGGGCCCGCATGTCATCGCAATCATCGAAACCGATGCGAACGCCAAAGTCTTGTCGGATGAACTGGCGTGGGACAACCAGAGGTAATGCGGCGCGGCTATCTTAGTCGTGTGACTCTTTTACGGCGTGCGCCGCCCGCTCTTTCAAAATCAAACGAGAGGCCACATAACTGACGCCCACAACGGCAATCACGGCCAGGGTTACCTGCCACTTATGATCGCGTAAATAAGGCAAAGCATTCGCGCCGTAGCGTACCGCCAAATACCCGATCCCAAAATATCGAATCACCCGCGCCAGGCCGACCGCCGAGGCGAAACTCCTCAGCGGCACCTCAAACACGCCCGCCGCTAGCACAAAGAACTTGAACGGCGTCGGCGGCGGCAGCATGGCGGCCACCAGAATGCCGCCAAATCCGTTGCGCTCCACCCAATGCCGGATGGCCCTGCCACGGGCACCCGCCTTTTGGTGAAACGCAGCTTCCTCCACTTTGCGCGCCAGTAAAAATAGCAAAACGCACCCCAGCAACGAACCCAGCGCCGCCATGCTCGCATACAACGGCATGCGCGCGGGCCGGCGCATAGAAAGCTCAATCAGCAACAAATCATTGATTACGGGAAAGGTTAGAAAAGACGAATCGAGGAACGAAATCAGGAACAGCCCCGGTGCACCCAACGTCCCCGCAAACGCCACAATCCTCTGCTTCCAAACGCCAAGCTGTGCGGGCAATGAAACCTGCTCCCTCCTACGCTTGCTTCTTTACTGCGAAAACGCCCCGCGATCAAAGTGACTCATGAACACTTGCATCAATGCGGTGCGATGTAAATTCGGCAATCTGGGTATCTCTCCGATTACGCGCACGTGCCCGAAACGCTCAATCGTCTCGCGGTTTTCCCGGTTCTGGTCGCCGATCAGCACCACACCGTGCACCGGCAATTCCGCCGCGTGTAATGCCGCGAGCGTTAAAAGCGTGTGATTTACGGTGCCGATGCTGCTGCGCGCCGCCAAAATCACCGGCAGTTTGAATTTCACCATCATATCCAGCATGAACTGCTTCTGATTGATCGGAACCAGCACGCCGCCTACGCCCTCAATCACCACCCAATCATTATTCAAGCTCGTTGGCAGATTGATGCGCCCGAGATCGATTTCCGTCCCCGCCCACCGCGCGGCCAAGTCCGGAGAGACGGGCGGCACAAATTTGTACACTTCGTCGATCGTGCGGTCCGTGCCAATTCCCGCCAGCCGCATCACGGTCACGCGATCCGAGCCCTCCAGCGTGCCCGTCTGAATGGGCTTCCAATACACCGCGTCCAATGCCGCGCACAGCAAAGCCGAAAGAGTTGTCTTGCCTACGCCTGCATCCGTCCCCGTGATAAAGAAATGGTTCCTCAACCGCGCTTCTCCTGGAGTTTGCTCGGGCAGACCACAATTGTGCGCGCGGCTGCCTCTCTGAGTGCGAATCTGACTGCATGTGAATTAATCAAGTAAGATGCCATGCGATTCGACGGAACTGCGGCTAAAAGCCTCCCGCCAGAGCGCCTCCATTTTTGGAGATTCTCCGTGCGTCTCGCAGTGCAAACAAAGCGATTTTCCCCAGCGTCACCACGTGCTTGGTGTGTCCCATTTCCCCGGTTCGACCCGTCCTATCCGTCCTGGAGCGATGCCGCATGTTACCACCGCTTGGCAGTCCCGCGCCGCCGTGGCTTTACGTCATCTGTACCTTTCCGTTAGCCGGGATTGGGCGACGCGCTCGCAAATCATAGCCTCACGTTTGACCGGCCATTAGCGAAATGTTATAAATCAACGACTTCGGAAAGGCCTTGCGGCGAGCATCCAGGGTCCCTGCCCCGGGTATTCGATAAGCAGGGCAGTAAAAACGACGCTCGACGCATTGGTTCAAGTTCGTCCCATCTACAAAATGGGGCTTTCTTGTAGTCTGGCAAGCTCCTCCCGTCGCGGTCAAAAGGTCACCAGGCATACTGGTGTGCGGGAAAAGGGCCCAGGAAATTTACGCGGTTAATTCGATCTTTTTCGTTTCACGGAGGAGTGTTGATGCGCACCTGGCTTACACCTGCCTGGGCATTAGCTCGTAAATTCTCGCTATTCGGCATCGCTGCCGCGATCGCTTCCCTGCTCTCCGGCGCGACCACCTTCGCGCAATCCACAGAGGAAGCCGGCGGCGAAGCCAGCCTGAAGCTTCCCGATTTGACCTCGGTCCAATTCCTCGGCATTGACGGTCACAAGCTTCTGCTCTTCGGCATTCTCTTTTGCATCTTCGGCCTTATTTTCGGGCTTGTAATTTACAGCCGGCTGAAAAATCTTCCCGTGCATCGCTCGATGCGTGACATCTCCGAGCTGATTTACGAAACCTGTAAAACATATCTGATCACGCAGGGCAAATTCCTGATTGTGCTCTGGCTCTTTATCGCCGTTGTGATCGTCCTCTACTTCGGCGTTCTCGCTCCCGTCCCCGGCAAATCCATTGCTGTCACGCTCCCCATCATTCTCGCTTTCAGCCTGATCGGAATCGCCGGAAGCTATGGCGTCGCATGGTTCGGCATACGCGTCAACACGTTCGCGAACTCGCGCACGGCCTTCGCCAGCCTGCGCGGCAAGCCGTATCCGATTTATCACACGCCGCTCGAAGCCGGAATGAGCATCGGCATGATGCTCATCTCGGTCGAGTTGCTCATGATGCTGCTCATTCTTCTCTTCGTTCCGGGCGATTACGCCGGGCCTTGTTTCATCGGCTTCGCTATCGGCGAATCTCTCGGCGCGGCCGCGCTGCGTATCGCCGGCGGCATCTTCACCAAGATCGCCGACATCGGGTCCGACCTGATGAAAATCGTCTTCAAGATCAAGGAAGACGACGCGCGCAACCCCGGCGTAATCGCGGACTGCACCGGAGATAACGCCGGTGACTCTGTCGGCCCCAGCGCTGATGGCTTCGAAACATACGGCGTTACTGGCGTCGCGCTTATCACCTTCATTCTTCTGGGCGTGAAAAGCCCCACCGTACAAGTCCAGCTCCTCGTCTGGATTTTCGTCATGCGCATCGTCATGCTCGTGGCCAGCGCCGCGGCGTACTTCATCAACAGCCTCATCGCCAAAGCGCGGTACGGCAACGTCGACGAGATGAACTACGAGGCTCCGCTCACGTCACTCGTGTGGATCACCTCGCTCGTCTCCATCGCATTTACTTACATCGTGTCCTCGATGATTATTCCGACGCTGGGCGGCGACTCTTCGCAATGGTGGAAGCTGGCCACGATCATCTCCTGCGGAACGTTAGCCGGCGCCATCATCCCGGAACTGGTGAAAGTCTTCACTTCCACGGAATCGCGTCACGTAAGAGAAGTCGTCAGGTCCGCCGAGGAAGGCGGCGCCTCGCTGGGCATTCTCTCCGGCTTCGTAGCCGGAAATTTCTCGGCCTATTACATCGGGCTCGCCATGGTCGTGTTGATGTCGGTGGGCTATGTGATCAGCACGCTTGGCCTGAGCGGCATTATGATCGCCGCCCCTGTCTTCGCTTTCGGCCTCGTGGCTTTCGGCTTCCTCGGTATGGGGCCGGTCACGATTGCCGTCGACTCTTATGGTCCGGTCACTGACAACGCGCAGTCCGTTTACGAACTCTCTCTGATCGAGCAAGTTCCTGGTATTCAGGGCGAGCTGAAAAAGGACTACAACATCGACGTCAATTTCGAGCGCGCCAAGACTCTGCTCGAAGCCAACGACGGCGCCGGCAACACCTTCAAAGCCACCGCTAAGCCTGTGCTGATCGGCACCGCCGTTGTTGGCGCCACTACGATGATCTTCTCCATCATTATGGCCCTTACCCACGGCCTGACCGTCAACGTAGAAAAACTTTCGCTCCTTCACGCGCCTTTCGTGCTCGGCCTGATCACAGGCGGCGCCATGATTTATTGGTTCACTGGAGCTTCGACGCAAGCCGTAACCACTGGCGCCTACCGCGCCGTCGAATTCATCAAAGGACACATTAAGCTCGACACAGCCGCAGCCGCCAGCGTGGCCGACAGCAAAAAAGTCGTCGAAATCTGTACCCAATACGCGCAGAAGGGCATGCTCAACATCTTCATCGCCGTGTTCTTTGCGACGCTCTCCTTTTCTTTCATCGAACCTTTCTTTTTCATCGGCTACCTGATGTCCATCGCCACGTTCGGCCTCTATCAGGCCATCTTCATGGCCAACGCGGGCGGCGCTTGGGACAACGCCAAGAAAATCGTCGAGGTTGAGCTAAAGCAGAAAGGCACGCCGCTGCACGACGCCACCGTGGTCGGCGACACTGTAGGTGACCCGTTCAAGGACACGTCTTCCGTCGCTCTCAATCCGGTCATCAAATTCACCACGCTCTTTGGCTTACTAGCCGTGGAGCTCGCGGTGCAACTCACCGCCTCGCAAGGCGCCGGCCTCGCTCACGTTCTGGCGGCAGCGTTCTTCGCCGTCTCATTCTTCTTCGTCTATCGCTCGTTCTACGGCATGCGCATCCGAACCGGTGCGTAGGCATTTGTAGGGCGCAGCAAGCTGCGCCTTAGCACGACGAATTTTGTTGGAGTGCGGCGGTCTCGTTAATCCTGAGCTTCGAAGGGCCGCCGCTTTCACGATCGATCGTTGAAGACCACGCGGTCCATTTACCGGGGGTTCTGCCAATGAAGAAAATCGCTGCCCTTTCGTGCTTAGCGTTGTTTGCGGCGGGTGTCTCCTTAGCCCAAACGCAAGTCGATCCCAAATACGAAATTCACGACCGCAATCGTCCTCTGCCGGCCGTAATTGACCCGGGAACATCGAGCACGCAGGAAACTCCGGGCCGCGCGCCCTCTGATGCTACAGTTCTTTTCGACGGCAAAGATCTTTCCAAGTGGCAACATAAAGACGGCACTCCCGCCAAATGGAAAGTGGAAAACGGCTACTTCGAGGTCGTCCCCAAGACGGGCCAGCTTTATACCCGCGACGCGTTCGGAGACTGCCAACTCCACGTAGAATTCGCCGAACCTTCACCCGCAAAGGGCCAAGATCAGGACCGCGGCAATAGCGGCGTCTTCCTACACGGCCTCTACGAAGTCCAGGTCCTCGACTCTTACGACAGTAAAACCTACGCCGACGGCCAAGCCTCGGCCGTTTACGGTCAATTCCCTCCCCAGGTGAACGCCTCGCGGCCGCCCGGGCAATGGCAGATCTACGACATCATCTTCCACGGCCCGCGCTTCGATGCCGCCGGCAAGCTCCTTCGTCCCGCTCGCATCACCGCCTTTCATAATGGCGTTTTAGTGCAAGATAACGTCGAACTCACCGGTCCGACCGGACATCACCAGCGTCCGCCGTACACGGCAGGCCCGGAAAAGCTTCCGTTGTCGCTGCAAGATCACAATCATCCCGTGCGCTACCGCAACATCTGGGTCCGCGAACTGAAATAGTACAGGCACTCCTGCATGTCCTGCCCACGGTAGGGTATTGTCGTGCTTCGCCACCCGCCCAACCCCGCAAACGTCAGGTGCTGGAGCTCGCGTTTGCTGTGATACGCTGCACGCCGACGGAGGGAGACTGCAATGCCAACGGTCGAAGGCAAGGAAGCGCGCGTCTGGATCGATGAATATGTAAACAAAGCCGGAAAAGTGCCAGGCGTTGCTAAGGCGGTCCGAGCCCTTGTAAAGAAGACCGTGGCCGGTTGCGAGGAGTACGTCAACCCGTGGAAGATCCCCACATTCGATCTGAACGGGCCGTTGTGCTTTTACATGGTGGCCAAAGAACACGTGGTCTTTGGATTTATGCGCGGAGCGAAGTTGCGCGATCCGGAGAAGTTGCTGGAGGGCACTGGAAAGTACCTGCGGCACGTAAAGCTGCGCAGTGTAGCGGATGCACGGCAACCGGGAGTGCGGAGTCTCCTCGAACAGGCGGCCGACCTAAACCGTAAAGAACCAGTCACCGGCACCAAGGTTCAGATGAAGAAACGCAGCACCGCGGCAGCTGGAAAAAGTGCATGAAAACGAAGCCAATCGCATGGGAAGTCTCTGCCCTCGAGAACGAATCCTAATATTGGAGTGCGGGAGCTGCTCCCGCTTTTGAGGTGGCAGGGCCTACTACTCAATGATCGGATCAAGCGGGTTTCTCGCATTACACCGCAAAAGCGGCGGCTAGACCGCCGCACTCCAAATTCGTGGGCGAAGTCAGCCGGCGGAGGTGCGGAGGGATTTGATGCGGGTGGAAAGTTCGAGGACCTCGATGTGGGCTGGGCAGTCGGGCCAGTTGTGATGCCAGCAGACGATTACGTCGCAGCCGGTTGAGGGATGGCCGTGGTCGCGGAAATTGCGGCTCTCAAATTCAAATTCGATGTTCACGCGCTGCCAGCGCTTCGGCGCGATCTGGCGTTTCGCCTCGCAATCGGGGAAACCGGCTTGCACCGCTTCCACGACGTAGCCCAAATCTTTCGCGAGCATCCCAAAAAGCAGCACGACGCCCTGTTCGTTGACCGGTTCGTGGCGCAGGGTCGGGAAGTCCAGAGGCTCTCCGTACGTGGGGCGTTCCTTTAAAGACGGGTGTTGGAATGTCTTGCGCGGGATGGACACGCGGGAGGTTTCGTTCGTGCGGCGGGCTCGGGTGTCCCCCGCCACAGCGGGCAGGCGTGCCCCAGAGCCAGCGCGCTCTACAGGAGCAGGAACGAGGGCCAGTACATCGGCCCACTCGCGCTTGTCTTTGGCGAAATCGCGAAAAGCCTGCGGCAGGGCAGGCCAGCCGCCGAATCGCTTTTCCAGCGTGACTGGGTAGTGCCTTCCGTTCAGATCGTAGGCGCGACGCGAAGGCACGGCGCGTAGTTTTCGGACCGTTTCGCCCCAGTCAGTGAGGAGTTCATGGTCCTCGGGCCGGAGATACAGCCTATACGGCTGGAGGCCCGCGGCCCTGACCGCGTCATTCCATCTAGGGAACAGGCGGAGGACGGAATTTTTGGGGATACGTGCGCCGGTGACGAATTCAAGCAGGGAGGGCGCGCGGCCGAGCCGCTTTGCCATGGCGGCGATGGAAGTTAAGAGGTGCTGTTTGTTGGGCATTGGGTGTTGGGGCGGATTGAGAAACACACGGCCGCGCTGTAGTGGCGACCCTGCCTGCGGCAGGCAGGCCTCCGCCTCAGTCTGCGCAATAGCGCGGGTGACAATTTGCGGTTCGATGGGTGGTCGGGCGGGCACGACGGTGTCGTGCCCCTGCATATCCGCGGTGCCGATGAGGAGATGCCTAAAATAAAAAAAGCGGGAGGAATCTCCCGCTTTTTGGACGCACTTTTCTACCGGAACAGTATAACAGAAAAATTAACGTTCCGTCGAAGTGACCGGCTCTACGGCGCACCAGGCGTGCCCTCTTTACAAACCTGGCCCAGAAAGGCTTCTGCTATCTCTGCAAGACCACAATCATCCCGTGCGCTCCCGCAACATCTGGCTGCGCGAACTGAAATAGCCGGACACCGCAAGAATCTAAATTTTTGCTCCGGCTCACTCGAATCTTGTAGTATGTCCCCGGCAAAAGGGGGCCTATGCGCAATTTAGTTTTTCTAGTTCTCGCCGCGGTTGCGGTGCTCGCCATTCCCGGTTACTCGCAAACCGAAAAACCTTGGCAGCAACTTTTTAACGGTAAAGATCTCACTGGCTGGAAACACGTTGGACCCGGCAATATGACTGTCGAGAATGGCCTGATGCAAACGCACGGCGGCATGGGATTGCTCTACTGGACCGCCGGCAAGCTCGGCAACTGCCGCGTTCGCGTCGTTTTCAAAATGCGCGATCACAACGACAATTCCGGCGTCTACATCCGCATTCCCATCGAACCGCGCGAGCCCTGGATGCCGGTGCACTACGGCTACGAAGTGCAGATCGACAATCAGCCCGAAGACTCCAAGGAAGACGATTACCACGTGACCGGCACGCTTTATTCCCTCACTAAGCCCCTCGCGCGCCCCGGCAAGCCCGGCCCTGAGTGGAACACCATGCTCATCACTCTCGATGGCCCGCACACTGTGGTCGTTCTCAACGACGTCAAAGTCACCGACTACACCGAGGGCCAGCCCGTTCCCGATAAAAAATTCGACTTCGAACCCCAACGCGGCCGCCGCCCCGACGAAGGCTACATGGGCCTGCAAAATCACAGCGATAACGACATCGTCTTCTTCAAAGAAGTAGCCCTACAGCCTATGCGGTGACCGTAGGGCGCAATATATTGCGCCCTTTCGAGCAACACGTAAGACGTTTGGCTTTTCGCTTTTTGTATTTCAATCTTCGATGTTGCAACCCAGGAGCCCCAATGAAAAAAGATTTGTCACGCCGCAAATTTCTACAACGTACCGCGGGCGCGGCCAGTGCGCTTGCCGCTGCCAACACATTTTTTCTGCGTGACGCGCGGCTCGAAGCCGCTAACTATCCCCGCGTCGCTCCCAGTGATCGACTCCGCTTTGGCATCATCGGCATCGGCATGCAAGGCTCCGGTCTGCTCACCGCCGCCGTGGCGCTCCCCGGTGCGGAATGCATCGCCGCCGCCGATCTCTACGATGGCCGCCACACGCTCGCCCGCGAAATAACCGGCAATCCCAATCTTTTCGTCACCCGGCGCTACAAAGATCTTCTCGACAACAAAGAAATCGATTGCCTGATCGCCGCCGTTCCCGATCATTGGCATAAACAAGTCGTCGTCGACGCCGTCCGCGCCGGAAAAGATATCTACTGCGAAAAGCCGATGTCGCACTCTCCTTCCGATGGTCTCGAAATGGTCAAAGCCGGCAAAGCGACCGGCCGCGTTATTCAAATCGGCTCGCAACGCGTCAGCTCTGTGCTCTGCGCCAAAGCCAAGGAACTCATCGCGCAAGGCACCATCGGCGACCTCATGATGGTCGAAGGCTCCCTCGGCCGCAACGATCCCACCGGAGCGTGGGAATATCCGCCGCCCTT
>Ga0137415_10001588_pt1 | contig 22547 bp, 17 predicted proteins | sample CZODoug3_1_1_16f_FD_183082 | JGI IMG/M metagenome (GOLD analysis project Ga0137415, IMG submission 183082) | Vadose zone soil fungal communities from Angelo Coast Range Reserve, California, USA - CZODoug3_1_1_16fungal (Hybrid Assembly) | ecosystem: Environmental > Terrestrial > Soil > Vadose...
CTTATGCTCGTCGCTACGAAACCTCGGCGCAACGCCGACATCATCTCCAGCCATGGACGCATCAGTACAACTGGCACCGGCCCCACGCCAGCCTCGATCAGAAACCACCCATCTCCCGATCTGGGCTCGATGTCAACAACCTCTTGAGACACCACATTTAGAGCCCATCGATAGGCTAATCTGCCGCGTTCAAGGGTATCCCCCACTCCCTCCATTGATTGCCTGATGTATTTGATTCTAAAATACAAACGATTTAAGTATAGGATTCCATACGGGTTAAGCCGTTTTGGCGAATATCCCGCTTCTCCGTTCCAGGTATCTATTTGATTCAACTAGAGAAATGGCTAAGTATTTCATTTCACAATAGATAGTTGTGAAGTCATGCGCCTGATGCAGGATAGTTCTTTTTGGCATCCCTGGGTTTACCTGTGCGACGAGCCTTCTTTCCCTCTATCTCTATTGTATTGAATCGGGGAAATTGGCATGCCAACTTTTTTGCATCTTAAGTGGCACAAAATGAGATAGTTGCGGCTTCTCAAAAAGAAAAACTCTTGACAGACTGCAGCGGTGTCTCCGATTTTCTGCATTCTTACAAGTATTCTGCTTGACATATTCCTATATAGGAATATACAGTTCTTCCCATGGCACGAGCAGCAACTACGACCGATGCATTCAACGCAATAGCAGAGCCGCGGCGGCGCGAGATTATTGACCTGCTTGTGGACGGCGAGGAGCATGCTGTGGGTGATGTGGTTGTGAAGCTTGGCATGTCGCAGCCGTCGGTGTCGAAGCACCTCGGCGTGCTTCTTAAGGTCGGTGTTGTCACGGTGAGTAAGCGCGGTCAGCTCCGCATGTACAGGCTGAACGCAAAGGAGCTAAAGCCGGTGCATGACTGGGTGAAGACATATGAGCGCTTCTGGACCCATCAGCTCGACCGCATCAAGGAACGGGCCGAGCAGAAGATGATGGCCCGCATTGCCCGCGAGAGTCAGTTAACCAGCAACAAGGAGGACGAAACAAAGTGATAAATCTTTCGCAGCAGGAATTTCAGACGCTCGAGATCACGAGAGAGATAGAGATTGCAGCAACTATCGACATTGTCTTCGAGACGGTTCTGGAACAATTAGGTCCGCTCAACGTGACGCCTGACCAAGGGCCAATGCCGTTGAAGCTCGAACCCTGGCCAGGTGGCCGATGGTTCCGGGACCTGGGGAACAATGCAGGGCATCTCTGGGGACATGTGCAATCCATCCGTCCGAATGACCTTTTGGAAATTCATGGACCGATGTTCATGTCGGCTCCTGCGGTTTCCCATGTGCTGTTCCGGTTGAAAGAAGAAAGCGGCGTCACGCGGATCAATTTTTCCCATCGCGCGATGGGGCAATTTCCACCCGAATACCGGGATGGCGGCGACATAGAGCCAGGGTGGACGAAGTGGTTCAAGCATCTTCGTGAAGAAGTAGAGCGGCGCGCAAAGCAATAGGCCAGTAACAGGTGAGGAGCATGAGATATGGCGACTAGTCCAGCAAGCATTGAGACACTTGAAATCGCGAAAGAGATCGAGATTGCTGCGTCGATCGACATTGTGTATGAGACGCTTCTGGAACAACTTGGGCCGCTTCTCGAAACTCCGGACGGGATGCCGATGCCCATGATCCTTGAGCCGTGGCCAGGTGGCCGCTGGTACAACAATTTCGAAAATCACGAAGGCCGTTTCTGGGGCCATGTGCAAGTGATTGAGCCTCCAGGGCTGCTGGAAATCTGCGGGCCGCACTTCATGTCCTACCCGGCGCTGGCGCATTTTCAATACAGGCTGACAGAGGAAAACGGAGCGACGCAATTCAAGTTTCGGTATCGGGTAATTGGGCAACTCGAAGCCGCAGATCGCGAGAGCGTCAGTAGATGCGATTTCATGAAGCGAGTGCGTGACCTGGCGGAGCGCCGCAACAGTGTACGCCGCAAGGACCGCTAGAAGAACGTAAACCGGAAAAGGAGAAGAAGCAATGAGTGCAACAGTAGTAAGCCACAAAGTTGTATCGCAAGCGGAATGGCTTGAGGTGCGCAAAGCGCTTCTGGCTGAGGAGAAAGCGCTCACACGGCAGCGCGATGCAGTGAGCCAGAAGCGGCGCGAACTGCCGTGGGTCAAGGTTGAGAAGGAATATGTTTTCGATACTCCGAACGGAAAGAAAACATTGGCCGATTTATTTGATGGGCGCGGCCAACTAGTTATCTATCACTTCATGTTTGGTCCGGGATGGGGAGAGGGCTGCCCGCGGTGTTCCATGGGAGCCGACCATTTTGATCGCAGCGTTGTGCATCTTGCGCAGCGCGATGTGACGCTCATGGCTGTATCCCGCGCGCCGTTGGCGGAAATTGCCGCATTCAAAAAGCGCATGGGATGGAATTTCACATGGGTCTCTTCGTACGATAGTGAATTCAACTATGACTACCGCGTGTCCTTCACGAAGGAAGAGATGGCGAGCGGCAAGTTTAACTACAACTACAGCATGATTGGTTTCCCAACCGAGGAAGCGACCGGCACCAGCGTCTTCTACAAAGAAGGCAACGATGTCTTCCACACCTACTCATCGTATGCGCGCGCAGCCGAAGGCATGCTCGGTACGTACCACTTCCTCGATCTTGTGCCCAAAGGCCGTGATGAAGAGAAGTTTGGACGTGACGCAATGGCCTGGGTTCGGCATCACGACAGATATACAAACAATCAGCCGAGTAAAGAACACATTGTCCAAATCGCACCACAGAGGAGCTAGAACGATTCGATAAAGCAAAGGAGAAGATGGAATGAGTACAGTTGCTATAGATCACGAGGTCGTTTCAAGAGAACAATGGCTTGAAGAGCGCAAGGCGCTTCTGGTGAAGGAAAAGGAAATCACGCGGCTGCGTGATGAACTGAGTGAGCAGCAGCGTGCGTTGCCGTGGGTAAAAGTTAAGAAGAACTATGTGTTTGACGGCCTGTCAGGCAAGATCACGCTGGCTGAGCTATTCGATGGCCGAAGCCAGCTCTTCATTAAGCACTTCATGATGGGTCCTGGCGCCAAGCATCAATGTGTCGGATGTTCTCTTGAGGTCGACCATGTGGAAGGCTTGCTTGAGCACCTGCAGAACAACGACGTGACCTATGCGGTCGTGGCGCGCGCGCCAATCGAAGAGATCGAGACTGTTCGTAAGCGTATGAGCTGGCGTTTTCCCTGGGTCTCGTCTTATCACAACGATTTTAACTACGACTTTCATGTCTCTTTTAAGCCAGAAGAGGTTGCTTCCGGCCACGCTCTTTACAATTTCCAACAAGCGCCGGAATGGGCAGCTGGCGTAGAAGATCTCTCGGGCGACAGTGTTTTCTACAAAGACGATAGCGGCCAGATATTTCACACGTATTCGGCCTATGGTCGAGGTGGTGAGCAGTTTCTCGGTATCTATTCCTATTTTGATGTAATGCCGAAAGGGCGGAACGAGAACGGCCCATATCACTCGCTGACGGATTGGGCGAGGCCCAGGAATTTGTACGGCAAAGGTGGAACAGTCGAAGGAAATGGCAGATACCACACACCTGCCTGCGGCTGCGGAGGGAGTCACGCATGAGCACGCATCGTTGTTGCAAGCTTGCAAGCAAGTCTCGCTCAACTTTCATGCAGCGCAGCGTTAGCATTGCGGCCAGGATGATTCCAGGAGCCATCCTGGTGGTGCTGCCGAAGTGCCCTATGTGTCTGGTGGCTTATGTTGCGCTTGGAACTGGGATCGGACTTTCGATGTCAGCTGTAACTTACCTGCAGATGTCGCTGGTGATTCTCTGTGTCGCGTCACTGGTGTTTTTCGCTGGGCAATACCTGCTGGCTCCGGTTCTTCGGTTGAAATCAAGAATCTGAGAACCGGAGCCATGCAAGTTGTGAAAGTTACTGCTTCAGCGAAGCCATGTCGATAACGAAGCGGTATTTTACGTCGCTCTTCAGGAGGCGGTCGTAGGCTTCATTGATCTGCTGAATCTTGATCATCTCAATGTCGCTTACGATGTTGTGCTCCGCGCAGAAGTCGAGCATCTCCTGTGTTTCGGCAATGCCGCCGATGGCCGAGCCGGCAAACTGACGACGGGGCAGCAACAGGTTGAAGGCTGAAACCGGCAGAGGATTCTCAGGAGCGCCCACAAGTGCGAGCGTGCCGTCGAGCTTCAGCAGGCTCAGGTAGGCGTTGATGTCGTGGTCAGCGGAGACCGCATCGAGGATGAAGTCGAAGCTGTTGGCATGCTTCTTCATCTGATCGGCGTCCTTCGAGATCACGACTTCATCAGCGCCGAGTCGTTTCGCGTCCGCGGTCTTGTTTGCGGAAGTAGTGAACAGCACCACGTGCGCTCCCAGAGCGTGAGCAAACTTCAGCCCCATGTGGCCTAGTCCTCCCAAGCCAACGATGCCAACTTTCTGGCCGGGACCAACCTTCCAGTGGCGCAGCGGAGAGTAGGTGGTGATGCCAGCGCAGAGCAAAGGAGCGGTCGCCGCGAGGTCAAGCTTCTCTGAGACTTTCAGCACGAAGGCTTCGTCGACTACGATGTTTTCGGAATAACCGCCGTAGGTCGTGCCGCCCAAATGCATGTCCGGTCCGTTATAGGTAAACGTCGGGAATTGCTCACAATATTGTTCGAGGCCACGCTGGCAATTCACGCAAGAGCGGCATGAATCGACCATGCAGCCGACGGCCGCGAAGTCGCCTTCTTTGAACTTTTTGACATTTTTCCCAACCTGAATGACGCGGCCGACAATTTCGTGACCGGGGACAACAGGATAGATGGAATTTTTCCACTCGTTGCGCGCCTGATGAAGATCGGAGTGACAGACACCGCAGTAGAGGATATCGATCACGACGTCGTCAGCAGTTGGCTCGCGGCGTTGAATCGTGTAGGGAGCCAATGGCGACGCAGCAGTTTGCGCTGCGTAGGTCTTGGCACTGCGCGCTTGCGTAGAGGATGGCGATGGAACAGGAATCGTCTCTGTAGACATTAGGATGTTCTCCTTAAAAGGCTGACTGTCATTTCGGCGTGGGCGATTTTGCCTACGCGCATCATGCCGGCGTTGAGCTCACTCCAGATGAGTGCCGGGCTGGTACTGGTCTTTGCGCATTGCGAAAGGTCTGGTCCTTAAAACATGCGACAAACTCCGATATCTCTATAAAACTCCAAGCTGAGGGCGAGAACAATGCCAAAAGCTGCACATTGATTGCCTAATTCTGCTTTTATAAGGACTATCAATGGCAAGGAACTCAGCAAAGTTTTACAGTCGATAAAGACTGGATGATTGCAATGTCAACGATTGAAGCAAGCAACCGGAAGATGACAGAGCTGTTGAACGTCCTCGCTACCAGCGAGGGTGTACGTCCATCCCTTCTCGATGGCGTTAACTTTACACGCGTCGATCGTCCTCTGCCACGCTCACCCGTTTTATATGAACCGAGCATTGTGATTGTGGGGCAGGGAAGAAAGCGAGGTTATCTGGGCGGTCAGGTCTATACCTACGATCCGCACAACTATCTCGTGCTATCCGTACCCATGCCTTTCGAGTGCGAGACAGAGGTTGGTCCGGATGGTCCTCTGCTTGCAGTTTCGGTTCGTATCGATTTAGCGGTGCTGGGCGAGCTGCTGATGAAGATGGATCGCAAACCGCTGCCGCCTGACGGAAACGGCACGCATGGTATGTACTCCACACCGCTTGACCCTGCGTTAAGCGAGGCAACGGTACGGCTGCTCGAATCACTGCTTTCTCCTGTAGACGCTCAGGTGCTGGGGCCGCAGATCATGCGAGAGATCACCTATCGCGTGCTTTGCGGAGAGCGGGGCAGTTCGCTACGCGCGCTTATCGCCATGAACGGACGTCTGGGGCAAATCCAACGCGCGCTCGAATGCATGCATGCCAATTATTTCAAGACTCTCGATATCGATGTTCTTGCGAGCGAAGCTAGTATGAGCGTTTCTGCCTTTCACCATAATTTCAAGGCCATCACTGCAACCTCGCCATTGCAATACCTCAAGACGATTCGCCTGCACAAGGCAAGAATGTTGATGATGCAGGAAGGCATCGGCGCGGGGATCGCCGCCGGCCGTGTTGGATACGAGAGCACTTCGCAATTCAGCCGGGAATTCAAGCGTTTCTTTGGCTCTACTCCCCTGGAGGAAGTGGCTCAGATGCGTACGCTGCTGGGGCTGGATGCTCCTTCTACCATGAGTATCTGATGATGGAGTCTAAGTTCAGCTACGTTTACAAGAGAGTCCAGGGCAGCCCATAGGCCGGACACAGATGCGGGCGGCAAGCACAATCAATGTGCACCACAAAAGATCTGCTCCTAATAGGTGTGTCATCTGTAACCAGGTGGGCGTCAGCAGAACGACATCGGCTACGCCAAGAAGATATTGCAGGAGCAGCAGGCCAATCACACTGAAAGCAAGTCTACGATTTCGCGCTTCCTGCAATCCCCAGGCAACGAGCCACACAATGAATGCCCCAGCAACGAGGCTGATGGCCGGATGGACCCAGCGCAGCCGCAACAGCCACGAGCTGCTCGCCGCGAAGTCCTGGGCAAAGGCCTCTCGTAGACTGTGCGCCGGGTAAAGAGTATCGCCAAGTGCTGCAAGCGATCCGGTAACTCCCACAATGAGCGTTGCAGTTAATCCAGTGATGGCTAATTTCATGGAGCGAAAATCGATGCCGCCGCGCATAAATCCCTGATGTCTGGCGAGAAAGTGGGCCGTAAGCGTGAGCGCGCCGAGCAGGAGCAATGTGTTGGTGAGGTGCAATCCCAGATACACGCCGCGAGATGCCGATTGATCGTGGGCTACTTTGCCAAGGAGTACAAGTAACGCGCCCAGCAGTGCTTCATTCAAAGTGAGTATCAGCGCTGCTACAGCCATGGCTCTGGCCATATGCCATTTTGCAGTAGCCCGGAAAGTCCATACCAGAAGCGCGATGATTGCGAATAAAGCAACGCCGCTGCTTGCGCGGTGTGCCAACTCGATCATGGTTGCGACGGCAGGATGGTGCTGGACAAGGGTCCCATTGCACAGCGGCCAGTGTTCACCGCAGCCTGCGCCCGAGCCGGTGGCGCGAACTGCTGCTCCCCAAAGAACGACAGCAATGTTGTAGGCAAGCACAACCCAGGCAAAGCGCTCTAGAGGCTTCACGCTTGGGGCGGTCGACGGAATGGCAGCAGTGCTGGTCGACATCACTGGGTCTGGAGGTATTTTACTGGTTCAGCGTACAATTCGCAGAAGCTGTATAGGAGTCATACTGAGAATCATGAAAAATCCACGCATTTTCATAGCATTGATCGCTTCCGCTTTGCTGTTTAGTCCAGCCGCGGCCATTCAGGCACAAAGCGCCGGCCAGGACCTGAAGACAGCAGGCACTGACACAAAAGATGCCGCCAAAAGCACCGGCAAAGCTGTGAACAAGGGGACAAAAAAGGCCTATCACGGCACGAAGAAAGCAACTGTGAAGGGGTACGACAAAACCAAAGAGGGAACCACCAAGGCTTACGATAAGACGAAGTCAGGCACCAAGCACCTCTTACACAAAGACAGTGGATCGTCTGCAAGCAGCGAACCGAATCATCCACAGTAGATTTGACCAGGGTGTATTGCCATATAAATCAGAGGGTGTGTCAAGGGTTCTTCCGTCTAAAGAAGGGGCAACTCGTGTATTTTTTATCGCTTGGCTGAAATTTTAGTTGGCAGTCCATTTCGATGGATTTTGTACAATAGAAATAGAGGAAGAAACAGGGCTCACCATTTCTGGTGAGCCTTTTGCTTTTGTGAATCTGATGCCCAATCAAATATAAGGCTTAGGTCTAACTGATTTGTTTTCTAACAACGGATAGACATAAACCCTGGGTGGTATCAAAAAAGAGCTGGTTTGACCCCACCCAAGCCTTAGCCTAATTGTTTTGTTTTCAGTCAAATAGAGAGCCAAGGCTTACGTCTTGCTTTGATAACGTATGGAAACTAAATCACTTAAGCGAAAGAAAGGGTAGGGGTAGGAGTTTCCTAAATGACTTGGGCATAGAAGTAACTGCCCAGCCCAATGGTGAAGAGGAAGCAGCCATAGAGCGCGTGCTCGAATGAGGAGACGAAGAGCGAGCGCGTCTTGAGGTGGGTACGGGCGAAGAGCACGCCGCCGATCAGGGTGAGCGTCACCGCGATCCAGTTATGAAAGATGATGTGCATGAAGGAGAACGATACGGCGCTCACGGCGATCAACATCCAGCGCTGGGTACCTCGCCTTGTCCTGAGCAAAGGCCGATAACGGTGCATGACAAACGACCGGTAGATGATTCCCTGTGGGTACACCGAGAACACCGGGTAGAACGCCATCACCAGAGCCCAGAGCATGGGATTGGTCTTCACTAAACCGAATAAGCGTTGCGGCTCAAAACGCCAGACCAGTCCTGCGATAAGGATGGCCCCTGTAATGAACAGCGTCAGAATTTCTGTCCGATGATTGCGGAGCCGCCAGGGACGCCATAGCTCCGCCCGGCGGAAGGTCTTATCGAAGAGAAGCGTGACCAGGCAGTATGCGGTGCAGCCCCATAGGAAAGGAACGATGGGAATTCCTCTGGGACGTATATAGAGGACAATCGGCAGTGCGATGAAGAACGCAACGAATTCAATGGCAAGCAGAATCCTTGAGCGCACAATCACGTCCCCATTGTTACTGCGTTTTCAGAATCGAACACATACCACTTTCGCGGATGGCTCATAGCCAATCCGTGTGGGATAAGGTTTCAGCCAGCAGCCAATTCTTTAGCCCGTTGTGTTGCCCGCATCACCGCCTTGATGAGCGTGACGCGCAAGCCGCCTTCTTCCAGTTCAAGGATGCCGTCGATCGTGCAGCCTGCGGGCGTGGTGACTGCGTCCTTGAGCAATGCTGGATGGTAGCCGGTTTCGAGCACCATCTTGGCGGCGCCGAAGGTCGTTTGCGCTGCAAGCAAGGTGGCGGTATCACGCGGCAGGCCGACCTTTACTCCAGCTTCTGCCAGGGCTTCAATAATGATGTAGATATAAGCAGGACCGCTGGCTGAGAGGCCGGTGACCGCCTCCATGTGCTTTTCATCGACAATCACGGTGCGGCCAATTGCCTCAAAGATATCCGAGGCAAGCTGCATGTGATGGTCCTGCACATAGCGTCCGCGGCACAGGCCAGAGATGCCCGCACCCAGCATCGAAGGGGTGTTGGGCATGGCTCGGATTACGGGAATCTCGACTCCGGAAAATTCTTCTATCGCAGCAGTCTTCACCGCTGTTGCGAAAGAGATGAGCAACTTGCTGGGCGTGAGCGCTGGTTGGATGGTCTTGATCAGGTCGGGCACCTGGAATGGCTTGACGCCGAGCAGGATGATGTCCGCGCGTCTGGCGGCAGAGAGATTGTCAGTTGAGACCTCGACTCCCCACTGGGCTGAGAGCACGTTGGCGCGATCGGCATGACCAACCGTGGCGAGAATCTGGTCGGTCGAGAATATCTGCTGCTTCAAAAAGGCCTGTACAAGAATGCCGCCCATCTTGCCTGCTCCCAGGACGGCGACGTGAAGTTGTGAAAGGTCACTCATGATTTTCTATTTCGCTTTCTGTGTTTCGATCCATGCAGTTACACGTGCGTCCAGGACATCGAGCGGCAATGCGCCTGAGTCGAGCACCTCATCGTGAAAGGCTTTCAGGTCGAATTTCGGCCCGAGTGTCTGCTGCGCCTTGGCGCGTAGCTCGAGAATCTTCAACTGGCCCATCTTGTAGCCCAACGCTTGAGCGGGCCATGCGATGTAGCGATCAGTCTCCGATTGGATGGTGGCATCGTCGAGGCCGGAGTGATCCTTGAAGAACTGCACCATCTGATCGCGTGTCCAGTGTTTGGAGTGGACGCCAGTATCGACAACGAGGCGGATGGCGCGGAAAATGTCGGTCTCCAGTCGTCCGTAGTCAGAGTAAGGATCTTGATAGAAGCCAACGTCTTTGCCCAGGCGCTCGGCGTAGAGTCCCCAGCCTTCGGAGAAGGCGGTGTAGGAGGAGTATTTGCGGAACTCAGGTATGCCTGTCAGTTCCTGCGAGATGGAGATTTGCAGGTGGTGGCCGGGGAGTCCCTCGTGATAGGCGATGGATTCGACATTCGCAAGCGAGCGGTGCTCGAAGTCGTATGTGTTGATGAAGATTGTTCCGGGCCGCTTGCCGTCAGGTGTTCCATGTTCGTAGTAGGCTGGCGCCTGATCTTTCTCCATGAACTGCGGTACCGCTTCTACTTTCAGGGGAGCCTTAGGCAGGCGTCCAAACAGATCTGGCAGCTTGGTGCGCATCTGGTCGAGATCATGCCGATACGCGTCGAGAATCTGCTCTCGCGATGTTGCATGCAGTTTGGGATTGGCTGCGATGGCTGCGCGCAGTGCAAACACATCTTTGAAGCCGAGCTTCTGCGCGATGGCTAGCATCTCGGCTTCGTCGCGTTTCACCTCGTCAAGACCAATCTGATGAATCTGATCCGGTGTGAGATCGGTTGTGGTGCTCTGCTTCACGCGAAAAGCGTAATAGGCATCGCCGTCGGGCAGCGACCAGACGCCGGGATCGGTGCGTCCGGCAGGGATGTACTGGCTCTGCAGAAAACGGGCAAAGCGCTGGTAAGCAGGGAAGACCTGCTTCTGAATGGCGGCTACGAGGGCTTCACGGATGCGTGCCTGCTCTGGCTCCGAAATGCTGGCGGGAAACTTCTTGAGCGGACGTGCGAAGGGGCTGTCTTCCGGTTTCTGGTTGGTGAGGTTGTTGACCTGAACAAGAACCTTCTCCAACAGATATTTGGGTGGCATGCGATGGTCGTCGATGCCAGCCATAAGGTTATCGGTCACTTGCTGGAAGGCAGCCGGGACTTTGTTCATACGAGCGACGTAGTCGTCGTAGTCTTTGGCAGTCTCGAAGATCAACTGGCCGGAGAGACGCGGCAGTTCGAGGTGCAGGCCGTTGAACTGATTGATGGGGGTTTCCCATGGTTTGAACTCGGCTTCCTGTTGCTGCTCGATGAGGCGGCGTACAAGAAGGTCTTTGCTGAGCTGCTCCTGATCGGTCATTCCCGTGGTGTCGATCTGGCCGAGACGGAGGATGAAGTCGCGTCCGCGGGCGAGGCGCTCGTTGTAGGCGGCGACGGAATAGTCGGTGAGTTGATCGTTGAAGCGTTTGTCTCCGATGGAGGAGGCGAATTCTGGCTGCGTGCGCAGGCGGTCTTCCCAGGCCTCGGAGAAGATGGCGTTCAGCGCTTTGCGTCGGTCTTCCAGCGACTGTGGAGATGCTTTCGGCGTGGCAGAGACTGGTTGACGCTTTGCCGTCGCGTCGCGCGTGACGTCCTTGGGAAAGGTTTGTGCCATCGCCGCATGCAGCGGCAGGAGCGTGCTGAGAGAGAGAACGAAGAGCTTCTTCATAGGCTGCTATTGCAATTCAGTGTAGCAATCTAATGAAGGGCGGAGGTTGCGGTTTAGCTGCTTTCTGCACTCTGAGCGTTGTGCGCTGCGTCTTCGAGGAGGCGGTAGAGCGTTGAGCGGCTGATGCCGAGCAGTTTGGCGGCGCGCAGTTTGTTGCCGTCCACGCGAGTGAGCACGCGCGTGACATGGCGAAGAATGGCGCGGTCGAGATTGGGATCGTCGGTAGAAATTTCGAAGGATGGCTGTGGCGCTGGTGCCGGATAGACATTTCCCAGCGCGGGGATATTGATGGGCTTGATCCATTGGCCCTCGCAATCGAGCGCGGCGGTAGCGATGACGCTTTCCAGCTCGCGCACATTGCCGGGCCAGGTATGGGGCAGGAGGCGGGCGAGTGCTCCGGGGCCAAGGCCGCGTATGGGTTTGCCGTGCGTTGCGCCGAATTGCTGTGCGAAGAAGTCTGCCAGCAGGGGCAGGTCTTCCCGGCGTTCCCGTAGAGGCGGAAGCGTAAAGCGGATCGCGGTGAGGCGATGGACGAGGTCTGTACGCATGATGGAAGAAGCTGCCATGCGTCGTAAAGGCTGGAGCGAGCCGGTTAAAATGCGTTGCGGCGCTGCGGGGACGGTAGAACGTCCCCGTTGATGATCGAGCCATGCCAGCAGATCTTGCAGGCGGCCTTGCTGCTCAAGTGAGAGTTCATGGATGCGCGCCAGATAAAGCGTTCCACCCTGACTCTCCTTCAAAAGACGCTGCGCGTCATCGAAGAAACGTGCCGCCAGGGTATAGAGGAACGGAGCGTTAGGTGTCCTGCTAAGGGTATGCAGAGTCTGCGCTGCAAGTGTCTTGCCGCTTCCCGGATCGCCTTCGATGGTCGCTATGCGGAGATGCGCTGCGGTCTGGCGCATTTGCAGAAAGAGACGCTGCATGGCGGGGCTGCGGCCGATCATCTCGCCGAGCTTCCAGTGAGGGCGAATCAGTTCGTTTGTGGTGAAGGAGGCGTTGTGAGACGGTGCTTCCTGGTTGAGATGGGCAAGCTGCAAGTTCCTGCTCCTCCGATACTCAAAAGAGGGTTATCGGCGGAATCGGTCTCTAGGTTTAACTCACTGTTCTCTATTTACTATTGAATACATAGGGGTGCCCTCCTCCCCTTTGCTCTAAGTATATGAAAATAAAGAGTTTTTATTAATGATTATCCCTTTGACAGAGGATAGTTCCACTGGAATGCAGATTTGTATCAGGGCACGGCTTCAGCTGTGCCGCAAGTGTCTGAAAATATGTGGGCTTTAGCCTCTGAGGTATTGTCAGAAGCATCCACTAACTGGATTTAACAGGCTCCTTTGTCAAAGGGATAATCGTAAATTCTCCTGGCATGCAATTACTCACAAATCGCTAAAATAGAAATAGAGAGTAAGAGAAGCCCGGTCAACCGTGACCGGGCTATTTCATGAGCACATACAACCACAAAACAAGTTAAGCCCTAACCTTAGTTCTGTAGTTGCAGTAGGCCCTGATTTCACCGGAAAAATCAGGTCAGGCCCTGAACAAGCCACAGAAACAGAGTTAAGCCCTAATCGTAAGTGTTCTCGATGCAATTAGTTAGACTATTATCAAAGTTATATATACCCAACAAACTCTTAAGAATCAAATACATAGCCTTTTCAATGGAGATAGGGATAGGGGTGGCATGCGACGGTAAGAATCCTCCAGAAATTGAGTACCGGACGAAACCATACGAGCAGCCGCTTATACAGCTCATAAACAAACCCCCAGAACCTCGCAAATACCGCCGCTCCAATCTTGTTTCGCCATATTTGCAGGACTACAGTGAAGCATGCGCAAAATGACCGCAAATCCAAAGCATGTTTGTCGCACCTATTTGAGGAGGTCTCGATGTCCGCTGATCTAAGCCGCCGTTCTTTCTTCCGCATCGCCGCAGCAGCATCCGCCGTAGCAACCGTGCCTATCCTGACTGAAGGCCATCTAGCTCACGCCCAGCGCCGCAGATTCATGGGCCGCCACGTTCCCGCCGACGCCGTCCGCATCGACGCCAACGAAAATCCACTCGGCCCCTGCTCCGGAGCATGCGCCTCCATCTCCAGCCTCATCCCCGAAGGCGGCCGCTACGATGGCGAGCTCACAGAGAAGTTTATGAGCACCTTCTGCGAAATGGAGGGCCTCAAGTCCGAATACGTCATCCCGTACGCGGGCTCCAGCGAGCCACTTCACTACACCGTCCTCGCCTTCACTTCCAAGGACAAGCCCTACGTCACCGCCGATCCAGGCTACGAAGCAGGAATGCGCGCCGCCGATCTGAACGGTGCGAAGATCATCAAGGTTCCGCTCACCTCCACGCACACGCACGACGTAAAGGCGATGGTCGCCGCTAGCCCCAACGCAGGCGTGATCTACATCTGCAACCCCAACAACCCCACCGGCACCATCACAAACCGCGAAGACATCGAATACGCCATCACCAACAAACCCAAGGGCTCCATCCTCCTCATCGATGAAGCCTACATCCACTTCTCCGACGCCACGCCCTCGCTCGACTTTGTGAAAGCCGACAAAGACGTAGTCGTCCTCCGCACCTTCTCGAAAATCTACGGCATGGCAGGCGTACGCTGCGGACTCGTAGTCGCTCGCCCCGACCTGCTCGAAAAGGTGATGTTCTACGGAATGAACGCCATGCCCATCATGGCCGTAGCCGCCGCCACAGCCAGCCTGCAGGACAAGGACATCATCCCGCAGCGCAAAAAGATCAACGCCGATATCCGCACTCAGACCTTCGAGTGGCTCACTGCAAACAACTACGGCCCCTTTACCGCATCGCAAAGTAACTGCTTCATGCTCGACACCAAGCGCGACGGCAAGCAGGTGCAGGCGGCAATGGCAAAAAAGAATGTCTACATCGGTCGTGTATGGCCTGCCTGGCCCACATACGTGCGCATCACCGTAGGCACCCAATCCGACATGCAAAAATTCCAGGCTGCCTACAAAGAGGTGATGAACTCCACCGCCGCCGGCCTCGAACCACTGCAACTACCCGCACGTTTCGCAAAAACCCCATTCACGCACTTCTCTTAAATCAACCAATAACCTCTCTAACCCGAAATGTCCCAGTCACAGACTGGGACATTTCTCTTGAAGCAATCTCACAAGAAACGATCATACAAACAAAATCCACAGCACATTATCAAGATGCGCTGTAGATTAGGAAGTCACCCGTTAAAAAATGATCTTCAAAGCTAGTTGTGTATTGAATGGTTCACCAGCACCAATGCCAGGCGCGCCATTGAAGCTTCCAATCGTTGTAGACAACTGAAGTGAAGTATCAGTTGCATAATTAGGATTCACGCCACCCGAACCACCGCTCAATGGCGGAGCGAAATTGGTCCGATTGAATAGGTTAAACATCTCTACACGAAATTGAGTAGTGATTTTCTCCCCAATTGGCGTGTTCTTGAAAACTGAGAAGTCTACACTTCCATAACCTGGTCCGTCATAGGCGTTACGGCGTGAGTCCCCAAAAGTACCTGGTGCCGCGTCTTCAAATGCTGATGGGTTTAACCAATTCGCCCCCACTTTTCCTTTTCTGAAACCAGCATAAGGATCAACTCCCGGAACTATATTCGCGCGCTGAGTCCCTTCCAGAGTGCCGGAGGTATCAGCAGAACTGAATACGGAAAATGGCAACCCACCATGGAATGTAAGCAGGCTATTTAACTCCCACCCCTTAGTAAGTCCTTGCAATTTCTGCGAACCCGGAATTGTGTAGGAGAGTAGTCCGACAAAAGTATTACGAGTATCGAAGTCGCTCGGCCCATAGTCGCCCTTGAAGTTAAAGCTATCTTGTGGCAAGGCACCACGATACGCTGTTACGACATCGAAACTATGCGACCAGGTATAAGCGCCCTGTGCATTGAATCCATGCAGATTGGAAACACGCAACGTCGCCTGCAACGAGTTATAGTTCGAGGTTCCAATGCTTTGGATTTCATTGATGAATGTAAAATTCTGAAACTGCCCGCTGCCGTAGTTGTAATACGGGCGAGTTGCATTCTGTTCGGCGTCCGTTGTGTACACGCCCGGCTGCGACTGATTAATGTCGCGAATGGACAACAGGTGACGCGCCCCGCTTCCTACATAGCCGATTTGGAGCACAACTTTATCCGTCAGGCTTTGCTCCAATTGAAGGTTGTAATTAAGGTTGTGTGACGGCACAAAATTCTTGGCAATCGAAAACAGGCTGTTGGACGATGAGGACGCTGGGCATCCGTTTACCCCAGACACGATAGGGTAGCCGCTGCATGTTGCCGTCGTTACCGGATTTGGACCGCCAGGATTTCCCTCAACACCGTTGGGTGCGCCATTGCCAGGACGGTTATCTAGAAAAGGATTCAAGTTTGGAGTGTCATAGTAGAGCCCTACACCCGCGCGGACAACCGTCTTGGGAAATGCCTGATAAGACAAGCCCACTCTGGGACTGAAATTGGTATAGTTCGGGTCATAGAGCGAACTGATCTGATCTCCTTGAAATACGACGCCGCCGAGATTGGGACGGAACACGGAGAGATTTTTCCAACCATTATGAAGAGGCCCTTCGTAGTCCCAACGTAGGCCATAATTGACGTTCAGCTTTGATGTTAGCTGCCAGGAATCCTGCGCAAACAAATCGAAGGTATTTACAAAGACTTGCCGGTCTGGATCGCCAAGGGCAATCGACGAATTCGCAACATTTCCTGCAAGAAAATCTGCAAGAGCATCTATCCGTGAATTCCCACTGTTCCATGGGATCTTATTGCCTGACGCATCCGGATGCTGTGGGTCTGGTCCCTGCGTTCCATCAAAGGTATAGCTGCCCAAAGCATGCCGATGATAGAACTCATCGAGCTGCGCTTTTCGAAGTTCTCCGCCGAATTTAAACTGATGCTTTCCAATAACCCATGAAAGATCATCCGTCAGATGACCCGTAATATCGTTACGGCCCTCGGGAGGAGTCTCTCCCACAGGATCGAAATTTTTAATCTGGATATTGGGAGCGCCGGGCAGAGTCGATCCAGTCACAAATCCAAGAGAAGCCACATCAAAACTATTGTTGAAGTCGTTGAATACCTGATTAAAGTAGTTCACTCCGGCAAGCAATTGGTTTGTAATTGTCGGCGTAAAAACATGGTTATAGACAATTGCATAGTTCTGCACGTGGATCGGTGCAACCTCGTAGTAATACTTGAGAGATGAGCCGACAGGAGCAACCTGATTCCCCTGCCCAGCAAACCAATGCGCAGACAAACTATTTTTGTCATTGATCGTATAGTCGACCTTCGCCAGACCGTTATAACTATAGCCGTACTCAGGATCTGTACTCGTATAGTTCAACACTGTCGGAGATCCGCCCGCATCGCCAGCAAGATTTCCTGTTGCCGATGCTGGCCACAAAGTACTTAGCAAATTCGCTGAAACTGGGTTCACTGCAACACCAAAATTCTGCAAAGTTTGCTTTGCTGCATTTTGCCAAGCTTGCGAAGGTTGCGTTGATTCATCTGGAACACCAATAACGAATCGCTGTTTTTCGAAGGTAATAAAACCAAAGAATTTGTCTTTAATAAATGGCCCGCCAGCGGAAAATCCCCAGTTATAGTTACGAACCTTTTGCTTGACTGGTGCGGTAAATGGATTTGTAGCGCCAAAAAATTCATTACGGTTGTAGTAGTACGCACTTCCATGCAATTGATTGGTCCCAGATTTCAGGGACAGATTGACGCTACCGCCAGGGTTACGTCCCGATTCCGGCGCAGCCTGCGTCTGAGCGGAAAACTGATCCACTGCATCGATTGGCAACACAATGCCAGCTATGCCCGAGACTCCACCTTGATTTACAGCAGGGATGTTATGCCAAAGATCGTTATTATCGATGCCATCAATTTGCCAATTAATCTGGTTGGCTCGTGTACCATTCAACGAACCATAGCCACCAGCACCCGAATTGGCAAAACCTGGCGATAAGATTATTAGCTGCGTAAAATCGCGACCATTGAGCGGAGTATCCTGCAGCGATTTACTCGCTAGAACAGTTGTCTGTGTAGTCGATGTGGTGTCAAGCGCAAGAGCAGCGGCATCTACCTCAACTGTCTCAGCTTGTTGTGCAACAGGTAATTTGATAGGGAGGCTATAAATGGTGCCAGCGGTTACCGGAACCTTGGCTGTCTTAACAGTTTGGAAACCGGAAGCAGTCGCCGTCACAGTGTAACTGCCGAGCGGTAATTCCTGAAAGGTAAACTCGCCCGCGCTCGATGAAACGGTGACGTGCTCTACTCCCGTGGCATCATTCGTCGCTTTTACTTCTGCCCCGGCTACAGCAGCACCCGAAGCATCCGTCACCACACCGTTAATACCACCACGAAATGTCTGAGCTTTGGCCAGAACGGCAAACAGCAAAAACAAAACGGGTAAATATAGAAATTTCCGACTCCAAAATGACATGCTGACTAGCCTCCAGAGGGTGCCGTGAATTGATTTTGTTTTCTTTACGAGAGTTTTGAATATAAGTAGTAAGACCCAGGATGGGAACAGCGAACAAAATGGTCTTTAGGATGTCGTGATGAATGATACGTCTGAAAACTAACTGCCATGATCCAAATTAGGTTGTCGGCTTCTACTTGATCAAGTAAAAACTTGTCGACTATGAATACAACCTGATTGAAGCAATAAGGTTAGGCTTATTGTCTACGGCATAGATAGACAGATGCACTAGATGAAATAAGTTTTCTTTATGCAAAGGCTTTTCGCAAATCAAAAGAAAACCCTATCCAGGCCTCGGATAGGGTCGAACGATTACTCATTTGAAATCCAAAATTTATACTGCACCACCAAACTAAAAGGTGTAGTGCAATGCCAACTGAACCACTCGAGATGACGATCGTACAGGTGTTCCCTGGTCAGAAATATGACCGAAATTAGAATCAACTACACCACTGTCCGGATTACCATAACTGACAATGTTGAATAGGTTAAAGGCATCCGCACGGAAACCAATCGCCTGCCCCTCAGTAATGTGGAAGTCCTTGAACGCTGCGCCATCCACCTGCTTGAAATCCGGAGCACGTTCGCTGCCTACGCTCGCAGTGCCGAAAGTGTTGCCACTTGGTACACCATAAGCACATACCCCATTATTTGTATTTGCAGGACAAGGTATCGCAGAGGGGTCCGTACCCCACCAGTTCGCAATGCTTCGATGAACAATTTTTAATTTACGGTACTGATTCGCACGTTCTTGACCATAAGTATTTGAGTTGCTAACACCTGGAGCAGTGATAGTAACCGGGAAACCAGAATAAACGACGCCCGAGCCTGCGATCGACCACCCGCCAATCAGCATATCTTCCAGACGGTTCACACCCAATCCGAACTGCCTCCCGCGCCCGAACGGAAGAGCATAGACACCGACAAAGGACAAGTTATGCCGCACATCGTATCCCGCTGGTCCATAATCGGCATGACTGTTATAACCATTTTGGAAGGCTCCACTATATCCGCTGACATTCAGTGCATAGTTGCCCAGGCTATTCGTCATCGCCCGGCCATAGGTGTAGTTCACTGTGTATTCCAAGCCATGGCTCGCGCGGTGGCGCACAGTCGACTGCAGGGCGTTGTAGTTCATCATCGCCCGAGGTTCCGTAACCAGCAAAGCACCGCCAGGGCCGAAGAAAGTATTCGCCAGTGGCGCTGATGTAGGATCTCCGGGCACTGTGTATTGGTTGGCATTGCGATAGTCGATCAAGTGTTGGCCTTGCTCGCCCAGATAGCCGACCGTAAGAGAAGTGGTGTGCGTCAGAGCATATTCCGTCGTCAGGCTCCATTCCTGGATATACGCAGGCTGCATATTCTGCGGCCATGCACCATAACCTCCGCCTGAATAGTTGATATCGGATGGATTGGAACTGAACCCTTCTTCCACCGTATACGGAGTACCGCCGTTACCAACCGTCGGAACAGTTGCATTCTTAAAGCTGGACTGAATGAAGGGTGGAATAGAGGTTAAGCGCTGATTAGCGGCATTGCCTTCAAAAAAGCTGGTCGCTCCATAACCGCCACGGACAACAAAGCGATCTGTAGCCTGATAGGCAAATCCAATCCGCGGCATGATCTGGTTGTACGTTGGCTTATAACAGGCACGATTGCTGCAAAGTTGTGAACCATCCGGAGCGCCAGCGGGAATTCGTTTCGCATAAATCACCGTGCCGGAATCAAGCAGCACGTTCCCCGTCTTGTCATTCACTTCGTACCAGGGCTGGTCATATTCATAGCGGACTCCAAGATTAAGGGTCAAATTCGGAAAGAGCTTCCAATCATCTTGCACGAAGCCGGCTATCCGCCATTGGCGTTGACCTACCAGCACACCTTGCTCCTCAACCTGTGCATTGCTCACGCGGTCCAGAACAAAGTCCGCGCCTGTATAACCTGTAGCATTGACCGCTCCAGGGGTGGGATTTCCGGTAAAGGTCCCGTTGTACAGAAAGGTCCCGAGAAACCCCTGGTTGTTGCTGGTGATGTAGTTGTTCTGATAACGAATCGCTTGCACTCCCATACTGATTAAGTGCACGCCATACTGCCAGGTCAGGTTATCGATATAGCTGAACGTGTTGTCGATAATCGATCCAATATTGGCAGGAGTTCCTACACCACTAAAGCCGTTAATGCTCTGGAACGAAAACCCTGGATACAGTTGTGTCCCGAATGGGATGCCGACCTTCGCGTTTCCCGTGAGTCCGAACTGCCCACTTGGATCAGTCGGTACGCTCTGATTCCATACAACGCGGGTGAAGCCCAAACGCGCCGAGTTGACAATTGCGGGAGAAAAGATATGCACCCAGTTTGCGCCGCCAATCTTAGTAGGAAATCTATTCTGTGGAGGAAAAGAGAGTTCCAGTACCGGAACATTGCCGTCATATGCATCGGACTGCCCATAAAATCCCATGATCTTATCTGCCGCCCGCGGGTCCCATTCGATTTTGATATCGCCCTGGTTGTTAACGGTAAAAGTACGCTTTGGACCATGAAAATTATTGGCTGCAACGCCATCAGTTGGCGTCGCATTGGGTAATGGATATAGCTCAGGATGCGCAAAAATAAATTGGGCAACAGGGTTCACAATCTGGATCTGGTTATTGGCATAAGGTACGAAATTATTTTGCGTATCATAGAGTTGAACCGGTGTGTTCTGTACGCCGTCTGAACCAGCCGGTGGATTCAGCAGCTCCGAGAAATCGCCCGTGCGCATCGCCGGTGTAAACATGCTGGCCTTGTCTGTACCACCTGTATGTGAGCGCGCACCTATGTAATCGATGAAGAAAAATAGCTTATCGCGCTTGATCGGACCACCCAGCGTACCTCCGAATTGCGTCTGCGTATATGGATTGATTGGAATAACTGGATCAGCATGGTTGTTAAACCACGAATTCGCATTCAGGTTTTCATTTTGCAAATTCGCATAAGCTGATCCATGAAACTTGTTAGTTCCACTCTTCAGCACGCTGATCACGTCACCGCCGTTCACGTTACCGTAGTCTGCCGGCGCGTTGGCTGAAATGATTTTGATCTCCTGAATCGCTTCCGGAGCCGGATTATAAGCGATCAGATTATTCTGGCCCTCGTTCATGTCAATGCCGTCGAGCGTGTAGTTATTTGCCTGGGCGCGATTCCCATTGATGTTGGAGGTGCCACTGTAATAGGTATTGCGCTCGATAGCATTGTTACCGGACATGCCGAACGGGCCATTGGTGCTGACCGAGCCCGGCACATATAGAGTCAAGCTCGAAAAATTAAGCCCATTGAGTGGAATATTCGCGATCTCGTTCGATGTGAATGACACAGCCAGGCTGGAGTCGTTCGTATTGAGGATCGGTGTTAATAATCCTTCCACGACAGTTGTCGTAGCCGTTGCGCCTACCTTCAATTGCGCATCCACTTTCACTGTCTGATTCACCTCCAATGCAAACGCCGGAAACTTCTGCGATGCAAAGTTGTTAGCTGTAACAGTGACTTCATAGGGTCCAATAGGCAGAAAGCGGATGGTGTATGTTCCAGAAGTATTCGTTGTACTTGAAGTTTCGACATTCGTATTTGTATTTCTGGCTGTCACAGTAGCTCCGCCAATTACCGCGCCACTCGAATCGGTTATGGTTCCAGTGATGTTTCCAGTAACCGTTTGACTGACAACGAAGCATGGGAGGAAAAGAACAGCTAGGAGGGTACAACAAAGGATTGCTGTACGTGTGCAGAAAGCTCTATAGGTGGAATACATATTTTTATGCTTCCTTTCTAGCGTTTAAGACATGATCGAACGGCCTCAAATACTCTTATTTGCTGATGACTTACAGCAGGCAAGAGTCTTCTTAAAGAATCGTGTGCATTCTAGTGAAAAGGCCAATGGGAACACAATCATGTTTGTATAGACAGGCAAACATGTGTTTCAACAGATGAAATAAATAACTTGCCGCGCTCGCCGGACTCCAGGTTCGTAGAGTCAACCTTAGGGATGATTCCCTATTGACGGCACAGGATGATGAGGTACTGCATACATCGACTGACCGCGCAGGCAGCGGTATTGAGCGCTTACTGTTTATTAAGAATAAATTATTTGCCCGTAATTCTTACGCGTTGCCTTTCACTCATTCCGCAGAGTCACTGCAGGATCAATCCGAACAATGCGCAACGTGGGCAGGTAGCTGGCAGCGAAAGCAATCAGAGTTAGAAGTAACGGGACAGCTACTAGCGTCACAGGATCGTACGTGTTCACGCCATAGATCTCGCTCTTCAGTACACGCAGTGCAACAAATGAGAGCCCCAGACCTGCAATCACACCGACGCCAGCCGCAACAATGCCTGAAGAACCAATCGTAATCATCACCTGCTTCATCGTCGATCCTAAAGCAATACGAATACCGATCTCACGAGTCCGCTGCACTACCAGATTCGACACTAGCGCATAGATACCAATTGCTGACAGCATCAGAGCTAATCCGGCAAGCGTTGCAAGCAGCATCACTTCAATCCGCTGCATCTGCAGTTGCTTGTTCATCAAATCTTCCATCGAATAAAAGCCTGAGACG
>Ga0137415_10001589_pt1 | contig 22545 bp, 11 predicted proteins | sample CZODoug3_1_1_16f_FD_183082 | JGI IMG/M metagenome (GOLD analysis project Ga0137415, IMG submission 183082) | Vadose zone soil fungal communities from Angelo Coast Range Reserve, California, USA - CZODoug3_1_1_16fungal (Hybrid Assembly) | ecosystem: Environmental > Terrestrial > Soil > Vadose...
CAATGCGCGGGTCTGCTCATCGGCAAAAAGGATCTAGTCTCGTACGCCCTGCTCAACAACAGTCCGCACGAAGACACTCTCGGCCGCAGCCAGAAAGTGGGCAAGGAAGAAGTCATCGGCATGGTCAAGGCCCTGGAATCTTATTTGAAGGAAGATCACGACGCGTTGAACAAGGAATGGCAACGCCGCCTGGATTTCATCTCCAGCCAAGTTACAAAAATTCCAGGTGTGACAACCTCTTTCCCTGCGCTGCAAATTGCGAACCACGTCCCCCACATGCACATTAAATGGGATCCAGCCCGCATCGCGTTGACACCACGCGAAGCCACGACTGCTCTGCGCGGTGCAAAACCGTCCATCGTTCTTTCTTCGGGAGAGCATGGCGAAGCCCTGTCGATGAATTCCTTCATGCTGCAGCCGGGAGAAGAAAAGATCATTGCCCAGGAATTGGTGAAAGTCTTGAAGTCACACGTAGCGTGAGTAATTCGGCACTGTTGTTCGAAGCTTCGAGGAAGCTGAATTTGCCGAGCCCCGGCATGTTCGTACTCTCCTCGCCGCGACGGAGTCTGCATGGCTAAGAGCGGGGAGAGTCGCGTTCGCTGGCTCCTGGTATCTTGGCTGTTCATCCTGGGCGCGGTCGCGTACCTCGACCGGATCAATCTCTCGATCGCCGGAAGTTCCATTGCCACGGAATTCCGCCTCACCAATGTTCAACTGGGGTCCCTGACGAGCGCTTTCTTGATGGGCTACGCGCTCTTTCAAACCATCGGAGGCTGGTTGGCCGACCGCCTCGGTTCGCGCCGCGTACTTGCCGTCGGCGTCTTGTGGTGGGGTATTTTCACTTCTCTGACTGCGGCAGTTCCATCTACAATTATTTCTGCAGTTCTGGTTCTTGCGGCGGCCCGATTTCTTTTGGGGGCCGGAGAGGCTGTGCTTTTCCCCGCTTCCAACCAATTTATTTCGCGCTGGATTCCCTCGCAGGAGCGGGGTGTCGCCAATGGTCTGATTTTCGCCGGCGTCGGCGTGGGTGCGGGCGCCACGCCATTTCTGATTACCTACATTATGGTTCACTACGGCTGGCGGTGGTCCTTCTGGATAAGCGCCATCATCGGATTGGCCGCGGGTGCCGTCTGGTATCTCATTGCGCGGGATACTCCGGAAGAACACGCCGGTGTTTCTCCCTCCGAGCTGCAACACATTCAGGCCGGAAGAACGTTTGAACCCTCTGCTTACTTAACTACGGCCAAAGAATCAAGTCGAGGCATGGCTGCATCCGGTGATCGGATTCTTTGGAGCACGATCCTCTCCTCGAAGAACGTCTGGGCCGTCACGCTTGCCTATTTCTGTTTCGGTTATATTGCCTGGATTTTCTTTACCTGGTTCTTTATTTATTTGGCCAAAGTGCGCGGCTTGAATCTGAAGGCCAGTGCATCTTACACAACACTGCTCTTCCTTACCATGGCTGCATGCAGTCCGCTCGGGGGCGCGATCAGCGATAAACTCACCCGACTGTATGGAAAACGGATCGGACGAGGTGGCATCGCCGTTTTCGGGCTTCTCTTGACGGCTGTCTTTCTTACTTTTGGTTCGCAAGTGCAGAGCGCCCGGCTGGCCAGTGTCGTTCTAGCCGGCGGCGCAGGTGCGCTCTATCTTTCGCAGAGCTCATTCTGGTCGGTTACGGCCGATATCGCCTCCGGTTCCTCCGGATCCGTTTCGGGTTTTATGAACATGGGCAATCAATTCGGAGGTGCCCTCACCGCTTCGCTTACACCGGCAATCGCGGCCCGATTTGGCTGGACTATTTCCTTTTTTGTTGCTGCAGGTTTATCGGTGCTAGGTGCTGCAGCCTGGCTGCTGGTGGACCCTGAACGCGTTCTGGCGCCGGCCGCAAAACTATCTCCATCACTGGATAAGGCATGAGGCGCCCCGCGTTCCGTTCACAATGCGTCTTTGGATAGGGTTCTTGGATCAGCGGTTAGCCTGTACTTGTCGCTCGCCTCAGTGAACAGTCCCAATAAACACCCCGAACGCCGGGATGGTGAAATGAGTGAGAACCGTTGCTTCGTGCCCTATCTCCGGGGCAGCAATCAGGGGCGTCGCCGAACTCTCTTTGACTCCATGGGCAGCAAGATCGAACTTGACCGTCCTTGGTTCCGCGCTCATGTTAAGCACAACCAGAATCGCATCGCCACTGCCCGGCTTCTTGCGTAAAAAAGACAGGACGAACGGATCTTCCCGATTCAGTGGCAGATAACGTCCATTTCGCAACGCAGGATTGCTTCGGCGCAACGCGATCAGCTGTTTGTAGAATGACAAAATGGAGCCGGTTTCCTTCGATTCAGCCTCCACATTGTATTCAGCCGAACTGGCCGGCACAGGCAGCCATGGGCGTTCAGCCGTACTAAACCCGGCGTTCCTCGATGCGTCCCATTGCATGGGTGTGCGCTCACCGTCGCGGCCTTTGTCCTGCGGCCAGCCGATCTTTCCAACGGGATCCTGGACATCTTCCTTGCGAGCCGGGTCAGTCGTTCGCATGCCGATCTCTTCGCCGTAATACATCAGCGGCGTCGCGCGCGTGGCGAGGAGGAGAGCGGCCATAAGCTTGGCAATTTGATCGTTATGAACGCCCTCTCCGTACCGGTCCCACTGGCGCGGCTGATCGTGATTGCTGAAAAAGTAGTGCGGCTGCCCGCCCGCCGCGTTCCCGTCAATTTCACTTAATAGCCTGCGGAAGTCCGGCGCGGAGAGTTTGTTAACGTCGGCAATCTGAAAATCCATCGGCAACTGAACTTCATCATTCTTGGCGCCGTACATCTTGGTGAGCTCTGCGATATTCGGCTCGTCCGCCTCGCTGATCAGGACCGGATTCCCGGGATACTCGTTCACTACCCGTCTCATTTCGCGCAGTACCTCATGAACTTCCGGCAAATTGTCCGTGTATTTGTGCGCGATGTTCGGATCGCCGTAAGCATTCTTCCCCGGCAGGATCGGGTCGTCATGCAAATTGGGGTCTTCAAACAGGCGCGAGACGGCGTCAATTCGAAACCCCGCCGCACCCCGTTTCAGCCAGAAGCGCATGGCGTCATACATGGCCTTCCGCACTTGCGGATTGCGCCAGTTCAGGTCGGGCTGTTCCGTGTAGAAGTGATGGTAATAATATTGATTCGTGGCCGGGTCTAACTTCCACGCCGAGTGGCCAAACCATGATTGCCAATTGTTCGGAGGCTCGCCAGACCCCTTGCCATCGCGCCAGATATACCAGTCGCGCTTCGGATTTGTCCGCGAAGAGCGCGACTCCTGAAACCACGGATGTTGGTCCGAAGTATGATTCGGTACAAAATCCATGATCACGCGGATGTTCCGCTTCTTCGCCTCGCTCACCAATCGATCGAAGTCCGCAAGCGTGCCGTAGAGCGGATCGATGGCCGTGTAATCCGAGATGTCGTAGCCGAAATCCACCAGCGGCGACGGGTACATCGGGCTAATCCAGATGGCATCGACTCCTAGGTCGTGAAGGTAATCCAGCCGCGAGGTGATCCCATTGATGTCTCCAACGCCGTCTCCGTTCGAATCCTGAAAGCTGCGCGGGTAGATCTCGTAAATGACGGCGTGCTTCCACCAGGGATCCTGCGCCTTCGCGTGAGCGCGCCCCGCCTTCGAACTCTGCGGCAGCGCTTGCTGTGCCAGGACCGGACTCGCCCCGAGGCATAGTCCGATCATCACCGTCAGAAAAATAAACTTAGCGCGCTTCAACACGGTTGATCTCCCTCCTTGTCCCAAGCCTCATCTCCATCGCTCAAGGCTTTGCGTCCTGATGAATCTGCAATTGTTCTGACAACTTAAGTTCGCGCTCCGCGTCTTCCGTCCTGCCCATTTCGCGATAGGTCTGTCCGAGCAGATGGTGGGGCATGGGATTATTAGGATCCATGGCGATGGCGCGCTGCAATGCGCGCACAGCAAGCGCAGTCTCGCCCTTTTTCTCCAGGACCTTCCCCATCAAAATGTAGGGCCCTGTCGATGTGGCATCCAGCCAGATGGACCGCTGCAGCAGCTTTTCCGCCTCCTCGTACTTCTGCAATCGGCTATAAGCATCCGCCAGCTTGTAGTACACCGCGGCTTCGCCAGGATTCAGCTCCAGCTCTTTCTGAAACTGCTCGACGGCTTCCGGGACGCGCGACTTATAGAGGTACAGCTCTCCTAGCAGCGAATGTGCCAGCGGAAGGTTGGGATCCAGCTCCACGGCTTTCTTCGCGTACTCTTCCGCCACCGGCGCAAAGTCCTGCCGCAAAAGCATCCGCGCCGTAAACAAATAGCTGGCTGCCGAATCCGCCGGCACCGCGTACATCTTTGCGAAGGCTTTGCGCGCGTTCGCGTAATCTTTCGTCTGGATATAGCAAATCCCCAGAATGTACGCCGCATCCACATTCGCGCTGGGATACCACGTCTGCACCTTTTCAAGCGGCCCTATTGCCTCTGCAGGCCGTCCGGCAAGGTAATACGAAAGCCCCATCAATTGCACCGCTTCGTTATCCCCAGGATCCTCCTCCAGCGCTTTCTTGAAGCTCGCCACTGCCTTCAGATAGTCGCTCTTCTTGTAGTAAGTAACCCCTAGCTCGTGAGCCAGCCCCTTCAGTTCCGGTTCTTTCAGAGCTAATGCTTCGAGCTTCCCAATCGCCTCATCAAATTTCCCCTCCTGCGAAAGCCGCCGCGCTTCCCTGAGCGTAGTGCCCGGTGCAACTGTCTCTTTTGGCTTGGGCGCATCGATTGCTTGCGCTTGCGTCGGAGCGGCTTGAGCGTGGGCAGAACCCCCCGCCGCCATACCCGTGAGAATTAGGAGTTGAAGTCCGGTCAACCTTGGCATGCCATACGCACCAGCACCAGCCTAACAAACCCGCTCTCAAAAAAAACGGGGAGCCGGTCGGCCGGCTCCCCGTCGGATGTTCACCAAGCGCTCGATCAGAAGCTAAACCTCAGACCGAACTGCAACTGGCGCATAGTCGAATTGCCGTTGATGTCCGTTATCTTCCCGGCGTCGCCACCGGCGCTGGGTCCAGAGCAGTCGATACAAAGATTCCCCGGATTAGCCATCACCACGTGGTTGAATACGTTGAACGCATCCACACGGAACGCACCCTTGAAGCGCTCGGTAATGCCGAACGACTTGGAGAGTGACAGGTCTGACACGAAGAAGTGCGGCCCACGCATCGAGTCGCGCGGGAAGTTGCCAATCGTACCGCACGCCGGACGCGCAAAGCCAGGCCCCGACGGCCGGGCGACCGTGCAAAAATCCGTTCCGGCAGGCGCGGTGATCTTCAAAGCTGGGATTGAAGTGAAGTAAGTTACTACGCCCGTAGTCGGATCTCTTTGGACACCCAACTTGAAGCTCCCGCTGCCTACGTCGGGACGGCACACGTTGGAATCCTGATCCTGGCCGCACTCGCCGTAGCTCGGTGTCATCCCCGAGCCGCCGCTCCAGTTGCTTGTGCTGCTCAGTTGCCATCCGCCAATCAGCAAGTCTTCAGCACGGCCGGCGCTGCTCATGTACTTCTTGCCTTTGCCGAACGGCAAGGCGTACACGACGCTGGCCACAAACGCGTGATTCCGGTTAGTGTCGTCGGGACCGTAGGCAACTCTGGGATCGTTTGCGAAACTGCCATAGTCGTAGTTGTACGAACGCGAGAACGTGTAGTGGCTGATGAACTGAAGTCCCTGAGCGAACCGCTTTTCCACCTTGATCTGTAACGCGTTGTAGCTGGTGCTTACGTCGTTGCCGTAGTAATTCCCGACATCCGTTGAGCAGCATCGCAGTGGCTGCGCCGGATTACTCGGGTCCGGAAAGTTCTGATAGGTGTATTTGTTAAATAAGGGCCGGCGAGAGGCCTGCGATATGGGGACGAAAACACCGTTTACAAATGTCCCTGCCTGAAATGAACCGTTAATGCTCCTCCCCGGAGCAACCGTGAATTGGTTGACGTTGTAGCTGGGGCCATCGCCAGCGAAAGCGTGCGAGCCCTTGTTGCCGACGTAGGCGACTTCTATATTCAACGTTGCCGTCAACTGGTGCTGCACCGTGGCGTTCCAGGCATCCAAGGTTGGTAGCCGTTGGAAAGTCGGGCGAATGTGTGAAGTTACGTCGTTCTTTACCCCTTCCAACGGAAGCAGGCCGTCTGCCGGGATCGTCGGGAATACGTAGATCGGTGGCCCTAGGGTCAGCGTAAACGCCGGAATGCGACCGACGGAAGCGCTGAAATTTCCGTTACCTCCGCTAATATCAGCGTTAGTTGCGTCCACATGCTGCCTGACCAGCACGGGGAGGTTTTGCGTCACGCTGTGTCCGAAGTTGGAACCGAATACGCCCATGTCATAACTGCGGCCATATCCCATGCGGATCACGGTCTTAGGTCTGAACTGATAGGCGATGCCGACGCGCGGAGCAAATAGGCTCCAGTTGTTATCCACGTTGCCATTCAGGGCGTACTTCCCAAAACCCGCCACATGCGTAAAGCCATCGGTAAGGTTGGCGAATCCACCCTTTGCCTTGCCGTTGACATACTCGGGCGGGTAGAACTCCCAGCGCAAGCCGTAATTAAGCGTCAGCTTCGAGGTGAGGCGGAACGTGTCTTGTCCGTAGAAGAAATAACGCTTCTGGCGCTCGGCCGCATCCTGGCTCGTGCTCACGTAACGATCCATTTGAGTGGCGTACCCAAGCAGGAATGTCGCCAGGTCCAGTCCGCCCGAGCCGGCATTTCCCGTCCCCGCAGCGTTGAAGACCGGTTCACCGGTACGGTTCGCGTCGCTGGGAACGCGGAGGTTCATGGCGTACCGAATGTCCGCTCCAAACTTGAACGCGTGGTTCCCGCGGATCTTCGTCCAGTTGGTGACTCCTTGGAACTGCTGCTCACTCTCAGTCAGAGGACAGTTACAGCGGCCCACATTAAGTCCGTCGCCAAAATCCGAAATGACGCCATCCATGATAAAGCGTGGTAAGCCACCAGTGGATGGGTCGCTGGTATTCATGTTCGGGACGTTATACAGCGTGTTCATCGGAGTTGCATTTGCGTCAGACTTGCTGGCGACCGGATTGTATTTAAAGTACCCAAAACGAAAGTCTGCAATCAACGTGGGATTGAAGGTCTTCGTCACGCCGGTTGCCAGACTGTAATTGTGAATTTGAGACTTGCCATTCAGACCTGCCGCTGCAGGAGCGCCTCCAAAACCGGGGCCTCCCAGTTTGCCAAGTGCCCCTTGCCCTGACACGTTAAAGCGAGCCACGCTGAAGCGCCCGAAAAGCTGTATTGTAGGAGAGATATTGTAATCTTCCCGCGTGTCAAAAGAATTCTGGGTGAAAGGGCCCGGCCCTGATTTGATGTAGTTGGTCGTGATATTGCCGTTCGACGGCGTCGTCGGGAAGTCCCTTAGGATAGCAATCGCCTGTGGCGACAGTTTGTTGCCAGGAATGAGGAAGGGCGTGGCGCAGTTAGCCGGGGTTGGATTCAGCACTTCTCCCGCGGCTCCGCAGAACGCCGCGCGTCCTGAACCATCCAGAGCGGCACTGCTCGCAGGGTCGTAAATATAGTTGGATGGGTCGCCGGCTCTACCGTTGCCGATTTTCGGCTGGTATTCGCTGAGATTACAGAAGAGCGCTGAATTCCCCAATGCTGCTTCGCAAGATGTCTGCGCTAAACTCGTTGGTATGGTCAGCTGCTGAGTAACGCCGAAGCTCGACCGTGTCCCCTGATAGTCCGCGAAGAAGAACAGTTTGTTCTTGAAGATTGGGCCGCCGACGGTCCCGCCGAACTGCTGAAATCTTATGCTCGGCAGAAACTTACCGGTGCTTGGGTCTCTCTTCGCATTGGTGAATGGGTTGCGAGCTCGGGTTGCATCCGTGTACCGATCCCAGAAGGCAGTGCCATGAATCTCGTTGGTGCCGGACTTCGTCTGAACCGTCACCACACCCGCTACTGCCTTTCCAAACTCTGCATCATAGTTTTGTAGCGTGACCTTCGCCTCTTGGATGGCGTCCAGGTTGGGATTCACCACAATAATCCCAAGAATAGGATCTTGGTTGTCAGTGCCATCGAGCTCGAAGGCGGTCCCGCTGAAGTGCTGCCCATTGACCATAATCTGCTGAGAGGCTTGGGGGTTTTCGGTAGCGGCATGGGTCCATGCCAATTTCTCTGTTCCAGGCGCTAGAAGTTCAAACGACGTGAAATTTCGGTTGAGGATGGGTAAATTTTCCGCGTACTTACTATTGAATTCGATGGATACATCCGCCCGGTCCGTCTTGAGCTGCGGAACCTCCGAGGTGACTTCGACGGTCTGTGTTACAGCGCCCACTTGCAGCTGCGCGTCCAGCCGTACGCTCGCGTCTGCAGAGACCTGCACGCTCGCAACATCGTATCCCTTAAATCCCGGAGCCTCGACGTGCACCTTGTAGGTGTCCGGAATCAGGTGCGTAACGGAATAGTTTCCGCTCTCGTTCGTTGTTGTATCGTATACCGTCCCCTTCGTCACCGACGTGACAGTGACTTTGGACGCAGCCACAGCGTTCCCTTGGGGGTCAGTCACGGTACCAAAGATGCTCCCGAAGACGGCTTGCCCCAGAGATGTGGTAGCGCAAACCCCAAACGCAAGACAAAGAACCAGAATCCATCCTAGAATCGCTTGCTTTTTCATTACACCCCTCCTGAGCACCCCTAGTCTTGAAACTCGAATAGGACTGCGCGCCGCTTAAACAGGAAAACCGCCAGGCTGGTCAACTTGGTTTAACCGGTGCCAAGCCCATACCCAACCAGCTCCAAACGTATCTGGGCAGTCTTCAACGCAAAAATGGAATAGACGGCAACCTGTTGGACCCGACAGTCCGCAGCGAACAGCCCCCAAACTCCTCGGCCACTCACGCTTCGTCAGCGCCATGCAACGAACGACACGTGATCCCCCGCATAGGGAACCAGCACCCAAACTGGCATCGACTCAGAATATTGCTGCCTTCTATCAGTTTTTTGAGTAACGAGGATAGTCTCTATGGGTCTGATACGGTTACGCGGCCTAAGCTATGGTCTCGCAAAGGGATGCGAAGTGCGTTACCTTTGGTGTTACAATCCCCCATCGGTGGGTCCTGTGACGGAAAGAGCTCTTTTTCTCGGCCAGATTGAAAAACTTCTCGGCAGCCATGCGCTCCATGGCTCCGAATCCCTTTGCAAACTACTGCGCTATCTCGCAAATCATTCTTTGGATCATCCGGGGGTATCCCCGAAGGAGTATCAGATTGCGACAGAAGTCTTCGGGCGCCAGCAGGACTTCGACCCACATGTGGACTCCATGGTTCGCGTGCAAGCGGGGCGCCTGCGCACAAAGTTGGCCGAATACTATGCCTCTGAGGGCACGGACGACCAGATCATGGTGGAACTGCCCAAAGGTACCTACGCCCTCACTTTTCACCCGCGTCCTCATGGGGCGGGGCGTAATCACGCGAGTGCTTTCCACGAGGCGTCAAACAATTTGGAGGCCAATGGCCGGACCTCGCGTGCCTGGATCGTCACCGTTGTTGCGCTCTCGGTTGTTCTCGCCTCCGCCGTCGCCGTGGCCACCGACCGGTTTCTGACGCGCAAAACCGCTGAAGCCCGGCTAACCAGCGATACCTCGGATGTGCCGGTGGCTTTTCACGTTTTCTGGAGGGGGTTTCTCACCGGGCCTCAGGAGCCGTGGGTCATCTTCAGCAACGCAGCCTTCGTCGGCCGGCCATACATTGGCATGCGTTATTACAATCGTGCCAAGGATTCCGGCGCGGTGATCACGGATCACTACACCGGAGTTGGCGAAGTGCTGGCGGTGCACGCTCTCGATAGCGTTTTCGGAAAGCTTCATCAGCAAATTCGCGTCAAGCGCGGCAGCTTGTTTTCTCTGGACGATGCCAAGAACAACGATCTCATCTTCATTGGCTCGCCTTCCGAGAACCTGACGCTATTGGAGTTGCCGGCCACTCAAGAATTCGCCTTCAAACAGATCACCTCTGGGCCCCGCACGGGCACCATGGAGATTATCAATTTCCGGCCGGAATCGGGCGAATCGAAAGAGTTTCTTCCATCTTCGCCTGACGAAACCCTGACCGAAGACTATTCGGTCATTGCCCTAAAACGAGGATTAAACCCTGCGCATTCGGTATTGATTCTGGCAGGTGCCACTACCATCGGCACGCAAGCCGCCGTCGAATACGTCTGCCAGCGAGACTCCCTTGAACAACTCCTGCTGCGGCTCTCCGTTTCAAACTCGGGTGAACTGAAACCATTCGAAGCGGTAATTCGCGTGAAAGTCGCCAAGGGAGTTCCTGTGGGTTCGGAACTTGTCGCGCTGCGCAAAGGTTCTTAGATTTTAGAGACAATCGTTCGCACTCGCCAAAAGCATCCACTCCCCAATCATTCCGGTGCTTCGCTTTCTTTATTCCTTTTGAGAATGCGGAGGCGTCAACCGAGGATCCAGTGCCATGGCCTTTCGAAATTCTTCTTGCGCCTCCCCGGACTTTCCCTGCTGGCGCAGCGCCAAACCCAATTCAAAATGGGCGGCCGCATAGTTCGGCGAAGAGTTGATCGCCGCCCGGAATTGCGAGATGGCGCCGTCGAGGTCTCCCACGTTTAGCAGCCGGCGCCCTGAGTTTGTGGCAAAGAGAGCGGCTTGCTCGCTTGTTTTCTGTTTCGCAATCTCCGCACCTGCTTTACTTTCCGCAGCCGCGCCCTCCGCGTCTCCGAGTTGGCGGAGCACGGTTGCCAAAGTTGTATGAGCGCCTGCAAAATCCGGCTGCAGACGGATCGCTTCCCGCAAAGCCGCCGCGGAATCCCGGAGCTCTCCCTTCTGCTTCAGAACCGTTCCTAGCGTGTAGTAGGCTTCTGCGTAGTCCGGTTTGGCATGAATCGCCGCCCGCAATTCCTCCGCTGCCGCGGCAAAATCGCCTTGCTGCCAGAGCGTCACGCCGAGCGTGTAATGCACGTCCGCTTGCGATGGATCCAACTGTGCTGCCTTGCGCATTTCGGCCATGGCTTCCGGAAGTTTATCTCTAAGCTTGAGCGCCAGCCCAAGGTCGTAATGCAGTGTTGCATCCTGAGGGGAAAGCTTAATCGCTGATTCGAATTCAGAAATGGCAGCGTCGAAGTCCGCTACTTGCAAATGCGCCGCGGCCAGATTTCCAATGTATCCGCTGTCATCGGGCCGCAAGCGAACAGCCGTTTGCAACTCGGCAATCGCCCCATTGCCATCGCCTGTCTGCAAGAAAGCAAGCCCCAGATTATTATGTGCGTCCGGATTTTCCGGCTGCGATTTTACGGCCTCCCGAAATGCTTTGATGGATTGCTCCACCTCTCCACTATGCTGGAGTAATAGGCCCAAGCTGTTTTGCGCGTCAGGGTAATCGGGCCTCAATGCAACACAGGTTTGTAGCTCGCGGATTGCCGCAGCCGTCTCGCCCTTGCTCTTCAGAACTTGCGCAAGATAATAGTGACCGCCTGGTTCCGCGTTATTCAATTGGACTGCAGATTGAAGATGCTGCTCAGCTTCTTCGATGGATTTTTCCTGATATCGCAGAACACCAAGATGAAAATGCGCTGAAGCATAATTCGGTTGCAGTCGGAGCGCCACGGTAAACTCCGCACTAGCGCTTTGGGCCTTAGACTCCTGCACCAACACAGTACCGAGTTCGTCGTGCAATTCCGCCCTTTGTGGCTCCAGTTCGATCGCGCGCCGGAATTCGCTAACTGCGCCGTCGAGATCTCCAGAAAAAACGAGTGTGCGCGCCAGAATATGATGAGTCTCGGAATCTTCCGGAGCCAGTCGCACGGCCTCCTTCGCCTCCCGCAACGCGGCGGCCACGTCTCCTTTTCGAACGAGCGCGTTGGAGAAATTCAAGTGCGCCAGCGCAAAATCGGGATTCAGTTTCACTGCAGATTGAAAGTGAGCGATCGCGGCATCGATCTCTCCCTGGGCCAGCAAGACCCAGCCCAGGGAGTTGTGTCCCTCCGGACTTTTCGGCGCAAGCCGCACAACTTTTTCGAAATCCGCGCGCGCCGAAACGAGATCGCCTTTTTGCAGCGCCGACATCCCTTGCTGGTAAGTGGTGCTCGCTCGCGAAGCGGCGTCCGCCTTCGCAGCATTTGCGGATTGCGCAGCGGAGATCGCGACAGAAGCCGAGAACAGAAACACCAGTGCGGCGCACTGTTGAAAGAAAAGCCCCCGGCGATGAACCAGAATCAATTCCACACGAAGGTCACTTGTAGAGCGTTCTCAAAAATACTAGCACGTTCGCTGGCACGCTTCTCGCTCTTGGCTACATGCGTAGCCAGATTGCCGCGTGTCGAACGGACCTTGCTATCATTAGAGATCGATGATTCTCCATTCTTCTTTTCTCAGGCTCCTTTGCTTCTTTGGGCTCTGCGCTTGGCTCTCCATGCAATCGGCCAGTTCTCCGAGTGTCAGCACCGCTAAATCCGAGAGCGCAAACGCCAAGCCAATCGCGCATTTCACCGATTTGGCACAGAAGGCCGGACTTAGCGCACCGGTTATTTTCGGCGGCGAAACAACGAAAAAGTACATCATCGAAACGACGGGAACAGGAGTCGCCATTTTTGATTACGACAACGACGGCTGGCCTGACATTTTCGTCGTCAACGGCACGAAGCTGGAAGCTCTCGGTTCGAACAAAGCGCCGACCAGCCACCTCTACCGCAACAATCACGACGGCACGTTCACCGACGTCACCGAAAAAGCCGGGCTGACTCACACGGGATGGGGACAGGGCGTGTGCGTCGGCGATTACGACAACGACGGCTTCGAGGATCTCTACGTCACGTATTACGGCAAAAATGTTCTCTACCACAACAATGGCAACGGCACGTTCACCGATGTCAGCGAAAAAGTGCATGTCGCGGGAAGCGGAAAATCCTGGGGCACGGGCTGCGCTTTTGTCGACTACGACCGCGACGGCAAGCTCGATTTAATGGTCGCTAACTACGTCGACTACGATTCGGCCACTGCGCTGGCGCCGGGCGAGCGCCCTTCCTGTATCTGGAAAGGCGTTCCGGTAATGTGCGGACCGCGCGGCTTGCCGTGGGCGAAAAATATTCTTTATCACAATCTGGGCAACGGCACGTTTGAGGACGTTACGACGAAAGCGCACATCGATCAAACCAACGGCCATTATTCCTTCAGCGTTTCGACGTTCGACTATGACGACGACGGCTGGCCGGACATTTTTGTCGCGTGCGACAGCACCGCCAGCATCCTCTATCACAACAATCGCGACGGCACGTTCACCGACGTCGCCGTTGTTGCAGGCGCGGCGTTCAATGATGACGGGCGCGAGCAGGCCGGCATGGGCTCCACGGTCGGCGACTATGATGGCGATGGCCGGCTGGATCTTTTCAAAACAAATTTTTCAGACGATACCTCCACACTTTACCGCAACAATGGCGACGGGACGTTTGACGACAAAACTTTTCCCGCTGGGTTCGGTTTGAATACGCAGTATCTCGGCTGGGGCGTGACGTTCGTCGATGCGGACAATGACGGCTGGCCCGATCTGCTGCTCGTGAATGGTCACGTTTATCCCGAAGTGGACAGCCAGCACCTGGGCAGCAATTTCAGAGAGCCCAAGATTCTGTATCACAACAACGGCAACGGAACGTTCACGGATATTTCCGCCAATGCCGGGCCGGGAATTACGGCAGTGAGCTCGGCGCGCGGGCTGGCGGTCGGCGATTTGTGGAATGACGGCCGCATGTCCGCGGTGATCAGCAACATGAACGCGCCGCCGATGCTGCTGGTGAACGACGTTCGCAATGGCAATCATTGGATTGCGTTCCGCACGGTTGGAACGTCGTTCTCTTCCGCGTCGACCGGCACGAAATCGAATCGTGACGGCATTGGTGCGAAGATTACGGTGAAAGCGGGTAGGCGCATGCTCGTCGACGAAGTGCGTAGTGGCTCGAGCTACATTTCCAATAATGATATGCGCGTTCACTTTGGCCTCGACGCCACGGCCAAGATTGATTCGGTCCAAGTCCGGTGGCCCAGCGGATTGGTCGAGCGCTTTGAAAACTTGCCCGTCGACACGATTCATACACTCAAAGAAGCGTCAGGCACAGCCGTCAGCCCTTCCCCTGCTCCTGCCAAGCTGTGACCTAAATAGATGAGGTACCATGATTCCCTCAAAGGGGACGGAGGTGGCGCCGATGTTTAAGGGATGGATTGTAACCGGAGCTTTGGCACTGTGCTGCGTGACGGCACCTGCCGCGCTGGCGCAACAAAAGCCCGTGGACGCGGAGGGGCACCAGTGGTGGCAGCACGCGGTGTTTTATGAGATTTATCCGCGAAGCTTTGGCGACAGCAACAACGATGGCATCGGCGACCTGAACGGGATCGCCTCGAAACTGGACTATCTGAAGGATCTCGGAGTTGACGCCATTTGGATCACGCCGTGCTTTCCCTCGCCGCAGGTGGATTTCGGCTATGACGTTTCGGACTACGAGGCCATCGATCCGATGTACGGGACGATGAAAGACTTCGACCACCTGGTCAGCGAAGCGAAAAAGCGCAACATTCGAGTGATTCTCGATTTCGTCGTGAATCACACTTCGGACAAGCACAAATGGTTCGAGGATTCAAAATCATCGAAGACCGCGGAGCACCGTGATTGGTACATCTGGCGTGACGGCAAGGGGCCGGGGCAACCGCCCAACAATTGGCTCTCCACGTTTGGCCTCTCCGCGTGGAAGCTGGACCCGAAAACCAATCAGTATTACTACCACTACTTTTATCCGGAGCAGCCGGACCTGAACTGGCGGAATCCGGCGGTGGAAAAGGCGATGCTGGACGTAACGCGCTTCTGGTACAAGCGAGGCGTCGCGGGATTCCGCCTCGACGCCGTGGACACTTTGTTTGAGGACCCGAAACTGACGGACAATCCCGTGCTGCCGGGCACCGACAAGTTCGGCAGGCCGAACATGGACGAGAAATACAACAAGAAATTGCCCGAAGTTCACGACGTCATGCGCAAACTGCGCGGCGCCGCCGAAGAATATGGGTCGGTGCTGATTGGCGAGACGTGGACCTCGAATGTCTCCGAACTCAAGGACTACTACGGCGCGAAGAATGATGAGCTGCAACTGCCGATGGACTTGATGATGACAGAGTTCAAGGGGCTTTCCGCGGATCGGTACCGCAAACACATCGGGGCGGTGGATGCCGCAGGAGGCTGGCCCACGTACGTCATTACCAATCACGATATCGTGCGTTCCTACACGCGCTACGCTGACGGCGCGCATAACGACGACATCGCCAAGATGATGGGGGCGCTTTACCTGACGCTGCGCGGCACGGCCATCATGTACTACGGCGAAGAGATCGGCATGGAGAACAACGACCCCAAGAGCAAAGACGAGGTGCAGGATCCCATCGGCAAACTCGGCTGGCCGCTGGAAAAAGGGCGGGACGGCGAACGCACGCCCATGCAGTGGAACGACAGCGCCAACGCGGGGTTCAGTAAAACGAAACCGTGGCTGCCGGTTCCAGCGAGCTACAAGACCCATAATGTCGCCTCGGAACAAAAAGAAGGCAATTCCGTTTTGAGTTTTTACCGGCAACTGCTTGCGCTACGGCACAAAGAGCCGGCACTGCTCGAGGGGAACTACGTTGCTTTGAATGAAAATGATCCCAATGTGTTTATTTATGTTCGCCGATACAAGGATGAAGCGATTCTTGTGGGGCTGAATATGTCCGCGAAGGAGCAAAGAGTGCAACTCGATCTGTCGCCGCTTGGTTTCAGTGCGCCGAGGCTGAGCGTATTGCTGACGGACTTTCACAAACCGCTGACGGGTTTGACAGATGCATTACCGATGGAGCCGTATTCGGTGTTTATTGCCAAGATTGCGAAATAGTCTCGGCAGAGGCATCGCTCACCGCATAGGTCTTACCTTGCCCGGCGCCTCGGCGACTCCAACATATTTGTCTGCCCCACCATAATAAAAGAGCCAGCGATCTTTCTGTGGAACCATACCTTCGACAAAGATGACGTTTGGAACTTGGCCAACTTTTTCCCAGTCCCTTTCGGGGGAGAAGATGGGTGTTTCGGAGCGGTAGAGGAGTTTGCGTGGATCGGCGCGATCGAAGATGGCTACGGCGGCGCGGTAGACCAGATCGTCATCGGCACCGTTGTAAATGAGAACGATGCCCTCGGGCGTGAGAATCGGCGGAGGACCGGGTTCGACGACGCGGGAGTCAAACATTCCGGGGCGGCGCGGAAGAACGGGAGTTTGCGTGGCTTCGGTCCAGTGAATGAGGTCGGTGGACCAGGAGAGGCCCATCTGGTCGGTCTTGTCGGCAGCAGTGCCGAGCCAGTACATCCAATACTTACCGTCGATTCTCTCGGGCACGATCGCGCCGGATTTGGTCCAACCTTTGTTCCAGTTCCCTTTGTAGGCGGGAAGGATCACGCCTTTGCGTTCCCAATGAATGAGGTCGAGTGAGGTGGCGAGGCAAAGTTGTGCGTCCTTTTTATTGTAGCCGGTGTAGGTGAGGAAGTAGGTGTCGCCGAATTTCTGGAGGCGGGGGTCTTCGACGCCGCCGTCTTTTTCGTAGGCCGTTTCCGGGGCGAGGACGGGTTCGGGGCGGCGGATAAAGTGGAGGCCGTCGGTGCTTTCGGCATAGCCGAGGCGGGAAGTGCCGCCGGAATCCTGAGCGCGGTAGAGCATGACGATTTTGCCGTTGTGGAGGACCGTTGAGGGATTGAATGTGCCGGCGGATTCCCAGGTTGTGCCCTGCGGAGAAAGGATGGGCTCGTTTGCGGCGCGGGTCCACTCACCGAAAGGCAGATTGTGAGTTTGCGCAGCGAGGGCGAGGGAGGCAAGCAGAAGGATCGGCAGCAGAACCGTTCTTGGTTTCATGAGATGCATCATGGTCAACTCCGCTCGCCTAAAGTTAACAGAGAACGTTACTTCGCTGGCTTAGGATTTTTGGGCGGGTCGAATTGCATGGTGCGGATGATGCCTTCGCCTTCTTTAACGAAGATCACTTGATTTGGCTTGATGTCTTTGAGCGTTTCGACGAGGCCGCTGGGCCAACGGATTTCGAGAAGTTCGACGGATTCAGCTTTGCCGATGCCGAAGTGGACGCGCAAATCGTTCTGGGAAAAATAACCGCCGCCGCTGCGCACTTCATCGATTTGCGGATGCAGACTCTTCTCGCCGGCCCGATGAGTGACGCATTTGATGCGCGCGCCGATGCCGCTGCGATTGGATTTCGTGCCGATGGTCTTGATCTTGATCCAGTTATTGCCCGTGCGTGAATCGCAGCGAAGAAGCTGGGGAAAATCGTTGACGGTGTTGACGACGACGTCGAGATCACCGTCATTGTCGAAGTCACCGAAGGCGCAGCCGCGCGCGGCAACGGGCTCGGAGATTCCCGGGCCTGCGTCATAGGAAACATCGTCGAAGCGGCCGTTGCGCAGATTTTTGTACAGCAGCTTGCGCTGCGGATAGCCGGCTTCGGTCTTGAGTTTCTCGACTTCGGGATAGACGTGGCCATTGCAAATAAGAATGTCGGGCCAGCCGTCGTTGTCCATGTCGAAAAAACCGCACCCCCAGCCAAGATATTGGGTGTGCCTGCCGAGACCGCCCTGATAGGTGGTGTCCTCGAAATTCGCGCCGCCGAGATTGTGATAAAGCGAGGGCGTGTCTCCGGCAAAATTCGTTTTGACGAGATCGAGATTGCCATCGAGATCGTAATCGGCGGCGGAGATGCCCATGCCGGCCTGCGGCTTGCCATCGGCGCTGAGAGCGCAGCCCGCTTCGATGGCGACGTCCGCGAAGGTGCCGTTTTTCTTGTTTTGATAGAGTGCGCTGGCGGTGGAATCGTTGGCGACGTAAATGTCCGGCCAGCCGTCGTTGTCGAGATCGGCGGTGAGGACGCCGAGGCCGAAGGTGCCGTTGGTCTTCAGGATGCCTGATTTTTCGGTTACGTCAGTGAAGGTTCCGTCGCCATTGTTGTGATACAAAATATTTTTTCCGCCGTTTAATCCGGGAGGACCGCACGCGACCATGATGCCTTTGTAAAGGCAAGGGCCGGATTCGGGAACGGGCGCGGTCTTCAAGTCAAGATCGATGTAGTTGGCGACGAAAAGATCGAGATGGCCGTCGCGGTCGTAGTCGACAAAAGCGCATCCGGTGTTCCAGCGCTTGCCGGTCCCGGCGACACCGGCCTTTTCGCTGACGTCGGTGAAGGTGCCGTTGCCGTTGTTGTGGTAGAGAACATTTTTTCCAAAGTACGTAACGAAGAGGTCGTCGAAGCCGTCATTATCATAGTCACCGACGCACACGCCCTGTCCCCAGCCGGAATGAAGCAGCCCGGCTTTGGCGGTGACGTCGGTGAAAGTGCCGTCGCGATTGTTCTTGAAGAGATGATTGGCGGGTTCCTGTCCGGCGGGAAAACCTTCGAGGCGCCAGCCGTTGACCAGAAAAATATCGAGCCAGCCGTCGTTGTCGTAATCATAGAAGGCGACACCGCAGCCGGTGGTTTCGAGAAGATACTTGTTCTTGTGCTCGCCGCCGAAAATGGTCTTGGCGTTGAGGCCGGATTCCCGCGCGATGTTCAGGAAGGAAACGCCGAGATCGGCGGGACGGGTCACGGCGGCGGTTTGTGGAGAAGTTGCGCTCTGTGAAGCGAGTGCCGGCGAACTCTTTTTCGGGAGCACCAGGGCAAGCACTTTCTCCAACGGGAGCACGATTGCGGAACGGCTGAGTGATTGGAGAAATGCGCGGCGTGTGAAAGACAAAAGAAGCGATACCTTTCCTTGCGAGCGCCGTGCTAGAATCCGGCGCTTTCCTTTATAGTAAGGCCAACGAGGCAATGCAAGCACACGACGCAGCGGGGGCCGCCAGAATGCGCATCACGCCGGAAAGACAAGTTCACTTTCAAAGGCGATTCCAATGGATGCGGCTGAGACTGCTTGGTGCGTGCATTGCGGCAGCGATGATTACGGGAGCCACACCTCCTATCGGTTCATGCCAGCAAGTGCAAGAGAAGCCACGCGAGCTCGAGCTTTCGCGCGCGGTGCGCCCGTGGGAGTTTCTGCCGGTTACTGGAATGCGCGCGGGGCTGCTGGGGAACGAAGCCGGGCGGATGGAAGCTTGGGTGTACCCGCTGAAGGTCTTTCGCGAATTTCATCTGAATTTTCATATCCCAGGGCGCGTCCTAGCGGCCGAATCGCTGGCGAGGACCGTCACGGTGCGGCCGGAGTCCGCCACGATTCTCTACGCCGGGGATACGTTCAGGGTGAGCGAAACATTTTTCGTTCCCGTGCGGGAACAGGGCGCGCTGATCATTTTCGACGTGGAAACGGAACAGCCTTTGGAGATGGAGGCGGTTTTTCACAGAGATTTTCAGTTGGAATGGCCGGCGGCGCTGGGAGCGACGTATTTGGACTGGGCAGCCGCGCAGCATGCGTTCTATTTTGGTGAGGAACAGAGAAAATTCTCGGCGCTGGTAGGTTCTCCGACAGCGACGGAGCCTCACGCGGAATTTCAGACAAACTATTCGGAATCGCAGGAAAGTTCATTCCGGCTGGGGCCGACGACGAAAGGCAAGGAGAGGAAGTTGATCGTCATTGCCGGCTCGATGGAAGGGCGAGCGGGAGCGGAAAAGACCTATCAACATCTGACGAGTGCCTACGCGGATTTGCTGCGGGACTCAGCGGACTATTATCGGGATTACCTGGGAAAGACCGTGAGCGTGCAGCTTCCGGATGCGCAAATCCAGCAAGCTTACGATTGGGCGCGCGTAAGCGTGCTCCAGGGAACCGTAAGCAATCCTTACCTGGGAACGGGACTTGTGGCGGGATACCGCACTTCGGGTGAAAGCCAGCGTCCGGGATTTGCTTGGTTCTTCGGGCGCGATTCCTTTTGGACTTCCTTCGCGCTCAATGCTGCCGGAGATTTTTCCAGCGCGCGCACGGCGCTCGCGTTCATTGCCAAATACCAGCGCGAAGACGGCAAAATTCCGCACGAAATTTCGCAGGGAGCGAACTTCGTGGACTGGTTCAAAGGCTACCCCTATCCGTACGCCTCCGCCGATGCAACACCGCTCTATATCATCGCCATGAATGACTACGTTTTGGAGAGTGGGGACACCGCGTTCGCAAGAGAAGAATGGAACAATTTGTGGAAGGCCTACGAGTTTCTGCGCTCGACTTATGACGAACATGGCTTTCCCAAGAATGCCGGAATCGGGCATGGCTGGGTGGAAGGCGGCCCGCTACTTCCGGTGAAGACCGAGCTGTATCAAACGGGATTGGGCATCGAGGCGTTGCGCGCGCTTTCGAATCTCGCGCATCTGACCGGGAAGGAAGACGTGAGTAGCGAGCTTTCACGGAGTTTTGACAAACAAAAGCCGCTGATGAATGGAGCGTTTTGGATCGCGGAGAAAAAAAGATTTGCGTTCGCTTTAGACAAAGACAATCACGCCGTGGACGAGCCGAGCGTTCTGGCAACCATGCCGATGTGGTTCGGACTGCTCGATGAAGCGAAAGCAGACGGCATGATTTCTCAGCTCGCCGATTTGGATCACCAGACGGACTGGGGCATGCGGATTATTTCCGAGCATTCCCCAAAATTCAGCGGCGGCGGCTACCATTACGGATCCGTCTGGCCGCTCTTCACTGGCTGGGCCGCGGTTGGCGAGTATCGCTATCACCGTTCCTTTCCTGCATATGCGAATCTCCGGGCGAATGCTCTGTTGGCGCTCGATGGCTCGCTGGGACACGTCACGGAAGTACTCTCGGGCGCGAATTACCAATCACTTTCCACGAGCTCGCCGCATCAGATCTGGTCGGCCGCTATGGTGGTCAGTCCATTGCTGCGGGGCATGTTCGGCCTTCGCTCAGACGCCACAAAGGGAACTCTCACTTTCGCGCCGCACCCTCCCGCTGATTGGACGTCTTTCCGTGTTACAAACGTGCCGGTTGGCTCGGCGAAGTTGGATTTGCATTATTCCAAGGACGCTGGAGAAATCAAGCTGGAAGTTAAAGTCACGGGCGACACGTCCCGCACCATCGAATTTCAACCGGCGGTGAGTTTGCGCGCGAAAGTTCTCGGCGTGGAATTCAACGGCAAGCCCGTGCCCTTCCATGTCGATTCGAACGCCACGGACCAGCACGTGATCACGCGGGTGACGGTTTCTGGAGCATCCAACCCGCTTCGAATTCGAATACAAAATGATTTTGCGTTGAGTTACAGCTCGACATTGCCAGCAATCGGTGAGACCTCGCAAGGCTTGCGCATTCTTTCTGAATTGTGGACACCGGCGCGGGACCGTCTGACGATTAACGCGTCAGGGCTGGCCGGCAGCCAGTACAAACTTTCCGTATGGGGCGCGGAACAAATTGCCGCCGTCGAAGGCGCAAGAATTTCCAAGGCCGCAAACGGAAAAACGGAACTGATCCTTGACCTCCCCAAAAACGGCGCTGAAGGCACTTCTTACGCGACGATTTCTATCCAATTTGCCAAGGGATACAATAGGCAAGAACCTGCAAAACAATAAGTTCGCGCTTCAGGGGCGAGGGCGCGCCGTTGTCTCGCGGACAATCAATTCCGGCTCCACGAGTATGTTTTTGGGATAAGTCGAAGACTTCGCCGGCGCATTGATGCGGCTCAAGACCGTTTCCGCAGCGAGGATTCCCATTTGGCGCAAAGGCTGGCGCACGGTCGTCAGCGCCGGATTCTGGAACGCCGCGCTCTGAATATCGTCGAAGCCCACCACGGAAACATCTTCCGGCACTCTGCGGCCCGCCTCTCGCAGAGCGCGTATGGCCCCGATCGCGGAAATATCATTGAAGGCAAACAGCGCGGTGAACGGCTCGCCGGTCGCAAGCAGCTTGCTCGTTACCTGATATCCAAGGATTGGCGACGGCGATTCGCCTTCGAGCTGCACGACTAGCCTTTCGTTGATCTCCAGCGCCAGGTTTTTCGCGGCCCCTTGTACGGACTGCCATCGCACTTCCGTATCCGAGCTGAACTCCTGCCCCTTGATGAACGCGATTTTGCGGTGTCCAAGGTTCACGAGATGCTCAAGCGCCAGCTTCGCCGCGCACGGGTGGTCCAGTGCGATGTTGGTCACGCCTTCCAATTCGCGATGGCCGGAGATGGCGACAACCGGTATCTGCACGCCCTTCTGACAAACCGTGTCCACCGCGATCAGGCCCTCGACCGCCCGCTGCTGCAGCAATCGCGGATACTCCTCGATCAAATCGGCGCGGTGCCTATGACTCACAACAAAATAAAAATAGCCCTCCTCCAGAAGGTGGTCTTCAATCCCGGACATGACCAGCGCCGCGTATCCATCGCTGATTTCCGGCACCACCACACCGATCGTAAAACTCCGCTGCGCGCGCAGCGATCGAGCCATGAAATTCGGCCGGTAGTTCAGCTCCCGAGCCGCTTGCCGGACACGCTCCTGGGTGCGGTGCGGAATCGATTTTGCAGCGGGAGAGCGATTGATAACCAGGGACACGGT
>Ga0137415_10001591_pt1 | contig 22540 bp, 25 predicted proteins | sample CZODoug3_1_1_16f_FD_183082 | JGI IMG/M metagenome (GOLD analysis project Ga0137415, IMG submission 183082) | Vadose zone soil fungal communities from Angelo Coast Range Reserve, California, USA - CZODoug3_1_1_16fungal (Hybrid Assembly) | ecosystem: Environmental > Terrestrial > Soil > Vadose...
GAGGCGATCGTAGTCACTCAGGACACAAGGGCCAGCGCGGATGAGATCAACAAGCTACGAAAAGAGAAAGGTCTGCCTCCAATGCACATCGAGATCGTCGACTTGATCCTTGCGCAAGACGGACGGCCAATCTCAACTACCCGAATCCACCGTGGAGAGATCGATCCTCAAGGGAGGATCAGGAAAAGAGCTCAGAATCCTTGATCTGGGCTACTGAATTATTGGCCTCTCAATCTTCTGGGGCTGGCTTGCTGAAGAATACACGGAGAGCATATTCTCCAGTTCCCGAATGAAGCTCGAGCTCACATGCCACTTTGACTCACGCTTCTCGATGAACCCCGCTCCGACCAGACCATGAATCATATTGTAAAATTGTCCTACGCTCATCCTTCTTGACGAAATCCAATCCTTCCACGCCTGTATCGGCAATCCCATCGGCTCGGCCCGGCGGACTTCCTGCCAGAAACTGTGTGCTTCACCGGCCAAAAAGTCACTCTTCCAAAACACGCGCCGGAACAGGTCTTGAGGATTGGAAGGAGTATTTCCCGCCCTGAAAAGCACGGTCGTTCGCGGATCCGAAGGTCTTCGTGTTGGTTTACGCGGCATAATTCTTCAATCCCTCTATTTCTTTCAAGCGTATTCATAGTGTTTAATGCTTATGGCTAGCCAAATCCAAGGTGGTATCGGAATCGAGAACTAGGGAGTGTTCCGATTGCCGAAGTTCGCTCGCATGTACTTCATCATTACTTCGTCTTCATCATGAAAGTCAAAGTAGTTCCCTCTGGACCCTGGAAGCTTGTGCCCCATCAAGGCTTCCTTGGTGTCCTCGTCGATCTGTGGTGTCGCGTTCAGGACCTTCCGGAAGCTCTTGCGGAAGCAGTGGACCCATATTGACTCTGGTTTGATCCCTGTTCTTCTCGCCACGTTCTTGACGATCATCCACACGCTTTCCCTCCTTAGTCTAGACTCCGGACCACCGGTTCTTTCGGTCACAAAGATCGGGTCCAATAATTGCGGGATCCATCCACCCCTTGTCCTCATATCCAAGTAGTCTCTCAACGACTCGGCAGCCTCTTGCTGAAGTCCCGTCATATAGTATGAGAGTCCGTACAGGTTGAGCTTCGTATCCATGGCCGGGGACACTTTGATCCTTATCGGAACTCTGATCTCCGGGTACAATTGATCTTTGACCAATCCAAAGTTCCAGTTGCAGAGGCAGCTGACGCGTACTCCTGCTTGGAATAGGCATAGCAGAACCGTTCGATTTCTAATTGAACTCGCGTTATTCGCCATCCTGTAAACATCCATCTTGTTGGGAATGTATTCGTAGATCACTTTCTTTCGGACAGGCGACCGAATTCGTTCGGCTCGCTTGAATTCGAGCTTTCTATCGTTCGCCTCCATGAATCCTTTCATGGTGATCATGATCTGTTTTGCCCAGACGGCTTTGCCCTTCTGAAGGTACCAATTGGCCACCCTGCGGGTGAGAAGTTTCACGTTCCGCTCATCAAGCTTGAGCAGCTCCGACGGTTCCCCGAGGCCACCCGCTTGCAAGATTTTCTCGAGCTGGTAGAGCTTCTTCTCCCTGGTTTCTTCGGAAGTGTAAGAGTCAATCCAGTCTGCCACTGGCGGATATTTCAAAAGCCAAGAGAAGCTCTTCTCACTGGACACGTATCTTCCCCGAAGATCCCTGGAGTAGGCATGCTTCTTGGGAGCTAGAGCTTCGGATCGTAACACTTCGAAGGCGACTTCGGACATCACAAGACTCTCCTTGCGCCGCCCGTAGGCAACATAAGCTTACTCTCGGTCTACTCCGAATGTATTCTATGATACTTTCGGGTAGTTGGCTAGGAGACAGGTGGGCTCATTCAACTCGTTGAGTCCAGCATCTGGCGTCAGAACCGCTTAGATTGACAAGTTTCGGATACATTTCTCTATTCTTCGTCCCCTCCAATTTTTTGGAGAGTTGGCATCTCTCCAATTAATTGGAGACTTGCATTTCTTCCTCGAAACCGTCAGGTGTAGCGAGTCTCTGGTCGCTTTGACTGCGTAGTTGTTGGTTGCTGTCCTTGCTGTTGATCCGCTGGCATACCGATCGGAGGTAATGGAGGCGGTATTCCTAGGCTTTTCGAGAGGAGTATGGCCTCGGCCATTGCAATGCTTGAGACCGCTTGGATGACTGATGTTGGTGGAGGCTTGTTTTGCTTGTGATCCTCGACCATCTTCTGAATCTCGGGCCTATCCCCGTTGACCTGGGCACGTCCTTTGACGCTTAACTGGGCTACTGAAGGAGTATAGTTGACTGTGAAGACGAAGGGAGCTTCCGCGGTCGATTCATTTTTTTGATCAAGTCCTATTATGTTGATGTTTACGGCGATTTGGACTTGCGCTGGGAGAGGAGTTTCATGGCTCCAAAACCGTTCTCCGGTCATGTTCGTCACTTGAACAGTGATTCTCAGCAATGCAGTGTTAGGCCTTCGATTGACGTGGGTTCGAGCGTGGTATTATGGCTTCTTCCAGCTTGGCGGTAATTCTCTCCTGGGCTAGTATTGCTCTTGGCGCCCGCTGGACTATGAGTTTTCGTCCGTCGATCCTTACGGCGATGACGTCTCCTTCCTTGAAGGGAAAGCTGGAATCATCAGTTAGCTTCGTTGGCAAATAGATCCTGGGTGATCGATAAGCCATGCCTTCCATCCTAGCCGCCTTTTTCGCGACCGCGAATTTCGTTACGATTTTCTTAACCAATTTCCTCACCATTTCCCTATGCGAATGTTACGGTAATTGACCACGCGTTTACCTCTTGAACCATTTTTAGACCTTGTGGACTTGGACGTGATGATCCCATGTCATCCAAGAAAATGGAGGGTCAAAGCTTAGAGGATTTCTGGCAGCTGCTCGAACGATTGAAGCTGGAGCCTCGCCGAGGTTGGAAGGAGAAGCTTCGATTGAGCCATGTTGAGTCCGTGGCCGACCATTCTTACGGCGTCGCCATGTTGTGCTTGTTTCAGGCGTGGAGCCGGGGTGGATACGATCTCGAACGTCTGCTGAAGCTCGCATTGATCCATGATTTGGATGAAGCAATCACTGGAGATTTGACTCCGGAAGACAAGCGGAGGCTTGGGCTTGGAGAGGTTTTGAGGAGAAAGAGATTGGCGGGGAAAAGGATTGCAGATTCACTGCCTGAAAAAGCTCGATCAGACTGGCTGGAACTTTGGACAGATCTTCGGCTTAGACGAAGTAAAGAAGCGAGACTGGTAAAGGACTTGGATCAAGTGGAGATGGTTTTGCAAGCGAATGCGTATTCAAAGAGAAAGGTGGGCAAGTCTCGCAGACCTCAGGCCCAGGAGTTTTACGATTCGGCCCTGGGCAGGGTTAAAAGCCGGAAGTTGAGAGGAGTCGTCGAGAGAATTGGACGGGAGAAGAGAGTTCGGCCTAAGCGATGACTTTGGCGAATTCGACGCGGGCTTTGGCGGCTTTTAGGAGGTTTTCCTTGGGGAACAGCGGCTTGTAGTCTCGTGTGAGTATGGACACGTATTCCGAGATTTCGTCTTCGCTCATATATTGGAACATGTATCCGCCGTTATACGGTGAAGGCTCTCCATCTCGTTTCAGGAATTCGATGTGCATCAAAGGATCGCCTCGTTTGATCGTTATCGGTTGCCTTTCATTGCTCAAGTTCACCAGTTCGAGAGCGAGGCGTCCGACAAAGCCACTGTGGACTTTGGCAGCGTTGAGGAAACTTAGGCCCATTCGGCCGTACTTGCTCTTGGCGGTGAGGTGGCTGACATATTCGGGCGGAGTGAAGACTACTTCGTTTGAGATTAGATTTTGATGCTCAAGATAGTGGAGGGTCCGTTCCTCCTTGACTGTTAGAATGTAGCCGTCGCCATCAAGCAGGCTATAGTCGAACGGGTGAATGCACTTGTGGTTACGTATTAGCTCGATGAGCTTGTCCTTTCCAATTACACACATGAAATAGGCCCGGTTGAGGAGGATGATTTGAGATTAACGGTCAAGATAGGGTCAGGGGGTGGACACTTGGACCACGTTCAAGGCGAGGGAAGGCTGGGTATCGAGGAGAGACTCGTAATCGGGTGATAAGACAAGAAGCAGATTCCCATAGCCGTTTGGGGGGATTGGGACCGTCGCGTTCGCGAGTATCTGGTAAAGGCAGCTGCTGCATACGACTTTTGGAGCGGCGGCGCTATTGTAAATCAGGCTGGACTGTTGGATGGAGATGCGGATTTGATCATAGCGTCCTGATTGGATTGGTGATATGATAGAGGCACCTGGGGAAGATTGGCCGTTCTGGCCAGCGAGGTCAAGTTTCGGAGGATTGTCAGTCCAAGAGATTGTAACCCAGCCGATACTTGAAGGCAGACCGGCAGTATGGAGTTCCATCTGGTTAATCGTGATGTAGAAGTGGAGGATGGGTGCAGGGGTTGAGATAGTGAAGACTCGAAGGTTCATTGTACCCTTCGTGAGAGGAGGAACAAGCGCTAGGGCTAAGACGATGATGAGTAGGCCAGCGAAAACGCCTCTTCGCCAGAACGAGTAAGGGTAACCGGTCACGATGGTCGCCTCGTCTCGTTAGACCTATTAAAATCGCTCGACATGGCCACCCCGGAGATTGTCTTATCGGAAGTATCTCCAGGCAAGGAATCGAATGTAGTCCTTGAGGTTGGATCTGTAGCTCATCTTGCTCTCCCCGGCTACTCTTGGGGGAAAGCTCACCGTGACTTGAGAGACCTTGAAGCCTGCTCGGATGCTTCGGAAGACTATCTCTGGCATGAAGGCAAACCCGTTGCTTCTCATTTCAGGAAGGACTCTCTTCAGCAGTGGACGAGAGTAGAGACGGTAGGAACTGGTGTAGTCCGTATACGGTCCAAGAAGGATCGAATTAACCAAATTACTCACCATTCTTCTGTGAAACCTCGATCCGGTCTCTGCCCTTGCCCCTAAGACTAGATCTGCGTCGGTTGCTATGAGCATGTCCATCTCCTCCGGCAAGTGGCTTAGATCAGTGTCCAGGGTCAATACTGGGCCTGATTCGTCTCCTTCTTCGATGGCTTTTGCAAGGCCTGCTTTGTAGGCTCGGCCGAGTCCCGGTGGGACTTCAACGGTTTCGACTGAGTATTTCTCTAAGATCTGTTGCGTCTTGTCCGTAGCTGTTAGGGGTACGATGAGCTTCCACTTGGACGAGTTCCGCTCTAGTGAGGGGATGAGTCGCTGAATGAAGAGCTCAGCCGTCTCTTCCTCATTTCTCATCGGAGTGACCACGGTTAGCATGTCGAGCATTTTTCATAAGAGTCCTTTTGGAGTGATCAGTGGATTGTGGTTGATCTCACTTCGACGAGGTAGTTGTAATAGTTGTACCTTTGGAATATTGGGGAGGCGGTGTCGAACGCAATCTTGTACTGCGGGATACTGTTGATCGTCGTAAGGTCGCCTGGAAGGTCAACGATTAGATAGACAGCCGAACCGTTTAGCGCGCTCCAAGGTACCGTGTACCGATCGTAGACTGCGACATTCGGATAGTTTTGTTTGAGAAGCCAGATGTACGTCGAGCTCGCGATTACCTTCGGCGAACCAAGGCTGCCAACGTAGGAGAGGGCGGCTTGTTGAGAATCGGACGGTGATTGGGTAGTCACCAAGAAGAGTGATGATGCAATGAGTGCCACTATCAGAATGGCGAACAGGGTAGTTTTGAGGGCCTTCGGATTTCCTATCTTCGGGACTCGATCGAAGACCTCGAACAGTAGTAGGCTGGAGAGGATGGAGAGGAAGGGTAGTGTCGGGATGAGATAGACGGTAGATATTTTCAGGAATAGGACGATGAACGCGAGGTAATAGACGACTGGGAAGGCTAGGAGAGCCCATCGTCGCTTGCGGGCTGCCCAGATTATTCCTGCGAGACCAAAGAAGATGAATGGGTCACGGGTTGAGATTCTCTGGATGATCAAACTTATCGCAGATACTGCGCGTTCTCCTCCGAGACCGGTCAGTCCGAATTGTTGGTCGATGAGGTTGGAGAATCCCACTTGTGTCGTTCCGTATACTATCCATATGATCGGTAGGATGGATGATAGGATCAGCCATGAGATGATGTATCGGGGATTCTTCTTTTGGGTAAAGAACAAAACTAGGAAGCCGGGGAGGAAGAATATTGCTGTCTGTTTGGAGATCAAAGATGCACCGTATGCGATGCCCGACAATGTCGGATTCTTTGGCTTTGAGAGAGTGAATAGAATACTGAGCAGGAGGAATAGTGCGAGGAAGTTGTCGACAACTGTGAGTCTGAGGTAACGTGCGGAGAGTGGTGTCGCTTCGTAGAGTAGTGGTGTGAGGATTACTAGTCTCTTGTCGTTTGGGAAGAATAATCCGGTGACGCGGTAGAGTAATAGTCCGTCGATGACTGAGAGACCGATCATGAGGACTCGCGGGATGAGATAGTCTCTGGGGTTTATCGTGGCGAAGAGCAACGCGAGTATTGCCAGTGGAGCGAATGGATGACCATAGTAGGTGAGGTGGCCTGTCTGGAGCCATTGAAGGCTTGATGTTAGGTAGGCTCCCTCATCATAGAACCAGGCAGGATAACCAAGCAGGTTTGGGAGGTGAACTAGGATGGCGATTGCTACTATGAGGACTGGGAAAGTCCACGGATGAACGATCAATTCGTTGTAACCCTTGATAATCCGGGTTTGCAAAGAGGCTGCTGTCACATCCTAGGTTGATGGTTTGAGCGAAGCTGTTCCTGTTGAGGGTCTATAGCGATTACGCTAAGACAAAAAGGGAGGTCAGAATGCATGTATTCTCGCGGTAATACGGTCCGGCTTAGAATATCACCGGGTTTCGGGCTTGTTGGATAGAAAGAATGTGACAGTGGTCGCGCTTGGTGGAAACGCTATCCTTCAGCACGATGAACCAGGGACGTTTGATCAACAGTACAAGAACATCAAGGACACCACAGCGAGACTGGCAGACGTGATCGAGGCGGGACAACAAATTGTGATCACTCATGGTAACGGGCCACAGATTGGTGCGACATTGATACGGCATGAGATGGCACGCAAAGCCGTTCCTCCATTACCACTGGACGCCTGCGGCGCCGAGACGCAGGGATTGCTAGGATACATGATCCAACAGTCGTTGGAAGATGAATTGTACCGTCGAAGCATGAAGAGGCCTGTAGTGACGATTGTTACTCAGGTATTAGTGGACAAGAATGATCCCGCCTTCCGGAAACCCACCAAGCCGATAGGACCGTTCTATACACGAGAGCAGGCTGACGAGTTGCAGAAGACACGGAAGGACTTGGTGATCGTCGAGGAGAAGGGCAAGGGTTTCCGGCGAGTGGTCCCATCACCGGATCCAAAATTGATAGTTGAGGGCGAGGCGATACGGACTCTTGTTGGAGATGGAGTAACAATAACCATCGCCTGCGGTGGAGGCGGCATTCCAGTGGTGAATGAAGGTGCAGGATTTGCTGGTGTTGAGGCAGTGATCGATAAGGATCTTGCTGCGGAACGATTGGCCTCTGTTGTTGGAGCTGATCGATTAGTCATACTGACTGATGTGCAGGGTGTCTTTCTGAATTACGGTAAGCCAGATCAGAAGTTTATAGATCATCCCAGCATCGACGAATTGGAAGAGTATGCTCGTCAGGGCCAGTTTGCGAAGGGAAGCATGGAACCAAAGGTTCGGGCTGTGATACGGTTTATTCGAAACGGTGGAAAGCTCGCGGTGATAGCCCATCTTCGGGACGTCCATCTCGCTCTAGAAGGTAAGGCCGGGACAAGAGTAGGGTCCATCTAGCGAAACTGTGTACCTGTATTCCGTTCTAAAATCTTAGAGAACACTGATAAGCCAACTCGGAGCGGATGTGCCGATCGTCCGTCCGACGGGTGGTTGAAAGTTGGAATATTTTAAGGTGGTCGAGGCTTATCAAAAAATTCAAGCGACCACAAAACGATTAGCGATTACCGAGACACTGGTCAATCTTCTGAAGGAAACGCCGCCAAGGATTATCGACAAGACCGTCTACCTGACGCAGGGCAAGTTGCATCCTGACTATGAAGGGATCGAGCTCGGTATGGCCGAGAAGCTAGTTATTCGTTCTATCGCGGCTGCGTTGATGATCGAGCCTGCGAAAATAGAGGTTGGTTACAAGAAGGAAGGTGATCTTGGTACTGCAGCGCTGCAGCTGTTTCAGTCTCAGAAGATCGCAAAACTGTCTTCGGGAAGGTTGACGATTGAGCGGGTCTACGACGAGCTGGATAGGATTGCGCGTGTGTCTGGGAAGGGTTCAGTTGATGCAAAGATCATGGGGTTGACCGAGATTTTGAGTCAGGCGTCGCCAGAGGAGGCGATGTACATCACTCGGATGGCAATGGGAAGGCTCCGGTTGGGAGTGGCGGATATGACGATATTGGACGCGTTGGCCATCGCGCTTGGTGGTGGGAAGAATAATCGGCCGTTGTTGGAGAGAGCGTACAATCTGTGTTCAGATTTGGGATATGTTGCACGAGTTCTCGCTGAGAGAGGGCTTGATGCTTTGAAGGAATTCCGGGTCACGGTTGGGCGTCCTATCAGGCCGATGTTGGCCGAGCGGTTGAATGATCCCCAGGAAATACTGGAAAAGATGGGCGGTGAGGCAGCTGCCGAGTACAAGTATGACGGGTTGAGGATACAATGCCACTCCTCAAGTGGGAGTGTGAAGTTGTTCTCTCGCCGATTGGAGGATATTACCAGCCAATTTCCAGATATTCAGGGACTTGTGCGGGATGGTGGACGGGCTAAGGAGTTCATTGTTGAGGGCGAGGCGGTTCCGGTTAATCTTGAGACTGGTGAGTTGTTGCCTTTTCAGTTGATCTCGCAGCGTCGGGGTCGAAAGTATGAGTTGGATCGGATGATTGAGGAGATCCCGATCAGTTTCTTTGCCTTTGATGTGTTGTTTGTGGACGGAGTGGATTACACTCAGCGATCGTATCCGGAGCGGCGGGAGATGTTGGAGAAATTGATCAAGATTCAGGGAGAGCGGTTGACACTTGCGCATCAGGTGATAGCGAAGAGTGTTGGGAAGATGGAGGATTTCATGGAGCATGCGATCGAGGATGGATGCGAGGGTATCGTGGCGAAATCGATCAAGCCCGATTCGGTGTACAAGGCGGGGGCGAGGGGTTGGACCTGGATCAAGTACAAGCGCGAGTACAAGTCCGAGATGCAGGACACGGTGGATTTGACTGTTGTCGGCGCCTTTGCCGGCCGTGGCCGGAGAGGTGGGAAGTATGGGGCTTTGTTGATGGCGGCTTATGACAAGAAAGTAGATGTGTTTAGGACGGTTACGAAGCTTGGATCCGGTTTTAAGGATGAGGATTTGGAGAAGCTGCAGAAGTTGTTGGAGCCGTATAAGATTCCGCATAAGCATGCGAGAGTGGATTCGAAATTGGTGCCGGACGTCTGGTTTGTGCCGGCGGTGGTCTTGGAGGTAGCAGGATCCGAGATTACTCTCAGTCCGATTCATACGGCGGCTTGGGATAGGGTTAGGAGGGACGCTGGTTTGGCGATTCGTTTTCCACGTTTTACTGGAAAGTATCGGGATGATAAGGAGCCTGAGCAGTCAACCACTACGGAGGAGATTCTGGAGATGTATCATAAGCAGTTGAAGAAGGTCAAGGAACAACCCTCGACTGCCTAGAGGTAGGAGTGGTCGATTCCTAGATTTTGAAACTGCTATCAAGGTACAACTTTCCAGGTGGGATGCGGCCTGCGACGGTGCAGGACAGGAGGGAGTACTATCTTAACGAGTTCCGGGTTGGCAAAGTGAAACGCTGGTTTGATCACTGGAGCAGTCCCGTGGTTTTTGCATTAGTAATCGGTCGCCATACTAGGATCTTTCCCAAGGAGCATAGGAACAAGTTTCGGGACACAATCGTCATCGATGAGTACAGGAGCTTCTCGGACGTTTTGGAATGGTTGCTGAAGTATCGGCCTGAGAGCGTCTATTACGATCGGAACATCTACACGTCTTGGGACCAGGCTCGTACTAAGCAGGATGTCAAGGATCTGGGACGGAAGTACGGTCAGGAGATGGCATTTGACATTGACCCGGAGAACTTCACTTGCCCTATTCACGGTTCCCTAGAGCAGAAGATGGAGCGTCATCAGGGATTATCGTTTTGCAGGTTGGAGTTGCAGCTGGCAAGGATGCAAGTCCTAGAACTGTACGAGTTGTTGTCCCGGAGGTTTGGAGATATCCAGATTGTCTATTCAGGTCGTGGATTCCATTTGCATGTTTTAGATGATAAAGTGTTATGGTGGACTCGGAAGAAGCGGTTGGCATACGCTAATTCCCTGATTAGGAAGGGGTTTGTGATGGATGAATGGGTGACCGCAGGAGGAATACGAATGATCCGATTGCCCTATTCGTTGAATGGCTTGGTTAGTAGGATTGCCTTGCCTTTGAAGCCTTCTGAGCTGGAATCATTTGATCCTTTAACGGATCTCAGGGTGATTCCAAGCTTTCTTGGGGCAAGAGCCTAGTTTCTCGGGAAGAAAAAAGTCGGGTTTGTTCTTCGAGTCTTGACGGCTCTACCGGCGTCGGCTTCTGCTTGTTCCGCGTCTGCTTCTTGATGGGCTTCGGCTGGTTTTGCGGCTTCGGGTTCCGCGTGAGCGGGATCGGGCTCTTGTCCTAGCTCGTGCTCCTGCGGCTGCACGGCTTCTTGTTCCTCGTCCTCTAGCTGCACGTTTCCTCGTTTTTGATACACTAGTTCTTCGTTTAGTGCTGGATCGTGGAGTGGCTCTTCCGATTGTTCCTGCTTTGCGTTCTTTGCCGGCGTAGTAATAGTAGGCTTTGCCTTTTCTGGTTCTACGACTGCTTCCCATCGCCATTTTGTCTTGCTACCTAATTTGGGGCTCGGTATGTAGGATGCTTATTTGCTTTTACGAGCGTACCTCCTTGATCGACGAAATTCCATTGCCCGCTGCGGGCCAGCAACGACTGGTCCGAATACTTTCGGAAATTTCCGATCAACTTTTCGTCCTGGGATTCTTCACTCTCCAAGCTTTTCCATGAGGAAAAAAATTTGTGAGAATGTGGTACCCTCCCCCCCTCTCACGCTCAGTTTTCACGAGGCAAAGATCAGATTTCGCGCAAAAAGTGTGTGTTTTTGATCATTTTTCGACTGTTTTTTGTTTCAGCCGGGACGGCTTAGTTTGAATGGATGGAATAGTTTCGGGGCACTCACATAGTCTTTGTGGACAAAGTAAATCTGTGACCGACATACTATAGTAGTGTCAGTAGGATTGGCCTTCGCCGTATTGGGATTCGCATTTAGAGAATAGGAGCGTTTGATTCTTAGCTGGTGAACGAGGTAGAATACTGGACAGTGTCCAGGATCGCAACATTCTGGAACGGTCCAAGATGGTCCGCACTTTGAAGCGTCTTTTGAAGATGGCTAAGCAAGAGGTAGTCGATGCGTCGACGAAGCCTGACCTACGATTAAGATGGGTTAACACGATGTGCTACATTACACAGACGTGGAACAGCGTACTAAGGGATGCAGACTATGAAGAGATGAAACGAGAAGTTGAACGAATTGAGGGAATGGTGAGCGGTTATGCCAAGGAAAGACTTGAGCAATCTCAAACGGACACTCGAAAAAGCAACGCGCAAGTTTGAATCACTCGGCGGACCGACCGAATATCCCGATCCAGTGGTCTTCTGCACAGAGAAGCTTAGCCTAAGGCCCACAGAGTACCAAACAAAGGTCCTCATGGATGAGAGTAAGTTCCTCGCTCTTCGATGGTCGCGACAGAGTGGGAAGACAGCCGTCGTGAGTGCCAGACTGTTATGGGACGCGGTTAGACAACCTGGCACATCAATCGCCATCGTCTCACCTAGTCTGAGACAAAGCAAGCAGGTCCTGGGAAGGATCGCATCTTATGCAAGGTTGTTGCCCACGAGTCTTGTCAGTGCCATCCAGAAAACACGTTTGGAATTCACCAACGCAAGCACCATCGAGGCATATCCGAACAATCCAGACACTATCCGGGGGCCCAGTCTAGATATCGTGTATTGTGATGAGATGGGATTCATCCGGAACGACCAAGAACTCTACGGCGCCATTCTCTTCACTCTGTCAAGCGCAAAGAACGGCCGCTTCATCGCGTCCAGTACGCCTGGTAGCAAGGACAATTTGTTCTACAAGTTCTGCACCGATGCAAAATATGGGTTCAGTAATCACTACGTAAACTGGAGAGACGCTGTCGAGCCCAATGGTCCTCTGAAGCGAGAAATTCTTGAAGTGATCAGGGCTCAGTTAGAGCCCGATCCTTGGCGCTGGAGACGAGAGATGGAAGCAGAATTCGCTGAGAGCGAGAACAGCTACTTCCCGCTATCATTGATCACCAGCGCAATCGATGAGTCACGTGCCTACACCGATTTCACTGAATACATTAGTGGGAAGAGATTGTATGTGGGATTGGATTTTGGAAAGCACCATGATCACTCAGCTGTAGGAGTAGTTGAACACGACCCGACCACAAAGATGGCGGCCCTGATTCATATGCACAAATTCCCATTGGAGACCGAGTACGGCGCTGTAATCGGTTACGTTAAGCGTCTCGTGAGCACGTGGAAGGAGGTCAGAAAGATAACAACTGACGAGACAGGAATAGGCGACGTCGTCACCGAGGATATGCGGAACGAAGGACTGAGGCAAACGGTGGGGATTGGTCTAAACATTCAGACGAAGACGGACATTATGGAAAACCTGCGAAACATGCTGGTCAAGAAAGAGCTCAAGTTGCCCTATGATCCGGAACTGATTGGAGAGATGAACGCTGAGAAGTTCGAGCTGAACAAGGCCGGACAAATACAATTCTCTCATCCATCAGGAACACATGACGACCAGCTCTGGGCCCTAGCACTCGCGTGTCACGGTTTGAGAGAAGAGTCAAGAGTCCCGGAGTATCATCCGGTCGTGCTTACGGGCTACATCATCAAACCGAGGATACCATATTTTACTTTCGGAAAAGAGCCGTGGAAACGGGACCCATTGTACAATCAAACCGCCAGACTTTGCATGGCGTGCGGTGCCAGACGCCCCCTGACCATGCCTTACTGTCCAAAGTGTGGAAGCGGAAGCGACGGTCCGAATCCAGCATTCGTGAAGCCTTGATTGTAGCGATTTGAGGCTAGAACGCCTACTAAGCGTTACCAAGGACGATGCTGTTCAGGGAACATATGCGTATGACGACATGGGTCGCGAGGCCAGCTCCGTTGAAGGCGCTGTCACCAACTTCTACGCGTACAGAGGAACTGAAACCCTCTTCCAGAACATTTACAACAATTACAGCATCGACTTTTTGTACGCTGGCAGTCTGCGTGTTGCGAGATTAGACACATCATCCGGGACCGGATACAATACTTACGAGTATTTTCACGTTGACCCGCTTGGGAGTACGCGTATGGTCACATCATCGACAAAGTCAGTCTTGTTTACAGACAGCTACCAACCGTTCGGACAGGACAATGGCACCCCAACCGGTTCGAGTGCAGAGAAATTTGCTGGAAAGTCTTCAATAGTTTCTGGTCGGAGAATAATCTACGCGGTGTCAGACTGGGATATACCCTCTTCGAGAGCTGGTGTGATTGCAGGGATATAGGCCGTGTGGCGTTGTCTGAACATTGGTTTTGGGTGCAAAGTCTAGGATGTTCTCTTGGCTGGATTACCTTATGGCCCCGGACAGGAGAGTCAACGCCCATTTATGGTCATGATGAGATGGATGAACTAGGCGTGTTTCATGGGCGACACTGATAGCCTTCCAACTAGGCCATCCACGGAAGGCGCAGCGATTCTCCAAATCGCACAAGAGTTGTCGACAAGGATACAACCGGCGGGCCCCGAGGTTCAGAGCATCGTTTGGGCGGAAAAGAACCGTAGAAGGGTCTTGGCGTTAGACGACCACCCTACATTCCGAAGAGGAACCCTCTTCGTTTCGAAAAGCGTCGAAGGAAAGCTAGATTCTGGAGACTGGAGAGCTCTGCTTGCCGCTTCGATCATCTATGATAGTAGGCTTCGGCTGAGGCGGAGGCTAGCTCGTGCAGCGTCAAACTTAGGAATTGTTCTTGTCATCCTCGCCGCTTACATAGTCTTAACGGTATTTTTGTCTAATCTGGGTCCCTCGATGAGCAGCTTTTCAGCAAGGCAGTGGGGAGGACCCACGCTCGCTCTCTTCGTGGGAGGGATTTCGCTACCCCTGGTATTGATAGGTCCATACATGCGACATCTTGGATACCTTGCGGATAGGATGACAGCCGAAGAGTTCGGTTTGGGTGGCTTGCTTCTTGCGGCTCTTCGGAAAATTGAAGCTCTCGGTCTTGGAAACGACCCTTACCAGACTGGGCGACTCGCACAAATACCGTCCGTGACTGATAGAATACAGAAACTCTCGAAGGACATCAAAACTTAACAGCTCCGATCGTGGGATTTTTGCAGGACCCAACGATAGGACGCTTCATCTCGGTGACGGAAAATTCAGATTCTCACTGCCGGTTATGGCCTAATTCTTGACATGTCTGTTAAGCTCTATAAGCAGAGCAGGAAGGTACCCCGTCTATAGCTGCTAGGAGGTGTAGTAGTCAGGTGAGCCGAGGAAATTTTGGCAGTCCCAGAGAAATGCACAAGGCAACTTGTTCCGATTGTGGGAAGGAGACTGAGGTTCCTTTCAAACCAACAACAGGGAAACCAGTATACTGTAGGGACTGTTTCCAGAAACATCGAAGATACTAATCCCTAAACAAGAAGGTGTCCCTTCATGGACCCTTCTCTCACATCTTCCAATTTTTCGATTTTTTTTCATCATGCTCATTCTCGGATCTAACCATCTGCTCGGGACGACGTTACCTCATGGCACGCTTCTTTTCCATCGAAATCCACGGAGAAGTATCTAGAGAGCATAGTCTGGGGTATCATCGGCGGAATCGTCGCAGCATTGATCCTCGGCGGAACATTCGTTGCCATCTTGTCAAACCCGACATCCGTTCCGAAGAAGCCAAGGCTGCCGCGTGCATCGCGGGATTCCTCCAGGCCTGCTCTTTCTGAATAATCTTGGCCGTCTCAGCCCTTCAATTCGAGAGTGTCCAAGAGCCGTCTGAACTCCTCGTCGGTCACCCACTCTACCTTCAAGTAATCGACTATCTTCTCCTCCCTCAGCCCGAGCCTTCTGGCTTCTTGCACGGCAACCCGGTAGGCCTCCAGCTCTGTTGGCCTGTCAACGTAGGCGTACCGCTTGTCCCATAGTTCCTTCCCTTCCATGTGCTGCCTGATATGGACAAGTTCGTGAACGACATCGAGGTAGATGTAGGATTCTTCGCCTTCCTTCAGGTACTTCGCATTCACTATGATCGAGCCTTTCTTGTCGTTGATTCTCATGTAGCCTTGACCATCCTCAATTTCGACCTCAAGATCAGTCAACACCTCGTCAATCTTACTGCCGAAAATCGACCTGACCGCATCGACTTCCTCAAAGCCTCCGAAGACGTCTTTGAATGGGAAACAGCCAGTCGGAAAGTCTCTATTTATGACGACGCCCAACCTCAAGGCGTTACCCTTTCTTTGACCGATTTAAGCCGGATGTTTTTCGCCTCATCAGGTGCTTCAGGTAGAGTCGGCGGAAGCCCCCTCTTGCATAGAAATCTTCGGACCCGTCAGAGACGATCGTCTGCAAAATGAGGAGGCGGCCTTCGGCTGAAGCGATCTTGCTCGCTTCGTGAATCATAGACCCTGCGACCCCCATTCTCCTGTTTTCCACACGGGTGCCCACACAGTAGACGCCCAGCAATCCAGGTGTCCTGAACGCCGCGAGGACGCCCAAGGTCTTCCCGTCCTTCTTCCCGGAGACGAGGATTACAGAAGGCTCCTCCGCAAGCCGGTGAACTATTCTTGCCACCGGCCCTTGTAGGGATAGGTTGCCATAGAAGGAGAGAACATATGTCGCTGCCCATTCCGTCGTTTCGACGTCCGGGTCTTGCATGACCTTTAGGTCGGTCGCCTTCTTGAACTTCAGCTGGCCGAGCTGCATGATAGACATCTTATCGAACGAGGTGAAGCCCCGGGAATTCAACAAGGCGACAAGCTCTTTGCACTCGCTTTGAACTGAAAAAATGGGAGGTCTTCCAGCAGCTTCGAATTTCGTTTCTATCTCCACAACGTCGTCCAGTCCACTGCTGCAATCGACAAAGCCCGCTCTGTTGAAGAAGTACTCGTCAAAGTCGGGGGAGACCATGACATATGATTTTTCCCCGGTCCACTGCATGTCCGACCAGTGGGACCACCAACCCGCTTCGTTGAGCTCCAGGTCCTTGCTGCTAGCCAAGCCCAAGATCGACACCCAGTATGCTGGTTGCCAAGCGTATTGAAGCGAGCTTCCGAGCCGCTGCCGTGGCACTCCTCGTGTTAGAAGTTGATGCGAGGCCTTCGCCCAGGGCTCTGAGGGCTAGCGGTGTGTCGAAGTCGTCATTCATTGCGTCGCAGAAATGCTGTAAGAATTCCTCATCGTATTCTTTGGATGCGCCCCCTACTGCACGCCTACACTTCTCCGCCATTCCCCTGAGACGGTTGTAGGCTTTCGCCGCGGAGTCGATTCCCCGAATGTCCATGTCCATTCTGTAATGGCGGTTCAAGAGGAACATCCTGAGCTGGTTCACCGAGTAGGTGCGCAGGGCATCCCTAACGGTGTAAACATTCCCACCGGACTTGGACATCTTCTCGCCTTTGAGGTTGACAAGTCTGGTGTGGACCCAGTACTTTACGAAAGGTCTGAGGCTTGTTAGAGACTCGGCCTCGGCGATTTCCGCTTCGTGGTGTGGATAAATCAGCTCGTAAGCGCCGCCGTGCAGGTCATATTGGGGGCCCAGGAGCGAGGCCGTGACCGCGATGTCTTGGATATGCCAACTAGGCGACCCCATCCCCCAAGGGCTGTCCCACTTGCCCTCGACCAAGGTTCTCGGATGCCAAAGGGAGAAGTCAAGCAGGTTCCTTTTCCGTATAGAGAGTTCGAGGGGCCTGAGGGAAAGTTCACGGGAGGACTGGTGAGAGAGCTTCCCGAAGTTCGGGAAGGTTGAGATGTCGAAGTAGACCCAGCCATCGACCGCGTATGCGTGCCCCTTCCTAATCAGGAGGGAGACCTGCTCAACCATCTTGTCTACGTATTTGGAGACCGGCTCGAACCTGCATATGGTGTCGGCCTTGAGCCTGGCCATGTCTTCCACGAAGGCCCTCGAGTATTTTCTTGCGAGGGCGAAAGGAGTCATGCCTGTCCTCTTGGCTTCGTCCGTTATCCTCTCATCTACATCGGTGATATTCAGGACGAACCGGACCTTGTATCCGAGATGGGTCAGGTACCGCGCGACGACATCGTAGAAGATGTACGTACGGGCGTGGCCCAAGTGTATGTAGTCCTGAACTGTCGGTCCGCAAACAAACATCCGTACCTTGCCACGGCGCAGACTTACGAACGGCTCCTTCTCCCGGGAGAGCGTGTTAAAAACGACGAGTCGGCTCCGCAAGAGAAGAGAGACGCCAGATGGAGCGCGGGTATTAATCTTCTTAACCCCGGTTGGATCGGTTTAGATGCAAGCATCGTTCTACGAAAAGAGAATTCGGTCCTTCGACAAACTCATGTCGGAGCTACAACGCCTTGACTCCGACTCAGGAGTTAGGGTCGTCGGGTCCTACTTCAAGAGGGAATGCTTCGCTTTCCTTACACGATCTGGAGGCGTGTACACGGTCATGATCTACGAAAGGAAGGACCGCAGGGCCCCTGCGCTCGGTGCGAGAATCCTTTCGAGGGAATTCAAGTCCGTCGACTACCTAGAGGGATTCCTGAGGCAAGTCGCCCGGAAAGAAGTGAAGGCGTACGTCTACTGACCGGAGCGTTCGGCGGAAGAAAGTTCGAGCTTAAGAAGAGGTCTCCGGCCGTGGGAGGACATGGATGCACTGAACAGTCTCCGCACTAAGGTTGCGAAAAAAGTGCTGCAGAAAACTCTCTCCGTCAAGAAGGGGGAAACAGTGACTGTGGAGTCCTGGAACAACGGGCTCGAGTTCGCGAGGGTCTTGTTGGCGGAGGCGAGAGCCATGGGCACTACCGCGGTTCTGGTTCTCGAGGACGAAGGGGCGTATATCGAAGGAGTCAAGCGGTCGCCGAAGAACACTATCGGGAAGATGGGGCGCAATGAGTATGGAATGCTGAAGGGTACAGATGCGTACGTGTTCATTCCTGGACCACTGCTCGCTACGTATCAGACAAAAATCAACCCTCGGCTAATGTCAGATTCAACTAGATACAATTCGTCGTGGTACGATGCAGCAAAGAAGGCCAAGCTCAAGGGTGCACGTTTGACATTCGGCTACATCGGTGAAGAGATGGCGAGGATAATGGGCCGCACAGTACAGCAGGTAGCCGAGCGACAATTGAGCGCAGCTTTGGTCAACTTTGAGGGGATTTCTAGGAGAGCACGAAGGCTATCTTCAAGCCTCACTGATGGTTCGAAGGTTTCGGTGCGTGCAGGAGGCGCGCGCCTCGAATTCATCTTGAAGGGAGAAACCACTATCGAAGACGGGGTGGTGAGTCCGCAGGACATGAGGGCGGGCAACAACATGACGTATGTTCCGCCCGGATTCGTGTCGAAAGGGGTCGAATCCACATCAGCTTCAGGGACGCTGAAAGTCTCGAAGTCCGTGACAAGGCTAGGCCTACTCAGCGATGCGACGCTGACATTCAAGGAGGGAAGGTTGGTCCAGTGGAAGAGCAAAGAAAGCATGCCGATGCTCACGAAACTCGTAACGACCGTGCCAGAGCAGAAACGAAGGCTGACTATCCTGAATGTAGGAATCAATCCTAGGATGGACTACTTGTTCGGACAGGATAGGATGGTGGCTGGCTCAGTGACCGCTGGCGGGTTCGGAATCACGGCGGTTGTTAGAGACGCGGACCTGACGGTCAGCGGACGAACGCTGGTGACTGCAGGGAATCTGTAGCTGGGTGTCGGGCCAAAGTCCCCGTCAAGAGTTCGACGAACCTCTCGGGTCTTCCCTACATAGGGACGGACCCAGCATTAAGTCATGAAGTCCCTTTTGGCATCACATTTTTTCGCGTTCCAATGTCTTCCTCTTAGTTCGGAGCTTGGTCATTATTTCGTCCCATTCTTTGCGTCCTAACATGTCGTCCAAACTTTCGTTCAAGGGCCTTCCCGTCGCCATCGCGGATTTCATAACGTCAGACAATTCAATCGAATTCTGTATGCTTTCCGGAATCGTTAGGATCTTTCCGCAAGCCACACATTTCCATCGTCGGTCTTTCTTTACCTGCTCGTAATGTCCGCATCTCATGCTTCGCGTTCGGCCTTTGGCCTGAGACACTGTTTCCCTTCTCCTTTTGACGTCCATTCAAACTAAGCTTTTGGGTTGCATGAAAGGATCAGCCGATGGTTCCTTTGGGAGAGCGTCAAGCTGGTCTTAACAAAGATATAGTTCTGAAATGCGAAATGAACATCGAGTTGACGTGACGAGTCGAGTCTCTATCGAGATCCACCCCATCGAGGGGAAGCACTCGATTGCTGAAAAGTCCGATTTCATGAAGAGAGCAACCGAAGCGGTCGCCCGAATCTTAGGCTGTTCGGCTGAAGAGGTTGTTGTCCGGATTGTAGAGGACAAGCCTGAGAACGTAAGCAGAGCGGGGATCCCGTTCACAAGGAGAAGATAACTTTGCCCACAATTAACGTAGACCTACTAGATTCGAAGGTTAAGCAGACGCAGAAGAGGCAGCTCGCCAAATCGCTTACAAAAGTCCTGTCTGAGACACTCGGTTATCCTGACAAGGAAGTAACTATCATTTTCAAGAGTACCTCAAGCCGGAACATAGCCAGAGCAGGAAAGCTCGGCGACCGTGGATCAGTTGGCAATTAGTCCCGAAAGCCTCAAACCAATAACTTTCCGTCCTCCATTATCTCTGCTCCGTTTATCGAAACCGTTGCTTTGTTTATTGATGCCCACCATTGCTCAGATGCCTTGTTCTTCCCTCCCATCGTCCTGTTACTACCGAACCCGAGGGTCACTCCGCCGAGGACCTTATCGTCCTGCGTGAAACCATGCCGAAGGTTTGGGTTCAGGCCGAAACCAAAGAAGGCAAATCGACCTGCATCTCTACCACCTTTGTGCAAATATTGGCCGAATAATTCGGCTCCCCGAGCCGCGCGATAATGTTCGATACGACCGTCCTTCAACCGCAATTCTAGACCCTTGATCATATTGTTGCCCATGCGGACGGGAGCATCATAAACCACCCTACCTTCAACACTCTCTTCGCCAACCGAAACCTCAATGGCTCCAGCTGGTAAAAATGTGATCAAACCTTTCCTCGCCTTATCTTTGGTAGCCACCCCATCAGATATTCCAACAGGTCTTTGATCGAGCATTAGACTCAATTCAGTCCCCGACGGGGTCGCGATCCGAACTCTGCCTTTGCCAGACAGAAGCCTAGACAATGCCATGCTTTTCCTCACAATCTCTCTGTGATCGACAAGGCAACCCTGGAACATAACGTTCCTCCATTCCGTGTGATTCAATCCAAGCGGTTTTGCTCTTTCGGGAGTTGCGAGCGTAGCCTCTATCGCCAACATTCTCACTCCATGGGTTGTGGATATCTTGGCCCATTGTCTCGCGTAAGGGGACTTGTCGTAGCGAGTGTCCAGCCACACCGAAATTAGGTTCCTTTTCGCGATTGGAATAGAATTCCAAGGAATAGGGTTGCGGGGTCCCATTGTGAAGATATAGAAATCGGATTCTGCTAGGGCAGCCCTCATCTGCGGAGAAACAACTTTGAGCTGCGAGGTCGAAAGTTCAGAGATTGATCGGAACCAGACGGCTTCTTGCTTGACAGTCGTCAGTTGAGGGCAGCCTCTTCTGACGCATTCGAATTGCATGGAGGCTGCCAGGTCGAGAGTATGATCCCAACTGCTTACCCAGACTGCGTCTCCGGTCTTTACCCCTAAGCAATTATCAAAGACTTCAGCAACTAGCCGGGAGTATTCCATGAGATGCTGCTGATTTGCAGTTTGTTGCAAGCTCTTAACGCTTTCAGAAGTTAGGAATCTTCAGTACGATTTCTAAAATTACCTATCCCGCTTGCGGGACGCGATCAACAAAACCTTAGGATATGCCAGGCCAATGCGACCAATCCTTTCACCGTATCGTTTCCACAAAGAACCAAAGTCGATAACTTTTCCGAATGGTTTCGCTTCAATGATATCTAGCAATTCCACCCTAGCTTCTTTCTCATCCAAGCTGATGGCAGGATCGTACTCCAGCTCTCGTAAGCCAGTCATGCCCCACTCATGCAGGAGGTTGAACACAAAGCTCTTACTTGGAAGACCTGATTGAAACTCCCTAGAGTGCAAGCTCCAGTAGAGTCTTTGGGCATCATTTTGAACACACTCTGGAAACATATTGTCCGCAAATAGAAGCATTCCATCGTTCCTCAACACTCTACAGGATTCTTGAATTACCTTGGACAGAGCATCATTACCGCCGATCATGTGTATGTCTTCTAACGCCAAGAAGGAAACGACCGCATCGAAAGAGCTGTCTCGAAAGGGGCATGCCCTTCCATCTCCCACGATCCAAGAAATTCTCTCACTCACTCCGGCGGCTCTGGCTCCTCTCACGGAGTCTTCAAGCTGTTCATCGGCTAGAACATCCAGGGCAGTAATTCTAGACCTGGTTCACGATGCGAGTTCATAGGTCAGAAAGCCGTGGCCCGAGCCCATGTCAAGAACGTCCGTGCCTCGTTGCAGATCCATTTGATCAACCAACCATCTTCGCGACTCTCCAAAGACGACATATCGTTCTGTTACGCCTTCCTTTCCAATGGGAGTGGAATCAAGCCATCTTTTTCGAGCTATCGCTGTTGCAACTGTGATTCCTTGTCCTGTTTCATGACGTGCCAAGGTTTCGACCGGTCAAGCGTCTCTCCAAGTAAGTAGCCCTCGATGATCCCGTCATGGGAGTAAGCTCAAGACTTCTTTCAAGGACTTTATTCGTGCGTCGGCGACGACATCCGAGTCACCTTCTCCTGGAGCTCGTGTCAGGGCGAAAAGCGACGCAGATCGTTCATTGAAACCTGAGGGAACAATATAGTCGAACAATACAGCCTTCATGCCTGCTTGTTTCGCTCCGCGAACATCTGTTTGAGGATTGTCACCAACGTGGAGGATTTCGTTGATTGGAAGTCCCAATTCTTTGGCTGCTGCGACGAATATTCTTCTGTCAGGTTTCCCATGCCCAACTTCATCCGAGAAGAGGGTTGAGTCGAAATAGCCGAGAATTCCGGAGCTGGTAAGAAGTTGACGCATGATTCGCCCTGGACCACGACCCGTGTTGCAAATCAGACCTATCTTGTAACCTCGGCTTCGCAGTTTCAGAAGCACTGGACCCGTGTCAACATTGACTGCAGGCGGAGTCACCAAGCCAGGGGAGAC
>Ga0137415_10001593_pt1 | contig 22528 bp, 21 predicted proteins | sample CZODoug3_1_1_16f_FD_183082 | JGI IMG/M metagenome (GOLD analysis project Ga0137415, IMG submission 183082) | Vadose zone soil fungal communities from Angelo Coast Range Reserve, California, USA - CZODoug3_1_1_16fungal (Hybrid Assembly) | ecosystem: Environmental > Terrestrial > Soil > Vadose...
CTTAGGGCCTGCGTCTCCAAGATCGATTGGAGTCAATGGAATCGTCTGGCCATGAGAGTTGATGGCGGTGCTGACAATATCGGCTCCGCGGGCAATCAACGCTGCATCCTGAAATAGATTGTCTGGGGTGCGGTTCTCCTGAAAGATTACGACGATGTGCTGAATCTTCGCCGAGGGGGTGGCGAATGTGCCCCCCCTGCCGCCGCACGCGTTCACGGCGAGGAAAAGTCCGGTGGCACACAAAGTCAGGGCCAGCAGGCACAGAACCGTCCTTCGCTTCATTCCGGGGGGACCTCCGTGACGTCAATGCGAGGAATGCGTTGTTGAGATGGAAACCCGGCAGACACGCGTTGGTTGCTCATGAGCAAGCCCTATCGCGAAATGAAAGTTGAAAACCGGCACGTGATTGCGCCGGGCAACCAGATCCCGCTTTCAACTGGCGGCACTGGGGCGAGTCTGAGCTTGCGCTGCGTGGGCGCCAAACAACGGTTCATAGCGCCGGAAGGGACTGAGCGCCCGAACAATCTCTGCAGCGAAGCGAAGGAAAATCCAAGGGATCCGTCGGACAATGCCAACAGCGTCGTTCTACTCCTCCAGTTCGGCGCGTTCCGCTTCTTCGACGGGGGCGACTTGACCTTGAGCGTCACCGATCAGGGGATCGGGATCCCCCTCGGCGAGCACCAGCGGATCTTCGAGAAGTTCTACCGGGTGGGGCGGAGCGACACCCAGGGCCACCGGGGGAGCGGTGTGGGGCTGGCGCTCGTGCGCCATATCGCCGAAGCGCACGACGGGCGGGTGACCCTCGAGAGCAGGCCCGGATACGGCAGTCGGTTCACGCTCTGGTTCCCCCTCGAGCGGCGGGCGTCGACGGCGTGAGGCACCGACGGTGCCGACGATCCTGATCGTCGACGACGAGCCGGAGATGGTGCGTGGGCTCAGCGACAACCTTCGCTTTGAAGGCTACCGGACGCTCGCGGCCGCCAACGGCGAGGACGGCCTTCGGTTGGCACTCCAGGAGGTCCCCGACCTGATCCTCCTCGACGTGATGATGCCGCGCATGAGCGGGTGGGACGTCTGTCGCCAGCTCCGCCAGCGCGGCGTCGACGTGCCCGTGATCATGCTGACGGCGCGCGGGGAGGAGGTGGACCGGGTGCTCGGGCTCGAGCTGGGCGCCGACGACTATGTGACGAAGCCGTTTTCGCTCCGAGAGCTCCTGGCCCGCGTGCGCGCGGTCCTGCGTCGCCCCGGTCCCCGCCAGAAGTTTGAGGAGTTCGCGTTCGGCGACGTTCGGGTACATCTCCGCGGCCGGCAGGTTTTCCGAGCGGGCCGAGAGGTCCGGTTGACACGCAAGGAGTTCGACCTGCTGCGCTACCTCGTCGAGCACCGGGGGGAGGTCCTCACTCGTGAGCGCCTCCTCGACGAGGTGTGGGGGTACGAGCGCTTCCCGACCACGCGCACCGTGGACGCCCACGTCCTCAGACTCCGCCAGAAGCTCGAGCCTGACCCGGATCACCTGACATACATTGTCACCGTGCACGGCCAGGGCTACAAGTTTGCCGAGTAGTTCGACTCGTCCCCAGCGCGGGGTCCCGGACGACCGCATCGCCGGTACGAGCGCGGCCGCCCGTCCTCTCCAGGGCGCTTGCTGCCGGGCGTGACCCGTCCCGTCGCCCCGCCTTTGACTCCGTCGGACCGCCTGGCGTTCTGCACCGCTGGCGCGGCCGCATGCTTCGCGACGCTCTAGAGCGGAGCGCGCAGGAGCCGGCGGCCCTGGAGGCGACAGCGACCCGCTCCCCCGCGGGTCGCCGGGGATCAGGCACGTCCGAGGCGTCCTCGGAGCGGCGCGGACCGGCGCACGCCAGGGCGCCCGCCGGGCACGCCCCGCGGCCCTGCCGTGCCAACCAGACCTGCGCCGAGCCTGGCCTGCGCGCCTAAAGCTGTGGCTTGAGTGCCGTTTGTCCGCTGGCACGGCCGTTGCGTCGAAAAGTCTGGCATGTGGCGCATACGAACGTTCGCGTGGATCATCATCGCCCCGGGCCTCGCCCTCGTCGTCGACGAGCTCGCCGAGCAGTGGTTGGACCCGATGGTCGGCAGCCCGTTCCTGGCGGCCATCTTCCTCGTTTCCCGATTTTGCGGCTTCAGATCGGCAGTCGCCGCGACGCTCGTCAGCGCCCTCCTCCTCGATTTCTTCGTGCTGCCCCCGGTCTTCAGCTTCCAATTCGGTCGAGCAGACCTCGTGCGCCTTGGGCTGTTCGGGCTGATTGCGATCGTGACGGCCGGGCTCGCCTCGCTCAGCAAGAACGTCTAGCTCGGATCAGATCGCGCGCCGCGCTGAAGGCTCTCGGGCGCCCGGAGCCCGGCGCCGGCTCGCCGCAGGACGAAGCGGAGACCTGAGCCTCGGCCGTGGTGCGCGGTCGACCGCCCACTCGGGACCCTGAAACGGAGTGGCCGCGATCTATCCGCGGGCGGCGGCAGGCGTCGTCCTCTCTCTGACAGCGCCTGTTCCGAGACGAGACAACCCTGACGCCAACCCCCTCGCTTCCCCCGACGCCTCTGTGCCAGTCGAGACGGGCGGATACGCGGGAACGACGCTGTCCAAGGCACTTACGCCGACCGCCTGGGGATCCCGAGCTCTCCCCGGCGCCCCTGGCGCCCTTGTTGCAGCTGGTTCGACGCCTCCGTCGTGAGGGGGACTGTCAGCGGCTTGACACGGGTCGCGACCGTTCGGGGAATCTCGCGTCGTCACGGCGAAGGGGCCGTTTCTTAGCGCGCGGGCAGGCGACGATTGGTCCTTTGGGGGTCGGACCGGGCAGGACCGACGCCGGCGACCGGAGCCGGTACCGAGCTCGGACGAGGAGCGGGTGACCGATGACTAAACGGACAGAGCCGAACACGCAGTCGACCGTGGTGGGCACCGACGGCAACGGCGCCAAGTCTCACCGCGCGCTGGTCGCCGATATCATCATCGCGAACGCCCCGGACCCGGTGTTCGTCTCCGACCTCGAGGGCAAGATCCTGCAGGCCAACGACGCGGTCTCCCTGCTCCTCGGCTTCCGCCAGGACGAGGTGTTGGAGCAGTCCCTGTCGCGCTTTATCAGCGCGAAGGAGACCCGGGAATTCACGGCCGCGTTGCGCGAGGTCGTAGAGCGCGGGGTCACGCGGAACGCGCGGCTCAACCCCCGGAGCGCCAGCGGGGAGGTCATCCCGACGACGCTCAACGCCTCGGCGCTGCGCGACCCGGACGGCAAGGTGATCGGCGCCATCGGCATCCTCCGCGACATGCGCGCCTATGAGCAGGTGGTGCGCGACCTCGAGAAGTCCAAGACCGAGTTGCAGGAGAAGATCCTGGACCTCGAGAAGTTCGAGGAAGTGGTCGTCGGCCGCGAGCTCAAGATGATCGCCCTCGAGAAGGACCTGGAGGGCTTCCGGAAGGAAGTGGCACGGCTCAAGGGGGAGAGCGAGCGGGCCTGACGCCTGCCGACCGGCGAACCGTGATGAACGAGCGCACGCGGGAGGCGGCGGAGCTGGACAGCGGGGTCGAGGCTCAGGCGCGGCTGCGCGAGCAAGTCAGGCTGTTGACGGTCCGCCTGCAGAAGCGCGACGAGCAGCGCCGCGCCATGCTGCACATCATGGGCGACCTCAACGAGTTCAACAAGCGCCTGGGCAACCGGCGCAAGGCCACGCTCCACATCCTCGGCGACTACGAGCAGGACCGCCGGCGGCTCCGCCGCCAGACCGAGCGCCTCGACAACTCGCGGCGCGCCCTGCTGCACATTCTCCAGGATTCCCACACCTCCAACCTCCGCCTGGAGGTGAGCCGCAAGGCCATGATCCACATCATGGGCGACCTGCGGGAGACCACCGCCGAGATCCAGCGCCGCGAGCAGGAACTGCGCGACAAGCAAGAGCAGCTCGTCCAGGCCGGCAAGCTCGCCACGCTCGGAGAACTCACCACCGGGGTCGCCCACGAACTCAACAACCCGCTGAACAACATCGGGCTGTTCGTGGGCAACGCGATCGACCTCGTCGAGCTCGGGGTCGTGGACAGGGGACGGATCGTGCGCGAGCTGCGCAACACCATGCAGCAGGTCGGCAAGGCCACGGAGATCATCTCGCACTTGCGCACGTTCGGGCGCGTGGCGCCGGTGAGCCGCGAGGCCGTGTCGATGAACCAGGTGGTCGAGCGGGCTCTCTCGCTCATGCATGAGCAGCTCCGCCTCCGCGAGATCGAAGTCGAGCTGGACCTGAGCCCGGCGGAGCCGGTGGTGGTCGGCAACTCCATCCAGCTGGAACAGGTGCTGATCAACCTTCTGACAAACGCTCGGGACGCGGTGGCGGAGTCGCCGCGCAAGGTCGTTCACATCGCCTGCGCCGTCCGGGAGCGGGTCATCCACCTGACGTTCTCCGATACGGGCCCCGGGATTCCGGAGGGGCTCGAGCAGCGTATCTTCGACCCGTTCTTCACGACGAAGGAGGTGGGGCACGGGACCGGCCTGGGCTTGTCCATCACCTACGGGATCATCAAGGAGCACGGCGGCACGATCGGCGTCACCAACGGCCCCGGCGGAGGCGCTGTCTTCGTGATCCAGCTCCCGCTCGCCTCGGACGAAGGAAGGAAGCCGTCCCCGCCATGACCTCGGCGCGGGTGCTCATCGTCGACGACGACCCCGCCTTGTTGCAGGCGCTCCCGGAGACTCTGCGGCTCCGCGCCGGCGGCCTGGCGGTGGACACCTGCGACTCCGCGTCGGCCGCGCTCAACCGCATCGCGACGACCGACTACGACGCCATCATCAGCGACATCAAGATGCCGGGGATGGACGGCCTCAAGCTCTTGGCCGAGGTCCGTGCGCTCCGGCCGGATACGCCCACGCTGCTGATCACCGGGCACGGTGAGCACAGTCTGGCCGTCCAGGCGCTGCGGGGGGGCGCGTACGATTTCATCCAGAAGCCCATCGATCGAGAGTACTTTGTGGCCTCGCTGAACCGGGCGATTCAGACGCGGCAGCTGAGTCGGCGGGTCAAGGAGCTCGACCGGCTGGCCTTCCTCGGCCAGCTGGCCGGGGGGATCAGCCACGAGTTGCGGAACCCGCTGGGCGTCATCAAGAACTCGGTCTACTACCTGAGAATGGTGCTGCCGGCCGAGGACAAGGTCGGCAGGCATCTCGACATCCTGGAGCGCGAGGTCGACCGGGCAACCCGGATCGTGACGGATCTCCTCGACTTTGCCCGCACGGCGCCGCCCGCGCGGGCGACCGCCGATCTGAGCGCGCTCGTCCGAGACTGCCTGGAGCGGCTTCCCCTGGCCGACAGCATCACGGTGACCCTCAAGCTCGCCGAGGATCTGCCCAAGTTGCTGATCGACCACGATCAGCTCGGGTCGGTGCTGAGCAACCTCATCACGAACGCCGCGCAGGCGATGCCGGAGGGGGGCGCCCTGACGATCGAAACGGCGGGCGGCGACAGCGTCTGGGTGGCCGTGGCGGATACGGGAGTCGGCATCGCGCCCGAGCATCTGGAGAAGATCTTCCAGCCGCTGTTTACGACGAAAGCCAAGGGGATCGGGCTGGGGCTGGCGGTGGCCAAGATGCTCGTCGAAGCCAACGGCGGCGTGGTGACGGTCGAGAGCGCCCCGGGACGCGGGAGCCGCTTCGAGGTGCGGTTCCCCGTGGCCCAGGCGACGAGCTGACGCGGTGACTGTACGATCGGTCCTGGTCGTGGACGACGATTCGGGGATGGCGGAGACGCTGGCCGACATTCTGTCCGTCTTCGGGTACGCGGTGACCACCGCGAGCTCCGCGGTGGCGGCCGTGAGGGTGGTGACCCAGACTCGCCCCGACCTCGTCCTCATGGACGTCCGGATGCCAGGCCTGAGCGGGGTGGAGGCGTTGAAGAGGATGAGGGCGCTGGCCCCGCAGCTGGCCGTGATCATGATGACGGCGTTCGCGCGGGACGACCTCGCCGAGGAGGCCCGACGGGCCGCCGCCCTCGCCGTCCTGCCCAAACCGCTCGATATGGAGCGGCTGCTCGCGCTCCTGACGCAGGTCGCCCGGTCGGAGGGGCCCACCGGTGACGCGCGCCACGAGCGCGACCGGCGACGTCCTGACGCGGTGCCCTTCGAATGACGGTCGCGACGCGGGTCCCCGGAGCTCGCCCCCGCTGATGGCGCAGTCGACCCTGAGCGCCGGCGGGAATCGAGCGGGCGGCGGGCGCGACCCGGTGAGTCTCCGCTCTGTCGGGTCGCCGGGCGGACGGACGAGGGGCAGGGAGAGTCCGCATGAGTGAAGCCAGTCACATCCTCGTCGTCGACGACGAGCCGGGAACGAGGGAGACCCTTCGGGACATCCTGGAGCTGAAGGGCCACACCGTCCGGACGGCCACGAGCGGACGTGCCGGGCTCGAGACCCTCGTGTCGAGTCCGATCGACGCCGTGATCGTCGATCTGAAGCTTCCCGACGTCTCCGGGCTCGACCTCCTCGAGGCGATCAAGGCCACGTCCGCCGAGACCGAGGTGATTGTCATCACCGGTCACGCCTCCGTGGCCAGCGCCGTGCAGGCGATCAACGGCGCGGCCTTTGGGTACCTCACGAAGCCGTTCGACGTGCGCCAGCTGGTGGCGACGCTCGACAAGGCGCTCGAGAAGCAGCGGCTCGCCCGGGCCCTCCGGGAGTCGGAAGAGCGGTACCGGCTCGTCACGGAGCACATCACGGACGCGGTCTTCTTCCTCGACATGGAGGGGCGCCTGGTCTTCGGCAACTCGCGGGGGGCGGAGCTGACCGGCTATCGGGTGGAGGAGCTGCTGGGGGCCCCCATCGTGTCCCTCCTGACCCCGGAGGGGGCGCGGGAGGCGCAGGCGCGGCTCGACGCGGTCCGGGCGGGCCAGGAGGTGGCTCCGTCGTTCGAGACCCAGCTGGTGCGGAAGGGCGGGGGCCTGGTCTGGGTGGAGGCCAACCTGACGAGCGTGACGAAGGACGGCAAGGTCATCGGCTGCCTGGGGGCCGCGCGCGACATCACCGAGCGCAAGCTGGCCGAGCAGGCCCTCCGGGAGGCGAATCAGGCGCTGACGGGGCTGGTGGCCGACCTGGAGCAGCGCAACCGCGAAATGGCGCTGCTCAGCGAGATGGGCGAGTTACTTCAGGGCTGCCACACCTCGGGGGAAGCCTACAGCGTGGTCCGGAGCTTCGGTCAGCGACTCTTCCCCGCGGAATCCGGTATGCTCGCGGTGCTGAACGCCACCAACACCTTTGCCGAGGTCGTGGCCCACTGGGGCGAGTCCGGGCCCGCGGAGCCGGTGTTCGCGCCTGACCAATGCTGGGCCCTGCGGCGCGGCCGAGCCCACGTGGTCGGCGATCCCGAGTCCGGCCCGGTCTGCGGGCATCTCGATCCGCCGAAGTCGACCGGCTACCTCTGCATCCCCATGCTCGCGCAGGGCTCGCCGATGGGGATCCTGCATCTGCGGGACAGGCCGGCCACCGACCAGGAGCTCGGCGGGCTGTCGGACCGGTTGAAGGAGTTTCGACAGCGCCTGGCGATCGGCATGGCCGAACACGTGGCGCTGGCGCTCGGCAACCTCCGGCTGCAGGAGATGCTGCGGAATCAGGTCATCCGCGACCCGGTCACCGGCCTGTTCAACCGGCGCTACATGACCGAGTCGCTCGAGCGCGAGGTGCACCGCGCCATACGCAACCAGACTCCGCTCGGAATCGTCATGCTGGACATCGACAATTTCAAGCCCTTGAACGACCGCCTCGGCCACGACGCGGGAGACCGGCTGTTGCGTGCACTCGGGGAATTCCTGCGAACGCACACACGGGGACACGACATCGCCTGCCGTTACGGAGGCGACGAGTTCACGCTCATCCTCCCGGGGGCGTCACTCGACGTCACCCGGCGGCGGGCCGAACAGCTCCGCGAGGAGTTCAAACGCCTCCGGGTGAAGTACCCGGACCCGGCCCTCGGCGGGGTCACCCTGTCGATGGGCGTCGCGACCTTCCCCGATCACGGCTCGAGCTGGGAGGTCGTGCTCCAGGAGGCCGATGCCGCGCTCTACCGGGCCAAGCGTGACGGGCGCGATCGGGTGGCCTGCAGCGCGCGGAGCACGCAACAGGAAGCCGATCTCGACCCCGCGACCTGAGCCGGTCGCTGGAGGGCCCCGCTGCCTGGCGGGTCCTCTGTTCCCGCCGCCCTCCGCCCGCGCGCCGGGTCTCACCCGTAAGCTGACGGCGGAGCTCGACTCGCCGGCGTGTCTGTGGGCGACCTGCCTGCGGGTGCTGCCGGGGTCTCGGGGGGCGCCGGTCAGCCGCCTCCATACCCGCCCGAGGCTCCCTGCGCGCCCTTCTGCTATCGCCCGTTCCGGCTCCCCAGGGGAAGGAGCGGGCCTCGGGTCCCTGCGACCTGCCCGAGAGCCGGCAGCGAGGCCGGCCGCCCGTCTCCCGGGTCGGGCGCCCGCTATCGGACGCACCCCACCACCTGGCCCCCGAATGACGCCGCGCGCGGAGGCGGCGCGGGTCGGCGAGGCTTCCCCCGCTCCCTGCCGCCGCCGACGCGGACGAGGCCCCCGGCAGTTCCGTTTCAGGAGGCCGGCGGCCGCAGGAGCGTTCCCCGGAGCGGCGCGGACCGCGGAGCCTAGCCCTTGGCGAGCTTCTGGATCTCGGCCTTCGTCATCGTGTGCAGACGCTCCAGCAGGTGTCTCACGATCCGCTCGCACGTGCCGTGCGCCAGGATAGACTTCGCGGAGAAGCTTCCGTTCACGATATAGGCGACCCAGTCGTCGAGCCGGGGCGTGCCCCGCCATGCGATCGTGAGCCCGCTCTGCGACATCCGCCTCCGTCCCTCGATCTTTGCCAGGGGCTTGCGACTCACATCCACGTGTGTCCTCCACGCGTGTCCTTCCGTCGCCATGGGATGACCCTGTCTCCGATGGCTCACGCTAGGGAGTCCGGACGTCCGGCGTCAAGGCCTCGTTCACTCGCACGATCCCTGGGTGTGCCCCGAGCCCTCGCTCCGCGCGCGCGTCCGGCGCGATGATTTTGACCCCATCGACCGCGGCGCGTTGCAGGACCGTGACCTTTGGGCGCCGTGACCCTGAAGCCGCGTCAGACCGCGCGGTTTTGGCCTTTGGGAAGTCTGTGGATATGTGGATAGGCCGGTGCGCAACTGCTCGACACGGGCCCCGCGCCAGCGAGGGCGTCCGCCCCAAGCACCCCGTAGGTGACGACGAGGGCGTCGAGGTCACCCTCGACCCGGCGTCGCGCCGACCGGTCCCGCGCACGACGCGGACGGCCCCGTCGAGGCGCGAGTCGCCGAGCGCCGGCCGAGCCCCTCGGGATCGCCCTCGAGAAGCCCGGGCGGGCCCCAGGTCTGGGCCGCGGCAGAGGTCCCGAGCCGGCGTCCGATCGCCTGGCGAGCCCACGCGACCCGGTCGGCCGACGACCCGGCCGAGGACGGCCGGAGACGCCGGCGGAGACGCCGGGCTCGACCCCGTCCAGGACCAGGTCCTCATCGACGCCGGCGTCGCCGTGCGTGTAATATTTCTCCGCGCGCGCGAGGCACGCGACGCCGGTGTCCTGAGCTGCAGGAAAGGGTTGCCGATGACCGCACTTCCTCCAACGGACGGGCTCCTCGCCAGGCTGGACGGCGTGGTGCAGGACGCGCTGGCCTATTTCGAGGGGCCGGGCCGGCTCACCAACGCCCGAGTCGACCAGTGGCAGGCCCGCGACGTGCTGATGCACTTCGTCTACTTCCACGACGCCACCGCGTGGGGCATCCAGTCGGCGGCCCTCGGCGGGCCGCCGTGGCCGGTGCCGGCTGATTCCGACCTCGTGAACGAGGTCTGCCGTCACCTCCACGAGCACGAGGGTTTCGACGAGCTGCTGGTCCAGCTGCGGCAGGCCCACGCGAGGCTCGTCCGCGCCGCCCGCAGCGCCCCCGACCTCGATAGGCCCTGCTTCCGGCGGGTGACGGGCGAGCTGATGACGGGGCGGCAGCGGTTGGAGCTCCTGGCCCGCCACTGGGACGGCCACCTGCGGGAGTTGCAGGAAGCGGCCAGCCGGCCCTAGCCCGCGACCGGCGATACCGCCCGGGCGCATCGGGGGAAACCGCGCCGTCTGCGGTCACTCGGTCGCACGGGTCCGCACACAGGATCGACGGCCACGGCCCGCGGCGCCGCCGGGCTCGCCGTCCACGGCGCGTCGGCACCTCGATCGAGGTGGGCGCGAGGCCGCCAAGGGTCGCGCCGAGCGGGACAAGCCCGTCGACGTGGGCACGATGATCGAGGGCGCGGCACTGCCAAGCGCGGCTCCCGCCGACTCTGTCCGCCGCCGGCGACTTGGAGAAGCCGGCGCCGTGCGCTACCATCCGCCGCATGCCGGGCCGGCTCGACCGTCGCGCGCTCGAATCGCTCATCCGCAAGGGCGAGATCGACACCGTCCTGACGGTCTTCCCCGACGGCTACGGACGGCTGATGGGCAAGCGCCTGGTCGGCCGCCACTTTCTGGATCACGCGGTCGAGGCCGGCGTGCACGCCTGCATCTATCTTTTCACCGTCGACATGGAGATGGAGCCGCTGCCGGGCTTCAGGCTCACCTCCTGGGAGCGCGGCTACGGCGACATGAAGATGGTGCCGGATATGGCGACGCTTCGCGTGATCCCCTGGCTGCCGAAGACCGCGCTCGTCTTCTGCGACGTGTACGGCGAGGACGGCGACCTCGTCGAGGAAGCGCCGCGCTCCGTCCTGAAGCGACAGATCGCGCGCGCGGCGTCGCTGGGCTACGCGGTCAAGCTGGCCGCCGAGCTCGAGCTGTATTGCTTCCGAGAGTCCTTCGAGGAGGCCCGCGCCAAGCGCTACCAAAACCTGACCCCGGTCGCGGGCTACCTCGAGGACTATCACATCCTGCAGACGACGAGGGAGGAACCGCTCATCCGGGCGATCCGGAACGGCATGGAAGGCGCGGACGTGCCCGTCGAGAGCTCCAAGGGCGAGTGGGGACGGGGTCAGGAGGAGATCAACCTCGTCTACGCGGACGCCCTCGACATGGCCGACCGGACGGCGCTCTACAAGCACGGCGCCAAGGAGATCGCCCACCTGCAGGGAGGCTCGGTCACGTTTATGGCGAAGTACGACACGGGCGCCGCGGGCTCCTCGTGCCACGTGCACTCGTCGCTGTGGGACCGGACGGGCCGGGCGCTCTTCGCGGGCGCCGGCCACGGCGCCGCGCGGCGCCCGCCGGGGCCGCCGGTCTTCCGGCAGTGGCTCGCCGGGCAGCTCGCCGCCGCGCGGGAGCTGGCGTATTTCTACGGGCCCACGGTCAACTCCTACAAGCGGTACCAGTCGAGGTCGTTCGCGCCGACGCGGATCGTCGCGGGGTGGGACAACCGCACGTGCGGCTTCCGCCTCTGCGGCGAGGAGGCGGGGTTCCGCGTCGAGAACCGGATCCCCGGGGCCGACGCCAACCCCTACCTGGCCTTCGCGGCGACCATCGCCGCCGGGTTGCACGGGATCGCGCGGCGGCTCGCGCCGCCGCGGCTCTACGCGGGCAACGCCTACGCGGACCCCGCGCTCCCCGAGGTGCCGAAGACGCTGCGCGAGGCGATCGGCGAGCTGGGCCGCTCGAAGGTGGCCCGGGCCGCCTTCGGCGCGCGGGTCGTCGAGCACTACCTGCACGCCGCGCGGCTCGAGCAGCAGGCGTTCGACGCGGCGGTGACGGACTGGGAACTGGTGCGGAATTTCGAGCGGATCTGACGATGCCCTCCCCGGCCGATGCCCGATCCACGACCGCGCGCGTCGCCGAGCGCGCGCCGCGGCCCGGGGGAGGCGGCTAGGTGGGGGAGCGACTCAGGGGGAAGGTCGCGCTGATCACGGGCGCGGGCAAGGGGATCGGGCGCGAAGCGGCGGTGCTGTTTGCCCGGGAGGGCGCCCGCATCGTGGCCGCCGACCTCGACGGCGCGGCCGCGACGGAGACGGTGGCGCGCGCGGAGGCGGAGGGGGGCGAGGCGTTGGCGGTGGTGGGGGACGTCGCCGTCGAGGCCGACGTGGAGCGGATGATCGCGGAGGGCGCTCGCCGCTTCGGCGGGCTCAGCATCCTCTACAACAACGCGGGCGTCCTCTGGAAGGACCGCGACCGCTCGGTGCTCGAGACCGACGGGCAGTGGTGGGACCGCGTGATGGCGATCAACCTGAAGTCGGTCTTCTGGGTGACCAAGTACGGGATTCCGCTGCTTCAGCGCGCGGGCGGGGGATCGATCGTCATGATGGGCTCCGTGTCCGCGCTCGTCGGGTTCGCCCGGGCGCAGGACGCCTACACCGCGGCGAAGGGCGCGCTGGTCTCGCTGACCAAGTCGCTGGCGATCCAGTTCGCCCGGGACCGGATCCGCTGCAACATCATCCATCCGGGGATCGTGGACACGCCGCTGCAGGCGCCGTACCTGACGGAGGCGCTGCGCCGGGAGTTCGAAGCCGGCATCCCGCTCGGTCGGATCGCCCACCCGCGCGAGATCGCGAGCGTTGCCCTCTTCCTCGCGAGCGACGACTCGTCGTTCATGACGGGCGCCGAGCTGGTGGTCGACGGCGGCTTCACGGCGGGCTGACGCCGGGGCACGGCCACCCGCCCGAGCCTCGCGGGACGGCCCGCCCGCGGGGTCACGGCCCAGGAGCTCGATCTGAGCGGGGGGGGCCCGGGGGGACACCCGGCCGTGCCGCGACGCCGGGCGCCCGGTTCGATTCGCACTCGGGCCCGCGCCGATGATACCGTGATGCCCGGACTCGGCCGCCGGGATCACTCGTGGCGCGCGGGCGGAGCCGAGGGGGGTGGGCATGGCGGAGAGGGGTCTTCCGTTCGAGATCCGCGAGGCGGTGGTGCAGGTCTGCGGGAGGACCTTCTGGCTCAAGGACCCGCTGCGGGCCTTCCTCCTCGCCGCCGGCGTCCCGAGCCCGCTCTACGAGCGCTACGCAGAGGAGTCCAAATACAAGATCGCGCGCTACGTTCTCGGCGAGCTCGACGGGATGGGCGAGGACGGTCGGGCGATCCAGCGCCGGATCGTGACGGAGCTGTGCCGGCTCCGGACGGCGCCGGACGACGCGGTGCCGGACAGGGACGGCGCCGTCCGCGCCCTGCGGTACCTGAAGGAGCTGGCGACCGCCCAGCGGCTCCTTGCTGACGAGCAGCGTAGCGAGACCGAGCAGCGGGCGCTCGCGGCCCGCCAGCGGCAGGCGGCGCTCGCCGCCCGGGCGCAGAAGATGGAGCAGCTCCGCGGGGTTTTCGCGCTGATGCTGAACGGCCGCAGCGACTCGCAGCAGCGCGGGTACGGGCTCGAGGATCTGCTGGCCGAGCTGTTCGAGGTCCACGACATCCCCTACCGGCGTGCGTACCGGACCGTCGCGGAGGAGGTCGACGGGCTCTTCACGTTCAGGGGCGTCGACTACCTGATCGAGTCGAGAGGGCGCGAGGCCCCGCCCACCGAGGCCGACATCGGGGCGTTCAAGAACAGGGTGGACAAGAAGTTGACGAGCGCGCGCGGGCTCTTCGTCTCGATCATGACGTTCCGGCCCGAAGTCGTCTTCGAGTTCACGCGGGGGACGACGTCTAACATCGTGCTGCTGGACGGGCCGGATCTGAGTCTGATCCTCGACGGCCACGTGTCCCTCGTGGACGCCCTGGACCGGAAGATCCAGAAGGCGACAGAGGAGGGTCTCATCTACTTCCCGCTGTCGCAGCGCTTCGGCCCCTGACGGCTGCGACGGTGCGGCGCGACGCGGTCGGTCGGGTGCGCGCGTCGCGATCGCGGGGGTGGAGACGGCTCCAGGCGCTCGGCCGGCTCGGGCTCGGCGTCGTCGCCGTGGTCGCCCCGGCCGCCGCGGCCCAGGCGAGCCCGAGCGGGGCCGTCCTCCAGTACCACAAGAACGCGACGCGGGACGGCCATTACGTCGACCCGGCGGTGCGGCGGAGTGCCGCGCCCCGGCTCCACCGAGACCCCTCCTTTCGGGCGTCCGTGCCGGGGCCGACCTACGCGCAGCCGCTCTTCTGGGCCGCGACCGGCCCGAACGAAAAAGATCTCCTGTTCGTGGCGACGGCGCAGGATCGGGTCTACGCGCTCGACGCGTCGACGGGCGCGGAGGTGTGGCAACGGTCGCTCGGGGCGCCGGTCGGGCGGGCGCAGCTGCCGTGCGGCAACATCGATCCGCTCGGGGTCACGGGCACGCCCGTCATCGACGCCGCCTCGCGCACGCTCTTTGTCGACGCGATGACGACCGCCGACGGCGGCACCCCGGCCCACCGGCTCGCAGCGCTATCGATCGACGACGGCTCGATGCGCCGGGGCTGGCCCGTCGACGTCGCGGCCGCCCGGCCGGGGTCGCTCGCGTTCAACGCGGCGGTCCAGAACCAGCGCGGAGCGCTCGTGTTGCTCGGCGGCACCCTCTACGTGCCCTACGGTGGACACTTCGGCGACTGCGGGGACTACCACGGGTGGGTCGTGGGCGTACCGACCGGCCGCCGGGCCGCGGCGAGGGCGTGGGCGACGCGCGCGACCGGGGGTGGCATCTGGGCGCCGGGGGGCATCGCCTCGGACGGCGGCTCGCTCTATGTCGCCACCGGAAACACGTTCGGCGCGTCGAGCTGGGGTGACGGCGAGGCCGTCATTCGCCTCGGGCCGGGCCCGAGCTTCAGCCGAGAGCCCGCCGACTTCTTCGCCCCGGCGACCTGGGCCGCCCTCGACCGGGCCGACGCCGACCTCGGCGGCTCGGGACCGATCCTGGCCGACATTCCGGGGGCGACGCCCTCGCAGCTCGTCGTGGCGCTGGGGAAGGACGGCAACGCCTATCTGATCGACCGGACCAGGATGGGCGGTGTCGGCGGTGCGGTCGCCGCGCGCCGGGTCTCGGCCGACGCGATCATCGGCGCGGCGGCGGCGTACACGACCGGGCGCGGAACCTACGTCGTCTTCCCGGGCAGCGGGATCGGGTGCCCGCGCGGCTGGGCCGGCGACCTGACGGCGATCAGGATCGGTGCGGCCTCGCCGCCGACGATCACCGTCGCCTGGTGCGCCGACCAGCACGGTCGCGGCTCGCCGATCGTGACGACGCCGGACGGCCGCTCGGAGCCGATCGTCTGGAGCGTCGGAGCCGGCGGGGACGGTCGCCTGCGCGGGTTTGACGGCCAGACCGGCCAGGTGGTCTTCGACGGCGGCGGCCCCGGGGACGCGATGTCCGGCGTCCAGCGGTACCAGACGCCGATCGTGGCCAAGGGGCGGATCTTCGTCGCCGGCGACCGAGAGGTCTACGCGTTCACGACGCGCTAGGTTCTTCGGCCGACGCCGCCAGCGGCCCCCGGATCCCTCACGAGTCGGCCGCCTCCGGCGAGGAGGGTCAGGCTCCCGAACGGGGAGACGCCGCCACGGGAGGGAACTGGCACAGAACCCACTATTGTCACTCCCTAGACGCATATCGACACTTCCGCCCCGCGGGGCGCCGCGGTCTCTGACGCGGAGCGAGCAGGGAAAGCTCACAAGATTGCGTTCCTTTTCTCAGGTGACTAGCCCCCACGAGCAGCTCGCGCCAACATGGCACGGCCGTTGCATGGAAACCGCCCGGCGGCGCCTGCACCCGAAGGCTGCAGCGACCGCCGGACAAGCGGGTTGGCTCCCATCATGAAGCGGGGGAACAGCGGGCGCGTCGCCTATCCTGGTTTCAGGAGATACCAAAGCGAGAAAGGGGTCGAACGATGCTCAGTGACGCCGAAGTCAAACGAATCATTGACGCCATCACCGAGTACAAGGAACTCGTCGAGCAGTCGTCCGAGATGCGCGACCACCTGGAGACGCTCCAGAAGCGCTGGCATTCGCTGAAACTGGAGCGCGACCAGCTCCGCACGAGCCTCGATACCCTGCATCAGACGCTGACGCACCTGAAGGTCGAGTACCAGACGATGGTGAAGCGGATGACCGATCTCTCCGCGACGGAGGACACGGTCCTGGACAACGTGAAGTTCTTGGTCGACGAGCTGACGTCGGTGCTCAGGAAGCACGAAGTCGACAAGTAAATGATGAGACTGAAGAAGCCGCCGGTCTCCTCCTTCACCGACGAGAGCCGGATCATCGCCGAGGGCCAGAAAGATGGCGAGCGAAACATTCCCGAGATGGGATCGTATACGCCTGCGCAATTTGAGCAGGCGCTGATCGCGAACGGCGAACAGGAGGTCCACCGGCTCTACAAGAGCGCGTCGATGCGGATCGCGAGGCTCGCCCCCCTGTTCCACGCCTGGCACAGGCGTCTGCAGGACATCGAACGACGCTTTCAGCCGATCTCCGACCGGTACGCGGCGCGGGCCCAGGAATTGGGGCGAGAAGTGACGATCCCGTTTCCGTTCATGCTCCACGTGGGGCTCATCCTGTTTCTCGGAATCGGCGAGTTCCCCTTGAACACGGTCGTCTTCCGGTTGTTCGGCGAGCCCGAGTACCTGACCTACGTGATGGCCTCGACCCTTGCCATCACCATTCCGCTCGTCGGCGTCTTCATCGGCATCCATCTGCGACATTCGATTCCGCGAACCGCCGGGAATATCCTGGTCGGGCTGCTGACCCCGATCGCGGTCGGGGGGGCCCTGTTCGCGATCAGCGTGCTGCGGAACACGTATATCTTCTCGCAGGTCTCGCAGGCGGCGCCGGCGGCGGCCAGCTCGGAGAAGCTCGCCTACGCGCTCTTCGCGCTCAATATTCTGGTGTTCTTCGCGGCGATGGTGGCGTCCTTCTTCGCGCACGACCCCGACGAAAAGCTCGACTTCTTCCATCACTCCCTCCTCACGCTGGATCGGAAGCGACACGCGATCCGAAAGAAGCTCTTCGCGATCGGGATGAAGATTAACGGCGAGATCCAGCAGGCCAAGAGCCAGGTCGAACAGGCCCGGGCGCTCACCAATGAGCGCGTGGCCCTGTACCGCCAGACCAACATGCGATTCCGGCGCCTCTTGCCGCCGCCCTCCTTCCGGAAGAATCCGGAGTTTCCGCCGCTGGAGTGGTGGCCCGAGGTGTCGCTGAACAGCGAGGACGAGTCAGCTCATGTCCGGTGAGCGGCTCTCCCCGGCGGGGAGCGCCGCGCGGACGCTCGCCCGCCTGCTGGCGGGGGCGCTCCTGCTGGCGGGCTGCACGCGGTCCTCCCAGGCGACGGTGGGGCGGGGGACGGAAGTCGTCGTCTTCGTCGACTTCTCCGGGAGCGTCAAGAGCGATGCGCGGGCCTTGTTCGAGGCGGATCTCGAGAACCAAATCCTCCCGTCGCTGGCGGCGGGGGACCGACTCCTGGTCGCCGCGATCAACGACAAGACCCTCTCAGACTTCCGTCCGCTCGTCGAGGCCACGCTGCCCCGGAAGCCCGAGTTCAACGGCTGGTTGGACAACGTGATGAAGTACAACCGCGAGACCAAGGATGCCGACGCTGAGGTCGCCCGCGTCAAGCAGACGGTCAGGACCGAGATCAGAGAGGTCCTGACTCGCCACGAGACGAGCCCGCTGACCGATATCTTCAGTTCGCTCCTCATCGCCCAAAAACTGTTCCACGACGAACCCAGACGCAAGGTGCTCGTCCTGATGTCCGACATGATCGAAGATTACCCGCCCTATCATTTTGAGGACATCAAGTGGAGTCCCGCGACACGGCAAAAGATCCTGGCCGACCTCGACGGCAATGGGCTCATCCCCAAGCTCTCGGGCGTGTGCGTGTATGTGTCGGGGGTGTCTGGCGGGTCGGCCGCGCTCGTGGAGAATATCGGGAGCTTCTGGCAGGCGTACTTCAAGCGGGCCGAGGCCGACATGGACCTAAGCCGGTATGCCCATGTCCTCCTTCACTGGCCTCCCCCCAAGTCCTGCCGCGCTCAGTAGGAGGACGCCGGGGGTCGGCGTGAATCGGGGCGCCCGGCCCGCGGTCGGTCCCGGCGCCACCCGCTCAGAACGGACCCGCCCTTCGGCTCAGACGAACGGGCGGTAGATGACGGCCCACCCGCTCGACCGGAGCTGCTCGCCGACGAAGAGATAATCCCGCCGGTCGTTCGATCGCCGGTCGACGCCGACCGGGCGCGCCGTCTGCCGCCGCTCGTGGCGTCGTCGATCGAGGATCACGCGCGCGCTGTCGCACGCGGCGAACGCCTCCGTGACGCACCGGCAGAGGGCCGTCTCCGTGCTGGCGACGATGATGAGAAGCGGGACCCGCTCGGCGGCCTCGACCCCTCGGTGGCCCTCGCGCCCCGCCTGAGCGGCGGCAGGAAAGGCGAAGGGCCATCTGGGCTTCCGGGCCGGCATGGCTCACCCCGTGTGCTCGGCGGCACGCCCGGTGGGGCGGACAAGCGGGGCGCTGGCGAACCCCGGAGGACCGGAGGTAGGGCGCCCCTTTCTACGGCCTGCCGGCCGGTGAAGTCAAGGGGCCTCCGTTGTGGGGGGTGTGGGGTGGGGCACCCGGGACTCGCCGGCGGCCCGGGTCGCCTCGGCTCAGGGTCGAGGGCGGATCCCGGCCCCGACCGCCCCGCCGAGCCCGTCGCGGCGGCCCTCAGCCGCTCCCGCGACGTTTCCCCCGCGCCTCGAGCAGCTCTCGCACCTTCTGGGTCAGGGCGTCCGCCTTGAAGGGCTTCTTGACGAGCTCCCCCGCCGGCACGCCGCTGCTGACGAAGCCGGACATGTAGAGCACCTGCATGTCCGGCCGCAGGGTCTGCAGGCGCTTGGCCAGATCGATCCCGCTCATCTGAGGCATCACGAGATCCGTCAGGAGCAGATCGATCGTTGCCCGGTGCTGCTCCGCGATCCGGAGGGCGTCGTTGGGGTCCTGGGCCTCGAGGACCCGGTACCCCGTCTCCTCGAGGATGTCCCGCGCGAGGGCCCGGACATCGTCGCGGTCTTCGACCACCAGGATCGTCTTCGAACCGGCTGGCTGCGGCTCCGGGGCGTCGGCCCGCTCGGGCCGCGGCTCCGCGTCGGGCGCGCCGGGCGGTGGGGCCTCGGCGAGCGCCCGGCCGCACCCGTTACAGAAGCGGCTCTCCGGCGGGTTGGCTCTCCCACAGCCGGGACACCGCAGCCGAAGGGGGGCGCCACAGTGATTGCAGAACTGCGCCTCCGTTGGATTCGCCTGCGCGCACCGCGGACACTGCATGCTGGGCTCCTGCGGGCTCGCCCGGCGCGACGCCGCGAGACCGCGTCCATCAGTGTACTCGGTCGGCGGGGTCGACTGCGGCCGACAAACCCGGTTCGGCCGCCGCGCATCGGGCGCGGCCCGCGTCGGCCGGTCGACCGGGGCCGCTAGACCAGGCCGTCGGCGCGGAGCCGCCGAATCTCGTCGCGAGTGTAGCCGAGCTCGCCGAGGATCTCGTCGGCGTGCTCGCCGGGCGAGGGCGGCGCCCGCCGCACCGTGGCCCGGCCGGTCGAGAACTCGAGCGGGAAGCGCAGCAGGCGGACGGGTCCCGCGACCGGGTGCGTGATCTCCTCGACCGCGTCCGCCGCCTGGAAACCGCGATCCGCGAAGGCTTCGGCGTGGGTGAGGATCGGCGCCGCCCACACCCCGTGCGGCTCGAGAAGCTCGATCCAGGCCGCCGTCGTGCGCGTCCGCAGGACGGGCTCGAGTGCCCGCGCGATCTCCTCCCGCGCGGCGAAGTTGTAGGGCACGGTCGCATGCGGCGCGAGCTCGGGCAGCTCGAGCGCCTTCTGGAGCGCGGGCAGCGGCGACATCGAGAGCACGAGGTAGCCGTCCTGGGTCGCGTAGACCCCGTAGGGACCGGGGTGGAACATACTCGCCAGGCTGGTCGGGCTCTTCGCCATCCGGGCGCCGTTCAGCGCGTAGGTGACGATCTCGAGCTGGAGGTCCAGCGCCGCGCGGAGCATGCTCACCTCCACGTGGAGCCCGCGCCCGGTGCGGGCCCGCTCGAGGAGCGCGCCCAGCACGCCGAGGGCCAGCAGGGCCGCGCCGTGCTGGTCGACGACGGCGGTGCCGACGGGCGTGGGCGGCTGGTCGGCGCGCCCCGAGATCGAGGCGAGGCCGGAGACGGCCTGGATCAGGAGGTCCTGGCCGGGGCGCGCGCGGTAGGGGCTCGACTCGCCGTAGCCCGAGGCGGAGACATAGATGAGCCGGGGGTTGACGGTCGCCACGCGCTCCCAGTCGAGGCCGAAGCGCGCCATCACGCCCGGGCGGAAGTTCTGGACGAGGACGTCGGCGCCTTCGACCAGGCGTCGGGCGATCGCCTGGCCCTCGGGGCGCTTGAGATCGAGCGAGAGGCTCCGCTGGTTGCGGTGCGCGGCGAGGAAGAAGACGCTCACGCCGTTCTTGTAGAGGTCGCATCCGGACCAGTTGCGCTCCCAGAGCCTGCCGCCCGGCGGCTCGATCTTGATCACGTCCGCGCCCATGTCGGCGAGGAACTGGACCCCGGACGGCCCGAGGAGGAACTGGGTGAAGCTGAGGACGCGGGTGCCGGCCAGGACGGCGAGCGGAGCGGCCATGCGCGCTCGGGGCGCTACTCGACGATCTTCAGGATGTGGGTCGCGGCGGCCACGACCTCCTGCCGCTGGTTCGTGCAGGTCGCGCGCGAGAGGATCTTGCCCGCCGCGGGGTCGTGCTCCGCGATCTCGTACGTCACGGTGACCGTGTCGCCGATGAAGACCGGCTTCGGGAAGCGGATCCGGTCGTAGCCGTAGGACACGATCGTGCCGACGTCGGACAGGCCGGCGGCCATCGCGGTCGACGCCCGAGACATGTACGCGATCATCAGCGCCCCGTGGGCGATGCGCCGGCCGTACGGCGTGCCGCGCATGTAGTCCTCGTCGACGTGCAGGGGCGCGAAGTCGCCCGAGAGGCCGGCGAAGAGGTAGACGTCGGTCTCGCCGACCGTCTTGCTGACGCTGACGCGCTTGCCGATCGGCAAGGCCGCGAACGCCGGGTGTGCCGCCTTCTGAGCTGTTCCCATCGCCTCTCCTCCGTCCGGGGGCTCGCGCCCCCGCGATCGCCGCGCCCGGCGCGCCCGGCCGTGACGGCGCCGGCGCGCGTCCCGCCGAGAATCCGACGGACGGCGGAATGCGTGTCAACGCCCCGGCGACGGCGCGCGCGCCGCGCTCAGCCGAGGCGGATGTCGAGCCAGCCGTGCGGCGTGACCAGGACGCGCTCGCCGTCGCGGACGACGACGGTCGTGGTCGGGGACTCGAAGATCGCCGGGCCCTTCACCTCCAGATCCGGGCCGAGCCCGTCGAGGTCGTGCACGGGCACGTCGACCCAGCGCCCGAGGTAGACGCGGCGGTGCCGGTCCGGCGCCGCCCGCCCGCGGGGGTCGAGCCGGGGCTCGGCCGGGAGCGTCGGCAGCGCCCCGACCACCGCCAGCCGGGCGTTCAGGAGCACGACGTCCTGGTCGGGCGCGCTATAGGTATAGAGCGTCTCGTGCCGCTGATGGAAACGCTCGACGATCCGGTCCATCGCGGCCGGGGCGTCCAGGTCGAGGCCGTCGAGCGACACGGGGATCTCGAAGATCTGCTCGCCGTAGCGCATGTCGACCGCGCGGTGGATCTCCACCGGCCCCCGGAAGCTCCCGCCGAGCCGCCGGCGCCCCTCCGCCTCCATCTCGGCGAAGAGCCGCGAGAGCAGGGCGGCGCCGCCCCGCCGCGCCTCGCCGACGCGGGTGCGGACGAGCTCGTAGCGGAGGTCGGTCGCCAGCATGCCCCACGCCGAGAGCACGGCCGCCACCCGGGGGAGGACGACGCGCGTGATCTCCAGCATCCGCGCGACCTCGGTGACGTGCAGCCCCGCGGCCCCGCCGAAGGCGAGCAGGGCGAAGCGTCGCGGATCGGCACCCCGCCGCGCCGACACGAGCCGGATGCCCTCGGCCATGTTCGTGTTCACCACGCGGTGGACCCCCGCGGCGGCGGCGACGGGCGTCGTGTCGACGCGCGCCGCCAGGGCCGCGATCGCCCGGTGGGCGGCGGCGGCGTCCAGCCGGCGCCGCCCGCCGAGGAAGTTCTCGGGGTCGAGGTAGCCGAGCACCACGTTGGCGTCGGTGACGGTCGCGGCGCGGCCGCCGCGGGCGTAGCAGGCGGGGCCGGGCTCCGCGCCGGCGCTCTCCGGCCCGACGTAGAGGATCCGGCCCGCGTCCACGCGCGCGATCGAGCCGCCTCCGGCGCCGAGCGTGTGGATGTCGATGCTCGGCAGCGCGACCTTGCTCCCGGCGACCGCCTTGTCGCCGGTGAGCTGCGGCTCGCCGTCGACGAGGAGGGCGATGTCCGTGCTGGTGCCGCCCATGTCGAAGGTGATCAGGTTGCCTTCGCCCAAGAGGCGCGCCGCGTACCGGCTGCCCGCGATGCCGCCGGCCGGGCCCGAGAGCACCGCGCCCGCGGCCAGGCGCGTGGACTCGGTGACGGGCGCCACCCCGCCGTGGGACTGCATGATCAGCAGCTCGCCCCGGTAGCCGGCGGCGCGAAGGCGGCGGGCGAGGCGCTCCAGGTATCCGGCGAGGGCGGGTCCCACGTAGGCGTTCACCACGGTCGTCGAGAAGCGCTCGTACTCCTTGATCTGCGGCAGCACCTCGGA
>Ga0137415_10001594_pt1 | contig 22518 bp, 28 predicted proteins | sample CZODoug3_1_1_16f_FD_183082 | JGI IMG/M metagenome (GOLD analysis project Ga0137415, IMG submission 183082) | Vadose zone soil fungal communities from Angelo Coast Range Reserve, California, USA - CZODoug3_1_1_16fungal (Hybrid Assembly) | ecosystem: Environmental > Terrestrial > Soil > Vadose...
AGGACGGTGGCGTATCACAAGTACCGCATGATGGAAGTACTGGGCGCCAAGAGCAACGCTGAGCTGGTCAAGTACGCGGTCAAAAACCACATTGTGGCCGCTTAGATTTTCGCTCTTTGATTTCTATTATTACCTCGTTGTAGACGGTCGGCCCAAGCCGAAGCCCGGTGCTTGCCGGTACGCCGGTGGACCTCCGGGGTGTCTACGACCGCCCCTGTCACAGTTGACAGTATTCCCACTCGCGTCCAACTCATAGACTCGTACGCACAAACGGAGGTCTGCGTATTCCGAGGAGCACTGTTCCTGGAACAGCGCCGCCAAGGGACGTGGGTATGCACGATCACCGCCGTCACCGCCCACCAGAGTCCGGGACAACACGACACCGACGTTACCCAGTATGACGTCTCGGTGAAAGTCGGTATTACAACTTACGTGGTTTTGTTTACGCCGCCCAATGGCGCCAACTTTGTGAAGTATGCGGTGGGCGACGAACTGCTGATTCTGGCAGGAAGCAACACGCTTACGTTTAACAGTGCGCTGTCAGGAAAAACTGAGGTGCCGATTCTGAGTCGAGAAACACTTCAGGCCCGGACCCCCGACCGGTCGAAGGCATGCGGTCAGTGCTTACCCGTGAAGCTGCAGCGCCTTTCAGGGAACCTTACTGATGATCAGCGGGCCGAGGTCAAGCCGATATTGGAGCAGGAGGCCGGGGAAGTGGACGAGATTTGTTTCAATCCCGTGCTTTCCCAGTCAGACAAGCTAACCCGGTACGAGAAGATTGTCCGGACGTCGGACGCAAAGATAAAGCCTCTGCTGTCCACAAGCCAGCTGCAGAAAACTTTGGGATCTGGGCAAAGAGCAAAAGCAAGACCTGAAGAGAACCATTGCAGAACAGAAAAGCAGCAAACAAAACTAGCTTGGCCCGCCAGCGTTTCCCATTCACCAAGGCGTTTCGATCCGGGCTACCGGTCCTTCTTACGTCCGCACCTCGTGCTGTACGGTGAGATGTTTGGCGCAGGAGTTTCGTGGCTGGCTCCGCAGAACCTTTGCTATGAATCGCGCTCTACGCAGTCCGTTCCTGGCGGCAAAACCAGATCAATTGCAAGATTTGGTCCACAGAATTCGATCGGTAGTTTTCACTCAATCCATCTCGAACGTCACGTACATTAGCTTGCCTTTCCGCTCCACCTGCAGCGCAATTGCATCTCCGGGCTTAAAGGTATCGAGCATGGCGCGCAACGGTGCGACCGAGGTGATCGAGACCCCGTTCACTGACCGGATCACGTCACCGACGACCAGCTCTGGTTGAATGTCGGTTCCACGCAGCCGGGCCGCGACCAACACGCCTGAACTCGACTCTCTGGAAGGCAGTTCAGTAGCTCCGTGCTTCCGGGTAGAACCCACGATGCCCAGCTTGCCTATCAAGTTCTCATCGATATCGATGGCGGCGACGGAGCCCTCAGAATCCGGAGGCGCTCCGACAAGAGAGAGATCCACAACAATCCTGCTGGACTTCCGCGCAACCTCAACGCGCACACGATCGCCCGGACGCCTGTGAAGTAGCGCCCACGTTAGATCCGGGACATTTCGAACGGGCGTCCCGTCAAAGGTCAGAAGCAAATCGCCCGCCTGCAGCGCCGTCTTCGCAGCTGGGCTCTCCGGAGCAACACCTGCGATGATGACACCGGAATCCGTTGGCAGGCGAAGGGCCGAAGCGAGAGTCGGGGTTACTCCTTGGATGTCCATACCGAGATCTGCACGGGGGACACAGCCATACTGCCGAATCTGCTCGTAGACGAAACGGACCATCGCACTCGGAACGGCAAAGCCAAGGCCTTCGTCTCTTCCTCGGTCCGTTATGCTAAATACATTCATTCCGACCATCTTTCCTTGAAGGTCGACCAATGGGCCACCGCTACTCCCGGAAGCCAGCGCGGCGTCGGTCTGTACGTACACCATGAAATCGTCAGGATCAGTTTGCTGAGCGACAGAACTCACGACTCCCAACGAGAGCGAGTTCCGAAGTCCCTCGGGGCTCCCTAAAGCCGCAACCAGTTGTCCCTGTTTGAGGTTGTCAGGCTCGGAAAATGAAAGCGTCGGCAGATCCCGAGCGTCAATCTTCAGAACAGCCAAGTCAGCGTCTTTTAAACTACCGACAATTCTCGCTTCAAATAGCGATTTTGGTTTGCGGTCGTCACTCTCACCACCCGGCGCTTCAGCGTGGACTCGGCGGTCGAGTTCGACGCGTATTCGTCTTGCCCCCTCGACTACGTGAAGAGCGGTGACAATATATCCCTCGGAATCGACGATTACACCCGAGCCCGACCCGTTCTGTTTAGCAAGAATCCGAGTCTTGGCCTCATCATCTTCACCAGCTAAAGGCCCATAGCTCGCTACTGCGATGTGAACAATTGCCGGATGGACTTTGGTGGTTAGTTGTTCGAGAGATGCATTCAATCCCTCCAAGGGGTCTATCGAGGGCTTAACCTGAGGAACTTGGGCGTTACCGTACACACTCAGCACAAGGGCTACCAATCCCACGGCCCAACTCACCTGAATGGTTCGCTTCATCTTACGCTCAATCTGAAGGGTGCAAAGGTGGCGGGACAACCGACGATTACCGATCTACACCGACCCGAAAGTCAGTTTTCCGCTACTTTGGATGGTTCTTATTGTCCATGCCGTCGAAGGGGACAATTACGATCAGCAAAGCCTTTCCGATGGCTCAGGCAAAACCGCCCCCATACGATGTCGCCATCTCTCCGCCTCCCGTCAAAACAGATGCTAAAGCCAGCCTGGATTGGCGGCAACTGTCAGGAATGACAGTCTCAATCGATGTCGGGCTGAAAGAACCAAGGTGGGTTCCTGTGGACCCTGGCTCTTGTCCAAAGGGAGACATCTTCCCCCTTCCTAAGTTTCAACAAGCCTTTTGGTTGCACAACTTTGGTGTTCATCGGTCAACACAACGACGATTCCTCCGTGGTTCCAGCGGTGCCGGAGCGACAGCCGAGCCGACGCTGGAAGGTTTTGCTTTCCGTTGCAGTGCTGGTGGTCGCTGGCCTGGTCGCTGGTGTTATCTACGGGCTGCATCGCGCCACGTTACTGACAGAGAGGGACACTATTCTCCTCGCCAACTTTACGAATACGACGGGAGAAGCGGTGTTTGACGACGCCCTGAAGCAAGGGCTGGCCATTCGGCTCGAACGATCGCCGTTCCTCGCCTCGTTTCCAAACAGCGCATCCGGCAGACCTTGCGATTGATAGGCCAGTCGCCCGATGCGCGAGTCACCCCGATTGCCTGAGACTTTGCCAAAGAGTGGAGGGGGCTGCAGAACTGGAAGGCTCGATCGCGAACCTGGCGAGCGAATACGTCCTGGGTCTCAAGGCGACGAACTGTGGCACGGGCAGTTCCTTGGCGAAAGTTGAGGTGACAGCCGCAGCAAGGACCACTTCCGAAAAGCCCTTGATGAGGCGCAACCACCCTGCGCAAAAAGCTAGGGGAATCGCTCAGCACCATCGAGAAATTCGATATGCCGGTTGAGCAGGCCACTCCCCCGCTCGCTCGAAGCCCTGCAGGCCTACGGCCTGCGGCAGAAAAACGATGGTCGCGAAAGGGGGACTGTTTGAGTGCAGTTCCACCCTATCAAAAGGCCATAGCAGAAGCACCACCTTCGAGTCATTGACAATTTGATGGTAAAGGCGATGATAGTCCAGAATCAGAAAAATCGATCTCGCAGCTTCGCAGAGACAGAGAGAATGCGGTTCGACGTTGGAAACACTAGTCGCGGAAGGTCATCAGTTCGTGTACTCGTTGTGGAGGACTTCGTACCCTTTCGACAATTCGTCTGCTCGACACTGGGCAAAAGGCGCGACTTACAGGTCATCTGCGAAGTGTCCGACGGATTAGAAGCAGTTCAGAAAGCGCAAGAGCTGAAACCGGACCTGATTCTACTCGACATCGGACTCCCAACCCTGAACGGAATCGAGGCCGCTCGACGAATTCGCAAACTTGCCGCGGAATCCAACATTATCTTCTTGAGTCAGGAATCTTCTGCTGACGTGGTGCAAGAAGCTCTTAGCTTGGGTGCGCAGGGCTACGTTCTGAAAACAAGGGCCGCAAGCGAACTATTAACGGCTGTGGAAGCCGTTATGCTGGGAAAGCAGTTTGTCGGCACCATATAGCTGGAACACCCTCGCGCTCAAACCGCAATCCTGTTATCGAGACCGATACCACCAACACTCTTCCCGCAGGCTGAGGCTTCACGTCTCGCAGCACGTCGTGCGAGTTGCGGCAATTCGGTTTGCGGCGTGGAAAAGCGCGAAGAGCCGCAATCCAAGCAAACAAAAAGCTTGGGGAATACCAAAACGCCGGGATTTTCAATATTCTCGAGGCCGCGCAAATGGATGTTTATCTCGGCAGTAAATTCTCCTTCATTGGCCGATCCGCAGAACGGACAGGGCATGGCACACCTCCTGCTTGCGCAGTGTAAGCAAAGGAAGAAACCTCTGTCTGTTCTAAATTGCACACCGTCGCAGGACGCCCTCAGGGGTGTGGCTGCCCTGGAAGCGAGCAGGAGGATGGGGTCGGGGTCGAGTACTCTCACTCAGTCGTGCAGGACAACACCAAGAAGCGAACTATGTACCTGCAATCCACCGTTGTAGTCAATGAAGCCAAGTTTTCTGAATCGGTTCATGAAGAAGTTCACTCGCGAGCGGGTTGTACCAATCATTTCCGCCAGAGTCTCCTGACTTATGCCCGGGATCACTTCCTCGGACCTGCCTTCCTTGCCGAAGCGAGCCAGGATTAGAAGCGCCCGTGCCAACCGCTTTTCGCTCGAATTGAACAGTTGATCGACCAAGTCCGCTTCCGTGCGGTTGTGACGTTCGACCACGTACGCAACAAACAGGTCGGAAAACCCGTGTTCCAGGTGCAGTGTGCGCAGCATCTCGCTCCGCTTAATTTTCAGGGCAGAACAGTCCGTAATAGCGGTAGCGGTTGCCAGACGGATGGGTTGATCCGAGGCGATGCACCCCTGGCCCAAGAAATCGCCCGAGCTTAGCAACGCGATCGTAGCTTCCTTTCCTTGGTCGGAAAGCACGCTGAGCCTCACCCTCCCCGCCTGGATGTAGAACACAGCCTCCGCGCGCTCTCCCTGCGAAAAGATGGTTTGTTTCGGGCTATAATGATGAACCGTCCTGCCGATTCCAGCTTGCGTCAAAAAGGCTTTGGGATCAAAACGCTTGGCTGATCTACGAGCGCGTGGTGGTCGCGTCGGCGACCTGCGAGGCGATGCCATAGGAAGCCTCCGGGAAGCCCTAAAACGGACTATAGGGTTTGCGTCATCATTAATTATATGCGGGCACCCTCAGTCCTTCCAGTCACACATCGATATGTCCAGCAGGTCTGCAGCTCTGGAACCACCGCCCTCCATTCTCGATCTGAAGAACCCGAAACAATGAGGGTCCTCGTATCGGTCCCGGCGGCCCTGGCCCGTTCTCTCCGTTGCGGGCGGTTTGCGCAGCAAGGCCCCGTCGAACAAAGGGAGGCGCTTGATTAACGGTTAAGTGCTAGGCGGTCTTCTCCGCGTTGCGCCGTGTTCCTATTGACCGATTTTTGTTCCGATCGCCTCGCCGGAAACGATGATTTCCACCCGCCGGTTCTGTTGTCGGCCGGCGCTCGTGTCATTACTGGCTACTGGATTGTCTTGACCCATTCCCGCGGACGTGACGTCTTCTGGCTTCAGGCCCTGTTGCACCAGAAACGCGCGTACAGTGTCCGCCCTCTGACCGGAAAGCGTGAGATTGAAGGCCTCGCCGCCTGTGCTGTCGGTGTAGCCCTCAATTCGCAGCTTCAGGCCGGGATGCGCCAGGATGACGCCGGAGAGCCTGGCTAGCTTCAGACTTGCATCCTGCGAGAGGTCGTACTTCCCTGAAGCAAACAGAACGTCGGCCATAGTGACCACCAGTCCGCGTGGTGTATCGACGGTTTGCAGGACAGAGTTGAGTTGAGCAAGCAACTGGGTGCGCAATTGTCGCTGCTCCCGCTCTGACTGGGCCGCCGCCGCGGCGGACTGCGCGGCCTCCTGCTGGGCCTTCTGCTGCGCGGCTTCCGCCTGTGCCCGCGCTTGTGCCTCTTGAGCGGCCAGGGCAGCGGACTCTGCGGCCCGCTTCGCGGCGGCTTCCTGCTGCGCATTCAACTCGGCTTCCCGCTGGGTGGCTTGTTGTTGCTGCTGCGCCAGCTTCTCTGCCTCAGCGCGCTTCTCGGCCGCAATCTTCTCGGCGGCCGCTTGCTTGACGGCGATCGAGCGCGCGTCTTCGGCTTGCTGGGCGGAATTTCGAGCGGCCGTAATAATAGGGTCCTTCTGCTTTCTAGCCAGATAGTCTTCCATCTGTGACGCGGTTTGGCTTGCTCTGGCCCATGCGTCGGGAGCATACTTCTCCGCGCCCTCCACTTGGGCGATTCGGAGCGCGTTGCGAGCTTCGTACACCGCCAGGGGAATCTTGGGATCGATGTTAAATGGCTCTAGCTTGGCACCGCTGTAAGTGCCGCGGCTCAAAAGAGTGGCAGTAACCGGTATCGTGGCACCCTTGGTATCTCCGCGCAGCACATTCTGCAGCACGACCATTTCGCTGGGCGCGGAGACGGCAAAGTAGGGTTCGGCTGTCACGATCAGGGCAAAGTTTGGCAGCCTCGTAGTCACGCTCAGCTTGCCTTTATCGCCATTGAGCTGCAACTCACCAAGATTGCTGGCTCGACCTTCGGGAGTAATCGCCCAAACGACATAGGTAAGGAACTCCGGGCCGAGTTGGGCAGCAGACGACATTTTCGAGAAGCTGGCATCCACCGACATCAGGCCTTTCTTGTTTTCGACTTTGGCGTCACCCAAGGCGAAGGGCAGCAAGGGCGTGCCCTTGAAGTCAATCCGGGTCGAAGAATTCGTCTGGTAATTCACAGCGGGCACGGACCGTGAAATATTGATGTTGATGTTGACGACCGATTGCGCGCCCTGCTCCTGGCAGATTACGAAAAGGCTGCAACCCAGAAGGCCAGCAACAAGAATTGCGCTTTTCATGGTTTCTTCCCTTCGCCGTGACAACTCATATAATGTGATCCCCGAGGCTCGATAAAACGACTGGCAGAACTAACAGGTCTGAGGAAACCAGCGGGGCACGCGCGCGTCGGCTCATCCTCCATCTCGCGGCAGAGCAGGTTTTGGTCTAGACCCGCGGGAAGGTCAGGATCGAGTATGTACTCATAACCAGCAGAACGAACGCGACCGCCACGACCGCGACCCGCGGCCCAAAGCTTTCGAAGCGCTGGCTGAGAGCGGTCAAGAAGAGCACGGTCGCCAGAAAGACCGTGACCTTCACGTACTTGTCGCCGATGTCTCGGGTGCTTACGCCTTTCTCGAAGTGGTCCTTCGCCTCCTCTGCCAGCTTCGCAGACTCTCGGCTGTTTGCGTTCGTATACTCCGCCATGAAGATGGGGCCCGGGGGCGCGGAGGAGTTGTTGACCGCGTCAACCTTCCACCAGGCCGCGAACGCGGTCTCATACTCGGGTCGGAATCGGCGCTGGTAGAATGCGGCCACCTTCTCTTTGCCGGCCAGGGTTGCGGCCACCCAGGCATTAAAGGTTGTGATGTCATAAAGACGGTCTTGGCCCGCTAGCGTCGACTTCTCTTGCGACAGGACCGTGGTGCGCAACGCGACGTTGTAGTGCTTGGCAGAAAGGGCATCCCACTTCTCTGCCTGGTAGCCGCTCCAGGCGGTGCCGACCGCGACAATGGCGAGCACCGCTGCCTCAACGATCTCCACCCATCGCCTCCGGCGGTCGTTCGGCGATGGATGATTGTGGCCGTGCTCGTGAATCTTGTGGGCGAACTCGACGTTCGACGTTGCTTCGGGCATCAGTTGTGCCTCCCGGCGCCGGCTCGGAACAGAGTGGCACGAGTAGGGATTGATAAACCAGGTTATTCACACTTCAGTGCCCTGCCCGCTTGTGGCCAGCAGCCAGACTTTCTGAATCATGCCGAACAAAAAAGCAGTGCTCAGCCCGAACAGCAAGCATCCGTTCAGCGCCTCGATAGCTCCCATAAGCTGCCAGCGGGACTCCAGAAACAGACTCTCGTGCCCGTAACTTGTTATCGCATTCAGCGAAAAGAGCATCGCGGACTTGAAGTCGGGTAGAGCGCCGAGATATCGGTAGGAGGCCGCCCAGATGCCGGCTTCTAGCGCGTGCAGGCTAGTGGCCAACAAGGTAGTTGTGCCCATGACCCCCGCGAACACAAGCATGGGATGGTAGCGCTCCGTCATGTGGCTAAGAAGCCGGACGCCTCTTTGATTTATGAGCCCCAGGCTTGAGACATGGATAAGCACCGTCAGCACGACCAACGGCAAGCCCCATGCCCAGTTAGCGCGCCACGCCACTGCGGTAGCCGGGTGGAAACTGAGGGCGGCTTGGGCAATTGTCAAGGAGACCTCCTTACCATGACCAGTCCACTCGCATTCACTTCTGCGGCTGCTCCTGTTCCATCTGTTTCAGTTTTTGCTCCATCATCGTCTTCTGCTGTTCCTTGGTTAACTTGGGAAACAGGAACGCAATTTGTAACCGCATGCCCCAAGGCGAAGCTCCCGGGGGATGGACGGCGTTGCCATAAAACTGTCCGGTGAGATTCACCGGCTGGAATCCGAGCTTCATGATTCTTCCGATGCCGCCACCGAATGGCACTACCCATCGACCGCCGTTAATAGCTTCCCAGTTCGCTGTCAGGGTCGGCTGCCAGGTGATGTAATAGCCCTTCTTCAGGTTGTAGTTGACAAAGTACTGAAACAGCATCTGGTTCACATCCGCGCGGCTCGATTGACCGGCAAAGGAGAAAACGTTATTCACGAGTGCGCCGACCGTCCATTTACCCGGCTGTGCCAGCACGACCAACGAAGGCCCCATGCTCCACTTTCCCTGCCCTAACACTGAATTGGTGGCTGTAGGTAATACGAGTGCCGCGCCCACGCCCCAAATTATCTTGTGTGCCTTCGCGGGAGACAGGAAGAACGACGGGTTCAGATCTCCGAATCCGTAAGCGCCTTGATTGACGGGCCGACTCACTGTGGGCTGATAGATAATCGGAGTGATGATGCGCGTTATGAGATTCCAGTTGGCGCTCATACGAGCCGGGATGACGGGCTGGATGTTCAGTATGTCCTGGGCGCGGCTATCTGGACCAATATTGAAGTTGTTATTGTTTTGCACCGGAACGCTGATGAGACTTGCGATGGGATTCTGCGCCGCTTTTCTCAAAGCATCGGTACTTGCCGCTGCCGCTGGAGTTTCCTCCGTGGCGACCTGAGTTCCCGGCGTGCCAATGGGAGTATCTTGTGCTGCTAGCCGCACGGCGAACAGCAGCAAGACCGCCGCTGCCACCAGACCCGGATCACTTCGCATGTGTGAGTTTCCTCCTCAGCTCGTCGCCAAGCTGAGTTTCCCTTCCGCCGGAAGAGTCCGACACGCGCGTATACCGGTTCAGGCTAGCGGGCTTGGGCACAGAAGAGGAACTGGCGAAAGTACCAGTCGGCGGCGGAAAGAGCTTTTGGCGGGTTTCTTAGAATTGCGAGGAACAAGCCTTCCCATCACCCGGAACTTGTGCCGCCTAAGGGGTGGGGGGCAACTTTGGATCGCTCTGTGTCACGGTGTTTCAGGCAGGCGGGAGCCAGGGTTCCTTCTCGCCGGTGTCTGGCAAGGGGATCACAACTCCCTGCGCAATATCCGTCGACGGCAATGATGATATTTGGACTCTATTCTGGCCACTGCTTCCTTTGGGAGTTGTGCAGTTGTGCGGCTTCCGAAGCGAGAATCGCCCGCTGGACTGAAAACGGGTGATGCCATCTCGCCGGCCCGGCGGCTAACTTGGTGGAGTGCAGACGCCGGTCGACGTCGGCGTCAGCCCGGCTGGAGACGTTTGGGTCACCAACAACTGGCAGTACTGGCGGCTGATCTCGGCCAGGTTGATGAAGCTCTCAACCCTCGGCTCCGGCCAAGGTTGCGTCGGTCTTGTTTGGAATGGGGAAATCGGTTCGCGTACTTCTGATTGCCGCACCAGCCGTAGATAGGTGACCACTCGTGCTTTCGTGGGGAGGCGTCGAGTAGATGATTTCAGGACGATGTCGGCTCCCTCAACCGGAGTAGACTCGTCGGATGTCAAACCAAAACAAAGCTCGGGAATGGGCGGCAAGTTCGCATGGTTCGGCTCCTGTCAACGCAGCGAATCGTCCGATCCGACGGCTCCGGACTCGAGCTTAACGATCGGGCGGATTGAAATTGTTCTCGGAGGAAGCCCAACTGGGCTGCTTCGATGGGTCCGCGACCATCCTAGGGGAAAGATCTTCCTTTTCAGATCTCATTGCCGGCCGGGACGACAGTGCGGTCTCGACGTGTTGGGTAGCAAGGTCCCTCGGAATCTCAAGAGGCGGTGCTGGAAATTCAATACGATCGATGCTTCTTAAGGTTGTGTTCATGAATTGCATCCAGATTGGAAGAGCAGCCCTCGCGCCCGTCTCTTTGTTGCCCAGCGATTTTTTCTCATCAAAACCGACCCACACGCCGCAGGTGAGCGAGCGTGAAAAGCCGACGAACCACGCATCGGCAAACTCGTTGGTGGTTCCGGTCTTGCCGGCCAGCGAGTATCTCATCCGACTTGCGGCGGCGGCAGTTCCATGTAGTACCACCTCTCGAAGCATGGAGGTCATTATGCGCGCGGTGCGTTCGCTTACCACATCATGAACCTCCGGATATTTTTCCTCCAGCACTGTTCCGTCGTAGTCAGTGACCTTGCGCAAGTAGCTTGGGGCTAAGCGGATTCCATCGTTCGGGAAAGCGCTATACGCCGAGGTATGCTCCATCAGGGTGAGGTCCACGGCTCCGAGAGCGATTGGCAGGTATGCGGGAATCGGTGCGCTGATACCGAAGCGATGGACATAATCGATGATCTTCGTAATGCCGACACGCTGAGCCACTTTAAGCGCTGGTATATTGCGCGATTCGGCCAATGCGCGTCGCAGTGTAATTGTGCCCTCGAACGTCTGATCGTAATTGTGGGGGCTGTATGAGCCGGAAGCATTCATAAAGGTAATCGGCGCATCGACAACGGTATCTTCCGGCACAGCCCCCCGATCAATCGCGGCGGTGTAAACATACGGTTTGAACGACGATCCTGCTTGCCGTAAAGCCTGGGTTGCGCGATTGAACTTCGACAAATTGAAATCACGGCCACCTACCATGGCCTTAACCCCACCGGTGTTGTTGTCGATTGCTACCAGTGCTCCCTGGACTCCCGAATCTTCTTCCAGGCTGACACGTGCCTGGAAATCCGGGCCAAGGGAAAGAACCCGAACATAGACTATATCCCCGGAGGAAACAAGTTGTGGCAAGGATCGCTGTGTCCAGAGGACGTCCCGTGCAGTGAGCGTCGCGTTGTAGGGACCCAACTTGAGTAGAGCTGAAAACGAAGAGACCGAGATCACAAGAGCATGCAGATACGTTCCGGGACATATCGTCTTTTGCCAGTCGGGGTGGCTATGGGCTGCGACGGTGTTTGTGATCTCGCGAGCGCTACCTAGTTGGACGCGCCAGCCATGCCGACGTTCGTAGGCCGCCAGGCCGTCAAGCACAGCGGCATTAGCGGCTTTCTGTAAATCCATATTCAGGGTCGTGTAGACTCTCAGGCCATTTTCGTGAACCACTGCGCTGCCATATTCCTTTTCCAGGTATTGACGGACGTTCTCGACAAAATACGGCGCTAGCCAATTAGGGTCGGGTTGAACGTGGAGTGCGATCGGCTTTTTCTTGGCAACATCGGCCTGCGCAGCAGTGATTTTGCCGACTGCCAGCATGGCGTTGATGATTAGATTGCGTCGACGCAACGCAGCTTCCGGGTTTCGAATAGGTGAATAGTTGTTAGGTGCCTTGAGTAAGCTGGCAAGAAGGGCCGCTTCCTCCAGTGCTAGCTCTTTGGCATGTTTGCCGAAGTAATACTCAGCACCAGTCTCCAAACCGTAAACTCCGTGTCCCAGATATATCTGGTTCGCATAAAGCGTAAAGATTTGCTCTTTGGTAAAGTGACGCTCCAGTTGAATTGCTAGCAGAATCTCGTGAACCTTGCGCCTGTACGTGCGCTCCCGTGACAGAAAAAGATTCCGCGCCAACTGCATGGTCAGAGTGGACGCGCCTTGCACGTTTGCGCCTGACACGACATCGCGGTAGGCGGCACTCACGATTCTCCACATTTTGATACCGGCATGAGTTTCAAAGTCCCGGTCCTCGATTGAAATCACTGCGTTATACAAGACCGGTGGGTAGTCTTCGTACTGCGCAATCACGCGGTGCTGCAGGGCGAAAGACCCTATGATTCGACCTTGGTCATCGTACAACTCCGTATCGGCGATTGGACGATAGTGCTCGAGATTCCGGATCTGCGGCAGGTCAACCGAGTACACAAAAGCTAAACCAACCAAAGCTCCGGACACGGCTGAGGCCAGCACCAAAACACTGAAAACACCCCATTTGAGCGATTTTCTTTTGCCGGCCTCTTCTTGCGTGCACACAAGCAGCTCCGCTTCAACTCCTGGTCAGATTCAATTTACCTCGCTCACCGGATCTCGATAACTGTCACAAGTTACAGGCATCGATGGCGCCACCTTCGACGGGAAGTCCTCCGGTTGTTCGCGGTTTACCACCCCGCAAATGGAATTGGCGCAGATTGTAAGGCGGTACTGAAAGTTGGAGGCTCTGCCTGTGAGCGGAATGCTGCCATTGTCGCACTCGTTCGCCTGAAGCCGAACTCGCAGAAGAGATTCGCTCTGCAATTTGAGCTTGACCGAGGGAAATCCAGCAGCAAGCGATGTGTATATCGCACGAAAGTAAGACTGATGTAACACTAGTAACGAATCGCGCCCTTATATTGATTGCCGACGACCACAATCTGGTGGCCGAGTTGTGCAGGAAACTTCTCGAAGTGGAATTTGATGTAGTCGGAGTGTTCAGTAACGGTCGAGCCCTGGTGAATGCCGCCCGCGAATTGAAGCTGGACATGGTTGTGCTCGAGGTGGCCGTGCCGGTCCTGAATGGCTTGGATGCGGGGCAGCAGGTGAAGAAAATGCGCGCCGTCAAGCTGGTCTACCTAATCATGAATCCTGACGTAGAAGTGGCTGCTGACGCCTTCCTGCGCGGAGCTCATGGGTACCTGCTTAAGACATGTGCCGCCGCTGAATTGGTGCTTGCGGTTCGGGACGTGCCACGGGGCAAATCGTATCTGTCACCGGCTCTGCGGCGCGACACCATCGATTTTTCGCGGCGGCAAGATAAGGAGCTTGTCAGCATCGGAGTGCGGTCAGAGACCGATCAGCTTGCTCCCGGAACTCAAGCTACGCAGAAGAATAACCAAGAGTCGGCTCAGACCAGCCGGACACTCGACGGCAAGGCGTTACAGGTGGGAACTGAGTGATGGTACGGAAAGCAGTGCGACGGGGGAAAACACGGTCAGCGGTGAGGCTTTCGACATGTATGACTTCACCGCGGCAAACCCGACGTTGAGGGTCTACGAACCAGGCTGCCCAATTCAATAAAGATGGAAATCGACCTCCACGTTGACTAGCGGCCCGGTTCGAACCTCCAGTCCCGAATTGCGTCGATTGCCTTCTCATCCAAGCCCATGCCCAAGGATCGGTAAACACGAATGTCATGTGTCCGACCGTCCGGTGCGGCGACCGCCAATAGCACAACCGTACCTTCGTGCCCGGCTTTACGCGCGTCCTCGGAGAATACCGGAGGTGGGGTATAGACAGCGCGAGGGAGTGTAACTCCGCCGCCCGCACGATATGCTCCACCCCGAATTCCCTCTCCCCATCCTCGACCCACGCCCGGCCCACTTCCCGAACCGATGCCGCTCCCGGACCCAATCCCGCCACCCCGAGCCAGTCCCGTTCGGAGGTGGACCTAGAATCGAAGAGAGTGGATCCCCGAGAGGACCTGCCGGTGGTAGTGCCAAGTGGATTTCGGGCGGTACGACCACCGTTGGCCCGACTGGCAGCTTGGGATTCTCCTTGCGGACAATCACTGCTGGAAGGGCCAGTTCTTCCCGAGACAAGCGAGGCACCGCTACTCTGGAGGCTGGCAGCTTGTCGCGATCGCCCCCACCTCTCCTTCCAGATTTGGAGGCCGATGGAGGCATGATGTAGGGGCTCAACTGTGTCACAATGCCAGTCACCTGCTGGCGAATCTCGTCGCGATGTGCTGCCAGAAGCCTGCCCGACATCAGGAACGGGGTGATTGACAAGGCATGGACCACAAACGAGAGAACAAACGTGTGTCCCCGACTCTTGTGTAGTCCGTAGCCCTCGCCAAGCTGAGTGCTTATGCCAAAGGCCGTGGCGTCGATGATTTCGGCACTCGCCCGTTGCCCAAAGCCGAGGCTGCTAGTGATCATAAGGAGACCAATCAGAAGCGAATTTCATTCGCAAAGTTTAGAATCCCTAAGTTAGCGCGTGTGCAGTTCTCTCCTGTTGACGCGGCGTGTGTGGTCGATAAAGACGCGGACCAGTCCCATTGAAGAGCCTAAGGCGCCTCAAACGGCTGCGATACTGGCAGAAGTCACAGTCGTTAACGCGAATGAAGCTGCAGACTTCAGGTACGAAGCTACAGTTGTAATTTCTGCTGCCATTTCATGAATTTCTGCACCCACAGGGCCGGACCACCCTGGCGGTTCACGGAGAGCCGAAAGGCTGAATCCAGAAGGCCTGAGCGGTGAAGCTGTTTTTCCGCGCCCAGGACTGTTCCGCGGAAATTCCCCGCAGCATAAGGCAACGAGGCAGCAATATTGGCGGAACGCCCGAAGAAGTTGAACGCGTGATAGTAGCTGAGGATTGGTACGTGGTATATCCCTGGGGGCGCCGGTGATTGGAGCTGTACCATCGAACAGAATGCTGCCATCGTAAAATGACCAGGTCAAGATGACTGCATTCGAATGGAGGGGGTTTGATGAAGCAATCCTCCACTGATCCATTCACGCTTGATTCCTCTGATTCACTCTCAGAGCTTCCAAGACTTCTCCCCACCAAATTACTTCGTCCAGTTCTCCGATGCGCAATCGCATCCGAGCAAGCATCTGAGCGGTTTCGATATCGTCGCCGCATTCATCCAGCAAGGTCATGGCCCGAACTACGGCGTTGGGGAAGGACCTTCTATTCACCGAATTGCACCCACCATCAGACCCGCCCAGGGTGATGAAAAGGGGGCCATCTGCCGATAGCGGCACGGTCTTCGCAATTGGTTCAGACTTGGCATCAGTGCCCCGTAGTCTCGGGCACCCTTCCTGCGAACAGACGTCGGAGGAGCCCCCCTCTTTCTTTGTCTGTGGCGCATGCCCCTTGCCGTCCCGCCTCAATGTGTGTCTCCTGTCTGTTCCGGGCTCGTGACTACGCAGCCGGCGAGGCTGATTGCGACTTTCTATCGGCGATCAGGGTATGGATGTCCTGAACGCTCAGGCCTGGATACGCTTGGTAAAACCCGATCGGATCGCGGTTCGCCCCCGCCGCAAAGTCAATGAACTCCTGGACGTATTCGCTACAGGGTGAGGGTGGTGGGCCCTTGGTGAATTTGAATATCAGATCGAAGACCGGTCCGACGTATTTGGTGAAATCGGCAATATACTGATTGAATGAGCCGTCATACACAGTGAAGAAACCAAGGCGGTTCTTCCCCAGCGGTACGAACTGGGCGAGGTGGAGTGTGCCGACCGTGGCTAGATCTTTCCGGGTTCTGTGCTCCCTCGCGCGCAGGAGCAGTTGTACCTCCAAGTAAGCAATGCGTGATTTGATCGGCAGGATCACCAGGAATGGCAGTTGTTTGGTGGCACCAGTGACGCCTGCAGCAATAGCCAGAGCCTTAACCTCCTGTGCGGTCACGTCAGGGTACGCGCTGAAAAGAGCGGCCGCCTGGAGAAGATGCTCCGCGGACCATTCGGCAAACGCGTCCACGTTATCGGCCACCGGCATGCGCGGTGGGTTGTCCACATATAGGAAGATCGCATCGAACAGCGGCCCTGCGTGCGCAGCAAGATCGGCCATGAGTTTGCCGAATTCACCGTCAAACTCCCCAAGAAACAAGAGAGTCGTCTCGTCCAGAACGGTGAAGCGCGAGGAGTAAATTCGGCCAATGGTGTCTAACACCCGGAGCAGCCTCGGCATCAACGGTGGCAACTGCTGCGCGAGCGCCTGTGCATCCGCGGGCGTCTTCAAGGGAAAACTGAGAGTAAACTGGTTCTGGCTCATTACGTGGTCTCCCGAGGCTTGAAGTCCTTGGCGCTTTGCGTGATCACGCCGCCGGATTGCGAGGGCGGTGGCGAGATTTGTTTCCCGTCGATTGTGGTCGTGGCGCTGGGCGACTCAACTCGCCGGCGACCTGCTGCACCTCGGCCGGTGCGGCGGACAACATGGGGTCGGTGAAAATACCCCGACTTCCATGACAAACCTTGTCGCCCTCGGTACCCACCTCATGCTCTGTGCTCCCCTGCTGGTACGAAGCAAGTCTCTTGCATTGCCGCCGCTCTAACTCTGCGCCTGCCGTTGTGGCCATCCAACGGTCGGCTGGTAGCTTCATGGATCCTCAGCCTAAGGGTTGAAGACAGACCTCCCGGGGTGGACTGGAACCTACAACACCTTTTGGTGAGCGGGGAACTGGCAGAAATTACAGTGGGTCCCACAAAACACCTGAGAGTAAGAGGCCACGCAGGACTTGTCACACACTGCACCACTTTGTCGCAGCTCTCTGCGCGCCTCGGCCACCGTCTGTGCAATCCCGAGAACGATAGCGACCAGCACCGCTGGGGCGACGATCAGGGCGCCGTTAATGGATGGTTTTGCCTTGCGGATGCGACACTCGGGTCGTGATGGACCCCTAAATCCGCGACTTCGGGATGGTCGCCCGCGACCCACGACCATCATGGGATCATCCCGCATTGGATCAGTTTGTCAACCACCGGATCGGCGACAATGGTGACGAATTCATGGCGCATCTGCGGATCGCTGCGCAGCATTCCCATGGCTTTCTGCTCTGCTTCTGAAAGCGGCTTTTTCACAGACTTCTGCTGCAACAACTGCTCGCAGCTGGACTGCTGGTATTTCTGGACCACCTTGTTGGCAACTGCGTCCAGGATTGGGTGCTGAGCAGTGGCAACCGTCACGTAAAGCAGCGTGATCAGCAGCGCGAATACGTAAAAACGATTAATCATGGTTATCTCCTCGTCTCATGTTAGGAAAACACGCACATTTCTAAGGTCCAAAGGGAAGCTGTATTAGCAGCAACACGGACGCCGAGTACCCTGCCTCCGAATGGGCTCACTTCGGCCACTGCTTGAACATCTTCGTGACGGCTTTCTGCAACGTCTGCTGATTCTTACTGCCGTTGTTGTTCAGGGTGTCTTGAGCGATGCCACGCCAGACCAAACTTTGGGTCTTGGCGTCATATAGGTCAACGATCAATGTACCTATGACATTCTGTTCCGGGGTGATGCCGCCCATACCGCCGCCGATCCCACGCATGCCCCACGCACTATAGGAGGTCTGCTCTTTCATCCCGCCACTGGCAGTGACGAGCACGTCGGGATTCTGGTCAGCCTTCACCATCTGTAGCCCCTTGCCCTGCAGTGCTGTGTCGATATTCTGGATTGCCACCTGCGCCAGTATCGAATCCCGGACTCTGTTGGTGTTGTCGGAACCCCAGGCATAGGTGCGATACTGCGTGAAGCTCTGGCTGTGGTTGTAGTTGACTGATACTTGTTGCCCGATGGCAATCGTGGATGCGATGCACACTAGCATCGCGGACAACGCAACACTTGTTTTCATGATCTTCCTCCTTTTGTATTCTCGACACACATGCGCTGACTTCAGCCGTTGTGAGGCGTCCGCAGCTCGACACACAAGGAGCGAACTACCATGGCCCTTAGCCCACCCAAGCAAGCTCTCCTGCTCACGCCGACTTCCTTACTTGGTATACAGCTCCCTCCGGTCGCAATGAGCGCGTCTTCAAACCGCAAACCAAGAAGTCAACGACGGTGTCGGGAACGACCGTCGCATCCATCCCGACAGCGAATGAGAAGCCCTGGGAATAGGAACGGCCACGGTTGGCCACTGCCGCATAAACAATTCCAATCCCAGTGAGAACAAAGAACGGTCGAAAAGTTTAAGATCGAAGAAGCAGTTCATAACTCAGTCGGCTCTAGCACCTGTCCCCACGCAGTCTTGCTGGAAGTCGGGAGCATGCGCTGGTCACGCGATCAAGCTGGAGGCGGGCGTCCTTCGTGAAAGCTCGCCTCCAATGATCCTAGGGTCCACTGCTGATCCTAGGGTCCACTGCGACCAGAGCCTACTCTTGGGGTTCCGCCTTGAGGGCTTCCAGGTTGAAGCTCGCGCTTTTGCATCGGCGGACACTCGACAGGGGTCATCGCACTTGTCGACCGCCTGTTGCCGGTATGCAAAGCGCCAGAATTCGTAACCCATTGAAGTACATAGACGCTCCAGTGGTGCCGGTGCGCTCCTATACTTGCTAGCCGTCGATGCGTACTGCGCGCCAAGCGTGCCCTCCGCAAAGTAGAAGATGTCGTGGCGATTGGAGGGACTTTTCCGTGATCACGTCCATTTGGTTGTAGCCGTCGAGGCGAACCTTGTAGGTTCTATCGCCCAGCTGTTTGCCCTCATCGGCGCCTAGTTAAGCTCTCAATGGGGCATCTTGCTACTGTCAGAAGAAACAGTTCTATGTGAGTTCTTCAGCGCTGTGGAATACCGCACCGAGTAAGGGACGGAATCGCGGGCGTGCAGTCTGTTTCTTACAGGCCTGTCAGCTTTGACAGTTGTAGCCTAGAGGCCGGGTTCGTAGTATTCGCGTGTCCATCACCGCAAGCGTACTTGTCCTCGAGTCGAGCGCACGCATGACGCGAAAGAAGCGAGCCAGAACACAAACCGCACTGACGAACTCAAACCTGGGGCGCTCAGTGTGGATCTTGATCACCCTCACTTCAGTTTCAGCGGTGGTGGCAGTGGCCGTGATCCGCCCGTGGCCTCTCACGCCCACCAGTAAGGTGGAGGCGGGCAAACCAATGACCAAAACCGTCGAGGCCGCGGCTTTTGGTCCAACCATTCCCAACACTAGTCCACCTCCTGCGCCGTCACCACGCGGGATGGTATTTGTTTCCGGCGGCGAATTTGCCATGGGCGCTATGGATCCATCGGCCATCGATCAAGTCGGCATGCACACAGCGGCCGATGCACGCCCGATTCACCGGGTGTATGTGGATGGCTTCTGGATGGATAAAACTGACGTGACCAACGAAGAGTTTGCCCGGTTCGTGCAGGCAACAGCTTACGTGACTATCGCGGAACGCAAGCCGACCGCGAAAGATTTTCCCGGTGCTCCACCGGAGAACCTGGTCGCCGGTTCCGTCGTCTTTTCGCCGCCCGACCATCCCGTGCCACTTAACGACCACTATCAATGGTGGGCGTACGTAAGAGGAGCGAACTGGCGCCATCCCGAGGGTCTCAGGAGCAACCTCAAGGGACGCGAGCAATATCCAGTCGTTCAAGTGGCTTACGAAGATGCAGTGGCCTACGCGAAGTGGGCCGGCAAGCGCTTGCCTACGGAAGCAGAGTGGGAATTTGCGGCGCGCGGAGGTCTCGCTGGGAAGCCCTACGTATGGGGCGACCAGTTTCGGCCGGGCGGAAAGTGGATGGCAAACACCCACCAGGGACATTTCCCCAACACCGATACCGGAGACGATGGATACGCGGGGATTTCTCCAGTGGCCCAGTTTCCGCCAAATGGCTACGGCCTGTATGACATGGCAGGCAATGTGTGGCAGTGGACCAGCGATTGGTATCGCCCCGACTACTACCAGCAACTAGGAGCGACCGGGGGCGTAACGCGAAATCCGCAGGGGCCGGACACGCCTTATGATCCTGCGGAGCCCACCGAGAAAAAACGAGTTCACCGCGGCGGATCGTTTCTGTGCACCGACCAGTATTGCTCGCGTTACGTAGTGGGCACACGTGGCAAAGGCGAAGTCACCACAGGGACCAATCATCTCGGCTTTCGCTGTGTGCTGCCGGTAACCCGAGATGAGGGATACGTCACCGCAAGGAACGCGACCGGTCACTCAATAAGTAGAAGAGAAAAGTAATGAGAATCAGCAGTACCTCCTCACTCCAATGAATGAGCGGGGGGCCCAGCGAGGACGAGGTGCGACCGCGAGGGTTACTCATTTCCCCGCGCCGTGCCACGGCCTGGGCTTAGAACTGCTGGGTTCCCGGAAGATGGAAGCCAAGCAGGCGCTAATCCGTCCGCTCAGGCAGGTAGAACACACAAGGGTTGACAATTATGAACCAATCTTGCCCCCCTGTCGCAAGTGACAGTTGACGCGCGACCCAACGCGCGTTGCACTGGCAGGTGCCGAGACTCCTGGAGGCAAGAGGCAAGAATATGTCGACAGGTTTCTTATGACGTTCACGGATTTCCCGTGGCGTCGGAAGTAGCCAGTTTGGTTTTGACCAGGTGATGGAAACACTCCAGCCAACTGGCAAGAGCAATTGACCGCATGTCTGGGGCACCAGCAGCAACGTGAACTGGCTATTGGTGACAAGGCAATTTTCCTTCGAGCAGGCGTCGGAAACATCGAGAGGACACCATGAAAAACACACTACGGCGTAACTCGAGTAGCACACTGCTGGCCCTGCTGGTTCTTTTGGCTAGCGCGGGACTGATTTGTCCCGCCAAAGCACAGAATCCGGAACTGCAGCAGCAGGTCTCTGACGTCAAGCAGTCAATGGCAAAAAACAAGCAGGCACTCGCGCAGTACACCTGGAACGAACAGGTCACGATCAACCTGAAAGGCGAAGAGAAGAAGCAGGAGCATTTCCAGGTGCGCCTCGGACCGGACTTCAAGCCAGAGAAGACTTCGCTTGACCCGCCCGCGGCCCCTCCTTCCGGGGGACGTCTGAAGAGACACGTAATCGCGAAGAAGACGGAAGAATACAAAGAGTACGCGGAGCAGATGAAGGCGTTGGCGCAGCAGTATGTGCCGCCGGACAAAGATCTGCTGCAGCAGGCCTATGCGCAAGGGAACATCGCCCTGGGCCCGGCCGCGGGCTCTCCCAATGAAATCCAACTCATCATTCACAACTACTTGAAACCTGGGGATTCGATGGCCCTGGTCTTCGACAAAACACAGAAAGAACTACTCCGAATTCAGATTGCTTCCTACATGGACGATCCGAAGGATGCGATGAACTTGACGGTGGCGTTCAGCCGCCTGCCGGATGGGACAAACCACGTCTCCAATCTGGTTATCGACGGGGTCAGCAAGCAATTGAACATTGCCATTCAGAATGCGAACTACCAGCACGTGTGAGCTTTGATGCAATTCTCGTCGGCGGCTTAAAGGAGACACACTATGAAAAGCTCGAGAATTGGCCTGGCGGTCGCCGCCTGCAGTATCACGTTGCTGCTGACGCCAGCGATTGTGGGGTTCCAGTCGCCGGAGATGCAGCAGCGCGTGGCCGCGCTTAAGCAATCCGTTGCCCAGGACCAGCAGAACATTCGGCAATATGAATGGATCGAGACCACCGTGATCACCCTCAAAGGCGCGGAAAAATCGCGGCAACAGCAGCAATGCTACTACGGCGCTGAGGGCTCGTTACAGAAGGTCCCGCTGTCAGCGTCTCCGCCGCCGCCCAAGAAGCGAGGGTTGAGAGGCCGCGTGGTCGAGAAAAAGAAGGAAGAGCTGACGGACTACATGAAGGGCGCGGTGGCGCTGGTGAAGACCTATGTTCCACCCGACCCGGCGAAAATCCAGGCCGTGAAGCAAGCGGGCAAGATCAGCCTGGACATGCCGGGTGCGGACAGCGGGGCTCGCTTGAACCTCCGCGACTACAGCAAGCCCGGCGACATGTTATCAGTGGAAGTCGACCCCACCAGCAACCGGGTGATGGGGCTGACGGTGACGACGTACCTGGACAACGCCAAGGATGCCGTCACCCTGATCGTTCGCTTCTTGTCGCTCCAAGACGGGACCGGATACCCGGCGACCGAAGTTCTCGTCGCCAAAGCAAAGAATCTTACGGTAAACGTGACCAACTCCGGATACCGGAAGTCAGCGCGCTGACCGAGGGGATATTGTATTCCCAGTGAACGGGCCACCATTTCGGGCGCTCTTATCCGGTTGCACGCATGGAATCGCTTCGCGAACTGAGAGGCACCCTAGCGTGGATGGTGGTACCACGCTTGGGTTGCGATTCGATGGAAAAGGTTCCCTTCACCAGTTTCAGTCGCTCCTCCATGCTGATGAGCCCCAGCCCTTGGCTTCGCTTTGCCGCTTCGCTGTCAAAGCCTGCGCCGGAATCGCCCACCGTAAGATGAACCTCATTGGACGTTCCCCACAATTCCACTTCGACGTGCCGTACCCCACTGTGTTTTGCCGAATT
>Ga0137415_10001595_pt1 | contig 22503 bp, 21 predicted proteins | sample CZODoug3_1_1_16f_FD_183082 | JGI IMG/M metagenome (GOLD analysis project Ga0137415, IMG submission 183082) | Vadose zone soil fungal communities from Angelo Coast Range Reserve, California, USA - CZODoug3_1_1_16fungal (Hybrid Assembly) | ecosystem: Environmental > Terrestrial > Soil > Vadose...
CGCCCAGAGCTCGCGCCGGCGGGCGTGCTGCGGGGTGCTGCGAACCCGGTGGTGCCTCCGGCGCGAGCTCGCCCAATATCTCGGCCGCTCGTCGTGCCCTCTCATCCGGCGTCGGGCCGGGCATCAGGTGCTGGCCGGGGTGAGGGCTGCTGCCGCGATGATGCTGTCGAGCAGTCCGGGGAACCGGGTCTGGACGTCGTCGCGCCGAAGCCGGACGCTGTAGTGACGGCCGCGAACCAGGGTCGAGGTGATGCCGGCCTCGCGAAGTGACTTGAAGTGGTAGGACAGCGTCGACTTGTGGATGTCGAGGCCGTACTCCTCGGTATTGCAGGGGTGGTACTCGTCGTCGGCCAGGCAGACCACGATCCGCAGGCGCACGGGATCGGCGAGCGCGCGTAGCACGTCGACCAGATCGATGTCCTGCACCGCTGGCTGGGGGTAGGTGTTGGTGGTCATGTGCGCCTTGCTTCCAGGATCGGTTTGACAGACCTCAAACTATACCCTCATGACGGTATGAGATTCATCAAACCACGGCATCACGCGTCGCCGCTGGCTACAGATGGATCCCAGGTTGTCTCACCAAAGGGAGTAGTCATGTCAACGCAAACATTGGTCGATCCGGCCACCCGGGTCTACCGGACAGTGAACCCGGCCACCGGGGAGGTCGCGCGGGAGTTCGCGCCACTCAGCGACAACGAGGCGGAGGCGCTGCTGGCTCGCGCGCACGCCGCTTTCTCGCAGTGGCGGGAGACGTCCGTCGCGGTGCGGGTCCGGCTGTTCTATCGCTTCGCCGATCTCGTCGAGGAGAACGTTGATGAGCTCGCTCGTCTCACGACGTCGGAGATGGGCAAGCCGTTGCGGCAGTCGGTGGCTGAGACGAAGATGGTGACCGGGATATTTCGCTACTACGCCGAACACGGCGAGGAGCTCTTGGCCGATGAGGAGACGCAGGCTCCCGGTCTCGGTCGGTTGATCACTCGTCGGGAGCCGATCGGAGTGGTGCTCGGGATCGAGCCTTGGAACAGTCCGATGTATCAGGCCATGCGGGCCGCGGCTCCGAATCTCATGCTCGGCAACACGGTGTTGCTCAAGCCGTCGGAGATCGTGGCGGGCACGACGCTGTTCTTCGATCATTTGTTCGCGGAGGCGGGTTTCCCGGCGGATGTGTTCCAGACCGCTCTGGTGTCGGCCAGGCAGGTGTCGGCCTACATTGAGGATCGCCGGATTCGCGGCGTCACCCTCACCGGATCCGACGGTGCCGGTGCGGCTATCGGGGAGCAGGCCGGCCGCAACATCAAGCCGGTCGTGCTCGAGCTCGGCGGGTCGGACGCATTCATCGTGCTCGACTCCGCCGATGTGGCGAAGGCCGCGAGCACGGCCGTCGCGTCTCGGCTCATCATCGGTGGCCAGGTCTGCGTCTCCCCGAAGCGGATCATCGTCACCGATGCCGTGGCTGACGAGTTCACCGCACGGTTCACTGAGGCGTTCGGCAACCAGAAACTGGGCGACCCGTTCGACCCGGAGACGACGGTCGGGCCGCTCTCGAGCCACGCAGCGGTCGACATCCTGCAGGCGCAGCTCCAGGACGCTGTCGACAAGGGTGCGACCGTGCTCGTGCCCGGTGGGCGGGTGGAGGGTCCGGGTGCGTTCTTCCAGCCCGCCGTCATCACCGACATCACCCCGCAGATGCGGGTGTATTCGGAGGAGGCATTCGGCCCGCTCGCGATGATCTACCGCGTGCCCGATACCGACACGGCCGTCGCCTTCGCCAACAGTTCCGAGTACGGACTCGGTGGCACCGTGTTCGGTGAGGTCGACGAGGCTCGCCGGGTAGCCGGGCAGCTGGACGCCGGCGGCGTCGGCATCAACAAGTTCCTCGGCGCCCCGGTCGTGATCCCCTTCGGCGGCACCAAACGCTCCGGGGTGGGCCGCGACCTCGGACGGTCAGGGATGGATCAGTTCGCCAACATCAAGACCTACAGCGCCGACTAAGCCCTGTACGCGGTCCACGTTCGCGCACCCCGCCCGACCGTGGACTGCGCGGCGCGGTTCGGACGGCAGCTAGGGGCCGAACAGTCGCTAGTGACCCCAGCCGATATCGGTCAGCGAGACGTCGAACTCTCGCAGCATCCGTCGCAGCACCGGCAACGACAACCCGACGACGTTGTGGTGGTCGCCGTGGATCGAATCGACGAACCATCCACCGAGACCGTCGATCGTGAACGCCCCGGCAACGGCCAGCGGTTCGCCGGTGGCGACGTATTCGGCGATCTCGGCGTCGTCGATGTCGGCGAAGCGCACCTCGGTCGAGGCGACTTCGGTCAGCGACTGCGTCCCGTAGAGAAGCGCGTGGCCGGTGTGGAGGACACCGCGTCGGCCGCGCATGGCTTTCCACTGGGCAACGGCGTCCTCGGCCGACGGCGGCTTGCCGAGAGCCACTCCGTCCAGGTCGAGCAGCGAGTCGCAGCCCAGCACCAGAGCGGAACCGTCGAGCCGGGAAGCCACCGCCCGGGCCTTGGCGGTGGCAAGGAGGCCGACGAGAGCGGCGGTGTCAACCGCGGCAACGGCAGACTCCTCCACCCCGCTGACGATGACGTCCGGTGAGATGCCAGCGCGGCGCAGGGTGGCCAGTCGGGCCGGTGACGCCGATGCGAGGACGAAGCGGATCACAGCGACAGCGAGCGGCCGATGATCTCTTTCATGATCTCGGTGGCGCCGCCGTAGATACGGGTGACCCGGGCATCGGCGTAGGCGCGGGCAATCGGGTATTCGAGCATGTATCCGTATCCGCCGTGCAGCTGGACGCAGCGGTCGATGACCCGGCCCTGCAACTCGGTGCACCACCACTTGGCCTTGGCTGCGTCCTCGACCGTCAGCTCACGGTCGTTCAAGGCGTCCACGCACTGGTCGACGAAGGCCTGCGCCACATCGATCTCGGTCGAGATCTCAGCGAGGACGAACCGCGTGTTCTGGAGCGAGCCGATCGACTTTCCGAAGGCGCGCCGCTCGCGCACATACGCCACGGTCTGGTCGAACGCCGCCCGGGCGGCCGAGATGCCGGCGATGGCGATCGACATCCGCTCCTGGGGCAGGTTGGCGACCAGTTGATAGAAGCCCTGGCCCTCGTCGCCGAAGCGGTTGGCCACCGGCACCCGCACGTCGGTGAACGACAGTTCGGCGGTGTCCTGCGAATGCAGGCCCACCTTGGCCAGGTTGCGGCCCCGCTCGAACCCGGGCATCCCGCGTTCCAGGACGAGCAGCGTGAGGCCCCGGTGTCGGTCCTCGGACGTCCGCACGGCGGTGATCACCAGGTCGGCGTTGATGCCGTTGGTGATGAACGTCTTGGCGCCGTTGACGACGTAATGGTCACCGTCAAGCACGGCCGAGGTGCGGATGCCCGAGAGATCGGAACCGGCGCCCGGCTCGGTCATCGCGATGGCTGTGATCAGTTCGCCGGACGCGGTGCCCGGCAGCCAGCGTTGCTTCTGCTCCTCGGTGCAGTACGCCAGGAAATACGGCAGGCAGATGTCGTTGTGCAGCGTGATGCCCAGACCCGTGCCCGTGACGCCGGCGTAGGAGACCTGCTCGCCGATCACCTGGTTGAAGCGGTAGTCGTCGACTCCGCCCCCGCCGTACTGCTCGGGGATCGCCATGCCGAGGAGCCCACCGCGTCCGGCGGCGGTGAACATCTCTCGGGGCGTGAGGCCGTCGCGTTCCCAGTCGAGGAAGTGCGGCACGACCTCCTTGTCGAGGAACATGCGAACGGCGTCGGCGAACGCGGTGTGCTCGGCGTCGTAATGCTTGCGCTGCATGCCTCGATGCTAGGAGATGTCACGGCGCCTGGGGGCCCCTGGTGACAGAAAGAACCGGAGCGCGGGTCGGGGGTCCCGTGCTCCGGTTCAGGGGTAATGATCTACGGCTGAGAACGGGACGCAAGTCGAAATGCTCACGCTAGGCAAAAGTCACGCGCATCCCCACGATCCGGACGGTGCCCGCCGCCGCGAAAGGCAGGCGGTCCTCTACCGTCGTGCGGGAGGCGCAGGTCGTCCCAGCAACGAACGAAGCGCTTGTGAGCAGGAGGTTCAGTGACGAGTTCCGCACCGGCCGACATCGGGGTGATCGGTGGCTCCGGCTTCTACTCCCTGCTCGACGGCGCGAGCACCGTGCGGGTTTCGACGCCGTACGGCGAGCCCAGCGAAGCGCCCGTGGTGGGCGAGCTGGCCGGACGCCGGGTGGCATTCATCCCCCGGCACGGCGCCGGGCACCGATTCCCGCCGCACCTCGTCCCGTATCGAGCCAACCTGTGGGCCCTGCGGTCGCTGGGCGTGCGGCAGGTCGTGTCGCTGTCCGCGGTGGGGTCGCTGCGAGCCGAACTCGGTCCGGGCACCCTCGTCGTTCCGGACCAGCTGGTCGATCGGACGACCGGACGGCCGCACACGCTGTTCGACGGCGGCACCGGCGTGGTTCACGTCAGCTTCGCCGACCCGTACTGCCCGCACGGCCGGGCCGCCGCCCTCGGCAGCGGCCAGCCGGTAACCGACGGCGGGGCGCTCGTCGTGATCAACGGACCCCGGTTCTCGACGCGGGCCGAGTCACTCGAATACCAGCACAACCGCTGGACGATCATCGGCATGACCGCGATGCCCGAGGCGACGCTGGCCCGCGAACTGGCGCTGTGCTACACGACGCTGGCCCTCGTCACCGACCTGGACGCCGGTGTCGAGGCGGGCGGGGGCGTCACCCATACCGAAGTGTTCGAGCAGTTCGCCGCGAACCTGCCCCGGCTGCGCGAGCTACTGGTCGAGACGGTGAAGCGGCTGCCGGCCGAGCAGCAGACCGACTGCGACTGCGGCAAGGCCTACGCGGACGTTCCGCCGCCCTTCGACCTGCCCTGACGCCCGGCTACTCGAAGATGTCCTCGACGAAGCCGCCGACCGCGCCGGCGGCGTCCGCGACCGCACCGCCGACCGCTTCGGCGCCGTCCGCGATCCCACCGCCAACCGCGCCGGCTGCGTCCGCGATCGCGCCGCCGGCCGTGACCGCAGCGTCGGACAGCGCACCGTCGGTGAGGTAGTCAACCCCGTAGAGCGCGGCGCCCACGGCCGCGGCGCCGACGACGAAGGGGGCCGCGGCGGCAGTCGCCGCCGCCAGCGTGGCGCCCTCGGCGACCGCGGCGGCGCCGAATCCGGCCGCCTCCGCGCCGACGCCGAGCTCGGCCAGTCCGGTCATGCCGGCCGCGACGGCATCGGCCGCACCGATCTCGCCGGCGCCCATCGCGCCGTCGAGCAGCACGCCCGCGCCCTCGGTCACGCCGGCACCGGTCATGGCGCCGCCTTCGAGGATTTCCGCGGAGGTGGCCGCAGCCTTGCCGACCGCCCCCGCGGTCAGCCCGGCCTCGGCGTAGTCGTGCACCATCTCGGCGTCGTGGTTGAGCAATTCCTGGTGTTCGTCACTCATCGTCAATGCCCCCTGGAAGTCATCACCAGCGTGCGTTTCGTTGATGACTGCGTCTACGTCCGAAAGGACTGCGTCGGACGTCCAAAGGGGCAGAAACGGCTGTGCGGATGTCGATCAGCCCTGAGCGGTGCCGTCGTCGATCACCCGTCCGGTGAACGCGGTCGAGTACACGATTGACGTGCTGACCCCGCCCAGCCCGGAGACGGCGCCGACGACCTCCTCCAGGTGCGGCATGGACCGCGCGGCGACCTTGAGCACGAAGCAGTCGTCACCGGTCACGTGATGCGCCTCGAGGATCTCGACCCGCTTGGCGACCAGATCGTGCAGCGGTTTGTAGTTGCCGTGCGGGTATCTGAGCCGGACGAACGCGAGGATCGGGAACCCCACGAGCGCGAGGTCGACCTCGGCCCGGTAACCCCGCAGGATGCCGCTGTCTTCGAGTCGGCGTACCCGCTCGGTCACGGCGCTCGCCGACATCGAGACGGCGCGGGCGAGCTCGCTCATGCTGGCGCGGGCGTTGCGCTGCAGTTCGGCGAGCAGCGCCCAGTCGGTCGGATCGAGGGCCACGGACCGAAGCTACCGTGAAATTCACGGCCCAAGGTACCGAACGCCGGGAAGAGTCGGTGTCGGTCGGGCCGGATCATGTCTAGCGTCGAGGGCATGACCGCACTGGCTCACTTCGCCGCCAAGCTCGACTTCGAGACCGACGTCTCCGACGTACACGCCGCGCTCCAGGCCGAGCCCGATTTCGTCCTGGTCGACTCGCGGGGCGCGCACGCCTGGGCGCAGGGCGGCATCCCGGGCGCCCTGCATCTGCCGACGCGTGAGATCGCCGACCGCGCGGCGGCGCTGATCCCGGAAGGCACGCCCGTCGTCACGTATTGCTGGGGACCGGGATGCAATGGCGCGACCCGAGCCGCGCTGGAGTTCGCTCGGCTCGGCTATCCGGTGCGCGAGATGATCGGCGGCTTCGAATACTGGGCGCGGGAGGGGTTCGCCGTCGAGACCGACGACGGCGTCCGGCCCGCCCGGCCCGACCCGCTGACGACCGTGGTGGCCGCCGCCCGCTGCGACTGCTGAGACCCTCAAGCCAGCGGCAGGCAGATCGTGAACGTGCATCCCCCGGTGACGTTGGCGACGTCGACCGAGCCGGCGTGTGCTTCCACGATGCCGCGGGCGATGGCCAGCCCCAGGCCCGCACCGCCGGAGGCCTGCGTCCGGGCCGGCTCGCCGCGGAATCCGACGTCGAACACCCGGGCCAGATCCTCGGTCGGGATGCCGCCGCACTCGTCCCGCACCGATACGTGCGCGAGGCCACCTGCGACGGCGAGCTGCACGTCGACGGTGCCACCCGTTTCGGTGTGCCGGATGGCATTCGCGACCAGGTTGGTGATGGCGCGGTTCAGCTCGGCGCCGTTGCCGTGGACGGCGGTGGCCCCGCCCGAGCGTCCGGTGAGGCGCACGTCGCGGGTCCGGGCCAGCGGGTCGAGCGCGGCGATGCAGTCGGAGACGAGATCGTCCAGGCTGATCCGCTCCGGCCTCGTCGTCACCGCGCCGGCCTGGATGCGCGACAGCTCGAACAGGTCGTCGACCATGCCGGCCAGCCGGTCGACGGAGGCGTGGATCTGCTTGTAGTAGAGCTCGGGCGCCTCGGCCACGCCGTCCTCGAGTGCCTCAGACATCGCCCGCAGCCCGGCCAGCGGGGTGCGCAGGTCGTGGCTCACCCAGGCGACGAGCTCGCGCCGCGAGGACTCCAGCGCGCGTTCGCGGTCGCGGGATTCGGCCAGCCGGCGGGCCATGGCGGCCAGCTCGGTGCGCAAGTGCTCGAGTTCGGCGGTGAGCCGTCGCCCATCGTCGGGCGGCACCCGTCCTTCGCCGATCTGGGCGACCACATCATGCAGCGCGCGGTTGTCGCGAGAGAGCCGGCTGGCCGCAACGGCCGCCGTGCTCGCTGCAACCAACCCCGCGACAACCGCCACGATCACCCCGACGCCCAGGTCGTTCATCGCCAGGAACATCGCTCGGTCGCTGCCGACCATCGCGGCGATCGAGGCGACGGCGCCGGTGAGGACGACGGAGGCGAGCAGCCCGCCCAGCGAGCGCCGGTGCAACGGGATCGTCGCCGCCCACGTGAGCGCGCCCCCGCCCGCGGCCCAGGCCGTCGCGATGCCGATGATCGCCAGCGTGTGGTTCAACCTTCGTCCCTCACGGCGCCTCGAGGCGGTAGCCGATGCCCCAGACCGTCTTGATCAGGGACGGCTCGGTGGGGTTGTCCTCGATCTTCTCGCGCAGCCGCCGGACGTGCACGGTGACCGTCGACTGGTCGCCGAAGGTCCAGCCCCAGACGTGCTGCATGAGCTCGGCGCGACTGAACGCCCGCCCCGGGTGAGCCATCAGGTAGGCCAGCAGGTCGAATTCGCGGGTGGTCAGCGACAGCTCGGCGCCGTCGCGGGTGATGATGCGCGCGGCGGTGTCGACGGTGACCGGCCCGGCGCTCAGGACCCCGTCGGACGGCGGGGATTCGCCGGCTCGGCGCAGCACCGACTCGATCCGCAGGATGAGCTCGCGCGGCGAGAACGGCTTGCTGACGTAGTCGTCGGCCCCGAGCTCCAGGCCGGCGATGCGTTCGTCGGCCTCGCCGAGCGCGGTGAGCATGATGATCGGCAACTGCCGGTGCACGGCCCGCACCTGGCGGCAGACTTCGAGCCCGCCGACCTCGGGCAGCATGAGGTCGAGGACGACCAGGTCGGGTGGATCGGCCGCGATCGTGTCCAGCGCCTTGCGGCCGTCGGCGACGTGCAAGGGCTGGTGTCCGGCGCGCTCGAGGTAGCCGACGACCACCCCGGCTACCGTCGGATCGTCGTCCACTACGAGCACACGCGCCATGCCCAGAGTTTAGGTTCGGACGCGGAGCGGGGAACCGGATCATGCTGAGGTTTCCGCGTTTCGTAATCGGCCCGCTAGTCGAATATCTCCCGACGAGGTCGGTGGCCGAGTCCCAGACGTCCGCCGCTGCGGGAAGTCGCGCCCTCGAGCAGGATGCCCGCGCCCTCCGTCGTAGCCGACGGCGTCCAGGGCCGAACGGGCACATCTGCGTGATCAAGCCTGCTTGGTTCTGTTGAAAAATTGGGCGTTGACGGGTAATCGAACCCAGATATAGCGTGCACTTCACGCGAGCATCGCGCATATCACCCATAGGCCGGGCGATACCAACAAAAGTCAACATTCGATGTTGCGTGCGCGCCTGTGCCGTTCGGAGGTCGACGATGGCCCGTTCCGCACGCCCAGCACGCCAGCGCCTGCGCATCCTTGCCGCGGCTGCCGTCGCCGTCGCCGTCCTTCCCGGGTTCGTAGCCGCGCCGCCGTCCACGGCTGCGCCCACTGTCGCGCCCACTGTCGCGCCTACCGTCCCGGCCGCCGCGCACCACACGGTCAGCTACGACAACTACTCGCTGATGATCGACGGCCAGCGCACCTACATCTGGTCCGGCGAGTTCCACTACTTCCGGCTGCCGAGCCCGGACCTGTGGCGTGACGTGCTGCAGAAGATGAAGGCGGCCGGCTTCAACGCGGCGTCCATCTACTTCTCCTGGGCGTATCACTCGCCGGCGCCGGGCCAGTACGACTTCACCGGCGTACGCGACGTCGACGAGCTGCTCGACATCGCGGCGTCCGTCGGCATCTACGTGATCGCCCGGCCGGGCCCGTACATCAACGCCGAGATCGACGGCGGTGGGTTTCCAGCCTGGCTGGGTACCCAGGCCGGACGTGACCGGTCCAACGATCCGCGCTACCTGGCCGCCGCCGACGAGTGGATGACCCGGATCAATCGCATCCTTGCCCGCCATCAGCTCACCAACGGCACCGGCACCGTGATCCTCGACCAGATCGAGAACGAGTTCTACGACGGCTCGGACCAGGCCCGCCAGTACATGAAGCACCTGGAGGATCGGGCTCGCGCCGACGGCATCACCGTCCCGCTGACCGGCAACAACAACGGCACGTTCAACAGCGGGGTCGGCGCGCTCGACATCGACGGCCCGGACTCCTACCCGCAGGGTTTCAACTGCTCCAACCCGACGCAGTGGAGCGGCCTGCCCGACATCTCCTACGACCACCCGGCCGGCAAACCTCTGTACACCCCGGAGTTCCAGGGCGGGTCGTTCGACCCATGGGGTGGGCCGGGCTACGACAAGTGCCGGGTGCTCACCGGTCCCGATTTCGAGAGCGTCTTCTACAAGCAGAACATCGCCGTCGGCGCGACCGCGCAGAGCTTCTACATGACCTACGGCGGGACGTCGTGGGGCTGGCAGGCCGACCCGCAGCAGGTGTACACCTCCTACGACTACGGAGCGCCGATCACCGAGGCCCGGCAGCTCACCACGAAGTACGACCAGGACAAGCTGATCGGCTACTTCACCCAGAGCGTCGCGCCGCTGACGAAGACCGACGCGATCGCCGTCGCGCCGCCGTCGTCGGCCGCGATCGTCGACACCGCGCGGGCCAACCCCGATACGGGTACGCAGTTCCACGTGCTGCGGCACGCCAACTCGTCGTCCACGTCAACTGATACGACGCACATCTCGCTCGACCTGGGCGCCCGTTCGACGTACACGTTCGACGACGCCGACCCGACGATTCAGTACGCCGGCGCATGGTCACACGTCGGCCCCGAGGCCGGCTACACGAGCGGCGAGTACCACCAGACCGAATCGTTCTCGAACACCACGGGTGACAGCCTGACCGTGCCGTTCACCGGGACGGGGGTTCGCTGGATCGCGTCCAAGTCCGGCAACCACGGCCTGGCCGATGTCTACCTGGACGGCGCGAAGCTGTCCACTGTGGACACTTACGGTGCCTCGACCGTGAACCAACAGGTGCAGTGGTCGGCGTCCGGGCTCGCGGCCGGCGCGCACACGTTGAAGATCGTCGTCACCGGGCAGAAGAACGCTGCCTCGTCAGGGACGTTCGTGCCCGTGGACGCGATCGACGTCCCGCCGACCGGAGCTCGTGTCTACCCATCCGTCCCGCAGGTCGGTTCGTTGACGTTCGCGGGTCGCGACTCGAAGATCATCGTCGCGAACTACAAGCTCGGCGCGTCGCAGCTGCAGTACTCGACGTCGGAGCTCCTGACGAACCAGCCGATCGCCGGGCGCGACGTCGCCGTGCTCTACGGGCGCAGCGGCCAGGACGGCGAGACGGTACTGAACTACCCGACGGCGCCTCAGGTCTCCGTACTGGCCGGTGCGGTCGCCTCGACCTACGATGCCGCCACCGGCGACCTGCGGCTGAACTACCAGCACACCGGGCTGGCTCGCGTGCTCGTCACCCCGGCGGGCGGGCGGCCGTTGCTGCTGCTCATCGGCACGGACGCCGAGGCGGCCAAGTTCTGGCTGGCCTCGACGGCGTCCGGGCCGGTGCTCGTGTACGGCTCGCACCTGCTGCGCTCGGCGTCCACGCTGACCGGGTCGCTGGCCCTGACCGGTGACACGGTCGATGCCGGTCCGGTCGAGGTGTGGGCTGCGCCGGCCCCGGCGATCCGCTGGAACGGCGCGACGCTGCGCACCTCCGCGACGTCGAGTGGCTCGTGGCTCGGCACCCTGCCGGGCTCGGCGCCGGTGAGCCTGCCGGCTCTCACGAACTGGAAGCACGCGCAGGAGACGCCCGAGGCGCAACCGTCGTTCGACGACTCGTCGTGGGTGGTGGCCGACAAGACGACGTCCAACAGCACGACGCCGGTCGGCACGGTGCCGGTGCTGTTCGCCGACGACTACGGCTTCCACTACGGCGACGTCTGGTACCGCGGCCACTTCCGCGGTACCGCAGGCGCGACTGGCATCCTGCTGTCGGCGATCACCGGACGGGCGGGCGCGTACTCGGTCTGGGTCAACGGCACGTTCGTCGGGACGAGCGGCAGCTCGCCGCACACCTTCGCGTTCCCGCCGGGCGTGCTGCATACCGACGGCGACAACGAGGTGTCCGTCCTGGTCGAGAACATGGGCCACAACGAGGACTACAACTCCGCCGACTCGAACAAGGAGGCGCGGGGTCTCACCGGTGCGATCATCGCCGGATCGCCACTTACGTCGATCAGCTGGCGTCTGCAAGGCGCCCGCGGTGGCGAGGACCTCGTCGACCCGGTACGCGGGCCCATGAATACAGGTGGGCTGTATGGCGAACGGGCCGGCTGGTCGCTGCCGGGCTTCCCGGACAGCTCCTGGACGTCGACGACGCTGCCGACGTCCGACCCGACACCGGGCGTCTCGTGGTACCGCACGAACGTGTCGCTGAACCTGCCGAAGGGGCAGGACACCTCGGTGGGCCTGAAGATCACCGACGACCCGAGCCGGCACTACCGGGCACTGATCTACGTCAACGGCTGGCAGCTCGGGCGCTACATCAACGACACCGGCCCGCAGCACGATTACCCCATCCCGAACGGGGTCCTGAAGCCGAACGGTGCGAACAGCGTCGCCATCGCGGTATGGAACACCGACGGGTCGACGGGTGGGTTGGGCAGCGTATCGCTCGAGTCGTTCGGCTCGTACGCCTCGGCCCTGCAGGTGTCCACAGTGGACAGTCCGCGGTACGACCGGACAACGTACGCGATGCCCCCGGCTCACCAGGCCTCGCTCGTACTGAGCGCTCCGGACACGGCGACGCCGGCGCAGGCGTCCGACGTGACGGCGACGTTCCGGGTGCCGGCCGGTGCGCCGGCCGCGTCGTTCGTGCGCTTCGGGCTGAACGTGCCGTCAGGCTGGACAGCGACCCCGGCGACGCCGACGGTGGTCGGCCAGGTGCGCGGCGGGGCGATAGCGACGGCCACCTGGCACGTGATGGCTCCGGCCGCCGTGCCGGCCGTCTCGCAGCTCACGGCCACGGCCGACTACCAGCAGCGCGGCGACTCCCAAGACCTCAGCGACACTCGGGACGTGCACGCGCTGCCGTCCCCACCGTCCGGCGACGTCGCGGTCAGCTCACTGCCGTTCTTCTCGGCGACCAACGGCTGGGGCCCGGTCGAGCGCAACACCAGCAACGGTGAGCAGGCCGCGGGCGACGGCCAGCCGATCACCTTGAACGGCGTCGTCTACCCGAGCGGCCTGGGCACGAACGCGGTCAGCGATGTGGCGCTGTATCTCGGCGGCAACTGCACCCGATTCACCGCCACGGTCGGCGTCGACGACGAGCAGGGCGCGGCCGGGTCGGTGACGTTCAGCGTGGTGAAGGACGGCACGACGCTGGCTACCACGCCGGTGCTGACCGGATCGTCGGCGTCGATCGACCTCGACGTCGACATCACCGGGACGCAGCTGCTCGACCTGGTGGTGGGCGACGGAGGCAACGGGAACGGCAACGACCACGGCGACTGGGCCAACGCCCAGCTGCAGTGCGCTGGTTGATCCGCTTTTGGCCGTTCGGACCGCGCAGCGCGGTCCGAACGGCCAAAAGCGAGTCAGCGGGCGGCCGCGGCGACGGCCTGGTCGCGCAGGATCGCCCGCTGGGTGGGCCGGGCGGCGCGATAACGCTCGATGCCCTCGATCGTGATCGACGTCATGACCGAGCGGCGGTCGTCGGGGCACATGCACCGCTCGACGAGCCCATCACGCTCGAGCCGGGCGATCAGCCGCGACAGCGCGCTCTGGGTCAGGTGTACGTGGTCGCCGAGCTCGTGCATCCGCATCGTGTGGTTGGGCGCGAGGTGTAGCTGCTGCAGCACCTCGAAGTCGCTGGCCGATATGTGGTGCTGGGACAGCAGTTCGCGGTCGAGCGTGCAGATCGCCTGGTGATATCGACCCATGAGCTCGTGCCAGGCCGCTGCGAGCTCGTCATCGCTAGTCCGCGACATGCCGGCATGCTACCACATGCGGAAACATAAAATGCACGAGAAATTAATGTGCGCACATCCTATGCATGTGCATAGACTACCTGCATGGCATCGCTCGACGTGGACGCAAAGCCGTCCACACCTGTCTCTCCATCGTCCACCAACGCTCGCGTGCCGTCAGTGGTACGCGACCTCAACTGGAACCCGGCGACCTGGCTGCTTCTGGTCGTCCTGGCCGGCGCACTGTTCCTTGACGGACTCGACATCTCCATGGTCGGCGTGGCCCTGCCGTCGATCGGCACTGACTTGCACATGTCGGCGAGCTCGCTGCAGTGGATCGTCAGCGGCTACGTCCTCGGTTACGGAGGCTTCCTACTGCTGGGCGGCCGGGCGTCCGACCTGCTCGGTCGACGCCAGGTCTTCCTCACTGCGGTAGCCGTCTTCGGCGCCGCGTCGGTGGTCAGCTCGGTACTCAGCAACGACTTCGCCCTGGTGGGGCTCCGCTTCCTCAAGGGAGTGTCGGCCGGCTTCACCGTGCCGGCGGGCCTGTCGATCATCACCACCACGTTCGCTGAAGGCCCGGCGCGTAACCGGGCGCTGTCGATCTACACGATGTGCGGGGCCAGCGGCTTCTCGCTCGGGCTCGTGTTCGGTGGCCTGCTGACCGAGATCGGCTGGCGGATGACCTTCCTGCTGCCGGGCCCGGTGGCCATCGCCTTCGTGCTCATCGGGTACCGCGTTATCCCGCGGGTGGCCCGCCAGCCGGTTCGGCTCGCGCACCTCGATCTGGCCGGCGCGTTCACCAGTACGGCGTCGCTGCTGGCGCTCGTCTACGCGGTCGTCGAAGCTCCGCAGCGCGGCTGGGGCAGCGTCTCGACGATCGGCTTCCTCGCGCTCAGCGTCGCGCTGATGACGGCGTTCGTGGTGATCGAACGGCGGCACTCGAACCCGCTGGTGCGACTCGGCATCCTGCGCTCGGTGTCGTTGCTGCACGCGAACGCGTCGGCGGCGGTGATGTTCGGCGGGTACGTGGCGTTCCAGTTCCTGGTGACGCTGTACGTGCAGAACTCCCTCGGCTGGTCGCCGATCGGCATGGCCATGGGCTTCCTGCCGGCCGGGCTCATCGTCGTGGCCAGCGTGTCGCGCATCGGGGTCCTGTTGGAGCGGGTCGGCACGGTGCGGCTGATCCTGTTGGGATTCGTGTCGTTCGTCGCGGCGTACGCGCTGTTCCTGCGCGTCAGCCCGGGCATGGCCTACGTCAACTTCCTGTTGCCGACGATGCTGCTGCTCGGTATCGGCTTCGCGCTGGTCTTCCCGTCGGTGAACGCTCAGGCGACCGCCGGCGTGGCCGACCACGAGCAGGGGCTGGCGTCCGGCCTGCTGAACACCAGCCTGCAGATCGGCGGGGCCGTCGTCCTAGCCGTGGTCACCGCGATCGTCGGCAACGGCGGCGCGGCTCGCAAGAACGAACTGCTGCCGCACATGACGACTGCGCTGACCGTGATCGTGGGCGTGTTGGTGGTGGGCTTGGTCATCACCGCGGTGCGGCTGATCCCGCGGCCCGCGGCAGTGGCGTCACCGGTGGACGAGGACGAGGCGATCTACGAGGGGTCGGCCGCCTAACCTCTGGATCGCTTTTGGCCGCCCCGGCGTCTATATGACGCTGGGGCGGCCAAAACCGTGTCCAGTCCTGTCAAGAAATGTCAACCGGCCCGCCGGTGGCGCGACGCTCTCTTCGACCATCCTGAAGAGAGAGGCAACCCATGAAGATCATGACTCGGCCCACCCGTCGGGTGGCAGTGCTCGTCGGTGCAGGCGTCGCGGCGCTCGCTGTCGCCGGGGCCGTCGCCTACGCGGCGGTTCCGGATTCGGCCGGCGCGATCCACGGCTGCTACAACAGACTGTTCGGCTCGCTGCGCGTCATCGACACCGCCCACAACGGACGGTGCCTGGCCGGCGAGACGGCGATCAGTTGGAACCAGACCGGCCCGCAGGGGCTCGCCGGCGCATCCGGTCCGGCCGGCCCGTCCGGTCCGGCCGGCCCGTCTGGAGCGAACGGTCCGGTCGGCGCGTCCGGAACGTCCGGCCCGGTCGGGGCGGTCGGCCCGGCTGGCGCGCCGGGGGAGACCGGGCCACAGGGCCCAGCCGGCCCGCCCGGGGTCAGCGATGCTTACCTCGCCGACGCCACCGCGGTGCCGATGTACCTGACCGCGCCGGAGCAGGTGGTCGTGTCGGTGAACGTTCCGCCCGGCAACTGGGTCGTCCAGGCGGTGGTGCATCTCGACAACTTCATCATCACCGATGGGGTGAATCACTTCCAAGGCGGGACGGGAGCGTGCCACATCGAGCCGCACCGGGGCAGACGCAGCGGAAACATTTGGCTGGACTCCGGGCACGTGGACCAGACCTCGGTGACGATGCTGGAGAGCCTCGACAACGTGGGTGCGACCGTCTCGGTGCGCTGCAGTGGCGAGGGGCTATCGGTGCAGAACGCGACGATCGTGGCCACGAAGGTGGGCACCCTGCACGAGTAGCGCTCGCCGGTTTTGGCCGCCCAGGCGTCTATATGACCCCCGGCGGCCAAAACCGGACCGGGGGTCAGCGGGCGGCGGCGCGCCAGCCCCCGGGGCCGGTCGGCCAGTAGCGGCGGTGTGCGTGGGCGGGATCGCTCCACCGGCCCCGCACCGGCTGGGCGGTCGCTTCCTCGGATTCGCCCGCCGCGCTCACGATCGCAGTGAGCGCGGCCAGCTCCTCGGGCGTGGGTTCGCCCCGGACGATGCGCAGATGCCGCGTCACAGTGCACCTCGGTTCCTCGGGCGAGCGCTCATCACAGCGGAATGTTGCCGTGCTTCTTGGGCGGCAGCGATTCGCGCTTGTTGCGCAGCATTCGCAGTGACCGGATGACGTAGGAGCGGGTGTGCGACGGTGGGATCACCGAGTCGATGTAGCCGCGTTCGGCGGCGATGTACGGGTTGACCAGCGTGTCCTCGTAGTCGACCACCAGCTCCGCGCGCAGCGCCTCCGGATCCGACGCGGCCGCGAGCTCGCGCCGATACAGGATGTTCGCCGCGCCCTGGGCGCCCATCACGGCGATCTGCGCGGTGGGCCAGGCGATGTTGACGTCCGCGCCGAGGTGCTTGGACCCCATCACGTCGTACGCCCCACCGAACGCCTTGCGCGTCACGATCGTGATCTTGGGGACCGTCGCCTCGGCGTAGGCGTAGATCAGCTTGGCGCCCCGCCGGATGATGCCGTTGTGCTCCTGGTCGACACCGGGCAAGAAGCCGGGCACGTCGACGAACGTGACGATCGGGATGTTGAACGCGTCGCAGGTGCGGACGAACCGCGCTGCCTTCTCCGATGCGTCGATATCCAGGCAGCCTGCGTAGTGCATCGGCTGGTTGCCGACGATGCCCACCGGCTGGCCCTCGATGCGCCCGAAGCCGACGACGATGTTCGGCGCGAACAGGGCGTGCACCTCGAGGAATTCTCCGTCGTCGAGCAGGTGCTCGATGACCTGGTGCATGTCGTAGGGCTGGTTGGCCGAGTCCGGGATGATCGTGTCCAAGAAGTCGTCGGCGACGGACAGATCAGCCTCGACGTCGTACTCCGGCGCCGGATCCAGGTTGTTCGACGGCAGGTAGGACAGGAGCGCCTTGACGTAGTTGATCGCATCGTCCTCATCGGGCGCCAGGTAGTGCGCGTTGCCGCTCGTCGTGTTGTGTGTGCGGGCGCCGCCCAGCTCCTCCAACGTGACGTCCTCGCCGGTCACGGTCTTCACGACATCCGGGCCGGTGATGAACATCTGCGACGTCTGGTCGACCATCACCACGAAGTCGGTGAGCGCCGGGGAGTAGACGTGGCCCCCGGCCGCCGCCCCCATGATCAGCGAGATCTGCGGGATCACCCCCGACGCCTGCACGTTGCGGTAGAAGATCTCGCCGTACAGCCCGAGGCTGACCACGCCTTCCTGGATGCGCGCCCCACCGCCCTCGTTGATGCCGATGACCGGGCAGCCGTTCTTCATGGCGAAGTCGAGCACCTTGACGATCTTCTCGCCGTACACCTCGCCGAGGCTGCCGCCGAACACCGTGACGTCCTGGCTGAACACGCACACCGGCCGGCCGTCCACCGTGCCGTAGCCGGTGACGACGCCGTCGCCGAAGGGCCGGTTGCTGTCCATGCCGAACGTCGTCGAACGGTGGCGGGCGAACTCGTCGAGCTCGATGAACGAGCCCTCGTCGAGCAGCGCGTCGATACGCTCGCGGGCCGTCTTCTTGCCGCGGGCGTGCTGCCTCTCCACGGCCCGGGCCGAACCGGCGTGGACGGCCTCGTCGTAGCGCCGTTCGAGGTCGGCGAGCTTGCCCGCGGTGCTGTGCGGGTCGGGAGACTGCGGGAGCGGTGGAGCGGCCATGGCTGCCAACGATAGTGGGCACCCTGTGAAGCCCGCCGATTACCGTGACGGATTGCACCCCCTACCCTGAGCCGGGTGAACCGTGCCCCACTCGACGCCGCCGCGCTGCAAGCCGGCCTCGCGCCGCCGTGGACGAAGCTGACCGTCGTCGACGAGACCGACTCGACCAATGCCGACCTGCTGTCCGACGCCGGGCAGGCCGCCGACGGCACCGTCCTGGTCGCCGAGCACCAGAACGCCGGACGAGGACGGCTCGACCGCACCTGGACCTCACCGCCACGGTCCGGGCTCACGTTCTCCGCGCTGGTGCGACCCGGCACGCCGGTCGCGACCTGGGGCTGGTTGCCGCTGCTGGCCGGAGTGGCCGTGTGCGACGCCGTCGCCGCGACCGGTGTCGACGCCGCGCTGAAGTGGCCGAACGATCTGCTGATCGGCGGCGAACAGCACAAGGCCGCGGGCATCCTCGTCCAGGTGTCCGGCGACGCGGCCGTCATCGGCATCGGGCTGAACGTGTCGATGACCGCGGACGAGCTGCCCGTTCCCACCGCCGGTTCCCTCGCCACCGAAGGCGCGGCGGTTGATCGAGGCGCGCTGCTCGCCTCGATGCTGGTCGAGCTCGGCCGCCAGTACACCCGCTGGCGCGGCACGCGCGGTGACGCCTGGGCCTGCGGTCTGGCCACCGACTACCACGACCGGTGCGCCACGCTGGAGCAGAACGTGTCCGTCTCGACCGCGGATGGCGGCTCGTTCAGCGGTGTTGCCACGGGGATCGACGCCGAGGGCCGGCTGCGGATCACGGCCGATGGGGCAGAACACGTCGTGGCGGCTGGGGATATCGAGCACATCAGGCCGGCGAGCAGCTAGGGTTTGGGGCCACACGCGTACGGAGGCTTACGGTGGCTTTCCCGGAGAAGATCCTCGCCGAGGACGAGCAGGTGGTCGAGCACCTGCACCCGCACTGGATCACGCTCGTGCCCGGCGTCTTCTGGTTCATCGTGATCTGCGGGGCGGCCGGAGCGGGCATCGCGTTCCTGCCCGACGGCGGAGCGCACGGGCCCTTGCTGATCGCGATCGTGGTGGTGGCGATCGTGCTCCTGAGCTGGCTCACCGGCGGGCCGGTCATTCGCTGGCGGACGTCGCACTACGTCTTCACCTCGCACCGGGTGCTGATCCGGCGCGGGGTGTTCACCCACACCGGCCGCGATATCGCGTTGCAGCGCATCAACGACGTGGCGTTCACCCAGACGCTGTGGGATCGCATCGTCCGGGCCGGCACGCTCACCATCGAGTCGGCGGGTGAGCAAGGCCAGGAGACGCTGATCGACGTGCCGAACTCGGCGAAGCAGCAGCAGACCCTCAACCATCTCATCGAAGAGGACCACGACCGGCGCGCTCGTGAGGCCTACGGTGGCAACAATCCGGCCTACGGCCAGCAGTACCCACCCCAGGGCCAGCCGCCCCAGCAGTATTAGCTGACGTGGGTGGCGGCTCCTGATTTCGTGTCGAAGGCGACCACCGGAAACGTAACCACGAATGCGATGAGCGCTCGCGCGAACCGGGGTCCCTGCGAAATCGTGGAGCGTTCTTTGCGGAGCGATTTCGTGGGGTGGGAAGAGCCCGCCGGCCGCGACGCGGGCCGGAGCGCCAGCGAAGGCTCGGATCCGGGATTGCCCCCGAGCTTGCGAGTGGGGCGAGACCGCGATCCGAATCCGGCGGATAATGGCAGCATGACGCTTCCGGTGGCGATCAATCTGCGCGAGGTCGGACCTCGCGACGGATTGCAGAACGAGGATCCGATCCCGACCGACGCCAAGGTCAAGCTGATCAACGGGCTCTCGCGTACCGGCGTCTCGCGCATCGAGGCGGTGTCGTTCGTTCATCCGCGGGCGATTCCGCAGATGGCTGATGCCGACGAGGTGTGGGCGCGCATCGAGCGCAACCCGGCCGTGACGTACTCGGCGCTGGTGCCCAACTCGCGCGGCGCCTCGCGGGCCATCGACGCGGGGTTCACCGACATCGAGGTCGTCGTGTCGGCGTCGGACACGCACAACCGCAAGAACGTCAACCGTACGACGGACGATTCGCTGGCCGATATCGCCGACATCATCAAGCAGGTGCACGACGCCGGCGGCTCGCTCGAAGTCATCGTCTCGACGGCCTGGGGTTGTCCGTACGAGGGCGACGTCCCGGTGTCCCGCGTGGTCGACGTGGCGCGCCAGGCGGTCGATGCCGGCGCCGACTCGCTGACCTACGGCGACACGACCGGGATGGCGACGCCGACCCGGGTCACCGATCTGGTCACCCGCACCCGCGAGGCGATGCCGAAGACGTCGCTGGCGCTGCACTTCCACAACACGCGGGGCACGGGCCTGGCCAACCTGTACACCGCCCTACAGCTCGGCGTCACGAACTTCGACGCCAGCGTGGGCGGTCTCGGCGGCTGCCCCTACGCGCCGGGCGCGACCGGCAACATCGCCACCGAAGAGGTCGTGGCCATGCTCGACGACATGGGCATCGCCACCGGCGTCGACGTCGAGGTGCTCCTCGACGTCGCGGCGTTCGCGCAGCGGGCCGTCGGCAAGGAGCTGCCGTCCAACGTGCTGCGCGCCGGACCGCGCACCCGACTGACGCCGCTGGATACGACCATCTGTTAGCCGATCGTGCAACTTTCTGCGGCCTCAGACCGCAGAAAGTTGCACGATCGGGGGTGGGCCATCGTTGAGCGAACCGGTCGAGGGGCCATGTCAGCTTGAACTGTAAGGAATGCATTCCGTTGCTATGTTGATCGCGGCGCCGAGGTCTCGATCTGCTTGTCCGGCCTTCGTGATCGTCTCGCCCGCGTCGTTGCTGAAGTTCAAGGAATCCAAGGCCGCGAGCGTGGCGTAGGCAGAGAGATCCTTTGCCGGCGCGGCATCAGTCATCGACTTCAAGTGCGCGAAGGTGGCCGACCATTGATCGATGGTGGCGAGGTACGCGCGCAGCATCGAGTTCGCCGGTGCGATCGGCGGCGGACCTAGCGTCGCGAACTCTGATTTGCCTTCGCTCAGCTGGGTCTGCGCTCCTGCTGCGTACGAGAGGACCGCCGCGCGGGTCGCGGCGGGCTTGTCGGCGGGCAGACCGGACTGTACGTAGTAGTCGACCTGGCAGAACGCATCAACCCAGCTCTCCAGCTCATCGGCATCAACGGACGTGGGGCTAGCGCTGGGCACCGCGCTGGAGCTGGACGGCGGCGCAGTGGTGACCGATCCGGTCGACCCGTCGCTGCATGCGGGCAGCAGCACAGTCACGGGGAGAAGGATCAGCAGGAACCGCGCCCTCCGGCGGGGTGGGCGGTCCGCCGATCGGGTCGACGATCGTCGCAGCAGCCCCGCCTGGCCATCGTGTGCTGTCACATCCGTTCCTTCTGATCTGCCTCTTAAGCCTGGTGACACACCCTACGAGCGATTCGCGGGACGGGTCCCCGGCGCAGGCCATTCCCAGTGATGCTCCTAGTGGTCTCAAGCCGCCGGAAACGAGTGCGGTAGCGACCGGCGAGCGTTTCGCGGCATGATCACAGTCCAGTCTGGCCTGCGGTGGTTGTCACTCAGTTAGACACTCAGTCTGCGGGCCTAGTTGATGTCGAACTCGTTTCCCTCCGGATCCTTCATTCCGACCGCGTAGTGGTCCAGCCCTTCCTCGGACAGTGCGCCAGTGATGGTGGCGCCCAGGCCGGCCAGTCGGCTGGCCTCGGTGTCGACTCGCTTCCTGCGGGTTTCGATCGGGTCCGTCCGTTCGCCGCTGGCGTGGATGTCGGGGTGGAGTCGGTTCTTGACGATCTTGGCGTCTGGGACGACATGGAACCAGATACTCGGCCCGTGGCCCTCCGGGTCGCTGATCCTGTCTGCGCCGTCGACCAGGTCCTCTTCGGGTAGTCCGAGGTCGCGGTAGTACTCGTTCCAGGTGGGGAAACCAGCCGGTGGCGGGGCCAACTCGTAGCCCAGGGCGTCCGCCCAGAAGCGGGCAAGCCGGTCCGGGTCGGCGCAGTCGATGACGAGCTGAAAGCGGACAGGCATCGGTTTCCCTTCCGGCCGAACGGTGGGCTCGGCGTTCGTGCCAGAACGTACGGTGCCCTCCTGACAACGAAGGTCAGCTCTAGCGAGTCGACGACGGCCATCATCGCCCGGCTCCTCACGGACGTGTTCTGGATCAATGTCGGCACGGCGTGTCCTTCGCGGGCACCGTGAGTCGCGCGTGTTGAGCTCGGTCCAGACGAGCGCGCCGGTCTCGTTTACCAGCTGGGCACCGGTCATCGCCTCGGCCTGCCACGTCGGGTCACGGCGCCGGTTGGGACCTGCCACACCACGAGCGTGCCCTCCGGTCCCACCTGGATCGGGCTCAGCATTACGGTGCCCCTCGCTCGCGCCGACGAATTCGGTCGCCCGGGTCCGCCGGATGATCTTCCTGCGCGGCCAGCCCTGGGCGGCAGTATGCGCAGGAAGATCGCCGGGGCGGCGCGATCATCCTGCACATCCGTCCCCATAGGGCAGTATGCGCAGGAAGATCAACCGACTGAGGCCGCCCGGCGGGAGAACCGAAACCCGCTTCATCCGGGCAGATCAGGCACCTGGCGCGCCAGGTGCCCACGGCCAGCGCCGGGGTTAGCGGCCCTGGGTGATGTACTGCTCGAGCTGGCCCCGATCCTGCTCGAGTTGCCGGATGCGCCCGGCCACCACGTCACCGATCGTCACGATGCCGGCCAGCTTGCCGTCGCTGAGCACCGGCATGTGCCGGATCCGCAGCTCGGTCATGCCGCCGGCGATGCTGTCGA
>Ga0137415_10001596_pt1 | contig 22498 bp, 24 predicted proteins | sample CZODoug3_1_1_16f_FD_183082 | JGI IMG/M metagenome (GOLD analysis project Ga0137415, IMG submission 183082) | Vadose zone soil fungal communities from Angelo Coast Range Reserve, California, USA - CZODoug3_1_1_16fungal (Hybrid Assembly) | ecosystem: Environmental > Terrestrial > Soil > Vadose...
CTAACGTCCGGACGGTGACCGAGACAGCCACCCCCACCGCCGTGCGACGGCTGAGCACCCCCGAATCCGCCGAGCTGGCGAACCTGGCGTCGATCTTCGAAGACCTCCAGTTCGTGCTCAAGTGCTGCGAGGAACTGGTCGCCAGGCTGGCCCGGCCGGGGGGCGGCGACTCCGAGGACGTGGTCAGCCACTCGCTCTGGACCGCCGCGCTGGTCGCCTACGTGCGCTGCTTCTCCATCGGCACGAGGCGCGGCGGGCTCACCGAGCAGGACCTGAAGCAGACCGGTCTGCGGGGCGAGGTACTGGAGTGGCACCAGATGCTGCGCCGGATGCGCGACCACCTGACCGCCAGCTCGGCCAACCCTCGGGAACGGTTCGTGATCGGCGCCGCTCAGGACGTCGACGGGCGGGCCAACGGCATCGCCATCGTGTCCACCCCACTGCCCGGCGTGGAGGAGCTCGCGGTGCGCCAGACCGGCCGGCTGGCCCTGGAGCTGACCACGCTGGTCGAGGCGCGGATGGGCGAGCGGCAGCGCGCGGTGTTCGAGTCGGCCAGGGGGATGAGCGTGCGGTTGCTCAACTCGCTGCCCGAGGTGCGGCTGGACCCTCCTAGCTGAGCAGCTCGGTGCGCAGCGTCGAGGCGTTCGAAACCACCAGCATGAGCAGGGTGCCCATCGCCTCCACGCCCAGTCCGGCGGCCGGGAAAACGTAGCGCAGCGTGACGTCCCAGCCGCGCTCGGCGCGGACCGCGCCGAGCGTGCCGAACAGGCCCTGGCCGGCGCGCTCGGCCAGCCGGAGTGGGATGTCCGAGTCGGCCGGCAGGTCCCAGGCGACCACGCAGGTCAGGCTGAGCACCTCCAGTCCCTCGGACAGCTCAACGCCCTGCAGCGCGCAGGGGACCTCGCCGTGCCGGAAGGACAGCGCGCCGTCGTCGTCCACCCGGACCTCGTGGAAGCGCTCCAGTGCCTCCTTGGCGACGTCCAGCAGTTGTGCCGTTGCCGAGCCGGATTCCGCGCTCATGGCTGTGCTCCCGTCGAAGCTCCCGTCGAACCGCCGACCGCGGTGTCGTTGACCGAGCCGTTGACCGAGCCGCCGGAGGTGGGGTCCGCCCTGTCCACAGCCGCCTTGTCCACAGCGCCGCCGAACCGGCGATTGCGGCCGGCGTAGATCTCGCAGGCCTGCCAGATGTGCCGGCGGTCGAAGTCGGGGAACAGCGTGTCCAGGAAGACCATCTCCGCGTACGCCGACTGCCAGAGCAGGAAGTTGGAGGTGCGCTGCTCGCCGGAGGAGCGCACGAACAGGTCCACGTCCGGCATGTCCGGCTCGTCCAGATAGCGGGCGATGGTCCGCTCGTCGATCTTGTCCGGCTTGATCCGGCCCTCCGCGGCCAGCCGGGCGATCTGTTTGACGGCGTCGGCGATCTCCGCGCGGCCGCCGTAGTTGACGCACATGGTCAGCGTCAGCACATCGTTGTGCCGGGTCTTCTCCTCGGCGATCTCCAGTTCACGGATCACGCTGCGCCACAGCCGGGGGCGCCGGCCGGCCCAGCGCACCCGCACCCCCATGGCGTGCATCTCGTCCACCCGCCGGCGGATCACGTCCCGGTTGAAGCCCATCAGGAAGCGCACCTCGTCCGGACTGCGCTTCCAGTTCTCGGTGGAGAACGCGTACGCGGACAGCCAGCGGACGCCGATGTCGATGCACCCGCGCGCCACGTCCATCAAGGACGCCTCGCCCCGCCGGTGCCCCTCGATCCGGGGCAGGCCCCGCGCGTTGGCCCAGCGGCCGTTGCCGTCCATCACCAGCGCGACGTGCTTGGGCACCAGGTCGGCGGGGATCTTGGGCGGCCGGGCGCCGGAGGGGTGCGGGTCAGGCGGCTGGAACGGCACACGGTGAGCCTACGGCGCACCGAAACCTCTCGCCGAGGGGTGTAGCGTCGGGTTCAGCACGTGGTTGCGCCTAGGGTTCCGCTGGTCGCCCGCCCGGTTTGGTGATCGACAATCAGGGTGGCCGGGGCTGGACCGAGCGGCGCCAGGACGGTTGTTCACCGCCCACACCTGACGGGACAAAAGCCCTGAGGGCTCCTGTTTGTCGCGCCCGCTTTCCGGCGGGCCAGCCATGAGGAGCCTTCGTTGGGCCTGTCTGTTCCCGTGCACTCCGCCGTCGTAGCCGGCCACCCCATCTCCGCCGTCGTAGCCGGACACCCGATCTCCGCCGTGGTCGCCGGCCACCCGATCGGTGCAGGGACGGTGGCGGCCGTGCTCGGCGCCGCGCTGCTGCACGCCATCTGGAACTCTCTCGCGCACGGTGTGCCCGACCGGCTGGTGGGGTTCGCCCTGATCGGCGCGGTGGACCTGGTCGGCGGCGCCGCGCTGGTCGTGCTCAGCGGTCCCCCGCCGGACGTCGCCTGGCCGTACCTGGTGGCCTCGGCGGTGCTGCACGTGGTCTACAACCTGCTCCTGCTGGCCAGCTACCAGCTCGGCGAGTTCAGCCAGATGTACCCGCTGGCCCGGGGCACCGCGCCGTGGGTGGTCGCGCTGGTGTCGGTGGGACTGCTCGGCCGGGCGCTGCCGATGACCGAACTGCTCGGGGTGCTCGCGGTGTCCGCCGGTTTGATCGCGCTGGTGTTGGTCGGCGGCTGGCCGGGGCGCAAGCAGCTGCCGGCGCTGGGCACGGCCGTGCTCACCGGGCTGATGATCGCCGGGTACACCGTGGTCGACGGGCTGGGGGTGGCGCTGGCCCCGCTGCCGGCGTACATCGGCTGGCTGTTCCTGCTGCAGAGCGCCCCGCTGCCGCTGCTCGCGGTGCTGCGCCGGGGCCGGGCGCTGTCCGGCGCGGTACGCCGCTGCGCACTGCCCGGGCTGGTCGGCGGGGTGGTCGCGCTGGCCGCGTACTCGATCGTGCTGTGGGCGCAGACCAGCGGGGCGCTCGCCCCGGTCGCCGCGCTGCGCGAGTCGAGCATCATTTTCGGCGCCCTGATCGGCACCGTCTTCCTGGGTGAACGACTCGGCCGGCGGCGCGCGGCGGCCGCCGCCGTGGTGCTCGCCGGGGTGCTGCTGATCAGTCTCGGTCGGTAGCGGGCGCCGCCGCGGCACGGTCGGTGTGGCCGAGGCTGCGGCCCGGCGCGACCCGGTCCCGGACCAGCGCCTTGAGCACGGGCAGCTCGGGGAAGCCGCGCTCCTTGCGATCCCACAGCGGCTCGCCGTCCAGCACGATCCGGAACACCCCGCCGGTGCCCGGTACCAGCGCCACCTCGCCCAGCTCCCCTTCGAACGTGGTGAGCAGCTCCTGCGCCAGCCAGGCCGCGCGCAGCAGCCAGCGGCACTGGGTGCAGTAGTTGATCTCCAACCGGGGTGCCATCGCCGCTCTACCTCCGCTCGACCAGCGGCAGCGAGCGCAGCTGCCGTTCCAGGTGCCACTGCAGGTGCGCGGCCACCAGGCCACTGGTGTCCCGCCGGGCCGGCGCGGTGGCCGCGTCCGCGATCGGCCAGTCCCCGTGCAGCAGCGCGTCGAGCAGCTGGAAGGTCTCCGGCGACGGGCTCACCGAGCCAGCCGGGCGGCACCGCCCGCACACCGCTCCCCCGGCCGCCACGTTGAACGCGCGGTGTGGGCCGGGCTCGGCGCACCGGGCACACTCGGTGATCGCCGGCGCCCATCCCGCGTAGCCCATCGCGCGCAGCAGGAAGGCGTCCAGCACCAGGTGCGCGTCCCGCTCCCGCCCGGAAAGCGCCCGCAATGCCCCGACCAGCAGCAGGTACAGCCGCAGCGCCGGCTCGCCCTCCTCGGCGGCCAGCCGGTCGGTGGTCTCCAGCACCGCGCAACCCGTGGTGTACCGGGTGTAGTCGCCAACCAGCCCCGCGCCGAACGCATCCACCGTCTGTGCCTGGGTTACCACGTCCAGACTGCGGCCGGTGTAGCACTGCACGTCGACGTGGTTGAACGGCTCCAGCCGGGCACCCCAGCGGGACCGGGTCCGCCGCACCCCCTTGGCCACCGCGCGCACCTTGCCGCGCCGCTGGGTGAGCAGCGTGGCGATCCGGTCGGCCTCGCCGAGCTTCTGCACCCGCAGCACCACGCCGGTGTCACGCCACAGGGTCACCGCCAGATCCTACGGCCGCCGGGCGACGGAACGAGCCATCCGAATGCCTCTTGTGCGCCACGCCCGCCCTGAGCACCCTGGACGACCGGCCGGTAGCGGCCGAGCCCGACGAATGGAGACCACCATGTTTGCGCGCTACACCACCGTCCGCGGTGACCCGAACAAGATCCACTCCGCGATCGACCACGCGGACGGGCAGGCCCGTGCCGCGGTAGAGGGAACCGAGGGCAACCTCGGCTTCGGGGTGGTCGCCGACACCGAGGGCGGCCGGCTCATCGGCGCGTCGTACTGGGACAGCGCCGAGTCGATGCGGGCGTCCGAGGCCGCACTGGCCGACACCCGCGCGAGCGTCGCGGCGGCGCTGGACGGCGAGGTGAGCATCGAGCGGTTCGAGGTGACGCTCGCCTTCCGGCACTCGATCCCGGCTCGAGGCGCGGCGGTGCGCCTGTCCCGGTTCCAGGTGGACCCGGCCCGGGTGGACGAGGCGATCTCGTTGATCCGTGAGGAGAGCATGCCAAAGGTGAAGGGCGCCGACGGCCTGTGCAGCTTCCAGCAGCTGCTCGATCGGGAGACCGGGGCCGGCATCATCGTCTCGACGTGGGAGAGCCCGGCGGCGTTCGAGGCATTCTGGCCGGTTGCCGAACAACTGCGGGCGCGGGCGAGCGACCGCGTCGGTATGCGCTTCAGCCCGCTCGAGACGTACACCATGATCCGCACGAACGTACGCCTCGACTGAAACTCCCGTGGCGCCGCACAGGCGGCGTGCACGCCGCACCCTGTGCACCGTATGCGACGTGGGCGCCAGATGTGCGGCGTCACCTGCGGGAGCGGCTGGTCAGAAGCCGAGTTTGCGGAGCTGGCGGGGGTCGCGCTGCCAGTCCTTGGCCACCTTGACGTGCAGCTCGAGGAAGATCTTGGTGCCCAGCAGCGCCTCGATCTGCTTGCGGGCGGCGGTGCCGACCTCCTTCAGCCGAGAACCACCTTTGCCGATGATGATGCCTTTTTGGCTCTGTCGCTCCACGTAGAGGATCGCGTGCACGTCGAGCATGTCGTCGCGGCCCTCGTGCGGGATCATCTCCTCGATCAGCACGGCCAGCGAGTGCGGCAGCTCGTCGCGCACGCCTTCCAGCGCGGCTTCCCGGATCAACTCGGCGACCAGGGTGGTCTCCGGTTCGTCGGTCAGCTCGCCGTCGGGGTAGAGCGGCGGGCCGTCGGGCAGGCGGGCCACCAGCAGGTCGGCGATGGTGGCCAGTTGGAAGCCGTCCACCGCCGAGCAGGGCACGATCTCGGCGAACTCCATCAGCGCGGACAGCTGGGTGAGCCGCTGCGCCACCTCCGGCGGGGCGGCCAGGTCGGTTTTGGTCACCACGCCGATGATCGGGGTGCGCTTGGCCACCGAGCGCAGCTCGTTCACGATGAACTCGTCGCCCCGCCCCACCGGCACGTTCGCCGGCACGCAGAAGCCGATCACGTCGACCTCCGCCCAGGTCTCCCGGACGATGTCGTTGAGCCGGCTGCCCAGCAGGGTGCGCGGCTTGTGCAGCCCGGGGGTGTCCACGATGACCAGCTGCGCGTCCGGCCGGTTGAGAATCCCCCGGATGGCGTGCCGGGTGGTCTGCGGGCGGCTGGAAGTGATCGCCACCTTGCCGCCGACCAGCGCGTTGGTCAGCGTGGACTTGCCCGCGTTGGGTCGCCCGACGAAGCAGGCGAACCCGGAGCGGTGCTCGCGGGTAGCGGCGCCCCGGTCGGCGGTACCGGCGGGTGGGTCGGGGTTCGGCTGGTTCATGAGGGCACTCCGCTCGGCGCGGCCGGACGCTCGCCGGTCAGCCGGGCGACGATATCCCGGGCGATCGGCAGCGCCGAGGTCGCCGCCGGGGACGGCGCGTTGAGCACGTGCAACACCGGGCCGTCGACGTGGAACAGAAAGTCGTCCAGCAGCGTGCCGTCCGGGCGGACCGCCTGCGCGCGCACCCCGGCACCGGCCGGCTCCAGATCCTCCGCCCGCACATCCGGCAGCATCCGGCGCACCCGGGAAGCCATCACCTCACGCGATAGCGAACCGCGCACCTCGTCGAGTCCGTAGCGCCAGTACCGCCGTGCCAGCCGGCGCAGCCCGGGGTAGGCCAGCGTGGCGGCCAGCTCGCGGGGCCGCACGGTGTGCCAGTCGTAGCCCTCCCTGGCGAGTGCGAGCACCGCGTTCGGGCCGACATGCACATGCCCGTTGAGCCCCCTGGTGGCGTGCACCCCGAGGAACGGCAGGTCCGGGTCCGGTACCGGGTAGACCAGTTCCTTGACCAGCGCGGCGGCCGGTTCGCGCAGGCCGGCGTACTCGCCCCGGAACGGCAGGATGCGCACCCCCGGGCCGGCGCCGGGTGTGCTCAGCCGGGCCAACTCGTCGCTGCGCAGACCGGCGCACGCCACCACCCGCCGCGCCAGTACCTCGCCGCCGTCGGTGCGCACCACCACGTCCGCGCGGCGGCGCACCAGCCGGCGGACCCGGCGCCCGAGCAGTAGGTCCCCACCGGAGTCGACCAGCAGCTCGGCCAGCTTCTCGGCGATCAGCCGGAAGTCGCACACCCCGGTGCCGGGTACCCACAGCGCGGCCAGCGCGCGCACCGCCGGCTCATACCGCCGGGCGCCGGGGGCGTCCAGCTCGTGGCACTCCACGCCGTTGGCCAGCGCGCGCCTGGCCAGCTCGGCCATCCGGGGCAACTCCTCGGGCTCGGTGGCCACCACCAGCTTGCCGCCGACCCGGTGCGGCAGGTCGTACGCACGGCAGAACGCCACCGTCTCATCTCGGCCGGCCACCGCGAGGCGGGCCTTGTGGCTGCCCGGCCGGTAGTACAGCCCGGAGTGGATCACGTTCGAGTTGTGGCCGGTCTGGTGCGCTGCCACCCGGTCCTCGGCCTCCAGCACCGCCACCGAGTGCCCGGCGCGGCGCAGCTCCCGAGCGGTGGCCAGACCGACGATCCCGGCGCCGACCACCACGGCGTCGTAGCGGGGCGTGCTCACCGCGCCGCGTTCCCGGACGCGGTCCCGCTGGTGGCCACTCGGGCGGTCTCGGTTCGGGAAGCGGTCCCGCTGGTGGCCACTCGGGCGGTCGCCCGGCTCACGGGGTCAGCACCGCGCGCACCGTCCCGGACGCGTCGGCCAGCAGCAGCGGAGCGGCCGGGCCGAGGTCACGGACGGCGGCCACCGAGTCAGCATCCGGCTCGGCGCCCTCGGCGTTGACCACCGCGGCGGCCTCCAACCCCGGGGCACCGCTGGACACCGCCGCCGCCACGGCGGCCTGCAGCGCGGTCAGCCGCAGCGAGGGCAGCGCGACGGTCGCCGCCGCGTAGGTCCGCCCGTCGGTGTCCCGCACGGCGGCACCCTCGGCCGCGCCGACCCGGGCCCGGGTGGACCTGGCCAGCACCACGATCTTGTTGTCCTCCGGGTCCAGCTCGCTCGCCGCCACTCCGGACTCAGCTCGAGACATCGCTTCCTTCCCGCCGCTGCGCCGCCCCGGGTGCCGAACCGGCGTCCTCTTCCCTGGCCCGATCCACCCCGGCCCGGTAGCCGTCCATCGGCTGACCGTCAGGCGTGGGCACGTCGACCGCAGTCACCAGGACCGTGGTGATCCGTATCCTGCCCCGAGCATCCTTCCCGCCCTCGGCGAGCAGCCGCAGACCGGCCACCTCGGCGCGCGCACCGGGCAGCGGCACCCGACCCAGCCGCTGGGCGAGCAGCCCGCCCACGGTGTCCACGTCGGCCTCGGCCAGCTCTTGCTCCAACTCGGCTCCTGTTCCGGCACCGAACAATTCGCCCAGGTCGGACACCGGCAGCCGGGCGGCCACCCGGACGGTGTGCTCGTCCACCGTCTGCACCGGCGGGATCTCCTCCGTGTCGTACTCGTCGGTGATCTCCCCGACGATCTCCTCCAGGATGTCCTCGATGGTCACCACCCCGGCGGTGCCGCCGTACTCGTCGACCACGATGGCCATGTGGTAGCGGCTGCGCTGCATCTCCCTGAGCAGGTCGGCGGCCGGTTTGGAGTCCGGCACGAAGGTGGCCGGGCGCATCACCTCGGACACCGGACGCTCCGGCTCGGCCGCGGCCAGGTCCTTCAGGTACGCCACCCCGATCACGTCGTCCACCCCGTCGCCCAGTACCGGGATGCGGGAGTAGCCGCTGCGCAGCGCCAGGGTCAGCCCGTCCCGGACGGTCTTGTCCCGCTCGATCCAGATCAGGTCGGTGCGCGGCACCATGACGTCCCGGGTCGGCGTGTCCCCCAGCTCGAAAACGGAGTGGATCATCTGGCGCTCGTCCTCGGCGACCACGCCGCGCGCGCCGGCCATGTCGACCGCCTCGCGCAGCTCCACCTCGGAGGAGAACGGGCCCTCCCGGAAACCCGGGCCGGGGGTGATCGCGTTGCCGACCACGATCAGCAGCCGGGTCAGCGGCCCGAGCAGCGCTGCCAGCGCGCGCACCGGGGCGGCCAGCAGCAACCCGATGGCATAGGGGTGCTGGCGGCCGATGGTGCGCGGCCCCACCCCGATCAGCACGTAACTGACCACCAGCATGATCGCCCCGGCCACCACCGCGGCCAGCCACATCGGGGTGATCAGCTGGATCGCCACCAGGGTGGCCAGCACGGTGGCCACCGTCTCGCAGGCCAGCCGCAGCAACAGCAGCAGGTTGATGTACCGGGGCCGGTCCGCGACCACCGCGGCGAGCTGGCGGGCGCCGGTCCGGCCGGAGCGCACCAGCGCCTCCACCCGGGCCCGGGACACGGTGCCCAGCGCGGAATCGACGGCGGCGAAGAGCCCGGTCAGCGGCACCAGCAGGACCGCCAGCAGGATCTGCCATGCCACCGAGGTCGTCACGGCGCGCCGGGATCCGGCGCGGGCGGCGGGCTAGCTGGCCCGGGCGGGTTTACCGACTCGCGGGGGTCGATCTCGTGACTCAGGCCGCGGAATCTAGCGACTCGCCCCGCAAAATCTAGCGACTCGCGGGCAAGGGGGGCGGGGGTCATTCCTCGTCCAGTCCGACGGTGCCCAGCACGTGCGAGTCGGCGGCGCGCTGCCGCTCCCGCGCCTCGGCCGCCGCGCGGTCGGCCCGCCAGCGGTCCAGCAGCTCGTTCTGCAGCCCGAACATCTCTCGCTCCTGGTCGGGCTCGGCGTGGTCGTAGCCGAGCAGGTGCAGCACGCCGTGCACGGTGAGCAGGTGCAGCTCGTCGGCCAGCGGGTGCCCGGCCTTCTTGGCCTGGTCCTTGGCGAACTCAGGGCACAGCACGATGTCGCCCAGGATCGACTCCGGGTCGTCCAGCGAGTCCGGCCGGCGGGTGGCGTCGAGCTCGTCCATCGGGAAGGACATCACGTCGGTGGGGCCGGGCAGCTCCATCCAGCGCTGGTGCAGCTCGGCCATCACGTCCAGCTCGACCAGCAGCACGCTCAGCTCGGCCAGCGGGTTGACCCGCATGGCGTCCAGCGCGAACCGGGCCACCGAGACGATGGTCGACTCGTCGACGGCGACACCGGATTCGTTGCAGATCTCGATGCTCATGACACTCGTTTTGGGTTGGGGAGGCTTAGCGGCGGCGGCGCCGGTCGGCCCGGTTGGGCACCAGCCGGTCGTCCGAGGGCTGGTGGGCGTCCCACCGGGAGTAGGCGTCCACGATGTCCGAGACCAACCGGTGCCGCACCACGTCGGTGCTGGTCAGCTGGGCGAAGTGGACGTCCTCGACGCCCTCCAGGATGTCCTGCACCACCAGCAGGCCCGACCGCGACCCACCGGGCAGGTCGATCTGGGTGGTGTCCCCGGTGACCACGATCTGCGAGCCGAACCCGAGCCGGGTGAGGAACATCTTCATCTGCTCGGGAGTGGTGTTCTGCGCCTCGTCGAGGATGATGAACGCGTCGTTCAGGGTGCGCCCGCGCATGTAGGCCAGCGGGGCGACCTCGATGGTGCCGGCCGCCATCAGCTTCGGGATCGACTCCGGGTCGATCATGTCGTGCAGCGCGTCGTACAGCGGCCGCAGGTACGGGTCGATCTTCTCGTAGAGGGTGCCGGGCAGGAAGCCCAGCCGCTCACCGGCCTCCACCGCCGGGCGGGTCAGGATGATCCGGTTGGCCTGCTTGCTCTGCAGCGCCTGGACCGCCTTGGCCATCGCCAAGTAGGTCTTGCCGGTACCGGCCGGGCCGATGCCGAACACGATGGTGTTCTTGTCGATCGCGTCGACGTAGCGCTTCTGGTTCAGCGTCTTGGGCCGGATCGTGCGGCCTCGCCGGGACAGGATGTCCAGGCTGAGCACCTCGGCCGGGGACTCCCCCGCGCGGCGACCGCCCCGCGCGGTGCTCTCTTCGGAGAGCATCGCCACGGTGCGCCGCACCGCGTCCGGACCGAGCTGCTGCCCCCGGCTGGCCAGGGTGATCAGCTCGGCGAAGACACGCTCGGCGAAGGCCACGTCGGCGGGCGAGCCGGTCAGGGTGAGCTCATTGCCCCGCACGTGCACGTCGGCATCCAGCAGGTCTTCGGCGGTGCGGAGGTTCTCGTCCCGGGAGCCGAGCAGGGCGAGCAGCGCCGAGTCGGGGACGGCCATGCGGGACTGCGCAGAGGTGTGGGGGACGGACTGCTCCGGTTCAGTACCGGTCACGTGGTGTGCTGCCTGCTTTCCCGCTCGCTGCGACCCGGCTGGTTGTCGCTTCGATGGTAGCGGGCCCCGGACCTGAGTGCAGGCGGGTAACCCCCATCGGGCGTGCGAACCGAGCGCGGCCGCGGCGCCAAACCGAGTCGAATGGGACCGCGCCGCGACGAGCGTGGGGGGACGCCCGCCGCGACGCGGCGGCCACCGGCAAAGGGGGACTCAACCGGCGGCCCCACCGGGTGTCAGCACCCGATGTTGCTCCGAGTCCGGCGCGCGAGCACCGGTAGCATCGGTACACAAATCGTAAGCCCGCGCTCGTTTAAGGACGCCCGACGATCACTCTAACGGACTATCTCACCGGGAAACTATCACTCACTGTGTCCAGCCCATCGTCCGGTCAGTACCCCGAGCGCGCCCAGAGCCACCGCTGCCGCGGTGGACGCGCGTAGCACCTGCGGCCCCAGACGGACCGGTCGGGCGCCCGCCGAACAGAGCAAGTCCAGCTCCTCGTCGGCGATCCCGCCCTCCGGCCCGACCACCAGCACCAGCTCCTCCGGCCCGGAGCCGGCCGGGGCCAGCGCGCGCACCCCTTCGGCGATCGGCGTGCCGGCGGCCTCGTGCAGCACCAGTGCGGCCCGACCGCCGCCGCCGGCGAAATACGCGGCCAGGGCGCGGGTGTCGAGCGGCTCGGCGACCTCGGGCAGCCACGCCCGGCGGGACTGCTTGGCGGCGGCCAGCACGGTAGATCTCCAGCGGGCCAGCGCCTTGTCCCCACGCGGCCCGTCCTCCCAGCGCGCCACGCAGCGGGCGGCCCGCCAGGGCAGCACCGCGTCAACGCCGGCCTCGGTGGCCAGCTCCACGGCCAGCTCGCCGCGGTCGCCCTTGATCAACGCCTGTGCCAGGGTCACCGTCGGGCGGGGCGCGGGCACCTGGCGGCGGGCCAGCACGCGCAGGGTCAGTGAGTCCCGGCCGACGCCGGTCACCTCGGCGTCGGCCAGCCGCCCCCGGCCGTCCCCGAGCAGCAGCCGCTCGCCGGCCCGGGTGCGGCGCACCGTCGCGGCGTGCCGGCCCTCCGAGCCGGTCAGCTCGGCGAGCTCGCCGGGCGGCAGCGCGTCGACCAGGTAGAGCGGCGGGGTCAGCGGGTGCTCCGGCCGCCCCGCAGCCGGGAGAACAGGCCACCGCCGTTGCGGCCGTTCATCGCCAGGTCGGGTGCCTCGTCGCCACGCACCGCGGCCAGCTCGCGCAGCAGCTCGATCTGCCGGGCGTCCAGCTTGGTCGGGGTGAGCACCTCGATGTGCACCATCAGGTCACCCCGGCCGTCCACCCGCCCGGTGGAGCGCAGCCTGGGCATGCCCCTGCCGCGCAACGTACGGACCACGCCGGTCTGGGTGCCGGGCTCGATGTCCAGCTCCAGCTCCTCACCCTCACCGAGCAGCGGCAGCCGCACGGTGGTGCCCAGCGCGGCGGCGGTCATCGGCAGCGGCAGCACGCAGTGCAGGTCCACCCCTTCCCGGGTGAACACGTCGTGCGGCGCCTCCTCGACCTCCACGTAGAGGTCACCGGCCGGGCCACCGCCCGAGCCGACCTCGCCCTGGCCGGCCAGCCGCACCCGCATCCCGTCGGCCACCCCGGCGGGCATCTTCACCGTCACCGAGCGCAGCGAGCGCACCCGACCGTCGCCGCCGCACTGCCGGCACGGATCCGGGATGACCTGGCCAAGCCCCCGGCAGTTCGCGCACGGGCGGCTGGTGACCACCTGGCCGAGGAACGAGCGCTGCACGCTCTGCACCTCGCCCCGGCCGCCGCAGATGTCGCACACCACCGGCGAGGTGCCCGGCGCGCACCCCGAGCCGGTGCACTCGGTACAGAGCACCGCGGTGTCCACGTTCAGCTCTTTGGTCAGCCCGGCGACGCACTCCTCGAGGGTGAGCCGCATGCGGATCAGCGCGTCGGCCCCCGGCTGCACCCGACTGCGCGGGCCGCGCCCGCCGACGCCGCCGCCGCCGGCCGCCGAGCCGAAGAAGGCGTCCATGATGTCGCCGAGCCCGCCGAAGCCGGCGAACGGGTCGCCTGCCCCACCGCGGCCGGCACCGTTGTCCAGCGGGTCCCCGCCGAGGTCCACGATGCGCCGCTTCTCCGGGTCGGAGAGCACCTCGTAGGCCGCCTTGACCTCGGCAAACCGTCTCTGCGCCGCCTGATCGGGATTGACGTCGGGGTGCAGCTCACGAGCGAGCCTGCGATACGCCCGCTTGATCTCGTCCGGCCCGGCGTCGCTGCTGACACCCAGCACCCCGTAGTAGTCCCTGGCCACCCTTGCGTTCCTCATGTCCCTCGAAACAGCTCGCTCGTACCCGGGCACTGCCGCGCCGGGTGCTCCGTCCAGCCTGGGCTCAGCGCCCAGTCAGGATCTCACCTACATATCTGGCCACCGCATGGACCGCGGCGATGGTGCTCGGGTAGTCCATCCTGGTCGGCCCGACCACGCCCATCCCGCCGAGCAGCATCTCCCCCGGCCCGTAGCCGATGGACACCACCGAGGTGGATCGCATCTCCTCGGCCTCGTTCTCCTCCCCGATGCTGATCCGCACGGTGCCGGGCCGATGCGCCGAGGCGAGCAGCTTGAGCACCACCACCTGCTCCTCGAGCGCCTCCAGTACTTGGCGCAGCGAGCCCGGGAAGTCGGCCACGTTGCGGGTCAGGTTGGCGGTGCCGCCGAGCACCAGCCTTTCCTCGGGGTGCTCCACCAGTGTGTCGATCAACACCGCGGACAGCGTGGTGACCACGCCGCGCAGCTCGCTCGGCGCATCCTCGGGGAGCTCGGCGACCAGCACCGCGGCCTCGGTCAGCCGGCGGCCGACCACGGCGGCGTTGAGCATTGCGCGGATCCGCGCCACCGAGTCCTCGGCGAGCACCTCGCCCAGATCGACCATCCGCTGGTCGACCCGGCCGCTGTCGGTGATCAACACCAGCATCAGCCGGGCGGGGGTGAGCGAGATCAGCTCCACGTGGCGCACGGTGGAACGGGTCAGCGTGGGGTACTGCACCACGGCGACCTGCCTGGTCAGCTGGGCGAGCAGCCGCACGCTGCGGCGCAACACATCGTCCAGGTCCATCGCGCCGCCCAGGAAGGACTGGATGGCCCGGCGCTCGGCCCCGGAGAGCGGTTTGACGTCACTGATCCGGTCCACGAACCGGCGGTAGCCCTTGTCGGTGGGGATCCGCCCGGCGCTGGTGTGCGGCTGCGCGATGTAGCCGTCCTCCTCCAGCACCGCCATGTCGTTGCGCACCGTGGCGCTGGACACCCCGAGGTTGTGCCGCTCGACCAGCGTCTTGGAACCCACCGGCTCCTGAGTCGCGACGTAATCCGCCACGATCGCGCGCAACACCTCGAACCGGCGCTCCTCGGCGTTCACCCCGCAGCCACCTCCCCGGCCGTCCTACTCCAGTCTACGGCCCGCGTCGGCCGAGGCCGTTCTACTCTGGAACGGTGCGGGTTGTGCCCAGGCCGGTGACCGGACCGGCGGTCGAGTCGCCGGCCCGACCGGCTCCCGCGTCGCCGGTCGAGTCGGCGCCGGTCGAGCTGGCCGCGGAGCTGCTGGCCGGGCGGCCGGTGCTGGCGCTCACCGGGGCCGGGCTGTCCACCGACTCCGGCATTCCGGACTACCGGGGCCCCGGCTCGCCGCGCGCCACCCCGATGACCTTCGACGAGTTCCGCTCCGGGGAGGCCGCCCGGCGCCGGTACTGGGCGCGCAGCCACGTGGGGTGGGCCCGGATGCGCCGGGCCGAACCCAACGCCGGCCACCGGGCGCTGGCCGAGCTGGAGCGGACCGGCCGGTTGCACGGGGTGATCACGCAGAACGTGGACGGGCTGCACCGGGCCGCCGGCCAGCGCACCGTGGTGGACCTGCACGGCCGGCTGGCCGACGTGGTCTGCCTGGACTGCCGCCGGCGCGGCCCGCGCGGCGAGCTGCAGCGGCGGCTGGCCGAGCTGAACCCCGGGTTCGCCGACTCGTTCGGCGCCGAGGTGGCCAGTGCCCCGGACGGCGACGCTCAACTGGACTCGGTGGCCGGGTTCCAGGTGGCGGACTGCCCGGCGTGCGGCGGGGTGCTCAAGCCGGACGTGGTGTTCTTCGGCGAGAACGTACCGCCGGAGCGGGTGGCGCGCTGCTACGCCATGGTCGAGGCCCTGCTGCCGGAGCGCGGCCGCCCCGGCGCGCTGCTGGTGGCCGGCAGCTCGCTGGCCGTGCAATCGGGGCTGCGGTTCGTCCGCCGCGCGCGCAACCTCGGCGTCCCGGTGGTGATCGTGAACCGGGGCTGGACCAGGGGCGACGAGTTGGCCACCGCCAAGGTGGACGGCGGTTGCTCCGAGGTGCTCACCGCGCTGGCCGCCAGCCTGTAGCGAGTCAGTCCCGCAGCACGACCAGGTGCTGTTGGAGCAGCAGCTCCAGCGCCTTGCTGAACTGCTCCTCACTCAGCCCGGCCGCCGCCCGCAGCGCCGCCACGGTCACCGAGCGACGCTGGGCCAGCAGCCGCAGCATCGGCCCCATCACCGAGGCGAACCGGAAGGTCTTGCCCGCCACGGTCGCCCGCACCACCTCGTCGGCGGCCGGGTCGGCCGAATCAGCCGGGTCCACGGCGAGCTCGAGCAGCGCGGTGACCTCCACGCTGGTCGTGTCGTCGGGCGTCTCGAACACCACCGGATAGGGCAGGTTGATCTCCGGGCGGCGCGGGAAGCGGCGGTCCCTGGTAGCCAGGAAGTCGGCCGGTCGGTGCGTGGTGATCACCTTGGCCAGGGTGCGCACCAGCTCGTCCTCGCGCTCCCCGTGCTCCCCCGGCTCGGCGAACCGGGGCAGGTCCTGGCGGAACAACTCCTCCGAGTAGAGCTGCTCGACCACCCACTGCGCCCAGTCGATCCCGGTGCGCCGGGTGAACCCGAAGGTCAGGTGCATGCTCATCTCGCCGGTGCCGCGCACCGCGTGCCACCAGCCCCTCGGTACGTGGATGACGTCGCCGGGGGCCAGGGTGCCCTGCCAGACGACGTCCTCCGGCGGGCGGTGGTCGTGGTCGGTGTCGACCTTCATCGGGAACCGCCGCCCGGGGCCGTGCACCGTCCAATGCTTGCTGCCGGCCAACTGCACGATGACCGTGTCGTGGTCGTCCCAGTGGGTGTCGAAGCCCTGGTGCTCCCCCCACACCAGGTACAGATTGACCTGGACCAGCTCGCGGACCAGCCGCATCAGGTCGTCGGCGGCCGCCGCGACGGGCGGGTGGATCTGGTCGATGGAGTCCAGCACGAGGCTGGCGCCGCCGCGCAGCTCCCGGTAGAGCGCGTCGGGCAGCAACACCTGCCGCTCGGCCAGGTTGTCGATCCGGGTGTAGCGGGTAACCGGGACCTGCACGCCGTCGCGGAACAGCCGCAGCTGGGGCGCGGAGAGCTGGTGGGTGCTCAGGATGTTGTTCAGTGCACTCCAGGTCAGCAGGTCGCCCACCTGTTCCGCGCCGACCTGCGCACGGACGAAGTCCCGCCCCAGGCGCGCGCTGGCGAAGTCGGCCCCGGCCAGCTCCAGGAAACGTCCGGTGAACAGCGGTGCGTTCGACATCCAGCTACCTTCCGCCGTCCCGACCTACCGGGCTGCCGTCGACCTACCGGGCGAAAGCGCCGGAGCCGTCCGGGAGGCCGGCGGAACACCGACCCCCCGGGCGCCTCAACTCACACTCCGGGCTCTAGACGAAGTCCGAGCTCCGGTCCCCGCCGTCGTTGTCACCGTTCGTCTCACGCCGAGCGACGACGGTGTCCTCCTCAATACCGATCAAGAGAACGTCCTGGTCAGCCATGGTCACCTCCCTTGTATGCGTCAACACACCTGTTCGGTCGATCACCTCAGGCCCGTCAGCCAGGCCGCTAGTAACCTACGCGGGTGACCAGCTCGGCAGTCAAGAAAAACGCCCACCCGATCAACTCATGATTCTCAAGTTAGGTTAGCCTTCATTTTGTGAGCGCGATCAAGCTACCGCACTGCGCGGCGCTGGCTCGCCAACTCGGCGAGCGGCCGACCGGCACGGCGTCCCGGATCAAGTCGCTGCTGCTCATCGAGCATGCCGGCCCGTGGCCCTCCGACGTGCGAGAACGCGTGCTCACCGAGGCGTTCGGGCCGGGTGCCCCGGAGCGGATGGACGAGCTGCACGTGCGGCGCGGACTGCGGGTGCTGATCATCCGCCGACCAGGGCGGAACGCGGCCTCGGCGCGGCCAGCGGTGTTCGCCGGCGGCTGCCGGCCCGGGCGGCGCTGGCTGGAGCGGCTCGACGTGGACAGCCCCGCCGACCTGGCGCGGCTCGATCTGCCGGCGATCGCGGAGGGTGGCGGCGGGTTCGGCGAGCCGGTGGACGGGCCGCTGCTGCTGGTCTGTGTGCACGGCCGCAAGGACGCCTGCTGCGCGATACTGGGTCGGCCGGTGGCGGACGCGCTGGCCGCCCAGTTCCCCGAGCAGACCTGGCAGTGCACACATTTCGGCGGCGACCGTTGGGCGGGCAACCTGCTGGTGGCCCCGAACGGGTTCATGTACGGCCAGCTCGTCCCCGCCTCGGCGACACCGGTGGCGCTGGCCGCGCTGCGCGCCGAGGTCGAGCTGGACAACCTGCGCGGCCGGGTGGGCACCGACCCGTTCGCCCAGGTGGCGGAGATCGCGGTGCGCGAGCGGACCGGGCTGCGCGGCCTGGACGACGTGCTGGCCGGCGCCGTGCGGGCCGGCGCCGTGCGGGCCGGCGGCGACGTGGCCACGGTCGAGGTGGCGACGGCGGGCGAGGCGTTCCGGGTCGTGGTCCGGCGCCGTCCGCTGGGGGTGCACGGGCACTCGGTGTGTTCCGGCGAGGCCAACCCGCACCGGTTCGACGTACTCGACCTGCGCGGCGCGGTCCCGGCCTGACGGTCTTGAGCTCAGTGCCCCGCCCGGTCGGTGGGTGACCCTCGGTAGCGCTGGTTGCGCTCTGCGTCTACCCGTATCGTCGATGCCGCGATGAGCGGCCCCAGCAGCGCCAGCCGACGGCTGATCCGAGAGGCGCCCAGAGTCGGTGACTACCGCCGGGGCGCCCGGTTGCGCACCACCCCCGCCGGCACCTGGTTCCCGGCGACCACCCCCGGCGACGAACCGGCCGGGTTGCTGCTGGTGCACCCCGGGGTGGACACCCGCGTCCTGGTGCCGACCATGCAACGGCTGGCCGAGCTCAACCTGCCCGGGGTACTCACCCCAAACCCGGAGCTGATCCAGCAGGCCGGCCGCAACTGGCTGGTGACCGGCGCACCCCCGGTTCCGACGCTGGCCGACGTGCTGGGCGGAGACGGGGGGCACCGCACGCCGAGCAACGCCGCCGCGCTGCTGTCCGACCTCGCCGCCACGCTGCTCACCACGCACCGCTCCGGGCTGGCCCACGGTGCCCTGGACGCCCGGTCCACATTGGTCGGACCGGACGGCGCGGCGCAGCTCACCGACTGGGGTACCAACCCGTCGGCCGCGGCCGCCGGCGACGTCACGGCCTGGGCGGCGTTGGCCGAACTGCTCGCCGAGGAATGGTGCGCCGAGGACGTGACGTCCGCCGCCGCGCTGGCCAGGGCGGTGCAGGCGGCCGCAGGGCCGACCGGCCTGGCCGGTGGTTTCGATCAGCTCCGCCAGCTCGCCCACACCGCGGGACGGGCCAGCCTGGCCGCCATCGCCAAGGATCACCTGGACGCGGTGCTGCGCGGAGAAGTCCGCCCGGGCCGATCGGCGCGGACCAGCCAGACCGAGCCGGCTCCCCCCGCGCCCGCCCCCTCGGAACCGCCGCCCGCCCCCTCGGCTCCAGCGCCCGCCCACGCGGCTCCGCCGCCCGCCGCCTGGGTCGGGGGCCAACCACCGCCGGCTCCGAGCGCCCCGTGGGCGAGCGCACCGCCGGAATCCTCCCGCGGCGGCCGGCGCCCCGGCGGGAAGCGCGAGGAGGGCAAGAAGGGCGAGGTGCCGCGCTGGCAGCTCGTGCTGCTCGCCGCGTTGACCGCCATCACCGTGGTCGCGGCCACCGCGGACCTGTTGCTGCTGGTCACCAAGGACGACACCGAGCAGAGCGCGCTGCGGATCCAGTCGGTGGTGCTCTGGGCGCAGCCCAACGGCCCGACCTGCACGTTACTCGGGGTGATCACCACGAACGGGGAGTCGGGCACGGTCACCTACGGGTGGACCGGGGACACCGAGTCCGGATCGGCCGTCAGCGCGACGGTGTCCAGCGACCAGACCCAGCTCGAGGTCAGCAGGGCGTGGACCCAGGCGTCGTCGCACGCGCTGGACCCGCTGGTCACCTTGCAGGTGCTGCGGCCCGAGCCTCGACAGGCGTCGGTGCAGCCCGCTCTGGACTGCGGCAGGTAGGGACCGCCGGTGGCGTCGTCAGCGGGCGCCCGGGTCAGGGTGCCCCGAGCAGCAGGGTGACCAGCGTGCCGGTCAGCCAGTCCTGGTATTCGTCGTAGGACCAGCCGGCCGAGTCGACCAGCGCCTCACACACGTCGTCGGTCAGCAGCGCGACGGCAATGTCGGCGGCCTGGGACACGGTCAGGTGCCCGGCGAGCGCCCCCTCGGCACTGACCCGCTCGAGCGTCGCCTCCACACCGAGGCGGCGGCGCCGGTGGCCCTCGCGCAGGGTCGCGGCGACATCGGCCTCCACCGCCGCGCCCGACCGCAGCACCTTGATCACGTCGCCGCAGCGCTCCCGGATCTGCCGGGTGGTACGAGCCAGCAGGCGGAGCAGCTCGACCGGGTCGCGGGTGTCCAGCCGGGCGTCGAACAGCTCGACGATGCCGGCCTCCTGGTCGACCAGGTCCGGCAGCCCGGCCAGCACGCCGGCCTTCGAGCCGTAGGTCGCGTAGATCGTCTGCGGCGCCACTCCGGCACGCCGGGCCAGTTCGCGCACCGGGGTGGCGGCGTACCCGCGCTCCGCGAAGAGCTCCCGCGCCGCGTTCAGGATGGTCTGCCGGGTGAGGGCCTCGCGCTGCTCCCGGAGCCGGACGACGCCGGGCAAAACCGTTGACCGGGCCTGCTCCTCCACGTAACTTCGCTCCAGTCGATAGAACATTGTTCCAGTAAGACAACCGATGTTCCAGAGTGACCATCCTAGGGCGAGCTGAAAGAGGACGACATGAGCGGTGTGCGGGACGACGTATCCCAGGTGGTCGACCTGCTCACGGCGAGCATGGTGGACAGCTGGCACGCGCGGGACAGCGACGGTTTCGCCGAGCATTTCCACCCCGACACGGTGTTCGTGGACGTGCTGGGCCGGGTGTTCCGCGGCCGGGCCAAGGTCGCCGAGGTGCACCGACGCAACTTCGCCACCATCCACGCGGGCAGCCGCCTGGAACTGGGGCGGCGCAGCAGCGAGCTGCTGGCCGACGGAGTGGCGCTGGTTCACGTCGGCTCGGCGATCTGGGTGCCGGAGGGGCCGCTGGCCGGCGACTCCCGGGCCACCCAGACCTGGATCCTCACCAAGACCACCGGCGGCTGGCTGATCAAGGCGTTCCACAACACGTTCGTCCGCGAGATGGCCGGAGTCCCCGCCGCCTGAGCAGTTCTCGACCGCTGATCCAGAGGGGGAACAACATCATGAAGGTGAGTACCAGCTCGATCCTGGGAACCCTGCTACTGGCGGTCGCGGTGGCAGTGGGCGGATGTGGCGGGCCGGGGGCGAGCGGCTCGATCACCGACCCGGCAAGCGCGGGCGCGCCGAATGTGGCCGCGCCGAATGTGGCCGCGCCGATACTGGGCGAGAGCAGCCCGGAACAGTTCTGCGCGGCCGCGAACCAGTTGAATCAGGCCTTCCAGCGCGGCCCGATCAACCCAGAGAGTGTCGCCCGCTACCTGGCGACCGCGTGGACCGAACTGGTCCCCGTTGCCCCAGCGGAGATCAAATCCGACGTGCGGCGGCTCGCGGATCTGGCGCGGGAGGACGCCGCTCTGCCCCTCGCCGAGCGCGGCCGGATGAGCAGGGTGACAGCCGAGGCAGGGCGCGTCCTGGAATACACCGCGAAGCACTGCGCGGCTGAGGTTGGCCCCCGGCCCCCAGGGTGAACGAATCGGGCGCCGTTGTTTCGTTGATCTCAGGATCTCAGCGCGGTCTCGGCGATCCGAAACAACCCTCTTGCGGCGCTTTGCTCTGCACACCCATACGCAACAGCCGGCGCTTTGCTCTGCACACCTATACGCAACGGCCGGGCGGCGCGGCTCGACGTTCCGCCATCCCGGGAGCCGGACGAAGTGTGATCCGACCTACGGTGCTCGTGCCCGGCACGACCAGTGGGCGCCGGGGACTCACCAACGTCCGCCCGGGCCGTTGCGCCCAGCCGTTGCGTATGAGTACGCAGAGCAAAGCGGTGCCAAACGATGGTCCACCTCGGAGAGCGCTCGGATGGCGGCCCTAGCACACAAGCCGATGAACCCGCGCCAGCCATCCACAACGAGTTCGTCCGCGACGAGTTGTCCACAGCGAACCCGGCACGGCTTGGCCTCCCGCGCCTCGGCGCCGATCCTGGGGCTATGAGCTATCAACGGCCCCCGGACTTCCCTCTGGTCGGGCTGGTACGCGCGGCCCGGCGCAGAGCGGATCTCAGCCAGCGCAAACTTGCCGTCGGCGCCGGCGTATCGCCCTCGACAGTCAGCCGAATCGAGGCCGGCACGCTCGCGCCGAGCATTGCCCTGCTGCGCCGCCTGCTCGGAGTCGCCGACATCGACCTGGTGGCCGTCGACCGGCACGGCCGCGTACTCCAGCCTTTGCAAGTCTGGGCGGACACCCGCGACGGCGCGGAGCGCCGGTATCCGGCACACCTGGATACCGTGTTAGATCCTCGTCCCGGTGAGTGGTGGGGCGACCGGTTCGGCCTCGCGCGCCCACCGGAGACCTTCTACCGAGACCGCGCCCTGCGAGATGCCCAGCGCGCCCGCAGCCGCTGGGAGGTCCGCGTCGCGCAATGCCGGGGCCAGCCGGAGCCCCCGATCATCGCGCGCGGGCGCCCCGGAAAAAGAAGCGGCCCAGTGCTCGGCTAGTCGGCTACCCGGCTCGGTCCTCGGCTACCCGGCGAGCAGCTCGGCGATCGCGGTGACCGCGCCGTCGGCGGTGATGATCCCGAAGTGGTTGCGATCCACCTCGACCACCCGCAGCCCGGGCGCCACCCGCCGGAAGGCCTCGGCGTCGTCCTCGGACACCACCAGCCCGCCGCCGAACGGCACCGTGGCCCGCAGCAGCAGCGCCGGCATGGTGACCTTTGCCCAGGTCGCGGTGACCTCGCGGGTGGAGGAGGCATCCAGGTCCTCCGTGCAGGCCGCCTTGTCGGTGACCGGGGAGAACCGCCCGTCGCGCTCGACGAGCTCGTAGCGGTATACCCGGTCCCAGTACTCGTTCCACGGCGTGACGATGCCCGCGCCCCGGACCGCCGCCAGGTAGTCCGCCGGGTCGTCCACCACCGCGTCCAGCCGGCTCAGCCTGCTGCGCACCTCCGCGTAGGCGACGGGGTCGACCGTGCCGCAGTGGTCGATCAGGGCGAGGCTGCGCAACCGGTCGCCGGCCATCCCCGCGGCGGTGATACCGATCAGCGCGCCGAGCGACCATCCCACGTAGTCGAATCGCTCGGCGCCGAGCTGGTCGGCCACCTCGAGCGCGTCGCGGGCATGCGCGGCCAGCCCATAGCTGCCCGGCGGGGTGATCTCGCTGCGCCCGCGCCCGCGCAGGTCGAAGGCCACCACCTGGCGGTCCGCGCGGACGATCCGCTC
>Ga0137415_10001598_pt1 | contig 22489 bp, 17 predicted proteins | sample CZODoug3_1_1_16f_FD_183082 | JGI IMG/M metagenome (GOLD analysis project Ga0137415, IMG submission 183082) | Vadose zone soil fungal communities from Angelo Coast Range Reserve, California, USA - CZODoug3_1_1_16fungal (Hybrid Assembly) | ecosystem: Environmental > Terrestrial > Soil > Vadose...
CGGTGCTCACGCCGTTCCAAACGCGAGCCGCCCGCCGGTATTTCAACGAACCGCGAAACCGCGCGAAGTATACGCCCGAGGAGCAAGCGTACATCGACAAGAAGATCAACGATGCCCTCGAGCGGTTCGGCGTCGCGGTGAAAATCCGGGACGGGAAAATCGAGGATGAGGCGGGGACCATCCAGGCCGACGTCCCGTTGAACAAGGACATCGACAAGATGAGTTTCGAGGAGCTACTCCTCGTCTTTCTTGGGACCAATCGACTGGCGTCCGCGAAAGGGATCGATCCCTCGCTGGTTTCCGTCGACAAGGAGACCGACACCTTGCTCTCCGGACAGGTGAAGGGCTATACCGTCCGAATCGATCGCCAGGAGAAACGTCTCGAACACGACTGTGCCGATTTCCGCACGAACCGCGCCGTCGGACGACTCCTATGCAAGCACCTGGGGGCGTTCCTCATGCGGTTGGACCGGCCGAAGGCCACGCGACTCCTCCGCGAGCTGCTCCGCGAGCGAAACCACTGGACGTTCGAATGATCCATCGGACCGATCGTTCACTTGTCTGGCGGCGAGTACCAATCTAGAGGCGCCCGAAATCGGCCTCCCGGTCCTTCTTTCTCGCCTCGCGGTCCACAGGAGCCGCGAGCGGCGCCTTGCATGAGGGACACGCTCCGCCCGCCTCGAGGCACGCCTTGCAAAGCCAGGCCCCGCACGCGTGCCGTTCGGCACCGGGGGCATGGTGGGTGTCGCATTTTGCGCGCGTCGAGTCGACGGGCTTCGAAGAGGCTTTGGGAGCTGTCGGTTTCCGCGAGTCGCCCTCGGCCGCCTCCTCGCGGTCGGCCACCTCATCGTCATCCTCTCGTTCCTTCCTCGATGGAACGACGTGGGTCTCCGCCTTCGGTTTCTTCGGCCTCGGCTCGAGCGCGGCCTTCGTCGTGATCTTGTAACCGCCGCCCTCGAAAATCTTCAGGGAGACCTCGAGCTTCTTCGCCTCGAACGGTCCCAGATGGAGTTCCCGCGCCAAGTCGACGAGGTTCCATTCCTCCTTCGGCAAGTCCATGGCCTGCCGGATGAGATCGTCGTTGTGCCACTCCGGCGTCGGCTCGAGCGGCGCGTCGCGGACCCAATCGATGTATCCCCAGATCGTCCGCGCCTCCTCCAGGTCCACGTGGGGCAGGACCGAGCTGACGTCCGTAAGACGCAAGGTTTCCAACGTCTGTTCGTTCTCGACGTGTTGGAGGACCGCCGCGCCGACCGCCTCGTACTTCCGGAGCTCGTCGGCCTCGACCAGATCCGGGGCGAGCGGTACGGGTTCGTTCACGTACTTGATCACCTCGTCGAGGGACTCGAGCGGGACGGAGCAGTACCGGAAGACCTCGTCCCGCGTCGCGGGTCGAGAGAGATGTTTCTCGAACCGCACGACGGCCTCGGCGAAATTCTCGATCTTCGCCACGTGAAGGCGCTCCTCCGCCGTGGTCCGTCCGCTCTGCGCCGCCTCGAAAGCGGGGTCCAGGGCGAGAGCCGCGTCGAAGGACTTGAGCGCGTCATCAAACCGTTTCAGCCGGAGGAGGGAGAGACCTTTGCTCGTCCATGTGGACTTGTCCCGCGCGTCGATCCTCAAGGCTCCGTCGTACGCCTCCACGGCCGCCGCGAAGTGTCCCGCCCGGTCTTCTGCGATTCCTCGCGTGTACCAAAGGCCTTTGTCGATCGGGCGAAGATCCGTCGCATGGGCCAGGGCGTCCGCCGCGGCGGGGAATTGTTCGAGTTTCAGATGCAAGAGGCCCTTGCCTCTCCACGCTTCGACGGATCCCGGGGACGCCTCGACGGCCGCGTCGAAGGCCTTCCGCGCCTCGTCCGTTTTCCCGAGGCTGGCATACGCCTCGCCGGTCCAAGTCAGGGCCACCGCGTCGCTCGGGTTCGCCTTGAGAGCGAACTCGAAACACGGAATCGCTTCCGCGGCGCGGTCCGTCCGCAGCAGGCACAGCCCTTTCGTCCGATGGGCCCCGTAGTAGTTCGGATCCTTTTGGAAGACGACCGCGAGGAGGGAGAGGGCGTCGTCGAAATGGGCCTCGTAGGCAAGGCAGGTCGCCTTCCCTCCGAGGAAATCCAAGTTGTCATGTTCGAGGATGAGGCCGTCCTCGAAGACCTTGAGGGCTTCGGGAATCCGGCCCGCGTCCAGCAGGATATGACCCTTCGCCGCGAGCGCGACGCGGTCCCCCGGGTTCAGACTCAGCGTGTGATCGAAAGCCTCCAGCGCCTCCTTGGGGCGGGCCAACCGGGAGAAGAGGGCGCCCTTCGCGTTCCACGTCGCGCGGTCCATCGGGTCGACGCGGACCGCCCGGTCGAGCGCCTCGATTGCGGCGTCCGATTTGTCGAGCCGTTCGAGTGCGACCGCCATCTCCCGCAACGCATCGATATCCCGACCGTCGAGCTCGAGGAGCCGTTCGCCGGCCTCCGCCGCGGCCTTGTAGGATCCTTGGAGGGCCAAGAGGTCCCTTCGGAGGCGGAACAGGTCGGATCGGTCCGGCGCGAGCGAGGTGGCCTTCGTGATCGCCGCCAGCGCTTCCTTCCCTTCCCCGACCGCGTGGGCGAGTCGGGCCCGGCGCGCCCAGGCCTCCGGATCCTTGCCATCCGCGGTCGTGAGCCGGACGCAGATCTCGAGGGATTCCTTCGTCCGCCCGAGAGCCTCGAGGGCCACGCTCAGGCTCCTCAAGGCCGTCCGCTCCTTCGGGTCCGCGATCAGCGCGGTCTGGAAGACCGGCACCGCCTCTTCGTACCGGTGAAGCTCCATGAGGCATGCACCTTGACTCAAGAGGGCTTGCGACGCGGTCGGGTCCAAGACGGCGGCCTGGCCGAACGCGTTCGCGGCCTCTTCGTACCGCTTGAGCGAGTGAAGGGAGGTCCCCTTCCCTGCGTAGACCTTGGCCTTCCTCGGTTCCAACGCGAGCGTCCGGTCGAAGGCGGCGACCGCCTGCTCGTGACGCCCTAGGCCCTGCAAGGAGAGCCCCAAGAGGTACCAGCCTTTCGCATCTTCCGGCGCGTATCGGGTCGTCCTCTCCAAGGAGTCCACGGCCTCGGCAAAGGCGTTCATCCGATACTGGCCGCGGGCCTTGTCGAGCCAGAGGTTCGCGGAGGCCGGATTCGCCTCGAGGGCGATGTCGAACGCCTTCACGGCGTCCTCGTGGCGGCCGAGGGCGAGCAGCAAGGAGGCCTTCCGGGCGGAGGCTCCCGCATCATGGGGATCCAATTTCAGGACGGTATCGTAGGCGGTCAGGGCCTCGTCCCGTTGTCCCAAGGCCTCGTGGGCTGCGCCCTTCGCAGTCCAGGTCGACCGATCCGTCGGATCCTTCTGCAGGATCGTGTCGCAAGCGCGGAGGAGGACCTTCGGGTTCTTCGAGTGGGCCAGGGCGTCCCGCTGGCCTCGGAGCGCGTCGAGGTCGTCGGGGGCGACGACCCGAAGGCGGTCGAACGTGGCGTACGCCTCTTCCGCCTTCCCGAGGGCGAGCAACGCGCGGCCTTTGTCCTTCAGCGCGCGCGCATGGTGAGGCTGGATCGCGAGGATCGCGTCGCACGTGGCGACGAGCTCGGGCCAACGTTCCGCCCCGAGGAGGAGCTGCCGTTTCGTCTCGAGGCCATCGTAGGAGCTCGGCTCGACGGCGAGGAATTCGTCCAAGGCGGCAACAGCCTCGTCCCTCCGGTTCGTCTGGAGGAACGCATGCGCCTTCGCGTAGAGCGCGCCGGCGTGCTTCGGGTCGAGGGCGATCACCTTCGAGGTCTCGTGGACCACCTCGTCCCATCGCGCGAGGCCGCGCAACGCTTCGAGCCGGCCTGTGTGGGGTTTGAGCGATTTCGGTGACAGTTCGACGGCGCGGTCGTAAGCGTAGACGGCGTCCACGTTGCGGCCGACTTTCCGGAGGAGTTCCGCGCGACCGTACCAGGCGTTCGCGTCGGCGTCTCGCTGTCGGAGCGCCTCGTCGTACGAGCGCAACGCTTCCTCGTTCTGGTTCGATGCCGCGAGGACATCGCCCCGGAGCCGCCAGGCGTTCGGATCGTACGGATCGACCTGGATCACCCGGTCGAGGCAACGGAGGGCTCGCTGTGGCTCACCGGCCGCGACGTACGTGAGGGCCTTGCCCTCCAAGGCGTCCTTCCGATCCGAATCGATCCGGAGGGCGCGATCGTATGCGGACTGGGCCTCGTCGGGTTCGCTGCGCCGGCGATGGGCCTCTCCCTTCCGCACCCAAAGTTCCGCATCCTGAGGACTCAGCGCGAGGACCCGCGCATATCCCTCCGTGTCATCCGGGTCGAGGCTCACGGCCTGCATGTACGCGCGGACCGCCTCGGGCGTCTGTCCGAGCGCGGCATGGGCGTCCCCTTTCCGTTCCCAGAGGTCCTTCGCCTTCGGATCCACCTGGAGGGCGATCTCGTAGTAGCTGAGGGCGTCGGTGGCTCGGTCCTGGGCGACGAGGATGTCGGCTTGGAGGGACAGGGCGCTCACATTGCCACGGTCCAGGGCCATGGCCTGGTTGGCGGCCGCCTGCCCGGATTCGAGGCGGCCGACCCGCAGGAGACCCTCGCCAACGTCGGCGAAGGCCTTCGCATAGTCCTCGAAGCGCCCGGTCGGCTCCCGAACTTCGAGCAGGCTGAGGGCTTTCACGAACGCCATCGCGGCGCGTGCCTCGGACCCGGCATCGAGGGCCGAGACACCGGTTTTGAGGAGGTGGTTCACCCTTTCGAGCGTGCGCGCTTCCCTATCGAAGAGGCCTTGGAAGAGGGCCATCCCTATCATCCCATCCCGCGGGACGCGGCCCCTCGGCGGGGCGCGTCGGACAAGTGGCCGACATGAAGAGTGGACGTCTTATAGATATCGCCAAGGCCCACCGCGCCTTGGCAAATGGCCCCGTGTATGGGTGCGCTTGCGATGGTCGCGGTGGAGCGCGCTGCGCATCACGATGGGTGTACCATTTCCCTCAGGGCCTCGGGTTGATGATGATCGGGTTGCCGTTCGAGCCCACGATGACGAAGACCGTGTTCGGGTTCGTCTTGATGGCGTCGATGTAGAGCATCGTGAGGTACGCCCAGGTCGCGTTCGTCAGGTTCGGGTCGCTGATCTTCAGTTGGGTGATGATCAGTGCGATGGCCGCTGCCGTCCCGTTGGCCCGAAGGACCGTGGCGTTGGCCTCGGCCTGCGCCGCGATGATCATGGCTTGGGCTTCACCCATCGCCCGGACGACGGTGGCTTGCCGCTGGAGCTCCGCCGTCACGACCGCCTGTTGCGCCGCGAGCTTCTCTTCGATCGCCTTGTCCACGGTATCGGGCAAATTGAGCGACCGGAGCAGGAACGCCTCGACGACGACGTGGTATTGGGCAAGGCTCGCGGTCACCTGCCGGAAGATCTCCTCCTCGACGATCGTGCGACCGATGCCGCCGATGTACTCACCGGTGAAGTTGCTGGCGACGTTCCTCGGGATATTCCGTAGATACCGATCGATGATGTCGTAGATGCTCCCGTAGTCGATGTAGATGTCCGCCACCTTGTCGGGAGCGAGATGGTACACCAGGCTCAGATCCATCTGGATGTTCAGGTTGTCGCTGGACCGGACGGTGAGGGATGAGCCCTCGGCTGCCGTCATGTCTCGCGTCTGGGTGTTCCACCGGACAACCTCGATCTGACTGACGAGGTATCCGAGGTTCCAGGTCCAGCCCTCATTGATCTCGTCTCGGCTCGGACCTGAGGGGCTGCTGAGGATGACCCCTTTGTGCCCCGCCGGGACGTTCCGGAAACTTCCGACCAGGATCCCTACGATGACGATCATCGCCACCAGGACGACGACGGCCAACGGGATCCATCGCTTTCGCAGACGCTCGCCCACGCTCCTACCGATGGTTGCCATATTCAACTCCCCCCGATGCGTCAGATGCGTTTCTTGTCCTACGGTACTGCGACGTCCCTCTTGTCAATGTTCCTGAGGAATCCCCACCCCGCGAACCTCGTTCCGACCCGATCGAGCGTGACCCGGCCCAAGCCCTTCGGCGGTGCGACTAAATATCCCGGACGCGATGTCGGGCAGACATTCGTCAGACGGGATGGGATCATGACGCGGAAAGGGCCCCCACGGGCCGCGCCGACGAACCTGAGGAAGGAAACGCGAGACTGGCTGACCCAGAAGACGATCCCGACGGTTCGGGAAATCGCACGGGACCTGGAAAACGCCGGGGAGGACGTCCAGGACCTGATCGAGGCGATCAACGAACTCGAGATGATCCTCCGAGACGGCCCGCGGCGAAATGGGCTTGTCCGGCCCTGACCATCGGGAGCCGAAGTGCAGGGACCGGGATTTGAACCCGGGTCCACAGCTTGGAAGGCTGTAGTCCTGACCAGCTAGACTATCCCTGCGCGGGCGCGACAAGCAGGGAGATTCGTTTTAATCTTTCCGCGGTTGCTGGCCAAACCGACTACTCACCTGTGACACACTTTGGTTTCAACAGCCCAGACCAGCGCACCAAATTGATGGGCCCAAAATAAAGGTGGACCGGCGGAGTTGTGGAGACAACCGTCTCCGCCGATCTTGTGGGATGGATCGGTTAATCGTTAACCATCGTCGTCGGACACGTCGAACTCGAGCGAACATCCGTACGATGAGTACACGTCTTGCCAGCTGTGGTCTTCACCCGCGTTCATGTCGTTCACCGCAGCCATCATCGCCGCGCTTTGCACGATTCTCCGAAGGGGAGGGGAGTATAAAGGGCGAAAGGGGGGAGAGGTGTGCGAAAGTATTCACGAGGAGCCGAACGTCATCGTCACCGGGTCGTGAGCCACTCGAATGTCTGGTTCGCGATCAGGGCGGCGCCGACCCCGAGCGCTAGGAAAGCGACTCCCGTCTCTCCCATCCCCGCGAGCACGACCGCGACGAGGAAGGCTCCGAAGAGGAGCGCGATCAAACGCCGCGGCGGGACCGTCTCCACGAAGACGACGAGCAACCCGAGCGTGAGCAGGAAGACGACGACGCCGTACAGGCCGGCTGCGGCCAAATCCGGGAGGGCCGCCATCCCGCGGCCGATGGCAGCGTTGGCCATAATCCTATGGCGGACGCTCTAACGCATGCCGAACGTGGACGGCTTCGCCCCGTCGGAGATCCTTCATCTCCCGCCATCCCAGACGAGCCGTTCCGACCGCGCGGACCTCGCCTCCGTGCCGCACGGCGACCTCATCGCCTGGCCGGATCTCATGCGCCGCGTCCCGGACTCCGACCGCGAAGATGTTGCCCACCGGAAGAAAGTCTTCGATCTCGACCCAGTAGGCGTCCTTCTTCGAAAGGACCTCACCACCCGCCAAGGTCAAGGAGAGCATGCCCCGCGCGGTGTGCATCGCGAGCTGCTGTCCTCCTCGGAGCACACGGACATCGGGAAAACGACCCCGAAATGTCGCTCCTTCGACGAGGGCCGGTCCTGCATCGCCGAACTGGAAGCGGGCGAGGTTCGACATCTCTTCGGCGAAGCGGGCTCCCTTCGCCACGGATCGGACGGAACCCGCGACCTGATCGAGCGTACGGGTCAACGCGACGAGAGAATCCTCGGAGGTCGGATGGTCCTTCGTGCTGAAGATAGCCTCGGGTACGGCCTCATGCACGATCGGCGCTTCCGCTCCGAGATGCGCGACCACCGCGTCGTATCGGTTCGTGGCCACGAAGGCCGAGAGGTCTTCGATGACGATCGCGGCCTCGTCGCGGCTCCAGTCCCCCGTGACCGGAATGTCATAATCCCTTGCAGGGTGGAAGCGTTCCAATTCTCGCGGGATCAGTCCCAACGGGGAAGTAACGATGACTTCGTGGACGACGGACGGATTCGCACTCGCACGGATCGCGTCGCGGAAGCGACGATGGCTGCGACTCGCCGAATACGGCTTGCGCGCGGAGCACGGGAGGAGCAGCAAGATCCTCGAGGATGGCGGCTTGCGATATCGCTCCCGAATTCGACGGCGGAAGCGGACGATCTCGGGCCGATGAAGGGATTCATGGGAATATGCGAGCATCGGTCCGCCGGTGACAGCGATCGATGGCTCCACCCAATCGTATCCGCGAAGGTCTAGATGGCGGATCACGGCCGTATTCCAAGGCGAGTTCGCGAGCCGACGCTCGACCATCTCTCGGAGTCGACCGTGCGATAAGTGGTTGCGGACGAGGAGGACCTCCCGATGGAGGGCGTGATCGTTGTGCGCCTGCAGATCTCCGCCGGTCGTGCACGCGGGACAAGCACAGGCTGCGCGTTCGGCTTCCGACACGGGGACGGCTCCATCGGCCGTGTGGAACAGGCCTCGCGCACTGTCGAGCATCATGCGGCTCGAGTCGACCACGTCCACGCCCGCGTAGACGAGGATGGACACGTTCGAAGGGCTCGCGAGCCCCGTCACCGCGGCGACCTTCGCGGGGCCGAGAGATTCTCGCAGTCGTCGGATCGCCGCGACGAATTCCCGCGGGGACCGTTCGAACTCGGGGCCGTTCGCCAGGAATACCGCATCGGCGTCCGTGGCCTTGGCGAGGTCGGCCTCCCCTCCGACGATCGAGAGGTCCCCCGCGACTCCGTCGTCAGGAATCTCGAGGTCGGCCATAGACAGAGGCGTCCCTTTCGACGGCGGCAGACCGTCCGGATCGCCACCGATCCGTGGCGAAAAGAAGGTGCCGCTCACGCGCACCTGGAACCGGCCGTCGTCGGTCCGCTCCGAGACGAACAAGGCTTCGGCATAGGTCGGGGCCGGGCGCGACGGCCGATGAAGAAACAGGATGAGCGGCGTCAGGAGGACCCGACCGGACCGGGTCCACGTTCCTCGGCGGCCCAAGCCCCCGCGCGCGTCGATCTCGAACATCCGGAGCGGAGCGGATGTCCCGCGCGACTAAAAAGCTCCCTACTCGACGCCGACCGTGTTCCGTTCGATGTAGGCCAGCTCCTTCGATTCGAACGCACGCTCGTCGACGCTGAGGATCAGGGCGGCCCGTCGGAGTGCGATCTGTTCGTTGACGTACTCCAGGAAGTGGAGGATCCGCGCGAAGTCGTTGTTGATCATGAGGTATTCAATCCCGTCCAACAGGATCACCGCCCGCGGCGCTTCGTTCAAGAAATTCCCGATCAGGTTGCTCAGGCTGTTCAAGTTGTGAGGATCGACGTAGTCCTTTCCCAACGTCGTCGAGAGCCACACGATACGGATGTCTCGGTCGCCGCGGCGACGAATCACATGGTTCGGATGTTGCCGGGTGATGTACAGCGGACGCCAGCCGGCGTCGAGCGCCTGCTGGAAGACTGCAAGGGCCCGCTCCGGCTTCTTCTCTTTCACGAGGTAGGCCCTTCCCTCCTCGAGGTCCTTCTTCTTTCCGAAGAGCAGGTCCTTGAGAAGCTCGTCCTCCTCGAAAGCGATCAGGAGCGGCCAGGGAAGCGGCCGCATGGAACCACGTTACTATCCGGAGGTCCCGTTTTATACGTATCCTATCGACTATCGGACGTGAGACTTAACCGCGCCGAGGCGCGGACGAATCACCGGGGCGGGCCTCCGAGCGGTTGACCGCAGTTCGGACAGAAGCGGTTCGTCATGGGATTGGCGGCGCGACAGGCCGAGCAGAACGTGTAACCCGGGATCCATGAAGGAGGCAGGGCGGACCTGGGTCGGGTCGCCAGCACCAAGACGATACCGAGCACGATCCCGACGGGCACGATGAGCGCAATCAGGATCACGCCGAGCGTACTGAACGAGAACAGGGATTGGGGCACTCCCGGCGGGGAGAACCTCAGCGAGATCGAGTCCAATGCCGGGGTCTTCGATACGTTCAATGTAACGAGCGCGGCACCCACCTGTGCAAAGCGGGCCTTTGGAAGTCCGAGGGGGCTCAATCCCGGTGTCGTGACGGGGGCGGGGAGCGTGGTCCACGATGGGTCTGGGATCGGGGTGTTCCCGACACGTACGTTCACGCCGATGCCCGTCTCGCTCGGGAGCGAACCCGACCAATCGAGATCGTCCCATGTCGTGTTGGGAGAACCAGAATCGACAATCCCGGTGATGAAGAATCCGGGGCTGCGGTATGCCGGGGAATTTGTTCCAGGGGAGTAGTCCGCGACGCCGATTCGCCAAGCCCAGGGCGTGCTCTCTCCTCCATAGTACATCCGATACGAGCCGCCCGCCTTGACGACTTTCGCGACCGCGACTCCGGCCCGATCCCACGAGCCGGAGGGGCCCAGCGAGACGGCGGGGTTCGTCGCATCCTTTCTCCAGATTCGTCCATCGGCCGATGTGGCATGGCCGATCTGCGGCGCATTGAAACCGCCGGTGTAATAGAGCTCGTATCCGGACCCATTCGTTCCGACGGCGGTGGGATGAACTCGGCTCTCTTCCCACGGGAATTCCGGGACCATTAACGGATTCCCAGGATCCTCGGTCCAATTGATTCCGTTTAAAGACGTGGCCCGGCCGAGCGAGTAGGCGTAGTTGCCCGGGTGCCCGGAGAAGTAGAGGACGAAAGTCGAGCCGTCCTTGATCACCACGGGAGTGCTCGTCGATCCAGCGTCCCAGGGCTCGGTGCCCTTGAACACCGGTGCACCCTCGAATTTGTTCCAAACGATGCCGTCGGCCGATGAGGCGTAGCCGATTTGGATCGCGAGAGGCCCGTCCCCGGCGTACCACATGTGGTAACCGCTCCCGTCATGGATGACGGACGGATTCCCGAGGGTCTGATCCCAGCCGGTCGCATTCGACCGGAGAACCGGATTCGACAGAGACCTCGTCCAGTTGATGCCATCGGGACTTGTTGCGTAGCCGATGTCGCAATGGGTGCCGACGCAGCCCTGGTACCACATCTTGTAGACGCCATTCTCATACAGGATACTCGGGGCGTCGACCCAATCCGACTCCCATCCGACACCCGGACCCAAGACCGGATTGCTGGAAGACTTCACCCACGCCGATGCGACATTCGTGAGCCGAAGTTGTCCGGGGGAAGAAGTGGCGTCTAAATCTCGAAGGATCCCCGCTCGAAAATCCTCCGCGGTGGTCCACGTCGCGGTCAGGGACCCCAAGACGCCTACGGAGAAGACGCTGACCAGCAGGATGAAGCCGATTCCCACCGCCCAAATCGCTCGCGCCGTCGGACGGTGCACGCATTCCCCTTGTGAGACAGGGGCCGGTCGGGAGAAGAACCTTTCGAGGTCTGATGGGATCCGACCTTGTCCAAGTTCGACTGAGGAAAGGCTAGCCCCTCCAGCCGACGCGGCGACGGAATGTTTATCGCCGGATGGGTTGTCGCCCGCTACAATGGCCTCCCCGCTCATCGGAATCATCGGAGGATCCGCCCTCGGCGACGCCTTCGAGTTGGAGGAGGAGCAGGCGCGGTTCCTCGTCACGCCGCACGGCGCGCCGAGCGATCCGCCTCGGGTCGGGACGCACGCGGGCGTACGCGTGGCCTTCCTGCCTCGCCACGGGAAGGATCATCGGATCCCACCGCACAAACTGAATCATCGCGCGAACCTGTGGGCCTTGAAAGAAATCGGGGTCACACACGTCATCGGGACGTCGTCCACCGGCTCTCTGAAGAAGACGATCCATCCCGGGAGCTTCGTCGTTCCGGATGATTTCGTCGGTTTCTGGGACATCCCTACATTTTACGATGACCGCGTCGTCCATGCAACGCCGTCCCTCGACCCGTCCGTCCGGACTGCCCTCTCCGAGGCCGCGAAGGGGGCGAAGGCATTCGTCCGGGATCGCGGCGTGTATGTCCAGACGACTGGGCCGCGACTGGAGACCCGCGCCGAGATCGCGTTCTTCAAATCGATCGGAGACGTCGTCGGAATGACGATGGCCTCCGAAGCGACCCTGGCATCGGAACTCGGCCTCCCGTACGCATCCCTCTGCACGGTCGACAACTTCGCCCACGGCATCGTCGACGAGCCACTCTCCTTCGAACAGATCCGCGAGACGCAGCGCGCGAATGCGGCCCTGACCCGGACCGTGGTCGCAGGGGCACTGGGGCGGCTGCGATGACCATCCTGATCAAGGACGTGCAGGTCGAGGGGGACGTCACCCACATCTACATCGAGGGAAATCGGATCGCGGAGATTGGAAAGAAGCGCGAGGCGGACACGGTGATCGACGGCCGGGGAAAACTCGCGTTGCCCGGCTTCGTGAACCTGCACACCCACGCCGCGATGACGTTGTTCCGCGGATGGGCCGACGACCTCGATCTGGCCGCGTGGCTCGAGACGAAGATCTGGCCCGCGGAGTCGAAGCTCCGGCCCGAGGACGTGTTCTGGGGCACGAAACTCGCCTGCCTCGAGATGATCAAGACCGGAACGACGACCTTCAACGACATGTACTTCCACATGGAGCAGGCCGCGAAGGCCGTGAAGGAGATGGGGCTCCGGGCCTTCCTGTCCGAGGGGATCGTGGACCTCAACGATCCGGATAGGGCCGCGAAGCAACTCCGGGCCGCGGAGGAAGCGAACCGTCGGATCGAGGCGATGAAGACGGAACGAATCACGCCGGTGTTCGGACCGCACGCGATCTACACGGTGTCGAAGGACTCCCTCCTCCGCATTCGCGAACTCGCGGACAAGAAAGGATCCTTGATCCACCTGCATCTGTCCGAGACAAAACGGGAGGTCGACGACTGCGTCGTGGAGACCGGAATGCGGCCCGCGAAGTACCTCGACAGCATCGGCTTCCTTGCGAAGGACGTAATCGCGGCGCACGGCTGTTGGCTCGACGCCTCCGAGATCGAGGTCCTCGCGCACACGGGAGCGAAGGTCGCCCACTGCCCGATCTCCAACATGAAACTCGCGACCGGTGCGGCGATGCCCTATCCGGCGATGAAGGAAGCCGCCGTGGTGATGGGCCTCGGGACCGACGGGGCGGCGAGCAACAACAGCCTGGACATGTTCGAGACGATGAAGGCCGCAGCCCTCCTGCAGAAGTTCGCGCACGGCGATCCAAAGGCCCTCCCGGCCATCGAGGCGTTCGAGCTCGCGAACCTGGGAGGCGCCCGGGCCCTCGGGATCGACGCCGGTATCATCGGGGTCGACCGCCTCGCGGATCTCATCCTAGTCGACCCGCGACGTCCGGAGCTCACGCCCCGCCATTCCGACGTGAGCAATTGGGTGTATTCCGCCCACGGCAACGTGGTCGACACGACGATCTGTGACGGAGTCGTGCTGATGCGAGGACGTCGAATCAAAGGAGAGGCGGAAATCATCGAGCAGGCCGGTGAGGTCGCGCGCAACCTCGTGGCGAGGGAATGAGATGGCCCTCGAGCGACTCCGGGCGAGCTTGAAGGACGTGCCCATCGTCCGGTTCGGGGAGTACGAATACTTCGTGCATCCGATCACGGACGGTATCCCGCTCGGCCGACCGGACGTCCTGGACGAGGTCCTGACGGAGCTCGCGCGGGTCGGCGATTGGAGTCGGTGTGACAAGATTGTGACCGCCGAATCGATGGGCTTCCCGCTCGCGGCCGGACTATCGCTCCGGGTCCAGAAGCCGTACGTGTTCATTCGGAAGCGGCAATATGGCCTGCCGGGCGAAGTCTCGCTGAAGCAGACCACCGGCTACGCAAAGACGGACATGTTCATCAACAACATTCATCGCGGGGACCGCGTCGTCTTCGTCGACGATGTGATCTCGACCGGGGGAACCCTCCTCGCCATCGCCCAAGCGCTGCGGAAACTGGGGGCGGAGCTGACGGACATCCTGATCGTCTTCGAGAAAACTCGGGAAAGGGCTCGGATGGAAAAGGAGCTGGGCGCGAAAATCAAGACGCTCCTCAAAGTCGATGTGGTCAAAGGAAAACTTCTCGAACGAAGCTAGGGACTCTCGGGGGCCGCCGCCTCCTTGGCGCGTCGCCGATCCTCGGCCACCATCGCGATGGACCTTTTGAACAGCGGCGCTGGTAGGACCGACACGAGGACCATGACGACGACGATCACAGAGAAGAGAGCGTCGCCGATCACAGCCGCGGTGAGCGCGCTGAGGGCGACGATGAGGCCCACCTCGCCGCGCGGCGTCATGCCCCATCCGACGGCCAAGGCTTCGTGTCGGGTCATGTGCGACAAACGGGCCGGGATGCTGCATCCGACCACCTTCGTCACGATTGCGACGAGGGTGAGGACGGCGCCGAACACAAGCAGGCCGGACCCCCAGCCGACGGTCGGCAGATTCACCTGCAATCCGAGGGAGATGAAGAAAATCGGCGTGAAAATGGCCCCGAGGTAACCCGCGCCTTCCGTGAAGTCCTCGCGGAGCGGGGTGTTGGCGAACATCGTCCCCGCGAGGAAGGCTCCCACAATCGCTGAGAGCCCGATGATCTCGGCGACAAAGGCGTAGAGGAAGGTCACCGCCATCGCGATGATGAACCCGCCATGCTTGAGCCCGAGTTTCAGGCCTGCGACCTGGATGCGGACGACGACACGCCGGAAGAAATAGAGACCCACCGCCATGCCCACGCCAAGGAACAGGAGCGCGGTCGACAAGAGGAGGAGGATCGAGAACGGATCGACACGCCCGCCACTGGCCCCAACGACGATCGAGAGGAGGACCAGGCTCAAGATGTCGTCCACCACCGCCGCGCCCATGATCGTCTGAGCTGCGGACTCCCGCATGAGGCCCAAATCGAGGAGGATCGAGGCCGCGATGGCGGTGCTGGTGGCGGTCAACGTCGCGCCAACGAAGATCGCCATGGTGAACTGGGTCCCTCCGGGCCCCACGTTCGCGATTGGCACGAGCAGGTAGGCGGTCAGGAAGCCAACCGCAAAGGGGAGTAGGACGCCCCCCGTCGCGACGGCCACGTTCTTCCGGGTATAGATAGCCCGGAAATCGCTTTCGAGGCCGATCAGGAAGAGTAGGAAGATCGCTCCGAGACCCGCGAAGGTGGCCACAAGCCCGGGGTCGAACAAACGGATGTTCAGGTAGAACCCCAGGACGCTCGGTCCAAGAAGAATCCCGAGTGCGATCTCACCGACGATCGTGGGCTGACGGAACCGTTTGATGGTGAAGTGTCTCAGCGTGGCAAGCGCCAGGAGGATCGTGAGTTGTTGATAGATCGCCTCGACACCGGCCATCGCGCCCGGAACGAATCCATCGCTCTTAAATTCTGAGCGCCAGGCGGGGACCGAACCCGGCCAACCGCCGCGGGGCTGGAAATTCCGTCCGATCTCGGCAATGAACCCGCTGCGAGCGGGAATCCTCACGTCGTTCGTTTCGACCGGTTTCGACGTGCCTCGTCCTCGGTGACGATGACGCTGAGATGAATGACAGGGCCCTCCGGGTCGGCGTCATAACGGACGCTGCGTCCTTCCGAGAGAATCTTGTGGAACTGGATTCGCACGCTCGTAGCGGGTCGCATGACGCGTGATGCTATGAAACGCGCCGACGTGGTTCTCCGATGCGATAGGTGATAACGTGGCGGGCCCGGTGATGGGAGCGTCGCTGGCCGAAGAAGAGAAAAAGGGAGGGATGGGATGAACGTGATTCGAGGGACGATTCACTGCTTCATCAGGTCGAGTCCGTTCCAGTCCCCGCCGAAATCCTTCACCTGGCCTGTGGCCAACTGGAATCGGGCGCGGAGTTTGCCGTTCTCGAAGAAGATGTACGCGTTCCGAAGGCAGGATGTGTAGAGGTTCTTCCTCTTCCCCTTCTGGGTGAGGATGCGCTCGACGCATTGGATCAAGCCGACTTCTTCGAGGATTCGTATCTTGCGGTAGCATGCCGCGATCGGGATTCCGTACCGCTGGCTGATTTCTTGGGCGCTGATCTTCCGCTTGTAGGTCGCCAAAAGGATCTTCGCGCTGTATTCGTCCGTGAGAAGCTGGGACGCTTCGAGGGGGCTAAGCAACCTCGATGAGTCCGTGAATCCTTCGTCGATCGGGTTCATATCGTCCTCCACGTGGAACACCCCGGAACCGCTCTACCTGTCGATGAAGTTGCAGGATATTTAAGCTATCGCGCGTGATTATCAGACAAAATACTCGTTTGGCGCTATGATTATCACGCGCGCGGAAAACGCGCGCGCACGCGCGAGACTAATGTTCGATCGCAGAATTGAGCTCGATCCATTTTCCGTTGATCTCTTTCTCGATATCGAACTCGAATTTCACTTTGAAGATGCCTTCTTGGTAGACGAGCTGGGCCGATTTCAGGAGCGACCGGTACAATTTCATCGTTTTCCCCTTCGGGGTTGTGACGATCTCAGCCACGTTCAGGAACCCGGCCTCCTCGAGCTCGTGGATCTTCCGATAGCACGCGGCGATCGGGATATCGTACTTGTCGCTGATCTCCTGCACGGACCTCGATGTGTTCTGCGTAGCGACCAGAATGCGCTCCGCGTACTCGTCCGTGAGCAAGCGCGAGACGTCCTTTTCTCGCATTGGTCTCGATTCAGTGGTGGATAGTAATCCGATTATCTATCCGGTTCTCGAATTTGATACTCGCCGATCGGGAGAGAACAGAGGGGTTTCCGGAGGATTTTCGCGTTACACGATCGGCCGCAGTACCGCCTTCGGAAAGCCGCTGGACCAGTCCCAGGAAAGGTTGAACAACTCCGTGTACGGCTTCTGTCCGTAGAGGACCACCGAGCCGTTCACAATTTCGATTCGGAAAACAGCATAGGCGAGGTTCTCGAGCTTCGCCGCGGAGGCGCTCTCCGGAGTCACGAACCCGACGAACACGTCCTTCGCGCGACGGAGGGCCGAGAACACGCCGGACATGCTCTCAATCACCTTTTCGCCGTACACGGACTCGAGCGTGTCGAAGGCCATGAGAGCGAGGAACGGCCGTTCCGCCTTCGGCAAGTGAAACTGTACGTTGGACCACTTTAGGTCGGTGTCGACGTTCGTGCCCTCCATGTGTAGGACGATCCGGGAGACTTCTCCGGATTCCAACGTCGCCGCCTCGAACACCCGGACATTCGCGTCCAGAGCTCCGGCGGGCAGATGCGGGCTCACGAGCTCCCGGAGGAATTCCGCGCTGCCCTTGCGTGGAGGCACATGGGCCACACCGCGGCCCTGACTCACGAAGTTGCAGATCATCGCCGTGCGAAGCCAGTCCACGTAGTCGGCGGGCACCGCATTCGAGATCTCGAACGCGATGACGCGACCGCGGCTCAGCCCGCCCGCGATCCGATCCAGTGGTTCGAGGCCCATGCTGACCGCGTCCTTCGACAAATCCTTGACGGGCTTCCACAGCTGCGGCTTCGCAGGCCGGAATTCCTCGCCGATCTTGAAGGCGGTCAGGCGTCCGCCGTCGAGTGTGTAGAGGTACCGGTGCTGCTGCACCTGTTGTCCGCGGAGCTTCTCGATCGTCAGTACGCGGAGCCGACGCCCCTCATATTCCGACGACGCGAGGCTCACGACGCCGTCGCCGAGGTAGTCGAGCCGCGTCTCTCCGCTGCTCTCCAGGACGTACAAGACGTTCTGCTTGCTCGCTTCGACGAGGTCCTTCTGCAACACCGTGATGAGGCGAGCCGCAGGGATCCCGTAGTGCTCTCCGAGGGCATCGATGGAGTCGATCAGGACGAGGGACCGTTCCGGGAGGCGCTTGTCGACGAACTCGTACGCGGCCTCGAGTTCCGGAAGGTCGAATCCGAGGGTGACCTCGAGGAAACTGCCCTTTACCTCGCCGGCTCCAATCGATTCGGGCTCCGCATCCTCGCCCTCCTTGCCCTCCATGATCTTCCCTTCGAGCTGGTCGAGCGCCGTCCGAGCGACCTTCGACTCGGCTCGAACCTTCGCGGTCTGGAGTCCCGCCGGCTTGAGGCGCTCCTTCAACCAGACGAACTGGCGGAAGAGGGACTCGTCCGATACGCGGGAGCTGAGATAGTGGGACGCCGTGACTTCGCCAAGCTCCTCCGTCAGCTGCAGGGCGAACGTCGTCTTGCCGGTGCCCGCGGGTCCCTTCGCAATCAGGGAGTGTCCACCGGGCGCGTTGAAGAACTCCACGATCTCGCGGGGGATTCGACCGGCGGGAGGCATCCTGGAACCGGCTCGACACTGAGGCGCCCGCTATACATACGTTTCCGTCCCGCCATCATTCGTGAGCCGGACCGGTCCTCTCCGCCGGCTCCGAGAGCGTCCGTTGGAATCGCAACGCATCGGAGTGCATGGAGAAATTGTTGAACATCACATAGGAGTCGTCGTACTCGTGGCACATCTCCTCGAGTCGGCGCAGGTCCGCGTCCGTGTACGTGTACCGATACATCGATGGGCCTGGTGGACTTCCGTGCAAGCGGAAGTAGGCGAGGCCGTACGTCGCGGGTTCGTTCGCGAACGGATCGACCACGTGGACGAGGCCGATCTCCTCGCAAATCCGTGCGACGAGATGGGTCGCCCATCCGCCGCGCAGTTCGATGCCCTTCGCGGCGTCCGTACGGATCGATTCGAAGAAGCGAAACAGGGCCGTTCGGTTCGCGTCCGTCGGCCCGAACGTCGCGGGGGTTTGGAACACGATCATCTCCGCTCCGAGGGCGTCCACCACCGCGCGAGTGGTCTCCCACCCCTCCCGGACGGGAGCTGAATCCTGGAACCGTCCGTACGCCGAGCGTTCGTCGGCAGGGATCACACGGCCGGATCGGCGGTAGGTGGGCGACGAAGCCTCGTGCGTGATGAATTGGGACGCCTTCACCGCGAACCGGAACTCCGGCGGAGCGAGGGCTCGCCATTTCGCCGCCCGATCCACCGACACGGGGCGGTAGAACGTCTCTTGAATCTCGACCGCCGCCAGATCGCGCACGACCTCCGCCTGACGACGGCCGAACCCGCAAGTGCCGGTCCAGATCACGACGCGCCGAAGGACGAAAGAAACTATAAAGCCGGCCGCGGGGCATCGCGACCTCGCGTGAAGAACCAGGAGATCTCGAATCGATTCAACGAAATCGCGGACATGCTCGATATCCTCGGAGAGGACGCGTTCCGGATCATCTCGTATCGGCGCGCCGCGCGGCAGCTCGAGGCCCTTACCGAAGACGTGGAGGATCTGGTGCGGCAAGGACGGGCCGCCTCCATCCCAGGGATCGGCCAGGCCCTCGCGGAGAAGATCGAGGAGTACGTGACGACAGGCAAGATCGGGTACCACGAAGAGCTTCGCGCGAAGTTCCCGCCGGGAGTCCTCGACATGTTGCGGGTGCGTGGGATCGGTCCAAAGAAGGTGAAGCTCCTCTGGCAGGAGCTCGGGATCACGGACATCGAGACCCTGCGAAAGGCGGCACAGACCCACCGACTCAGTCGCGTCAAAGGATTCGGCGAAAAGACGGAAGAAAAGATCCTCCGCAGCATCGAGCTCCTCAAGGAGGGGGAGAGCTTGTTTTTCCTGGCGGACGCGCACGCGATCGCGAGGACCGTGACCGACTATCTGCGGAAGCGAGCGCCGGTCAAGGAGTTGATGGCGGCCGGGAGTCTGCGACGGATGAAGGAGACCGTGCACGACATCGACATCCTCGCCACGACGGAGGACCCGCGGGCGGTCGCGGAGGCCTTCACGACGATGCCCGGTGTCCGCGAGGTCCTCGCTGCCGGTGAGTCGAAATCGGTCGTCCTCCTGGACGCCGAGGACCGATTCATCCAGGTGGACCTCCGGATCGTCGAGCCCGGGAGTTGGGGGGCGGCCCTGCAATACGACACCGGCTCGAAGGACCACAACATCCACCTGCGGACGATGGCGCAGAAACGGGGCCTTACATTGAATGAGTACGGAATCTTTCGCGACGACTCGAAGGTCGCAGGGGAGACGGAAGAGAGCGTGTACACGGCCCTAGGGCTTTCCTGGATTCCGCCCGAAATGCGAGAGGACCAGGGCGAAATCGAACTCGCCATGAAAGGCGAACTGCCCCGGCTCGTGGAAGATGGAGACGTCCACGGGGAATTCCATGTCCACACGAACGCGACGGACGGCGTCGATTCCGTCGAGACGATGGTCGATCAAGCTCGCGCCCTGGGCTACGCCTTCGTGGGAATCTCCGACCACTCCGTCTCTTCGGCCGTGGCTTTCGGTCTGAGCGCAGAGAAGGCGCTCGCCCGTCGCGACCGATTTCGCGAACTGAACCGCGAGCGGAAGGGCTTCACGATCCTGTTCGGCACTGAATGCGATATCTTGGACGGAGGGCAGATGGACTATTCGGACGACGTGCTGAAGGAATTCGATTTCGTGATCGGGGCTGTCCACTCCCGGTTCACGCTTCCGATCAAAGAGATGACGGAGCGGATCAACGCGGCCGTCCGCCATCCGTACGTAAACATCCTCGCCCACCCGACGACCCGGAAGATCGGCCAGAGGGATCCCATCCAGGTCGACCTCGACGAGGTCTACGCCGCATGCGCAAGCGCAGGCACGGCGATCGAGATTGACGCCTACCCGGACCGGATGGACCTGAACGGCACGCAGGCCCGGGCCGCCAAGAACGCAGGCTGCACGATCGCCGTGGACACGGACAGCCACGCCAAGGGCCACCTGGCCTGGATGCACTTCGGCGTCGGGACCGCGCGCCGAGCCTGGCTCACCGCGAGCGACGTGCTGAACGCCTGGCCCCTCGAGAAGATCCGCGCGTTCTTCCGGTGACCCCGAGTTTCTTCATCGCGTCGAAAGCCCGAGCGACGACGTCGCGGTCGTTCGGCCAATGGAGGAGTCTCATCGCTTCCGTCCTCGAGACCCAATGAGCTTCGTCGAACCCGGACTCCGGTTCGACGCGGCCACCGATCGGTTTGGCAAGGAAGTAGGCGACCGACTTGTCCACGTTCACCCCGTCCGGCGCCCAGTAAAAGGCGTATCGGACCTCGGTCAGGGGACGGAGAAGCTTGACGCGAAGGCCCGTCTCCTCGTGCGTCTCCCGGACCGCGGCCTGTTCATCGGTCTCGCCCTGCTCGAGCGTGCCTTTCGGCAGGCACCAGATCGCCTCTCCCGCCTTCCGGAGCAAGAGGACACGGCCGGCCGGATTCATGACCACGGCACCGGCCGAGCGACCTGGCCGCACGGGTTTCCCGGCCCGGACGGGACCGCTGCGGATTCGGGCGTGCCTTCCGGGGACCGCGCGGACGGCTTTGCGGAGGTCTGCGCGAAGGGCGGCCTCCAAACGGCGATTGTAGAGGACCGCGGCCGGATGGTACGTGGCCCGCACCGGGACCCCGTCAAGGGCGAGGTCTTGGCCCCGGGCTCGTGAGAGCTCCAGGCCCGGCCCGAGGAGGGCTCGAAGAGCCGTCGAGCCGAGCGTGACAAGGAGTTTGGGCCGGACAGCCTCGATTTGGCTCGCCAAGTACGGCCGGCAAGCCTCGATCTCGTCCGCCTTCGGCGCCCGGTTCGCGGGCGGTCGACACTTGACCACATTCGTGATGAAGACCTCCCCTCGTGGGAGTCGGGCGGCGGCAAGGGCCCTGTCGAGCACCTTGCCGGCGGGTCCGACGAATGGCCGTCCGGCCGCGTCTTCTCCCCGACCTGGCGCTTCGCCGATCAGGAAGACGGCGGCGTCGATGGGGCCTTCGCCTGGGACCGCACGGGTCCGGCTCCGATGAAGGCGACAGAGCGTACACGCCCGGACCTTGGTAGCGGTCTCTTCGAGGACAATCGCGCGTTCCCGCGCCCAGCCCATGAGGCCGGATGGCCGGCGGCGTTCATAGATTTCGCGGGAGATCATTCCCTCCGTTCCGACACGAGGTTCGTGAGGGCCCTGATCTTCGGCTGGATCCGTTCGATCTTCCCTTCGAGCTTCGCTCGCCGCCGTTCGAACCTCCGTTCCGCCTTCAAACGGTCCACGGTATTCTCCTTCATCGCGTGCTGCGCCCGACGAATCTCCGCCCGGTACCCGGCTTCGATCCTCCGGAATCGTTTCAATTTTCGTTCGAGCTTGTCCGCGGCCGGAATCTCCTGAACCCCCGCGCCGGCTCACCCGGATTCCCAGGCCTCAGCTGAAGCCCCGTTTCCGGGCGATCACCACGTCGAGGACGCCATTGGTATACGTGTACTTCAGCGTGTCGCGGTCCGCGTCCAGCGGAAGGTCCACGATGCTGAAGTAGGAACGGTCCCCGTCCCCTTGGAGGACGAGCTTGCCCTCGTCGAGCCGCACTCGGATGCCCTCTCGAGAGACGCCTGCCATCTCCGCAGTGAGGAAGATCGCGGACTCCGTGAGGATCACGTCGACCAAAGGATCCCGCGTCCGGATCTCCTCGCCTTCCAATGCGGGCCGCGGGGTCTCGAGCCGCGCTTCGCGCGACCGGGTCGTGAAGCCGTAGATGAACGGTTCTCGGAACACCCCTAGCTTGCCCTCGAAGGCATCCTTGAGCATTCGGTGAAGCGCCCGCCGGGTTTCTTCGAACTCGTCCTCGATACTCATGGAGGAATCTTCGCCTTCCTTCCGGACCGCACGGCCTTCCGCGCAGTTCGGTTTCAACCCACTGAGGAAGAAATGCGTTCGAGATTTCATATAGTTTTCGAGCGAGGACGTATTTTCTCGGGGAAGTCGAACACAGGTCATGTCACGATGAGC
>Ga0137415_10001600_pt1 | contig 22464 bp, 15 predicted proteins | sample CZODoug3_1_1_16f_FD_183082 | JGI IMG/M metagenome (GOLD analysis project Ga0137415, IMG submission 183082) | Vadose zone soil fungal communities from Angelo Coast Range Reserve, California, USA - CZODoug3_1_1_16fungal (Hybrid Assembly) | ecosystem: Environmental > Terrestrial > Soil > Vadose...
CACGGCGGCTGGGACAAGGCGCACAGCGATGCGACGTTGAAGCTGCTGGCGAGGCTGTATGATGGGAAGATCGATCTATCGTCGTTACGAGGCTAGTTGTCGTCATGCCCGGCCTTGTGCCGGGCATCCACGTCTTTCTTTTTGATACTCAAGACGTGGATGGCCGGGACAAGCCCGGCCATGACGGGGAGGGCATGCATGGCCAGCACCAACGAACTCATCGGCAAGGTCGCCATCGTCACCGGAGCCGGTCGCAATATCGGCCGCGCGATTGCGCTGGCGCTGGCGGAAGGCGGCGCGTCCATTGTGGTCAATGCGCGCAGCAACCGTGCCGAGGCCGACGCCGTCGCGCGCGAGATCGAGGCCGCAGGCGGCAAGGCCCTGGTCAACATCGGCGACGTGGCCGATGCCGCGGCGATGCAGGCGATGGCGGACGCGGCGGTGAAGCATTTCGGCCGCATCGACATTCTCGTCAACAATGCCGCACTTCGGCGGGAAAAATCCTTCACCGAGATGAGCTACGCCGAGTGGCGCGAGATCCTCGATGTCACCCTCGATGGCACGTTTCATTGCACCAAGGCCTGTCTTCCGGGCTTGCGGAAATCCGGCGCGGGAACCATCGTCAATATCGGCGGCTTGAGCGCGCATACCGGCGCCAGGAACCGCGCCCATGTCGTGACCGCGAAGGCGGGAATTGTCGGTTTCACCCGCGCGCTTGCACATGACCTGGCCGCCGACGGCATCACCGTGAATTGCGTGGTTCCGGGCCTGATCGGCACGCCGCGTCCGAAAGACAAGCCGGAACCCGCGCATCACCTGACCCATCAGACCATCGCCGGCGAGCGCGGTAGACCGGAAGATGTCGCCGCGGCGGTGCGGTTCCTCTGCGGCCCGGGCGCGCGCTACATCAACGGGCAGGCAATCCATGCCAATGGCGGCGCTTATTTGGGCTCCTAGTGCATGGCTTGCTTGATGTTTTTGCTGGTGCGTGGCGGATAAATGCGCTCGGCTGCCTCCGCTTTTGATGGTAGCTATCGATCCATGAACCAGCACGCCAAGATCGACATCCGGCATTCCACCTGTCCGCACGATTGTCCGTCGGCTTGTGCCCTCGATATCGAGGTGATCGATAACGCCACGATCGGCCGGGTGCGTGGCTCCAAGCAGCAGACCTATACGGCTGGCGTCGTCTGCGCCAAGGTCGCGCGCTATGCCGAGCGGATTCATCATCCGGATCGGCTGATGTATCCGCAGCGCCGCACCGGCCCGAAGGGATCCGGTCAATTCGCGCGGATTTCGTGGGACGAGGCGCTGGACGAGATCGCTGATCGCTTCAACGAGGCCGAGCGCGAATTCGGCGCCGAATCGGTCTGGCCCTATTACTATGCCGGCACCATGGGCCTCGTGATGCGCGACGGCATCAACCGCCTTGCGCATGTGAAGAAATATTCCCGCTTCTACTCGACGATCTGCGCCAACATCGCCCGCATCGGCTTTGCCATCGGCACCGGCAAGATCGCCGGCGTCGATCCGCGCGAGATGGGCGTCTCCGACCTGATCGTGATCTGGGGCACCAACCCCGTGAACACCCAGGTCAACGTGATGACGCACGCGATGCGCGCCCGCAAGGAGCGCGGCGCCAGGATCGCGGCGGTCGATGTCTACAACAACGACACCATGAAGCAGGCCGACATCAAGATCATCCTGCGGCCCGGCACCGACGGCGCTTTCGCCTGCGGCGTCATGCATGTGCTGTTCCGCGACGGTTTTGCCGATCGCGGCTATATGGATCGCTACACCGATTGTCCCGGTGAACTCGAGGCGCATCTTTCGACCCGCACGCCCGAATGGGCCTCTGCGATTTGCGGTGTGCCGGTGGCGGAGATCGAGGCTTTCGCGCGCCTGGTCGGTGAGACCGAACGTACGTTCTTCCGCCTCGGCTATGGCTTCACCCGCAGCCGCAACGGTGCGGCGCAAATGCATGCGGCGTTGTGCATCCCGGCCGTGACCGGCGCCTGGCAATATGAGGGCGGCGGCGCCTTCTTCAACAATTACGCGCTCTGGAAATTCAACGAATCCATCATCGAGGGCCACGACGCGGTCGATCACACCACGCGGGTACTCGATCAGTCCAGGATCGGGCGTATCCTGACCGGCGATGCCGAGGCACTTTGTGGCGGCGGTCCGATCAAGGCGATGCTGATCCAGAACACCAATCCGATGACGGTGGCGCCGGAGCAGACGCTGGTGCGGCAGGGTTTTGCGCGCGAGGACCTGTTCATGGCGGTGCATGAGCAGTTCATGACCGAGACTGCCGCTATGGCGGATATCGTGCTGCCGGCGACGATGTTCATGGAGCATGACGATCTCTATTACGGCGGCGGCCACCAGCACATCTCCGTCGGCGCCAAACTGATCGATCCGCCCGGCGAATGCCGCTCCAACCATGAAGTGCTGCAGGCACTCGGCCGCCGCCTCAACGCGGTGCATCCCGGTTTCGAAATGACGCCGCGCGAATTGATCGACGTGACGCTGAAGAAGAGCGGCCATGGGGGTATCGAAGCCCTGGAGGCGGATCTATGGCGCGATATCCAGCCGGATTTTCGCACCTCGCATTACCTCGACGGCTTCGCGCACGCGGACAAGAAGTTCCACTTCAAGGCCGACTGGGCACATCCACCTTTCGGGATCGCCGGTTTGGGACCCTGGGAACAGATGCCGTCGCTGCCCGACCACTGGACCATCATCGAGGAGGCGGATGAGGCTCATCCGTTCCGGCTCGCCACCAGTCCTTCACGCAGCTTCCTCAATACCAGCTTCAATGAAACGCCATCGTCGATGGCGCGCGAAGGCAAGCCATCCGTCATGATGCATCCCGAGGATGCCGCAGTGCTCGGGGTCGCCGACGGCGACGCCGTCACGCTCGGCAATGTCAGAGGCGAGACCGTTTTGACGGTCAAGCTGTTCGACGGCCTGCGCCGCGGCGTGCTGATCGCGGAATCGATACAGCCGAACAAGGCCCATATCGGCGGCCGCGGCATCAACACGCTGACCGGGGCCGAGGCGGTCGCGCCGGTCGGCGGGGCGGCGTTCCACGACAACAAGGTCTGGGTGAAGAAGGTCGCTCCCGCGGTCTAGATCGCCCTTGCAGTCCACCGCGATCCTGCGCAAATGTTTGCCGAAAATGGCAAACAGGCGGACGGGAAACATGACCGACAATAGCAGCGTCATCCTCGAGAAGCGCGGGCAGGCTTACTGGATCACGATCAACCGGCCGGACAAGCGCAACGCCCTCAATGGCGATGTGATCGCCGGCCTCGCCAGGGGCTATCGCGACGCCCATGATGACAAGGAAGTCCGCGTCATCGTGCTGACCGGCGCGGGCGACAAGGCGTTTTGCGCCGGCGCCGATCTGCAGAACAGCGGCGCGGCGTTCGCGATGGATTTTTCCCGGCCGAACGTTGATTACGCCGACCTGTTGCGGCTGTCGCAGGATGCCACCAAGCCTGCGATCGCGCGGGTTGGCGGCGTTTGCATGGCGGGAGGCATGGGCCTGTTGTGCATGACCGATATGGCCGTCGCCGCCGACCGCGTCACCTTCGGCTTGCCCGAGGTGAAGGTCGGCGTGTTCCCGATGCAGGTGATGAGCCTCCTGCAATCGATGGTGCCGCCACGCCTCGTCAACGAATGGGCACTGACCGGCGAGCCATTCGATGCGAAGACCGCGCAGGCTGCGGGGCTCCTGAACTATGTGGTGTCGTCGGCCGAACTCGACGCCAAGGTCGAGTGGCTGATCAGCCGCATCGTCGACAAGTCGCCGACCGCGATCCGGCGCGGCAAATATGCCATGCGCGCGATCGCTTCGATGTCGTTCGACGAAAGCATCGCCTATACTGAAAGCCAGATCGCGTTGCTCGCGATGACGGAAGACGCCAAGGAGGGCCTCAAGGCCTTTGGCGAGAAGCGCAAGCCGTCATGGCCGGGGCGATAGTCAACCGGCGTTCGGCTTCAGCCCGGCGGCTTCGATGCCGGCAACTGCGCAGATCTCGTCATTGTCAGAGGTATCGCCGCTGACGCCGACGGCGCCAAGCAGCGTATTGCCGTCCAGGACCAGCACGCCGCCGGGCACCGGCACCATGCGGCCTTGCGCCAGCGTATTCACCGCAGAGATGAAATAGGCCTGTTCCTGCGCACGCTGGAACAGCGCCCGCGATCCCATCCCCATCGCGAGCGCGCCGTAAGCCTTGCCGTGGGCGATCTCGGCCCGCATCAGGCTGGTGCCGTCCTGCGCTGCGGTCACTTTGACGCAGCCGCGGGCGTCGAGAATGGTGACGACGAGAGGCTTCAATTTTTTCTCGGCGCCCTTGGCAAGCGCTGCATCGAGAATCTTGCGGGCGACGTCGAGGGTGAGTTCAGTCATGGATGGGTTCCTTTGCGAGGGACGAGGGGGTCGAAATCGATTTGGCGCGGTCGAGGCTCATCGCCAGCACGCGTGCGACGTGAAGCGCAGCACGTTCCGTGCCATCCTTGATCTGATGCCGGCAGGAGGTGCCGTCGGCAACGATCAGCGTGGCTTGGTCGGCGCGCCGCACCGCGGGCAGCAGGGAAAGCTCGGCCATTTCCATCGACACCTGATAGGTGTCGGTACCATAGCCGAAGGCGCCAGCCATGCCGCAGCAACTGGATTCGATAGTTTCAACGTTCAGATCGGGCACCAGCCGAAGCACTTTCTCGACCGGCCTGAACGCGCCGAATGATTTCTGGTGGCAGTGGCCATGAACCAGGGCTTTCGCGGCGATGGGGCCGAGCGGTAGCCGCAGCCGGCCGGCCTCCGCCTCGCGAACCAGAAACTCCTCGAACAGCAGCGCATGCGCACTGACGTTCTTCGCGGTCTCGTCGGACCGTAACGAGAGCAGCTCATCACGCAGCGTCAATAGGCAGCTTGGCTCAAGTCCAATGATAGGCACGCCGCGAGCGGCAAACGGCGCGTAGGACTTGACCAGCCGGTCCAGCTCCGTGCGGGCCTGATCGACCAGGCCTGCCGAAAGGAACGTTCGCCCGCAACATAACGGCCGAGCTCCCTGTACGGGCTTTGGCATGTGCACCTGGTATCCGCCTTCGAGCAGCACGCGTAGCGCGGCGTCGAGATTTTCGCGCTCATAGGCACGGTTGAAAGTGTCGGCGAACAGCACGACTTCACGGCCATCCACGGGCCCGATCACTTGGGCGCCGGGCTTGAACGTGTCGCGCCGGAACGCAGGCAATGCGCGTTGCGCGCTGATGCCCGCGAATTTCTCGAACAGCCCCCGCAACAACGGACTGCGGTTGCGCCAATTGGCCAGCGGGGCAAAGCGCGACGCCAGGCCGACATAGCGCGGCAAATAGCCGATCAGCCGGTCGCGCAGCGAAAGCCCATGTTTAGCGGCGCGCGCGGCCAAAACCTCGATCTTCATCTTGGCCATGTCGACGCCGACAGGGCATTCGTGGCGGCACGCCTTGCAGGACACGCAGAGTTTCACCGTGTCCATCATTTCATCCGACGCCAATGCGTCGGGGCCAAGTTGGCCGGAGATTGCGAGCCGCAGCGTATTGGCGCGGCCTCGCGTCACATCCTTCTCGTTGCGGGTCGCGCGAAAGGACGGGCACATCACGCCGCCTTCGAGCTTTCGGCAGGCGCCGTTGTTGTTGCACATCTCGACCGCGCCCTGGAAACCGCCGCCGGCGCCGGGATAGGCCGACCAGTCGAGCGCTGTTTTCAGTTCACCGATGCGGTAGTCCGGCGGATAGCGAAACAGCGTGCGATCGTCCATCTTGGGCGGATCGACGATCTTGCCGGGGTTGAGGACATTCTCAGGATCGAAGCGCCGCTTGACTTCCCTGAAATCGGAGACGATGCGCGAACCGAACATCGCCTCATGGAATTCGGAGCGCACCAGGCCGTCGCCGTGCTCGCCGGAATGCGAGCCCTTGTACTCGCGCACCATCTCGAAAGCTTCCTCGGCGATGGCGCGCATCGCCTTGACGTCCTTCTCGAGTTTCAGGTTGAGTACCGGACGTACGTGCAGACATCCTTCCGAGGCATGCGCGTACATGGTGCCGCGGGTGCCGTGCCTGGCGAAGATGCTGTTCAGGCGCTCGGTATAGTCGGCAAGATGCGGCAGCGGCACTGCGCAATCCTCGACGAAGGAGACCGGCTTACCCTCCTGCTTCATCGACATCATGACGTTGAGGCCGGAAGTGCGGAAATCCGAAATTGCCGCTTGCGTCGCCGGTTCGACGACGTCGACCACTCCGCCCCATTTGCGTTGCGAATTGTTCCAGCCGAAGCCGAGATCCGACAACAGCTCGGACAGCTGCTTGAGCTTTTGCAGATTGTCAGCCTGATCTTCTTCCGCGAATTCGACGATCAGTAGCGCATCGGGATCGCGGCGCACGATTGCATCGATCACTGGCTTGAACATCGCAATGTCCCGTCCAAGCCCGATCATGGTGCGGTCGACCAGTTCGACGGCGATGGGCTTTAGCTTCACCAGATGCTGGGCGGCATTCATCGCCTCGTAGAAGCTGCCGAAATGGCAGACGCCCAAGACCTTGTTACGGATGACTGGCCACAGCTTGAGTTCGACCTTTGTGGTGAAGGCAAGTGTCCCTTCGGAACCGACCAGCAGATGCGCCATGTTGTTCGGCGCATTGCGCGGCACCAGCGCGTCGAGATTATAGCCGCCGACGCGGCGCTGCACTTTGGGGAATCTTTCGGCGATTTCGGCAGCCTCGCGCTCGCCAAGATCGAGCATGTCGCGAAACAGCGTAAATCCGCTGCCGGGTGAATTGACGCGGGCAAGATCGCGCGGCACCTCGCCGAAATGCAGCCGCGTGCCGTCGGTGAGCGCCGCATCCATCGACAGCGTGTTGTCGCGCATGGTGCCGTAGCGCAGCGAACGTCCGCCGCAGGAATTGTTGCCGGCCATGCCGCCGATGGTGGCGCGCGAGGCGGTGGAGACGTCGACCGGAAACCACAGCCCGTGCTTTTTGAGCTGGCGGTTGAGATCGTCGAGCACGATGCCGGGTTCGACCACGCAAGCGCGGTTTTCGACATCGAGCGAGAGGATGCGGTTCAGGTGTTTGGAGAAGTCGATCACGATGCCGTCGTTGACGGTCTGACCGCATTGCGAGGTGCCGCCGCCGCGCGGGGTGACGATTCGCCCCGCGTCGCGGGCGATCGCCAGTGCCCGCAGCGCGTCGTCCATAGTTCGCGGAACCACCACGCCCAAGGGCACAATCTGGTAGAACGAGGCGTCGGTCGCATAGCGGCCGCGGCTAAACTGGTCGAATAGAACCTCGCCGGTGGTCTCACGGGCGAGATGCGCCGCAAGGGCGTTGTTTTCAGCCGAGTTCTGCGATTTTTCGGCCTGCATTGCCGCCATTGGCCCGGTCTCGTGGAACGCCCCTCATCTCTTGCCTGCCGGGGTCCGGCTTGGCAAGGCGAAGCCCTGCTTCTTGCGCATTGACGAGCCGCGCCGGGCGAGGGACAAGCCCGCCAAATAGTGATATTCGAGCAGCTTGCGAAGGCTATATCGGGAAGGACGCCCATGACTGTGCACACTGGAAGGCATTTTCTGCAGATTCCGGGACCGACCAACGTGCCGGACCGGGTGCTGCGCGCCATGGATATGCCGACCATGGACCACCGCGGTCCGGAGTTCGCCGAACTTGGCCATGCGGTGCTGGCGTCCATGCAACGCGTATTCCGCTCCAAACAGCCGGTGATCATCTACCCGTCCTCCGGCACCGGCGCCTGGGAAGCTGCGATCGTCAACACGCTCGCCCCCGGCGATAAGGTGCTGATGTGCGAGACCGGGCAGTTTGCCGTGCTGTGGCGCGGTATTGCTGAAAAGTTCAAACTCGACGTCGATTTCGTGCCCGGCGATTGGCGTCACGGCGCCGACCTCGAGCAGATCGAGGCGCGGCTCGCGGACGACCGCCAGCACAAAATCAAGGCGGTCATGATCGTCCACAACGAGACCTCGACCGGTTGTGTCACCTATCCGCTCGAAGTCCGCAAGATCCTGGACAGCGCCAAGCATCCCGCGCTGCTGATGGTCGACACCATCTCCGGACTTGGCTCGCTGGAATATGAACACGACGCCTGGGGCATCGACGTGTCGGTCGCGGGATCGCAGAAGGGCCTGATGCTGCCGCCCGGCCTCGGCTTCAACGCCGTCTCCGAAAAGGCGCTTGCGGTCGCCAAGGCCAACCCGGCGATGCGCTCCTACTGGGACTGGCAGGACGTCATCGCCATCAACAAGATTGGCACCTGGCCCTATACGCCGGCGACCAATCTCCTGATGGGGCTGAAGGAAGCCGTCGCGATGCTTGAGGAGGAGGGGCTCGAGAATGTCTTCGCCCGCCACAAGCGCCACAGTGCAGCGACGCGCGCGGCCATCAAGGCGTTGGGACTGGATACCCAGTGCCAGGAGCAGGGCGCCCATTCGCCGGCGCTGACCGGCGTGGTGATGCCGGAAGGCCATGACGCCGACAATTTCCGTAAAATCGTGCTGGAAAATTTCGACATGTCGCTGGGCACCGGCCTGAGCAAGATCAAGGGCAAGGTGTTCCGGATCGGGCATATCGGACATTTCAACGATTTGATGCTGATGGGCACGCTGTCGGGCGTCGAGATGGGTCTCGATCTCGCCAAGGTGCCGCATCGCGGCGGCGGCGTGCTGGCGGCGATGGAAGTCCTCAAAGGACGCGACGTCGTGCCGATGCCGAAGGCCGCCGTCGCCTGAGCTTATCCACCAGAACAGAAAGAGCGTGACATGAACGCCCCCGTAGTCTCGACCGAAGACCTGATCTATTCCGTTGAGGACGGGATCGCGCGGATCACCTTCAACCGGCCGCAGGCGCGCAACGCGCTGACCTTTGCGATGTACGAGCAGATGGCGGTGATCTGCGAGACCGTCAACATGGATCGCTCGATCAAGGCAATGATCCTGACCGGCGCGGGCGACAAGGCATTCGCATCCGGCACCGACATTTCGCAATTCCGCGCCTTCAAATCCGCACAGGATGCGCTCGACTATGAAGCGCGGATCGATCGCGTGCTCGGTGCACTGGAGCAATGCCGCGTGCCGACGATTGCCGCGATCGCCGGCGCCTGCACCGGCGGTGGCGCCGGCATCGCGGCGTGTTGCGACATCCGCATCGGCACCGAGGCCACGCGGATCGGTTTTCCGATCGCGCGCACACTCGGCAATTGCCTGTCGATGTCGAATATCTCCAGGCTGGTTTCGCTGATCGGACCGGCGCGGACCAAGGATTTGATTTTCAAGGCGCGGCTGGTCGAAGCCCCGGAAGCGCTGGCGCTCGGGCTGCTCAATGAAGTCGTGCCCGACGTCGCGACGTTGCAGCGCCGCGCTGATGAAACCGCGAAGCTCGTTGCCGGCCATGCACCGATCACGCTCGAAGTCACCAAGGAAGCGGTACGCCGTATCCGTCGTACATTGTCGCGCGACGAGGGCGAGGACCTGATCCTGCGCGCCTATATGAGCGAGGATTTCCGCGAGGGAATGGACGCCTTCCTCAACAAGCGTGCGCCGAATTTCAAGGGCAAGTAGAGTTCCGCGCCGGAACTCGGGGACGCCCGCGTTTCTATTTTGCGCAATGCCGCAAAAGCTTTGGTCGCCAGATCTGCATTTTGGTTCAAAGTTTATTTTGCGGCGGCGCCGGAATTTTCGTTTCCGGTCGCAGTGCGTTCGAGGCGTGAACGTGTATGTTGACGTCGAGACGACCTCGGGAATAGGATCGCTGAGGTTGCAGATCGTGGTCCCACATTTCAGCCGATACTTCAGTAAGACGTTTTTAATTCCGTTGTGACGGTCCGCGCCGCAACCACAAGTCATTAAACTGAAAAACGACGACACTAGTTTCAATAACGCGACCGCGCCGGCGCTCATTGCCGCTCATCATTCCTAATGCCGCGCGCGGCTTGAATACACCAAAACTCATGATCGCGCCGCTGTCCTTCAGTGCGGCGGCATTCGTCTGGCAACGCAGGCAGGAGTTTTTCCATGACCAATCATACTCCGATTTTCACCTCCTCATCCGCGACGGGCAGCTTCACCGAAACCGCCAACACCACGAACTCGACAGCGCTGCATCAACTATCTGGCACGATGAATTTCACCGATGCCGACCACAGCGATACCCACACGACATCCACGTCGCTGAGTTCCGCCGTCCTGTCGAGTGGCTCGATCATCCCCGCCGCGTCGCTGGCGCATTTCCAGGCCGCCATGACGTCGCAGATCACCAGCGACCATAACGGATCGGGCTCGCTGAAATGGATGTTCGGCGATGCCGACGACGATTTCGATTTCCTGTCCAAGAACCAGGTGCTGGTCCTCACCTACAACATCACGGTCTCTGACAATCACGGCGGCACGACCACGCAAACCGTGAAGGTCACCGTCACTGGAACCGACGACAAGCCGGTCATCAATACGACGCCGGTTGTGACCATCACCGAACAGGCCAATCAGACGCTGTCGCTGTCGCCGGACACCGCACATATCGCGCTGAATTTCACCGACGTCGACCTGACCAACACCGGGCACACCGCGACCGTGATCGCGGCTTCGGCGTCGGGCACCACGTCGGGACTGCTGCCCGGCTCGCTCGGCACCGACGAATTGATGGCGTTCTTCCATGTCGACAACGTCGTCAAGAACTCGGGTTCGAGCGCCGGTACCATCAACACCACGTTCACGGCGCCCGATCTGGCGTTCGATTATCTGGCCGCCGGCCAGCAGCTCAACATCTCCTACACGGTCCAGCTCGACGACCATGCCGGCGGCGTCACCACCCAGAACGTGATGGTGACGGTGATCGGAACCAACGACAAACCGGTCTATCTGTCTGGACCAGAATCGGAGCACTTCGTCGAAGGCCAGAATGTCAATCCGTCTGGCAATCACATCGCCTATGGCGATCTGGTGTTCGCCGACGTCGACCTGCCTGACACTCATACGGTCGCGACCACGGTGACGCCGACCCGTTCGGGGGGCGGCCCGATCCCGCTCTCCAATGCCGCGCTGCTGGCTGCATTCGGGACCGCGCTGACTCCGGATTCCACCGGGCACGTAGTCGGCGACGTCGGCTGGAATTTCACATTGTCCGACGCCGCGACGAACTTTCTCAGCGGCGGCGAAACGCTGACGCTGGTCTACCATGTCACAGTCCAGGACCCTTTTGGCGGAACCGCTACCCAGGACGTCACCGTCACGATCCTTGGCGCAAATCATCCGGTGGTCATCACCAGCGGCCCGGAATCGACGACGGTGTCGGAACTCGCTGATACCACCGGCTCCGCAACCCTCGACACCACACCGACCGTGCCGGCTGGAACGCTTGCTTTCACCGACGCCGACACCAGCGACACCCACAGCGTCGCGGTGACGCTCGCTTCGACCTCAGGCGTGGCCGCGCCGGCGGCGACGCAGGCCGATCTTGCGGCGGCGCTTACGACGACGCTGCATGATTCTACCGGGACCGGCACCGGCGGCATCGACTGGAATTTTGCGATCCCCGACCACCATCTCGATTATCTTGCGGCCGGCGAGACGCTGACGGTGAACTACAACGTCAAGGTCAGCGATGCCTCGACCAGCGCGACCCAGACGGTTTCGGTGGTGATCACCGGCGCCAACGACGCGCCGGTCATCACCAGCGGGCCCGAGGCGGCTTCGCTCGCCGAGCAACCCGGCGTTACCGGGTCGACTTCCCTGGACACCACGAGCACGGTCCCGACCGGGACGCTGAACTTCACCGACGTCGATCTCTCGAACGTGCACTCGGTCAGCGTCGACTTGAACTCCGCCGTATGGTCGGCAAATCCGAATTTTGTGCCGGGCGATACCCTCACCGATCTGCAAACAGCACTGTCAACGGCACTGCACGACACAACTGGGTTAGGCACCGGCGGCATAGACTGGACATTCAGTATTAAGGACGGCGATCTGGATTTTCTCAGTGCCGGCGAGAATTTGACGGTGACTTATGACGTCATTGTTACGGATGGATCGGCCAGTTCAACCCAGGCGGTTACGGTGACAATCGCCGGTGCGTCGGACCCGCTGGTTGCGACCCCGGTTGTGGTGGCTGCCGCGGATACCGCTTTCACGGATGCCGGCAATGCCATCGCCAGCGGGTCGGTTGCCGATGCCTCCCATCCCGTTGATTTGAGCACGCCGCGTACGATCACGGACGTAAACGGTAGTGCAGCCAATGTGGGCCACTCGGTGGCCGGCACCTACGGCTCGCTGTTTCTCGACGCGCAGGGCTCTTACTCATACATTGCGAACTCCGCGGTCGATGCGCTGCAAGTCGGCGACAATGCCACCGACCAATTCACGTTTACGGTCGACGACGGCCAAGGTCATCAGGCCACAACCACACTGACATTCAACATCGCCGGGGCCAATGACAATCCCATCATCACCGCGGCGAGCGCCAGCGCGCCGATTACCGAGGATGCGGGTCCGGCGGCTATTGTCAACGGTGATTTCGAGACCGGCGATCTCACCGGCTGGACCACCAGCGGTTCGCATATTCATGTCGAGCAGTTGGAGTTCGGCGGCGCGTTCGGTCACTTCTCGGCACAATTGGCGCCGACCAATGTCCCCGAAACACTGTCCCAGAACATCGCAACCACCCCGGGTCAGCACTACTTCGTAAGCTTCGACATCATCGGGGATCCGGAAGCCGGAAGCAGTCCGCTGTCCGTCACGTGGGACGGCATGACGCTGCTGTCGCTCGGCAATGTGCCGGCTGGCGTCAATCATTACGCCTTCGACGTCGTCAGCGATGCGCTGCTTTCGAGCACGCCGTTGCAATTTACGTATGCCGACGACGCATCCGGCATGTTCCTGGATTCCGTTAACGTCAATCCAGCAACGGGTCCGGCGACCGAGTCGGCTTCGGGTACGATTTCGTTCTCCGACGCCGAAATCGCGGATACCCATACGGCTGGTTTTACCCCGCTGGCCAACAATTATGTCGGCACGTTCTCGCTCGATCCGGTCACCGAGGCGTCGGGTACCGGCTCGGTCGGCTGGCATTTCACCGTCAATAATTCAGACATCCAGTACCTTGCCCAGGGCCAGACCCTGATCCAGGACTATTTGGTTTCGGTGACCGACGCTCACGGCGGTTCGACCCAGCAGGACGTCACCGTCACCATCAATGGCACCAACGACGCGCCGACCGCGGTGAGTGAAAACGTCATCACCGACGTCGGCGCCAACGGCACCGTCGACGTCCCGGCGTGGACCCTGGCGGCCAACGACACCGATCCGGATACGACGGACCATGTTTTCGTCAACAGCATCCTCTCAAGTACCGACGGCACCGCTGTGCTATCCGCCGGCAACGCCTCCTTCGCCGACGATGCAACACCAGGCGGTTCGTTCACCTACAACTCGTCCGACGGGATCGCGGTGAGCAGCAATGCGGCTACCGCGACCGTCATTAATAGCGACGCGTCGGCCACCGCGCTCACGGCCGCGAGCGGCGACAACATTCTGATCGCCACCAACGGCACCGAGACGTTAACTGGGGGCAGCGGCAACGACATCCTGATCGGCAATTCCGGCAGTCATGTCATGACTGGCGGCAGCGGCAACGATACGTTTGCGTTCCTGCAAACCACCGATGGGCCGGGCATCATCACCGACTTCAACAACACCACCGAACACGACCATATCGCCATCTCTGCAAGCGGGTTCGGCGGTGGCTTGTCCGCGGGCATGGATGTGACGCCGAAGTTCGAGACCTCCGGAGACAACCAGTTCGCGGGGCTAGGTGCACAATTCCATTTCGACACCGGCAATCAGACGCTCTACTACAGCGCGGATAGAAGCCAGGCCTCTGCGGTCACGATCGCCAGTGTGCAGGCCGGCGTGGTCCTCAATCCGCACGATCTGCTGATCGTGTAACCGGTCACCGGCCGGATTCGAACATCAGCGCGGGCTCGCACGGGCCCGCGTTTTCATGTCGAGCGGCAGCTCTGGCGGCCTGCCGTCTCATTCCAAAGTCATACGCAGTGCGACCGTTCGCGGCTTGAACTCATCGTCATTATCCGCACAATGGCGGCAACAGGCTTGCTTCGACTTTTGCCAAGCTGAACAAAGACATAGGGATGAAACAATTGGGACATTTCGTGAAAGCCACGGTCGCGTTGGCGGCCATGTTCGTCACCGCGCCGGCATTTGCCGCCTGGGAGCCGACCAAACCGGTCGAAATCGTGGTCGCCGCGGGGGCCGGCGGCGCCTCCGACCAGATGGCGCGCATGATGCAGGCGGCGATCCAGAAGAACAATCTGATGAAGCAGCCGATCGTGGTGTCGCTCAAGGGCGGCGCCTCGGGCGCCGAAGCGCTGATGTACATGAAGTCCAGCGACGGCGACCCCAACAAGGTGCTGATCGCCTATTCGCTGATCTACATGCTGCCGCTGTCGGCAAAAATTCCCTTCAACTGGCGCGAGTTGACGCCCGTGTCGGTGATCGCGCTCGATCAGTTCGTGCTGTGGGACAATGCGTCGGGCCCGACGACCGTGAAGGAATTCATCGCGGCCGCCAAGGCGGCAAGCTCGCCATTCAAGATGGGCGGCACCGGCTCGAAGCGCGAGGACCACGTCCTGACCGTGTTCATGGAGCAGAAGACCGGTGCGAAATTCTCCTATCTGCCCTATAAATCAGGCGGCGAGGCCGCGACGCAACTGGTCGGCAACCACACCGAATCCAACGTCAACAACCCATCCGAAAATCTCGAAGTCTGGCGCGCCGGTCAGGTTCGCGCGCTCTGCGTGTTCGACAAGGAGCGTATCGCCTACAAGACCAAGGTCACCGAGACGCAATCCTGGAACGATATCCCGACCTGCAAGGAAGAGGGGCTCGACGTCCAGTATCTGATGCTGCGCGCGATGTTCCTGCCGGGCAAGGTGACGCCGGAACAGCAGGCATTCTATGTCGACCTGTTCCAGAAGGTGACGCAAACGCCTGAATACAAGGACTATATGGAAAAGCAGGCGCTGAAGCCGATCTTCCTCACCGGCAAGGACATGGTGCAGTTCCTCGAGGAGGATGACAGGCTCAATGCCGCGCTGATGAACGAAGCGGGCTTCGTGGCGAAGTAAGGCACCAAGATCTGAGTGCCGACGGCGCTATTTCTCGGCCGGACCATAGCTCGCGATCCGGCCGAGCACGTTCCTGATTTCTTCCGGCGGCAGCAATCGCGGCGTCCCGATCTGGAGGCAGCCGTGATACTGCCGCGCCAAGGTCTCGACCTCGACCGCGAGCCACATCGCCTTCGCCAGCGACGGCCCGACGGCGATCATGCCGTGATGTTCCAGGAGACAAGCGAGCCTGCCTTCGAGCGCGCGGACCGCGTGCTCGGAAAGCTCCTGCGTGCCAAAGGTCGCGTAGGGCGCGCAGCGGATCGTGTCGCCGCCGGCGACTGCGATCATGTAGTGGATGGGCGGGATCTCCAGGCCCATGATGGCGAGGATCGTCGAATAGGGCGGATGGGTGTGGACTATCGCATTTACTTCCGGCCGGGCGCGGAGAATATCGAGATGGAACCGCCACTCGCTGGACGGGCGCTGCGCGGGGTCGAAGGATCCGTCGAGGCCCATATAGACGATCTGCTCCGGCTGCATCGTCTCATAGGGCACGCTGGTCGGCGTGATCAGCATGCCCGCATCATGACGCAAGCTGATATTGCCTGAGGTGCCCTGATTGATGCCGAGCGCGTTCATGCGCAGGCAGGCGTCGATGACGGACTGGCGCTTTTCCCGGTCGTTCGTCGTTGGCATCAACTTCCCCGAAATCTTGTTCCCAGAACTCTTGCGGCGTTTACCACTCAATCAGAAGTCCTTTGCAGTCCGAGAACAATGGTTGATTATTGCGCTGCAGTATAGTCGAACATTCCCTGATTTTGGGAACGGCCGCATCGGCCATTCCGCGGTGGAAATATCCTGGGAGCAGTCATGACGAATGCCGTGCTGGGTGTTATCGGCGGATCGGGCATTTACGATCTGCCGGGACTGGAAAACGTTCGCGACGAGGCAATCGAAAGCCCCTGGGGCGAGCCCTCGGCGCCGCTACGGCGCGGGATGATCGCAGGCCTGCCGATCGTGTTCCTGCCGCGGCACGGCAAGGGGCACGTCCTGTCGCCTTCCGATATCAACTACCGCGCCAATATTGACGTCTTGAAACGGGCAGGGGTAACTGACCTTGTTTCATTGTCGGCCTGCGGCTCGTTCAAGGAACAACTGCCGCCCGGCACGTTCGTGCTGGTCGACCAGTTCGTCGATCGCACCTACAAGCGTGAGAGCTCGTTCTTCGGCAAAGGCTGCGTCGCCCATGTCTCGATGGCCCATCCGGTGTCACCGCGGCTGCGGTTTCATCTCGCGGCGGCGGCGGAGGCTGAGGCCATCGCGTTCGCGCGCAGTGGCACTTATCTGTGCATGGAAGGGCCGCAGTTCTCGAGCCTCGCCGAGAGCCTGACCTACAAGGGGCAGGGCTATGCGGTGATCGGCATGACCAATATGCCCGAGGCCAAACTCGCCCGCGAGGCGGAGATCTGTTACGCCAGCGTGGCGATGGTCACCGATTTCGACTGCTGGCATCCCGACCATGATGCCGTGACGATGCAGGACATCGTTCGGGTGCTGAATTCGAATGCCGAGAAGGCCAAGGCGCTTGTCGCGCGCCTGGCCCGGGATTTTCCGCGCCAGCATGAGCCGTGTCCGATCGGCTCCGATCGCGCGCTCGATACCGCCTTGATCACGGCGCCGGAAGCGCGCGATCCGGATCTGCTTGGCAAGCTCGATGCGGTGGCGGGACGGGTGCTGCGCCCATGAAGGTGGACGGCCGGCAATTCCGCAGTATCTGGCTCCAGCCCGACGGCTGGTCCGTCGGCGCGATCGACCAGCGGCGGCTGCCGCATGAATTTATCGTCGCGCGGATCACCAGCGCTGCGGACGCGGCCGACGCGATCCGTACCATGCTGGTGCGCGGCGCGCCGTTGATAGGCGCCACAGCTGCCTATGGCGTGGCACTCGCCATGCGCGCGGATGCGTCCGATGCCGCGCTGGACCAGGCCTATGCCATGCTGATCGCGACGCGGCCGACCGCGATCAATCTGAAATGGGCGCTCGACCAAATGCTGGCCGCCTTGCGGCCGCTGCCGTCCTCGGCGCGGACCGAGCGGGCCTACCGGCGCGCCGGCGAAATCGCCGACGAGGATGTCGCGATCAACCGGGAAATCGGCCGCCATGGCCTCGAACTGATCGAAGCGATCGCGGCGACCAGGAAGCCGGGCGATACCATCAACATCCTGACCCATTGCAACGCCGGCTGGCTCGCAACCGTCGACTGGGGAACGGCGACGGCGCCGATCTATCTGGCGCATGATCGCGGCCTCGCCGTTCACGTCTGGGTCGACGAGACCCGGCCACGCAATCAGGGCGCTTCGCTCACGGCGTGGGAACTCGGCCATCACGGTGTGCCGCACACGGTGATCCCCGACAACACCGGCGGTCATCTGATGCAGCACGGCATGGTCGACCTCACGATCGTCGGAACCGACCGCGTTACCGCCAACGGCGATGTCTGCAACAAGATCGGCACCTATTTGAAAGCGCTCGCGGCGCACGACAACGGCGTGCCGTTCTATGTTGCGCTGCCGTCGCCAACCATCGACTTTAGTATCGACGACGGCATCAAGCAGATCCCGATCGAGCAGCGCGCCGCCAGCGAAGTAACGCACCTTACCGGGCGTACCGCCGACGGCCGGGTCGAGACAGTGCGCGTGGTTCCCGAGGGCTCGCCCGTCGCCAATTACGCGTTCGACGTGACGCCGGCCCGGTTGGTGACCGGATTGATCACCGAGCGCGGCGTGCTCACGCCTGAGCGTGTTGCACTTGCGAGCGCTTTTCCCGAGCGGACCCCATAGCGCTTTCGAGCGAAGTGGATTCCGGTTCGCGTAAAGAAAACGCGTCAAAACAAAGAGCACGCTGAAGGCTGCATTGACGCGCGTCACGTTGGCACTGTATCCACGTCAGTACCTTCGCCAGCCAGATCTCCCATCCATGTCCAACACCGATATCGAAATTGTCGTCGACGATCCGACCGCGCCGGAAGCCGATTCACCTGCGGTGACCAGCAACGGCGTGGTCGACGTGGTTGTGTCGCTCTTGCTGCTTGCGCTTGCCGTGACGCTCGGATGGGACAATTGGCGCACCGGCGCCGCCTGGGATTCGACCGGGCCGCAGCCCGGCTATTTTCCGTTCTATCTCTCGGTGATCCTCGGCGCCGCCAGCCTCTATGGCCTCGGCGCCGCGTTTCTGTCGCGCCGGCAAGCCGCGGAGACCTTCGTCACCCGGGCGCAACTGCGTCGCGTCATGGCGGTGTTCGTGCCGACCCTTCTGTTCTGCCTCGCCACCCAATTCCTCGGGCTTTATGTCGCAAGCTTCCTCCTGATCTCCGGCTTCATGCGCCTAGTCGGCAAGATCGCGTTGTGGAAAGCACTGCTGACCGCCTTCGTGTTCACCGCCGTGATGTTTGTGACCTTCGACATCGCCTTCGACGTCATCATGCCGAAAGGACCGCTCGAAGCGGCCTTCGGCTACTAGTTGGTCGGTATGGCCCGTCCCGTCATTGCGAGCGAAGCGAAGCAATCCAGATCCAATCGGAACAAAGCTGGATTGCTTCGTCGCTTTGCTCCTAGGAAGAAAGTGGAAATCTGCCCGAGCCCCTATCGCCTTGATTCACCGTGCTTTCATCCATCAGGGTCGGCCCAAGGCCGGTACCGAACTCGCAATGACGACATGTTTGGGATGAACTAATGGAAGCCTTCGGTCTTCTCATGCACGGCTTTGCCGTCCTGATGACGTGGAAGACGCTGGCGCTGATGATGGTCGGGCTCGTGCTCGGCATCTTCGTCGGCGTGCTGCCGGGACTTGGCGGCCCGAATGGCGTTGCAATCCTGCTGCCGCTGACCTTCACCATGGACCCGACTTCGGCGATCGTGATGCTGTCCTGCATCTATTGGGGCGCGCTGTTCGGCGGCGCCATCACCTCGATCCTGTTCAACATCCCGGGCGAGGCCTGGTCGGTCGCGACCACGTTTGACGGCTATCCGATGGCGCAGCAGGGCAGGGCGGCGGAAGCGCTCACCGCAGCGTTCACGTCGTCCTTTATCGGCTCGCTGGTCGCGGTGCTCCTGATCACGTTTCTGGCGCCGATGATCTCTTCCTTTGCGCTGAAATTCGGCCCGCCCGAATTCTTCGCGGTGTATCTCCTGACCTTCTGTTCCTTTGTCGGCCTCGGCCGCGAGGCCAAGCACAAGACGGTGACCTCGATGTCGCTCGGCCTGCTGCTGGCCGGCGTCGGCATGGACACGGTGTCAGGACAGTTGCGCATGACCTTCGGTTCCTCCGAACTATTGCGCGGGGTCAATTTCTTGGTCGCGGTCATCGGCCTGTTCGGCATCAGCGAAATCCTGCTGACGATGGAAGAGCGTCTCGCGCTGCGGGGCCACGCCGCCGGCATCAGCCTCCGCGTGGTGCTGTCGGTCTGGAAAGACCTGCCGAAATACTGGGTGACGCTGTTGCGCTCGTCCTTCATCGGCTGCTGGCTGGGGATCACCCCGGGCGGCGCGATCGCCGCCTCCTTCATGGGCTACAATTTGGCAAAACGCTTTTCCAAGGATCCGGACAGTTTTGGCAAGGGCCGCATCGAGGGCGTGTTCGCGCCGGAAACCGCGGCCCACGCCTCCGGCACCGCGGCGCTGCTGCCGATGCTGGCGCTCGGCATTCCCGGCTCCGGCACCGCGGCGATCCTGCTTGGCGGCTTGATGGTGTGGGGCCTCAATCCCGGCCCGATGTTGTTCGTCGAGCACAAGGACTTCGTCTGGGGCCTGATCGCCTCGATGTATCTCGGCAACGTCGTCGGCCTCGTGCTGGTGCTGACGACGGTGCCGATCTTTGCGTCGATCCTGCGGGTGCCGTTTGCAGCGGTCGCGCCGATGATCGTGGTGTCCTGCGCGATCGGCGCTTACGCAATCCAGAATGCGATGTTCGACATCTGGCTGATGCTGGGTTTCGGCGTCGTCGGCTACGTCTTCAAGAAGATCGGCATTCCGCTCGCGCCATTCACGCTGGCACTGGTGCTCGGCAGCCGTGCCGAAGATGCATTCCGCCTGTCGATGATCGGATCCGGTGGCGACATGAAGGTGTTCTGGTCGAACGGTCTGGTCGGCTCGATCACGACGCTGGCGATCATGCTGCTGTTCTGGCCCGCGATCGACAAGGCGTTCGGCGGCGTCGCCCGGCGGCTTCGATCGGCGAAAACATCAGCCTAGCCAAGCATTTATGACGGATTGACTGGTTTTCCGTTCAACTCAGACCAGCCGCCGTAGAACCAGCGAATATGTATACTTGTTGCTGCCTGGTAACAGGATACGGAACCGGTTTCCGTATAGTGGACCTCACTTCCATTTGACCTTTTGGGGGAAATCGATGAAACGCATTTTGATTGCAAGCGCCGCGATTGCCTCGCTGTTCACGACAGGCGCAGTTGCAGCTGACCTTGCGCCCCGGCCCTACACCAAAGCGCCTGTCATCGTCGACCCCGGCTACAACTGGACCGGATTCTATGTCGGCCTCAACGGCGGCTATAGCTGGGGCCGCGCTAGGGAGACGGCTACGATCGGCCCTCCCTTTCCTGCGGCTGCCGTGGCTACACTGAGCCAGAACGTCAATGGCGGCCTGTTCGGAGGCCAGATTGGTTACAACTGGCAGGTGAACCCGAAGTGGGTGCTCGGCCTTGAGGCGGACGGCCAGTGGACCAACGAACGCGGTCGTAGCAACGATTTTCTCGGTTCAATCAGATTGCCCACCCCGGGCAATGATTTCAACATTTTGACGACAGCTTCCATAAGCAACGAAACCAAGCTGCCATGGTTTGCTACGTTCAGGGGCAGGGCCGGATTCCTCGCTGACCCCAGCCTCCTGTTGTACGGAACGGGCGGTCTTGCCGTCGGCGAAGTGAAGTTTTCGACCCAAGCGACAGTGACTGCTCAATTGTTTGGCCCCGGTTCCACCGGTACAACTCCGGCTGGCCCGCTGGTGACTCTGGTCGGTCCGGTATTGTCGGATAGCCAAACGCGTGTCGGCTGGACGGCAGGTGCAGGTCTTGAGAAGAAGTTCAATCAGAACTGGTCTGCGAAACTGGAATATTTGTACGTTGATCTGGGCACCAAGACGTATTTTGGCGGAACGGCCAATGCGATCGACGTCAGCTTCCACGATCATATTGTCCGCGCAGGCATCAACTATCAGTTCACGGCGGGTCCGGTCGTCGCCAAGTACTGAGCGGCAGACCGACGGAATAAAAAAGCCCCGATTTTCCGGGGCTTTTTCTTGTTTCAAAGTCCGTGCGGGTCGGCTTTCCGTCACACCACCTTGCGCTGCCTGAGCTCGGCAATCTCATCCTTGCCGAAACCGAATTCGGCGAGCAGCTCCTCGGTCTGCTCGCCGAACTCCGGCGGCCGCGCGGCCATCCTGCTCGGCGTGCGCGACAGCGTCATCGGCTGGCCCACCAGTTGGATATGCCGGTTCTCGTCATTTGGGACGTGTTGCGCGATGCCGAGATGCTTGACCTGAGCGTCCTCGAACATCTGATCGATGGAGTAGATTGGCCCGCAGGGCACGCCCGCGGCATTGAGTTCATTCACCCATGTCTCGGTGGATTTCTTCTCGGTGAGCTTGCCGATCGCCGCATTCAGCGCGTCGCGGTTCTTCGAGCGCGCCGGCGCAGTGGCGTAGTCGGGATTGGTAAGCAGTTCCGGCGCGCCGATCGTCTGCGCACAGCGTTCCCAGATTCGCCCTCCCGTGGTGGCGATATTGATGAAGCCGTCGGAGGTCCTGAAAACGCCGGTTGGAATGCTGGTCGGATGATTATTGCCGGCCTGCTTGGCGACTTCCTTTTCCATCAGCCAGCGCGAGGCCTGGAAATCCAGCATGAAGATCTGTGCCTGCAGCAGCGAGGTCTGCACCCACTGGCCTTCGCCGGACACGTCGCGCTCCAACAGCGCGGTAAGGATGCCGATGGCGCAGAACAGTCCGGCGGTGAGGTCGGCCACGGGAATGCCGACCCGCATCGGGCCGGCGCCGGGTGCGCCGGTGACCGACATCAGTCCGCCCATGCCCTGCGCGATCTGATCGAAACCGGGACGCTTGTGGTAGGGACCGTCCTGGCCGAAGCCGGAAATGCTCCCGTAAACGATGCGCGGGTTGATCTGGCGAAGGCTCTCATAATCGATGCCGAGCTTGGCTTTGACGTCCGGCCGGAAGTTCTCGACCACAACATCGGCCTGTTCGGCAAGACGCTTGAACACTTC
>Ga0137415_10001601_pt1 | contig 22440 bp, 23 predicted proteins | sample CZODoug3_1_1_16f_FD_183082 | JGI IMG/M metagenome (GOLD analysis project Ga0137415, IMG submission 183082) | Vadose zone soil fungal communities from Angelo Coast Range Reserve, California, USA - CZODoug3_1_1_16fungal (Hybrid Assembly) | ecosystem: Environmental > Terrestrial > Soil > Vadose...
CGGCCTCTTCCAGACCGAGCGTGTCGAGAAACTCGGTACGCTCCTCGCGCGACAGGGTTGCGATTTCAGATTCGATCTTCGCGGATATCGCCACGGCGACCGCGCCTTCTTTGTTGGCGTGCTCGAACACCTGCTTGGAAAAGCCGTTGCCGTCCTTGGCCGAGCCCTCCTCGACATTGCAGACATACAGCACCGGCTTTGACGTCAGCAGACCGAGCATGCGGAACGCGCGCTCTTCCTCCGGCTTGCGTTCGAGAAACCGCGCCGACCTGCCGTCACGCAGCAGCACCAGCGCGCGGTTGACGAGGTCAAGTTGTTCCTTGGCGTCCTTGTCATTGCCCTTGGCTTTCTTGGCAAGATTGTCGACGCGCTTCTCGAGGCTGTCGAGATCGGCGAGCATCAATTCGGTCTCGATGATCTCGATATCGCCCAATGGCGCGATCTTGCCTTCGACATGGGTGATGTCGGAATCCTCAAAGCAGCGCACGACATGGGCGACCGCATCGACTTCGCGGATGGTGGCGAGGAACTGGTTGCCGAGGCCTTCGCCCTTGGACGCGCCGCGCACCAGGCCGGCGATATCGACGAAGGTCAGCCGCGTCGGAATGATCTGCGCGGATTTGGCAATCGCCGCCAGCCTGTCGAGCCGCGCATCCGGCACCGCGACCTCGCCGACATTCGGCTCGATGGTGCAGAACGGATAATTCGCCGCCTGCGCCGCGGCGGTCTCGGTCAGCGCATTGAACAGCGTCGATTTGCCGACATTGGGCAATCCGACGATACCGCATTTAAATCCCATAATGTGTCCTGAAGTCCGTTGGCGACGGCTGGCTGCGTGTTACGGCGCGCCGTCGTCTTGCTTGTCAAAAAATCCCTTGGCCTGCAGCGCCAGATGCACCTTGTTCTGGAACGTCGAATCCTTGGCCGTCGCCAGCAGGCCGGCATTGTCGGCGACGACTTCGCACAAAGCTTCCACCCACGCCCGATCGCCCTTGGCGAAATCCGACAGCACGTGGCTGTGCACCAGTTCTTTGACGCCGGGATGACCGATCCCGAGCCGCACACGGCGATACTCGTTGCCGATATGGGAGGAGATCGAGCGCAGCCCATTATGGCCGGCAATGCCGCCGCCGATCTTGACGCGCACCTTCGCCGGCGGCAGTTCGAGTTCGTCCTGGAACACGGTGATGTCGCCGGCCGCAAGCTTGAAGAAGTTCGCAGCTTCCTGAACCGCGCGTCCAGACTCGTTCATGAACGTCATGGGCTTCAGCAGCACGACCCTCTCATGGTCGAGCGTGCCTTCCGAGGTCTCGCCCTGAAAACGGCGGCGCCATGGTGCAAAACCATGACGCCGCGCAATTTCATCGACGACCGCGAAACCGATATTGTGCCGGTTATGCGCGTATTTCGCGCCGGGATTGCCGAGGCCAACAAACAGTCGCATGACGCGGCATCCCGCGCCGGTTACTTCTTCTTGTCGCCACCGGCGGGCGCCTTGGCACCTGCCGCAGGCGCCTTCGCGCCGGCCGCCGGGGCAGCAGCACCTGCTGCGGGCGCAGCCGCAGCAGCAGCGCCAGCCGCCGGAGCAGCACCAGGAACAGCCGTAGCCACAGGACCCGCCGCCGCAGCAGCCGCCGCAGCCTTCTGTTCTTCGGCGTAGCCAGACGGCGGCACGATGGTCACGAGCGTCGCATCTTCGCGCGACAGCGCCTTCACGCCGACGGGCAGCTTGATGTCGGACAGATGCAGCGAGTGGCTGATTTCGAGCGCGCTGACATCGGCGTCGATGTACTGCGGGATGTTGTCGACCGAGCACTCGAGATCGATGGTGTGGGTGACGATGTTGACGGTGCCACCGCGCTTCACGCCGGGCGAGGCTTCGCCGTTCATCACGTGCAGGGGAACGCTGACGCGGATGGTGGCGCCCTCGCCGAGCCGCATGAAATCGACATGGACCGGGAAATCGCGCACGGGATCGAGATGGAAGTCGCGCGGAATCACGCGGTGCTTCTTGCCCTCGAGGTCGATATCGTAAATCGTGGTCAGGAACCGGCCGGCCAGGATGCGCTGGCGCAGTTCGGCATCGTCGACCGAGATGGTCACCGGGGGCTGGTTGTTGCCATAGATCACTCCGGGAACTCTCCCGGCGCGACGCTCTGCCCGGGCGGCCCCCTTGCCGCCTGCCGGACGTGCGGTCGCCTTCAATTCCTTGACGGTCGCCATTGTGTTTAAGTCCTTGTTTTCTAAAAAGTTAAAGGCCGCATCGCGGCCCGGTAGCGTCCCACAGCAAGCCTCCAGGGGTGCGGGGGCTGCGGACGTGGCGGCGTTCTAGCGCCAAAGGGGCGAAATGACAAGGAAATGAAGGGATTTTTCTTGACCTTGGCCCCCGAACCGAAGGTCAAAGCGGGGCCGGATCGACCGATTTGCGTCCGTCTAAGCTGATTTCAACGTTTGGATTTCTGCGGATGGATAGTTTTGCCCTCGATCAGCATCGCGACATATTTCTCGATACGGGCGGCCCGGGTTTCGGCCTTTTTTGCGTCGTGGATTCGGTAAAGGATGGCATAGCGGTTGGTGCTATCGAGGGTTTCGAAGAAGCTCTTTGCCTTTTTATTTTTCGCTAAAGCAGAGCGGAGATCATCCGGCACCTGTGCCGTGCTTTGCGGCGCGTAGGCCGCGCTCCAGCGCCCGTCCTTTTTTGCGCGTTCGATCTCTTTCAATCCCGCAGGCTGCATGCGTCGCAGCTCGACGAGCTGCAGCGCCCGGTCGCGGTTCTTCTCGGACCATTTACTGGTGGATTGCCGCGGCGTGAAACGCATCAGCCAATAGTCGTCATCGAAACTGTCGAGTTGACCATCAATCCAGCCATGGCAGAGAGCCGTATCGATGGCCTCCGGCTTAGACACGCTGGCCAACCCAGATGACTTTTTTGCCAGCTTCAGCCACAGGCCCTTCGAATGAGCGGGCTGCGACGTCAGCCAGGCCTCCCACGCCTGCTGCGATTTGAAGGCCATAACTGCCAGATCGCGCTCGGCTTTTCGCATCCGAACGAGAACGTAATCAGCCGTCAGTCTTCATGCTGCCGGTACCTGGGGCCGCGGGCGGCAGGCCGAGTTTCGCCTCCAGCGCCGCGATGCGGGCTCTCAGTGCCTCGTTTTCCTCGCGCGCCAGCCGGGCCATGTCCTTGACCGCCTCGAACTCCTCGCGCTTGACGATATCGAGGTCGCGCAGGATTTTTTCGGCCTGGTTGCGCACCACCGCATCGACCTCGCGCTTGACGCCTTGGGCGGCGCCCGCGGCATCGTTCATCAAACGGCCGATCTCGTCGAAAAACCGGTTATTGGTCTGGGTCATCTCGAAAAGTCTCCGCGTTCGCAGCGAATGGGTCGCGACTCCAAGACAATGGCGATCCGCGAGCCACCGTTCAAGGCCGGAATGGCTCCCAACCTCCCGGTCGCCTTGTCATGTTGCGGTTTCCTTGTAATCGTATTGAACGCGCGACAGAAAATCAGAATCAGAACACGGGAAGAACACCCATGATCGACCAGCAGATCGATATTCCGACCAAGGACGGCAAAACCACCACCTTCATCACCCACCCCGAACGCGGCGGTCCGTTTCCCGTGATCATTTTCTACATGGATGCGCCGGCGATCCGCGAGGAACTGCGCGACATGGCGCGGCGGCTCGGTACGTCGGGCTACTACGTGATGCTGCCCAATATGTATTACCGCTCCGGCGCCATGGAGCTCGGCCCGATCAATCCAGATCCGGAATCGCCGCAGCGCAAGCGCATGTTCCAACTGATGAACTCGCTCAACATTCCGCTTGTCATGGAGGACACCAAGGCCCTGCTCGCCTATGCCGACGGCCAATCGGCCGCGAACACCAAGATCGTCGGCACCGTCGGCTACTGCATGAGCGGGCAATACGCCGTCAACGCCGCCACGCATTTCCCCGAACGCGTCAAGGCGGCTGCTTCGATCTACGGCGTGCAATTGGCCACCGACCAGCCCGACAGCCCGCACCTGGCCGGCCAAAAGACCAAGGCCGAACTCTATTTCGGCTGCGCCGAGACCGATATCTACGCGCCGATGGAGATCGTCGAGAAAGTAAAGCAGCAAATCAAAGCCGATGGCGCCAATGCCGAGGTCGAGCTCTATCCCGGCACCCATCACGGTTTTGCGTTTCCAAAGCGCCCGGTCTACGACCGCGACGCCGCCGAGCGGCACTGGGAGCGGCTGCTGGCGCTCTATCGCCGCAATCTTTCGTAAATTCAGGACCTGATGCCCTTCCTCGCCTTCGCCTTTCCGGTGTTCGACCCGATCGCAATCTCGATCGGGCCGATCGCGATCCGCTGGTATGCGCTGGCCTATATCGGCGGCATCGTGCTGGGCTGGATCTACGCCCGTTCGCTACTCAAGAATCAAAAGCTGTGGGGCGGCCCGGCGCCGATCTCGCTGCCCCAGATGGACGACTTCATCCTGTGGGTCACGATCGGCATCATCGTCGGCGGCCGCACCGGCTATGTGCTGTTCTACAACCTCGCCTTCTTCATCCAGCATCCGGCCGAGATCTTCGAACTGTGGAAAGGCGGCATGTCGTTCCACGGCGGCTTCCTCGGCTGCGTCGCCGCGGTGATGCTGTTTTGCCGGCTGAACAAGCTTCCGATCCTCTCGCTCGGCGACATCACCACCGCGGTCGGGCCAATCGGGCTGTTTCTCGGGCGGCTCGCCAATTTCATCAACAGCGAGTTGTGGGGCCGGCCGGCGGATTCGAGCCTGCCCTGGGCGATGGTGTTTCCCAATGGCGGGCCGCTGCCGCGCCATCCAAGCCAGCTCTACGAGGCGGGGCTGGAGGGCATCCTGCTGTTCACGGTATTGGCCGTGATGATCCGGATGGGCGCCTTGAAGCGTCCCGGCCTGATCCTCGGCAGCTTCATCGCGATTTACGGTTTTGCCCGTATCACCGGTGAATGCTTCAGAGAACCCGACCCGCAACTCGGATTTTTGTGGGGCGGGCTTACCATGGGTATGCTGCTGTCGGTGCCGATGATTATAGTGGGCGCTATTATTATTGTGTTGGCATGGCGCCGCGACGCGCCGAAGCATAGTGCGAAGTCGATTTAAGGCAGGCCGTGACCGAAGTTTCGCCGCTCCAGGCAGAGATCAAGAAGCTGATCAAGTCGTCCGGGCCGATGCCGGTCTGGCGATACATGGAGCTGTGCCTGATGCATCCCCTCTACGGCTATTACGTCTCGCGCGATCCGCTGGGACGCGAGGGCGATTTCACCACCGCGCCGGAAGTCAGCCAGATGTTCGGCGAACTGTTGGGGCTGTGGTCGGCATCGATCTGGAAGGCGATCGGCTCGCCGTCGCTGCTGCGGCTGGTCGAACTCGGCCCCGGCCGCGGCACCATGATGGCGGACGCCTTGCGGGCGCTCCGGGTGCTGCCGCCGCTCTATCAATCGCTCAGCATCCATCTGGTCGAGATCAATCCGGTGCTGCGCGAAAAGCAGCGCGCGACGCTGTCGGGTGTGCGCAACATCACCTGGCATGACTCTATCGACGACGTGCCCGAGGGACCCGCGGTCATCCTCGCCAACGAATATTTCGACGTGCTGCCGATCCACCAGGTGGTGAAGCGCGGCAACGGCTGGCACGAGCGCACGGTCGAGATCGACGGTAACGGCAAGCTGGCGTTCGGCGCTGCCGCTGATCCAACCCCGCGTTTCGAAGTGCTGCTGCCGCCGCTGGTGCGTGCGGCCCCGATCGGCGCCGTGTTCGAATGGCGCCCCGACACCGAGATCATGAAGCTCGCCAGCCGCGTGCGCGATCAGGACGGCGCGGCGCTGATCGTCGATTACGGCCACCTTCGCAGCGACGCCGGCGACACCTTTCAGGCGATCGCGCGCCACAGCTTTTCGGATCCGCTGAAAAATCCCGGTCAGGCCGACGTCACCGCCCATGTCGATTTCCAGGCGCTGGTGCGCGCCGCCGAGGATATCGGCGCGCGCGTCCATGGTCCGGCGACGCAGGGCGACTTCCTGAAGCGGCTTGGCGTCGAGGCTCGCGCCGCCGGTTTGATGGCGAAGGCCTCGCCCGAAGTGTCCGCCGATATCGCCGGTGCGCTGAAACGGCTGACCGACTCCGGCCGCGGCGGCATGGGCTCGATGTTCAAGGCGATGGCGATCTCCGACCCGCAGCTCACCGCGATCGCAGGCTTGAGCGATCTGCCGCAAGGCGCCGAGGACGAACAGCCATGACGCTGGGTTCGCCGCTGCTCTCGGCCATTCCGGGCCTGCGTCACGCCTTCTCGACGCGTGAGGGCGGCGTGTCCGAGGGCATTTACGCCAGTCTCAATGGTGGCCTCGGCTCACGGGACGATCCGGCCAAGGTCGCGGAAAATCGCCGACGGATGGCGGAGCAAATCGGCGTCGCGCCGGAGTATTTGCTCAGCGTGCACCAGATCCATTCGCCCGACGTCGTGGTCGCGACGGGGCCTTGGCAAGGCGACAAGCCTCGCGCCGACGCCCTCGTCACGCGTACCGAAGGCGTCGCGATCGGCGTCACCGCCGCCGATTGCGGACCGATATTATTTGTCGATCCCAACGCGCGCGTGATCGGCGCCGCTCATGCCGGCTGGAAAGGCGCGCTGACCGGCGTGCTGGAATCCACCGTGGATGCGATGGAAAGACTCGGCGCCGAGCGTAGCGGCATCGTCGCCGCGATCGGCCCGCTGATCCGCCAGCACTCCTACGAGGTCGGCAGCGAGTTCGTCGAACGATTCCTGGATGCCGACGCGGAAAACGGCATGTTCTTCCTTCCCGGAGAGCGCGAGGGACACGCGATGTTCGATCTCGCCGGCTTCATCCGGATGCGGCTGGAGAATGCCGGCGTGCTGATGATCGACGATATCGGCATCGACACCTATTCCGACGAACGCTTCTACAGCTACCGCCGTTCCGTGCATCGCAAGGAGACGGATTACGGCCGGCACATCCACGCGATCGCGCTGGAGCGCGCGTAGGTGCGGCAGCCGCGCTGGCTGATATCACGATGTTCTATATGATCGGACGGACCAAAGCGCGCGTCATCTTCGAGCACAGCGGCAAAATGGAATGACCATGCACACGACATCGGTGGACGTCGTCCAAATCCCGACCAAGGGTCCCGGCGACGTCTCGGGTCTGGTGAGCCTGATCGACGCGGGCAAAATCGACCCGGCGTCGATCCTGGCCATCCTCGGAAAGACCGAGGGCAACGGCGGCGTGAATGATTTCACCCGGGAATATGCGGTGTCGACGCTAAGCACTGCGCTCGCGTCTTACGTTGATCTGCCGCCCCACGACGTCGAGCAAAAGATCGCATTCGTGATGTCGGGCGGCACCGAAGGCGTGCTCAGCCCGCATCTCACCGTGTTCGCGCGGACGGTGATCAAAGGCGGCCATTCCAACGGCACCTTGACCGGCAAGCGCCTGAGCATCGGCATCGCACATACCCGAGACTTCATGCCGGAAGAGCTTGGCCGCGGCGCGCAGATTGACGAGACCGCCAAGGCGGTCCGCGTCGCCATGGCAGATGCTGGGATCGACGATCCCAAGGACGTGCATTTTGTCCAGATCAAATGTCCGTTGCTGACGAGCGAGCGCATCGAGGCCGCCCATGCGCGAGGGCAAAAGACCGTAACCACCAGCGCGTACGGATCGATGGCCTACTCGCGCGGCGCCTCGGCCCTCGGCGTTGCCTCGACGCTCGGGGAGGTCGGCGGCGCCATCCGCGATGAGCAGATCCTGAAAGACTGGAACCTGTTTTCGTCCGTGGCCTCCACCTCGGCCGGCATCGAACTCATGCACAATGTAGTGATTGTGCTCGGCAATTCGAACACGTCGACCAGCCCCTTCGTGATCGGGCATGGCGTCATGCGCGACGCGATTGACGCTGCCGCGGTGATTGCAGCACTGAAGAGCGTAGGGATCGGTCTCGACGAGATCGCCGATCCAGCCGCGCGAAGCCGGCTGGTCAATATTTTCGCCAAGGCGGAAGCCTCGCCCGACGGGCTCGTGCGCGGACGCCGCCACATCATGCTCGACGACACCGATATCAGTTCGACCCGACATGCCCGCGCGGCCGTCGGCGGGCTGATCGCAGGGCTCGCAGGCACAGGCGCCGTCTATGTATCCGGTGGTGCGGAGCATCAGGGGCCGCCGGGCGGCGGACCGGTGGCAGCCATCGCTCGCCTGTAAGCGTTCGCGACGTCTTACAAGTCCAGGACCAGGCGATCGCCGTCCGATCCGGCCACGCAGACCATCAGGCTGCGCGCGCGTTCCGCCGGCGACAGCACGCGGTCGCGATGGACCGGGCGCCCCTCCAGCCAATCGACCTTGCAGGCGCCGCAAATGCCGCCGCAGCACGACGCCGGAATATCGATGCCGAGGCCGAGCAGTGCGGCAAGCATAGTCTGACCGGGATCGACGCGCGTCTCGAGGTTCGAGCGCGACAAGGCCAGCGTGTACGGCCTGGCGTCCGGATCGGCCGGCAGCACCGGCGGCACGAAGCGCTCGATGTGGACGCACGCTTCCGGCCAGTCGCGCGACGCCTGTTCGAAGTCGTCGATCATGCTGGCGGGACCGCAGCAGGCGATGGCCGTCTTGCGCGACGGCCGGCCGATCAGCGCGGCGATCTCGGGCCTCGCAGCAGTGGAGGTATCATGAAGCACAAGGTGTCCGCTTCGTTGCAGCGGCGCCAGCAGACGCGAAAGCGGCGGCGCGCCGCGCGCCACCAGATGCAGCGTGAAATCCGCACCCCCGGTCCGCTTCAGCCATGAAGCCGCCGACAAAAACGGGGTGACGCCGATGCCGCCGGCGACAAACACAAAGCGGGAGACGTCAGCGTCTAGCATCAGGCCACCGCGCGGCAGCGACACCCCGATCCTATCGCCGGCCTTGACGTGATCGTGCAACCGGGCCGAGCCGCCACGCCCCGCGGGTTCGCGCTTGACCGCAATGAGATAGCGGTTGTTGTCGGCGGGGTCGTTGCACAGCGAGTAGGTCCGGACCAGGCCATCAGGCAAATGCAGGTCGATATGCGCGCAGGGGCGAAACGGCGGCAGCTCCCAGCGGTCGGGATCGACCAGCGAGAACAATTTGACGCCCGCGCCGGCGTGCTCGACCGTGTCGACGATCGTCTTGATCGTCGTGATCGGGGTAACCTTCATCGGACGTTGCGCACGGCATCGCCGACCCGGACGGTGCCGCCCTGCAATATCCTGCAGTTCAGCCCGGAACGGTTGATCAGCGGATCGAAGATCGCCTTGCCGGTGATGTCCTCGATATGCCGGCAGGGGATCGACAGCCGGGTTGCTTCCAGCAGCGCTTCGCCGAGCCAGAACTGACGTCCGACCAGATGCGTCAGCGGAACGCCTTCGACGGTCACGTTGCGCCGGTGCTCCTCGGGCCTGAGCTCGATATTGGCGTCGCGCTTCAACGCCACCAGGGTCTCGAGTTCGAACAGCGTCACCTGCCGTCCCTCTTCGGGCTTGTGCGAATAAAACCCCTCTTCCCGGCCAATCATGTAGCGATCGCCCTCGATGCCCTTGGCTTCGACCAGCCGAAGCTCGGGCATCGCCCGCATCGGCAGAAAGGCGCGGGGCGTGATGTGGAGATAGCGCACCACGCCGGTCCAGCTCAGTGCCACCGGGCTTTGCCGCGATGATGGGTCGTGCAGTGTGTCGAGCATCCTGATGTCCTCCCGCGCGTTTCGGCGTTATTCTGAGTTCAGGTCAGTTCCTTGTTGGCCATCTCAGGCGCGACGCTGGTGGCGATCGCCGTGATCAGCGCGCAGACGATCAGGAATACCGAGACCGGCCAGGTGGCGCCGGCCCAGGTCATCAGCGACGCGGCGATCAGCGGGCTGAAACCGCCGCTCAGGGCTGCGCCGACCTGGAACCCGAGCGAGGCGCCGCTGTAGCGCAGCCGCGCCGTGAACAGCTCGGAATACCAGGGCGCCCCGATGCCGAACATCACCATCTGGCCAAAACTGATCGCGACCACGATGGTCAGGATCACAATGGTCGGATCGCGGGTGTCGAGCAACCAGAACATCGGGAATGCGAAGGCCGCCGAGAACAGGCAGCTGGCATAGAACATCGTCTTGCGGCCGACCTTGTCCGACAACCACCCGAACAAGGGGATCGAGAACAGCGCGACGAACGAGGCAATGAAGGCGCCGTTGAGCACCAGTCCGCGCGACAGGCCGAGACGCGAGGTCGCGTACGACATCACGAACACGCCGGCAATGCTGGCATAGGCAATCTCGGAGATCTTGAGGCCCACCGCGGTGAAGAACGGACGGCGGTGGTACTTGAAGATCTCGACGATCGGCATCTTCGCGACCTCGTTCTTGGCCTGGATCTGACGAAAGGCCGGCGTCTCCTCCATCCTGAGACGAATCCACAGGCCGACACCGACCAGCAGCACGGAAACCAGGAACGGGACGCGCCACCCCCACGACATGAAATCGTTCTCCGGCAATTGCGAGACCAGAGCGAACATGCCGATGGCCGCGAGGTTTCCGATCGGGTTGCCGATTTGAACCATGCTGCCGAAAAGCCCGCGCCGGTTGGTCGGCGCATTCTCGACCACCATCAACACCGCCCCGCCCCACTCGCCGCCGAGCCCGATGCCCTGCAGGAAGCGCAGCGCCACCAGCAACACCGGCGCGGCCACGCCGATCTGCTGATAAGTCGGCAGCAGGCCGATCAGAAAGGTGCCGAGCCCCATCACGATAATGGTGATGGCCAGCATCGCCTTGCGGCCGACCCGGTCACCGTAATGGCCGAAGATCGCAGCCCCCAGCGGACGCGCCAGAAAGCCGACCGCATAGGTCCCGAACGCGGCGATGGTCGCCAGCGCCGGATCGCCGGCGGCGAAGAAGATCCTGTTGAACACCAATGCGGTGGCGGCGCCGTAAATCAGGAAGTCGTACCACTCGACGGCGGTGCCGATCACACTCGACCACAGGACGCGCCGCAAGCCCGCCGTGCGATCGAGGATCCGCACGGTACCGAAGTCTTCTGCAACGGTCATGTTCGCTCCTTCAGGAAAATTGGTTCAAATTGCGGGCAGGCGCCTGATCATGATGCCACCCGCAACTGGCTATCCGTGCCCGCGCCGCCGAGCGCCCTGGCGATCGTGCGCTCGAGATATTCAAGACGGTCCTGTCCCCAGAAGGCCTCGTCGCGGAAAAAGTAGAACGGGGCGCCGAACACGCCACGCGCGACCGCCGTGTCGGTGTAGTCGAAATAGGTGCGCTCAGCCGCGGGCAGTTTGGCTTGCCGGAGCAATTCCTTGCCGTCGAGTCCGATGCCGTCGGCGATCGACACCAGCGTCGCCTCGTCCTCGATGTCCTGGTCGGCAACCCAGGTCGCCGTCATGATCGCATGCACCAACGCGTGCACCTCGATGCCGCATTGCTGCGCGGCGATCACGAAATACGACGGCAGCTGCCCGGTCGCCGGCATGAATTTGGGATGGAGATTGATCGGCATCCCCAGCAGATCACGAAATCTCACCATCTCCAGCAGCCGGTAATTTTTTCGCTCGTTGGATCGCAGCTGCAGCTTGATGCCGCCAGTGCGCGCGTAGACCGATCCCAGATCGACGGGATAATAATTGATCTTGAGCTGGTATCGCTCAGCGATGGCCTTGAGACGCGGATTTCCGAAATACGCCCAATCGGATTGGATCCAGGTATAGTAATCGATGGTGTCGGTCATCTTGTTCTCCCGAAGATCAGCGTTCGTTGAATTGAGGCGACCAGCGCAGCAGGCGCCGCTCGACCCGTTCGGCAACGGCCACGAGGCCGATGCCGGTGAGCCCCAGGACGGCAATCGCGGCGAACATCTCGGTCGCGTTCAGCGTCGATAATGCCGTGACAATCAGATAGCCCATGCCTTTGGTGGTGCCGACGAATTCGGCGATCACCACCGCGACCAGCGAGAACGAGATCGCGTTCGGCAGCGCGGCGAAGGTCCAGGCCAGTGCACTCGGTACCCGAACGCTCCACATGATCTGGCGCGGCGTGCCACCCAGGGTCTGGCAGAACTGCAACAAGTGCTTCTCGATGCTGATGCTGCCCTTGAAGGTGTTGAAGAAGATCAGGAAGAACACCACGAACCAGGCGGTGACGACCTTGGCCAGCAGGCCGAGGCCGAACACCATCGTGATCAACGGGACCATTGCGATACGCGGCAGCGAATTGAGACTGACGATGAACGGGTTCAACGTCCTGGCCATCGTCGGGCTCTGGCTGAGAAGCAGGCCGACAAGGAATCCGGTGCTGGTCGCGACCGCCAGTCCGAGCAGTGTCGCGCCCAGCGTCGAGGCGAGATGCGGCAGCAGGAAACCGGCATGGGCGCCGAACGTCCAGTCCCACAATTGCTGCGCAATCAGGGACGGGCGGCTGATGAAGAACGGATCCAGAAACGTGTTCTTGACGAGATATGGAACCCGTGTGAGCCCCTCCCAGAGGCCGAGAAAGATGCACAGCAGGATGAATTGATAGAACGCGATGCGCAGCTGTTCGCCAAGTTCCTTCCGCTGTGCGGGTATGGCGTCAAGGCGCGCCGATGCCACGGTGCTGAGCGTCATGCCACGGCCTCCATGATGGCAGCCGTGCCGTCCGGGGTTCGCTGATATTCCTTGCCGAGCACACTCCACAGCGCGCGCAGATGGGTTCCGAATTGCTCGCTCTCCCGCACGGTATAGGGATCGCGGGGGTGCGGAATGTCGATACGGCGATCCAGCAAGATCCGGCTGGGAGGACCTGAAAGTACGATCACGCGATCGGAAAGCGCGACCGCTTCATCGAGATCGTGCGTCACCATGACGATGGTCTGGCGGAGTTGGCGCCATATCTCATGCAGCTCGCGGTGCAGATTGATCTTGGTATGGGAGTCGAGCGCGCCGAACGGTTCATCCAGCAACAAGACACGCGGATCGCAGGCCAGCGTCATCAGGAGCGCGGTCCGCTGCCGCATTCCGCCGGACAACTGGTACGGAAAATAGCTTTCGTAGCCGTCCAGATGCGCGAGCTTGAGCAGGCCCGCGACCTTTTCGCGTATTTGCGCTGATGGCACATGGGCAAAGCGCAGCCCGAGGCCGACATTCTGCTCCACGGTTAGCCAGGGCAGCACGGCGTCCTTCTGAAATAGATAGCCGAGCCGCGGCGGCACACGGCCCGGTTCGACCGGCCTGTCTTCGACCCGGATCTCGCCGGCACTCGGCGCGACGAAACCGGCCACCAAATTCAACAACGTGCTCTTGCCGCAGCCGCTCGGTCCCACGATGCTGACAAACTCGCCATCCTGGATGGTCAGCGAGATGTTTCCGATGGCGGTATGGGTGGCGGCGCCGGAACGATAGGTTTTGCCGATGCCATCGAGTGTAATCATGGCGTGCGCTCAAGCTCGGGCGCGCGCTTTGCGCACGAAGCTCATATCGACCGCGTCGGCATATTTGGCTTTTTCAACGAGGTCGGCAGTCGGATACATCCGGCCGCTGCCCATGACATTCAGCAGGCTGGCATAGGATTCGGGCGAGTAATCATTGTCGTAATTCCACACCGCCTTGTATTGATTGATCCCGCTGACCAACGACGCTCTGGGCGTCCCGGTCAGAAAATCGGCCTGAATCACGTCGGCGATTTCATCCGCCGACGACGATTTGAGGAAATCCGAGGCCTTGACGAGGGCCGCAACCAGTTTCGCAACCTGTTCGGGTTTGTCGCGGATGGTATCCTGGAGAACGAACAGCCCGGTTCCGGGAAGGTCGCCCTTGAACGCCACCCCCCAATCGCTGTCTCTTGCGGCCTGGAAGATCGGAACACCCCAGCCCTCCTCGACGGCCCGTTCCACCATCGGGAACGTCGCGACGCACCCGTCGACCGATTTCGCCTTCACCGCGGCCAGCATGGTCGTAAAATCACCGAGCGGCTTCAGTTCCACGGACTCCCTGAGATTGACTGCCTCGGTGATGTAGGCCCCGAGAAGCCAGGTCCAGCCCTGTGGTTGCGTGATGCCGATCTTGCGGCCCGACAGATCCTTGACGCTCTTCAGTCCGACATTGAACAGATCCGTGTGAACGATGATGTTCGCAGCGGCGGGACGACGCTCCATGTTGAAGATCAGCACCGCGGGCTTGCCGGCCATCGTGAGCGCCACCGAATCGCTCGACCCGCTGGACGATGCGAAAATCTGGCTGGCGGACAGCATCTGCTTGCCGCGCGGGCCGCTCTGGGAATTGATGTGCTCGACGCTCAACCCGGCCTGCGTGAAATAGCCCTTCTTGATGGCGACGTAGATGGCGGCGTAGGCGACGTCCAAACCGGCAGCGCCGATGGACACCGCGTCTGCAGCCGCCGCCGTCCCCGGTGCGAACAGAAGCGTGGTTCCCGCTGCGGCGAATTGCAGGAGCGCGCGACGATCTATCATTGCTTGTGACATCGCCTTGCCTTTCGAATGGAGGGGCCGTGCGAGAGCGAAAATCGATCATGTTTACTGACAGAAATCAACGTCGCGAGAATCGGCAGGTGACGAGGAAATCGGCAGAACGCCGTGACTGCTGAAGGAATGACCAGAAATAAAGGATTTTTGGACCGCTTTGCCTATATTTTACTTGCTATTGCCGTAAATTCCCGCAGAAAAATGTTTTCTGATGGGATCATTTCTTGCCACGCGCTTGCCGCCGAATGCGCTATAGCTCGGCAGATGCACGCGACGCCGATTCCGCGCGCACCGCGCCGATCGATCGAGAAGGAGACGAGCTTTGCTTGACGTGAGCAGGACCGCAGGGGTGGGGCTCAATCTGCGTAAGTTGCGCGCGGCCAAAGGGCTGACGCTGGACCGGCTCGCCGGCATGAGCGAGTTGACCCGCGGATACATCTCGCTGGTCGAACGCGGCCTGAAGGCGCCGTCGATTGCAGCACTGCTGCGCATGGCCAAGGCGCTGGACGTCAACGTCGCGTACTTCTTCGATGCGAAAGCCGCGGGCCAGCCGCGCTATACGATCCACCGGCACCAGGACGAAGGCGCGATTCCTGACAAGAACGGGTCGTTCGGCCTGATCGCGCTGGCGGCGGCCCGTCCCCACAAGAGCATGGAGCCGTTTCTGCTGACGCCGCCGTTCAAGTCGACGCGAAATTCGGCGTCGGCGAACGAGAAAATTCAACGCGCGTTTCACTCCGGCGAGGAAATGCTGTTCGTCGTCAGCGGGCGGGTGGCGCTCGAACTCGACGGCGAGGAGCTCACGCTGGAAAAGGGCGATTGCCTGTATTTCTCCGGCGAGACGCCGCACCAGGTGCACAGCCTCGGACGGCAAAAGGCGGAGGTGCTCGTGGTCATCGCGGTGGCGGAGCAAGCGTAGCCGCCCGCCCGAACCAAGACGAACCCGACACCGGCCCGCGTGGAAACCCGATTGCCCGCGGAAGTGCTTCAACTTGAACGAAAATTTTCGGCGTCCCACAAGCACGCGCCGGCTGCTCTATTCGCCGCTGTGGCTTCCCTGCCCTAGACCTTAATGCTTTTTAACGATATCGCAGGGGCAATGAGGGACGCGTCAACAAATCTGCTCCGGGCAAGCCGGACCATCGTACGCGCGGCGATCGCCGCAACGTGGCTCGCGGCGGCGTGTGCGCTGGGCGGCTGCGCCAATGGCGGTGCGGCGAGCGACGCGTTTGCGATGGCCTCCAGCGGCGGCAGCCCCACCGTCGCGTTCGAATCGATCGACGGCCCCCCGCCGCAGGTGTTCGACCGCATGGTCGGCGTGCTCGACAGCGAGTCAAAGCTTCGCAATTTGTCGATCGTGTCGCGCGAAGGTGGCGCCTCCTACCGGGTGCGCAGCTATCTCTCGGCGCAAATCGTGCGCGGGAAGACCATGATCGCCTGGGTCTGGGACGTCTATGACGGCAACCAGCAGCGCGCGTTGCGGCTGTCCGGCGAGGAACCGGCCGGCAAGGCCGGACGCGACGCCTGGGCCGCCGCCGATGACCTCGTCTTGCGGAAGATCGCGCAAGCCGGCCTGAGCGGCCTCTCGGGCATGATCGACGGCGGGCCTGCGGATGCGCCGCCGCCCGCTCCGGCGCCCACCCGCCGCGGCCCCGCCGTCGCGAGTACCGAGCAAACCGAGCCCGGATCGGGCGGTTTCAGCGTCAGCGCGCTCAGCTACATCGGACATTAGCCAAATCCCCTGCGTGGAGGCCATTTTTGCCCGGGAAAACCGGGGCAAAGGGTTGCCGCTGCGCCACCTCCCTGATATCTCCTCGCTCGTCGAAACGCGCCGGTTCCGAGGATAGCTCGATATGCTGAATGTCGTCCCCAGCAAGGCGCGAGGAGAAGCGCCGATGTCGGCGAAAAACGGCTCGATCAAGCTGGTTGCCGGCAACTCCAACCCGGCGCTGGCGCGGCAAATCGCCCAGGGGCTTGGCCTGGAACTGACCAAGGCCATCGTCCGCCGCTTTGCGGACATGGAGATCTTCGTCGAGATCCAGGAAAACGTCCGCGGCACCGACGTCTTCATCATCCAGCCGACGTCGTTCCCGGCCAACGACCATCTGATGGAACTGCTGATCATCACCGATGCGCTGCGCCGGGCCTCGGCGCGCCGCATCACCGCGGTGATCCCCTATTTCGGCTACGCCAGGCAGGATCGCAAATCCGGCTCACGCACGCCGATTTCGGCCAAGCTGGTCGCCAATTTGATCACCCGCGCCGGCGTCGACCGCGTCATGACACTCGATCTGCACGCCGCCCAGATCCAGGGCTTCTTCGATATTCCGACCGACAATCTCTTCGCCTCGCCGGTGATGGTGCGCGACATCAAGGAACGCTTCGACCTCGGCAATCTCATGGTGGTGTCCCCCGATGTCGGCGGCGTGGTGCGCGCGCGTGGGCTCGCCAAGCGCATCAATGCGCCGCTCGCCATCATCGACAAGCGCCGCGAGCGCGCCGGCGAATCCGAGGTCATGAATGTGATCGGCGACGCCACCGGTTACACCTGCATCCTGACCGACGACATCGTGGATTCCGGCGGCACGCTGGTCAACGCCGTCGACGCGCTGATCGCCAACGGCGCCAAGGACGTCTACGCCTATATCACCCACGGCGTGCTGTCGGGCGGCGCCGCCGCCCGCATCGCCGGCTCCAAGCTTAAAGAGCTCGTCATCACCGACTCGATCCTGCCGACCGACGCCGTGGTCAAAGCGCCGAATATCCGCACGCTCTCGATCGCCGGCCTGATCGCCGAAGCGATCGGGCGTACCGCCGCGGAAGAATCGGTGTCGAGCCTGTTCGATTAGGATTTCCTGCACTCGTCATTGCGAGGAGCGAAGCGACGACTGCGTCCGCCGTAGCTCTACGAGCGAAGGCGGAAGCAATCCATTTTTCTTTGCGCTGCGAGATGGATTGCTTCGCGGAGCCTGTCATCGGGCGCGCATTCGCGCGACCCGTTGGCTCGCAATGACGGTTGGCCAAGTCAGCCCGGCCTCCCATCAAAACCCCGGCCGCGGAATCAGATTCATCAACGTCCGGACGTAGCCGCCGTCGACCGTGATCTCATCGCCGTTGACATAGGAGGACCGGTCGCTGGCCAAAAACAAAATCGCGTCGGCGATGTCCTGCGGCATGCCGATCCGCCGCAGCGGAACAACGGCGGTACGCCGTTCGGTGACCCCGGGCGTATCGTAGAACGCCTGGCTCATCGGCGTGACCACCAGGCCGGGACTGACGACGTTGCTGCGGATGCCCTGCGGTCCCCATTCGCTCGCGAGCTGTTGCGACAGCATGATCACCCCCGCCTTGCTGACGCTGTAGGCGCCGCTCTGCCCCTGGGCGTGGCTGCCCGCGATCGACGCGATATGGACGAGACTGCCGCGCCCGAGCTTGTGCATCTGCCGGCCAAAACTCTGCGCGCAGAGGAAATAGCCGGTCAGATTGATGGACAGAACGCCGTTCCATTCGGCCAGCGACAGAGTGTCTAATCCACCGGGCCGCAACACCGCGGCGGTGTTGACGAGAACGCTGCACGGTCCCAGCGATTTTTCGATCGTCTCGGCTGCGGCGGCAACGCTCTCGATGCTCGTCGTGTCGCAATGTGTCACGAGATGCCCGTGGCCAACTTTATGCAGTTCGGCTTCCGTCACCACGAGACCGCGTTCATCGCGATCGATCGCCGCCACACGGGCGCCGGCCTTTGCGAGACTCACGGCCGTGGCGCGGCCAATGCCGCCGCCGCCACCCGTCACCACGCACACGCGGCCTGAGAGGCCCAACCAATCCGACGAATCCTGCCCGGTCATGCGATCACTCTTGTTTGGTGAACTGACGGCGTGCAGCTTAGCCGAAAGAGCGTGCGGACCAAGCAGGAACTGGGCGCTTGCATGCCTGACCTGACCGCCTCGCGCGTCAACTTCACGTTTCAAACAGCCACATCAATTGCAGACAGAGCTTCGCGATCTCGCAGCATGTTTCGCCCGAGTTTTGCTTTGAACTTCCCGCCCTCTCCAACAAGAGGGCGCAGGAAAGGCCGGGTGCACGCTGCACCCGCGGTCTCGTGCGCAAGTTGCACAAAGAGATGCGCACACGAGCATACAGGTTCAGCGGAGGCAATCCCGACCTTCCCTGCGCAATGGTTTTACGGTTTCCTTCGTGCTCTCCCCGGCGACCGGCTTTCTTGCCACCGTCATCGGCGGGATATCTCCCGCCAACTTGACGCCAGCATCGGGGCGTCAGGACCACACGACTTCGCCGTCCGCGAGCGCTTGCGTTCGTCTTTCGCAAGTTCCGCGTCCACCGCATCCCACCGCGCGTTCGTGACGATCGCGAGCCGCCCCTCTTGTCGGGTGAGACGGGCGAATCGGTAGCGCTGATTTGCCCGACGGCGAAAGGGAAATATTTTTCGCGCGAGGGCTGGACAGGTTTTTTTGATTTGCCCGTCGGGTCGTCTTGTCGCATGCGGTGCAGCCGGATTTGGCTTGCGCGCGAAGCGAAGCAGTTCGTAGGATGGGTAGAGCGCCGCGAAACCCAATCACTTGCGAGGAAGCTGATGGGTTTCGCGGCGCTCTACCCATCCTAGGGCCCGCGTTGGCGTTGGCGAAACGGCGGATTACGTCTTCCACCTTCGCTCGTTGAGCTACGGCGGACGTGGTCGGCTCCAATCCACCCTTGCGCGCTGCGGCCTATCCACGTCATTGCGAGGAGCAACGCGACGAAGCAATCCATCCCGCCGCGGGAAGAAAGAGTGGATTGCTTCGCATCGCTCGCAATGACGGCGGAATTCGCCGCGACGGACGGACTGGCAATGACGGTTACTAAGCCGCGCCGGTCACCCATCAATAGCTTGCGACGAGGCGCGGTGATGGGTTTCGCTTTCGCTCTACCCATCCTACGGCTCACACGATCCCCGCCGCGACCTGGCCGCGCAGCCGCTCCAGGCTGAGCAGGGTGTTGGCGCAGGCTTCCGCGACCTCGATCCCCTTGATCGCAAAATGCTTGCGGAAGAAATCGAAATGCGCGGCACTTTCGTGGAATTGCTGCGGCGTCAGCACCGCCGAGAACACCGGCACCTCGGTGCGCAACTGCACGTCCATCAGCGCCTTGATCACGGTGTCGGCGACGAATTCGTGGCGATAGATGCCGCCATCGACCACGAGCCCGGCCGCGACGATCGCGGTGTAGCGGCGGGTCTTGGCCAGGATCTGCGCATGCAGCGGGATCTCGAACGAGCCGGGCACCTCGAACACATCGATATTGGTGATGTGGCGCGCCTCGCTCTCGGCGAGGAAGGCGATGCGGCATTCCTCCACCACCTCGCGGTGCCAGGACGACTGCACGAAGGCGACCCGCTGCGGCTTGGCAAACCGCGGATGCGCCGGTGACGGCGGACGTTCGGGAGTTTCGGGGGAGACTTCCTGGGAAGTCTGGACTTCAGCTTCTTGCAACATCTGATTCATGGCTATCCTCTTTCAGGACCAGAATCAGGGCACACGGAACGAAACAACCGCGCGCAAAACGCGAGGGGCTGCCGCAACCGTTCTCTTTCATCCGGACTATAACCGTCGGCTTCGGATTCACACCGAATCTGCTGACCCTTCTTCCCCAGTTGCCTGAGAGAGGAGGCGCTCGCGGGCTTGGGCTACGTCACCCTTACCGCCGGTGGGGATTTTCACCCCGCCCTGAGAACATCGGCCGCCCGGAATGGACGACCTGCCGGAAGTATGACCAAACGGCGACAGGCGGGCAAGGTCCTTTGGCATCGGGATTCGGCATGTCCCCATGTGCCCCAAGCGTGCCCCAAGCGAGTCGAAGCGAGGGTTGCGCCCGGTTTCGGGCGGCAAAATCGTGACCAAAAAGTTAACGAATAGGGCCACGGCGGGTCCGATTCCGATTTGTTCTCAAATTAATAATTATGACCACGATCAGTTGTGGACGAGCGCCGCTTTGGCTGTGGACGGACTCGGCGTGCGGTTGCGCGGATTCCGCAAATCACATCACTTCATCCCCGCAGCCCCAGGCTGAACCAAAACGTCAGGGGATTGCAGTCGGCCGCGACGCATGATGTCAGCGCGCACCGATCCCCGTGTGCGTAGCAATTAGACCATAAGAACAAGGGTCGAGACGGCATGTCCCTCCTCGAAAGCATCGTTGATTCCCGGACCAATCCGCTCGCGGTGGTCGAGGATATCGCTGCCGATAACAACTGGGCGTTCGAACGTTCCGGCGAAGACGAGGTGACGATCGTCTCCAAGGGCGACTGGACCGACTATCAGCTCTCCTTCACCTGGATGGGCGAGATCGAGGCGCTGCATCTGGCCTGCGCTTTCGACATGAAGATTCCCTCCGCGCGCCGCGCCGAGGTGCAGCGGCTGATCGCCGCGATCAACGAGCAATTGTGGATCGGCCATTTCGACCTCTGGACCCACACCGGCATGGTCATGCACCGCCAGGCGCTGGTGCTGCCCGGCGGCCTGACCGCTTCCGCCGCGCAATGCGAGAGCATGCTGGTCGGCGCCATTCATGCCTGCGAGCGCTATTATCCGGCATTCCAGTTCGTGGTCTGGGCCGGCAAGTCGGCGCAGGAAGCCATGAGCGCGGCGATGTTTGACACCGAGGGCGAGGCCTAAGGCGCGGTCTCTTTGCGCGGCGAATACGCCTGAAAGAATCCGCCGCTATCTCTCCACCGTCATGCCCGGGCTTGTCCCGGGCATCCACGTCTTTGCTTCTGCAGACGAAGGAAGACGTGGATGGCCGGGTCAAGCCCGGCCATGACGAAGGTCGTCGCCCCGGCGAACGCAAGGACCCATACGCCGTGACGCCAGCGTTCGGCTAAAATGCTTGTGGCCTGCCTTCCGCTTCACTAGAACCGCCTGTGGTTGGGTCCCTGCTTTCGCAGGGACGACAAGAGTATTTGCCGTGACGGCTTCGAGCACCTCCAGCGCCTTGCAAAACACCACCGGCACCGTCGCGCTTGCCGGCGCGGGCAAGATGGGCGGCGCCATGCTCACGGGATGGCTCGCACAGGGGCTTGACCCCAGGCGTGTCGTGGTGATCGAGCCGCATCCCTCAGCCGAGATCGGCGCGCTCACCACCAAGGGCGTCCGTCTCAATCCCGCGCCAAAGGATATCGGCGCGGTCGACACGCTGGTGGTCGCCGTCAAACCGCAATCGTTCCGCGAGGCCGGTGCGGCGCTGAAGTCGTTCACGGCACCGTCGACGCTGGTGGTCTCGATCATGGCCGGCACGACGATTGCCGTACTTGAAGAGGTCTGCGGGGGTGGGGTGGTGCGCGCGATGCCGAATACGCCGGCGGCGATCGGCCGCGGCATCACGGTGATGGTCGCCGCAAAAAATGTCAGCGCCGCCCAGCGCGCGACGGCCGATGCGCTGTTGCGCGCGACCGGCTCGGTAGAGTGGGTCGACGACGAAAGCCTGATGGATGCGGTGACCGCCGTCTCCGGCTCCGGACCCGCTTACGTATTCCTGCTCGCCGAAGCACTGGCGCACGCCGGCATCGCCGCCGGGCTGCCGGCGGAGCTCGCGACCAAACTCGCGCGCGAAACCGTCGCCGGTTCCGGCGAATTGCTGCATCGCTCGGAGCAGGCCGCGGCGACCTTGCGCCAGAACGTCACCTCGCCCGGCGGCACCACCGCCGCGGCGCTGGAAGTGCTGATGGGGCCGGACGGCATGCAATCGCTGCTGACGCGTGCCGTCGCAGCAGCGACCCGGCGATCTAAAGAGCTGGCGAAGTAGCTAACGCGCGCCGAGGCGCTGGATGAATTTCGCGAGGTTGACCAGACCGCGGGCGTGACGGCCCTCGCCGATCCGCCGCTCGCCATCAAAAGCTTCGACCTCGAAGCGGATCACCCGGCGCTGCACCGCGATCACCCGCGC